>ERZ791914.22-NODE-22-length-163349-cov-26.314378_pt1 | contig 163349 bp, 196 predicted proteins | sample MGYA00510140_ERZ791914 | MGnify/ENA primary metagenome ERZ791914 (study PRJEB30046, sample SAMN00792079) | human gut metagenome | study: EMG produced TPA metagenomics assembly of the A metagenome-wide association study of gut microbiota in type 2... | reverse complement strand
CTATCGGCCTGCGCCAAGCCATTAGCGTAAGAGATACCATCGGATTGGAGGTTATTGTCGGCTATCCTATTTGCCTCATCCTTGGTGCAGGCGGTGTATTTTTGTGTATAAATTTCTTGTATTAGGATGAAATCGTTATATTTGTGATATGAAAACAAAGTCATTTAAAATACTTGATCAGTACTTTCTTCGGTTTTATAGATCTATTATGTCTAAGAACGGCAAGAGAAGGAAACATACGATTGTGGACAAGAATGATATTCTCGAATGTCAGTCCTTGATATGGAAGGTCATACGTGATAAGTATCTGGATAATGAGGGTGGGGTTTATATAAACAACATCGGTTATCTGTGCCATAAGATCAATCCTAATCGTAAGATATATCTAAATAAGCTTACCGGTACTATTAACAGACGTGGAACTGGTGGATATTCTTATGTCCATACGTGTATTGATTTTATGCCTCGGAACAAGTATTTCCATCTCTATATTTCTCCGGCGTTGAATAAGGAGTGTAGATTGGCTATGGAATCAGGTAGGAGGTATAAGTTCTTGTACCGGGAGGTTGAATCGGAGAGTAAGGTATTTGGAGTTAAATGGGTTTACAAACTGTAGAAGTTTTTGTGATCCAGTTAGCCCGTGAGGGTAGACTGGATTTTTTTTGTATCACGGATTCAAATACATATCTTTGTGCAAAAGACTTAAATATGACGATAAAGGGCTTATTGGCCGAGATCAAGGCCGATTTACATAAATACGATGATAGCGGGGCTATAGATACCTCATCTGTTTATAGGTGGGCTGAGATCGCCTTGAAAAGGTTCGGGGGTGTTATAGCGGTCATGTCTGAGGCGGTTGTCAAGACCAGCAACAAACAGGCGGTATTGCCTTCTGATTTTTTCGACATGCTTGATGCCTATAGGTGTGAGCCTCTTGTCTGTGAGATTCCGGGCGGCGACAAGGCTAAGGCTGACCTCCAACATGAGATCGGCTGGGTCGAGCGCACCGAGCGTGGGTTCCGTTGGGACTCCTGCACCGAGTGCTGCAAGGAGGAGTTTGAGAAGACGATCACGGAGAAGATCTATATCGGGTCTCACGAGGTTCGTTTTCATTACCATCATCCTGTAAGATTATCGATAGGTCGTGGGTTGAGGCGTGATTGCGCCGCTGACAAGTATCGGGATAAGTACGATTGGGATAATTATGATATAACTATATCCGGCAATATTATGTATACCGGGTTTGACGGGTTTATTTATATCATATATCGTGCTACGCCTAAGGACGATGACGGTCTTCCGTATATACCAGAAACGGCGTTAGGTTATCTTGAGGATTATGTTGAGACGTATATCAAGATGAAGATCTTCGAGAATGCCGCCGTGAATGGCTTGATACAAGGCGCTGGTGACGCTTATAAATTATATGCTCAGCAGGAGCCGGGTAAGTTCGCTAGGGCTATGAAGGAGCTTAAGATGTCGATGATCACGTTAAATGATTATCGGGAGTTGGCTGAGGATAATAGGAGAAGAATGTTGTCTTATGAGCGGATGTGGCCTAATGCTTTTGATAAGTATATCAAATTTATTTAGTTGCGGGGGAGGGAATCGAACCCTCGATCTTTAGGTTATGAGCCTAATGAGATACCTCTTCTCCACCCCGCGATTATGACGCGAATATACGTTTTTTAAAAAGAAAAAAAAGATAATATGGCAAAGAAAAATGATTGGATACATTTAGATAAGACAAGTGGTACTGGCCCTGCTGAGGTTAAGGTTACAGCTGATATTAATGAGACCGGCGAGATACGTCAGGTAACATACAAGGTTATAAAAGAGGGAACCAAGGAAGAGAAGACGTTCGTGTGCAGGCAGGAGTCCGTCCCGGTGGTGATCATCCCGGAGTTCGATTACCTTGTGCTTAGGTATATCTGGGCTGACGAGGACGGCATTGACTTTGACACGGCTACCGGTTTCGATAACACCGGCCTCCAGGATGTTGACGGCAAGCTGGTTGGTTGGAGTAAACAGTACCAGACCACGCAGGAACGGGTAGGTGATTATCTTATCCACGGTGGTGATAACATGGAATCAGGAAATGAGGCCGCTTTGATCCAAATGGGGCCGTTGTTGGATGGTGATAATTACGATAAATTACCTCTTGAGATCAGATGCAGTATATACGGTAACTGGTATGGTGGTCGTGAGAAAGGTGATGTCACTATCAGGTTCACGGCATATAAGGGCGGTTCTATGGAGAAACGTGGATATGATTTTGTCAATATCGGAGGCGAGGAGGTTTATACCGGTGATGCCCCTACCAACGTATCCGCCCATGGTGAGGATAATTGGCAAAATATAAAGACCTTGTATTCTAAGGTAGGCACGATGATCTATAACAAGGAATCTCGTGACTGTATTGTAAGAATAGGTGAATAGATTTTTCTTCATAATATAAACACATCGGCTCTCTTGTTCGTGAGGATAGGAGAGTTTTTTTATTTTTTTTAATCCTTCACTTATGACATATTTGATCTTTTATTGCGTGGGAATAATCTAGCTTTGCCGAAAACTAGGATCATGATAACTTTAAATGATGTAAATAACGAACTCCATGTCCGGTTATATATACTGGAGGTGCTTAAGGATTATATAAGAGATGATGATTTCGACGAGCTTTTAGATAAGGCGTTGGATTTTGTCATGGAAGGCGTTTCTATGCCTAAGGCTCCGGCCAAGGATACCACCATGAGTGACATATCAAAGAGCGTTTTAGCCTTGGTAGCGGGTGCTGGATTAGATGAGAGGTTAAGCAAAAGCTCTTTAGAGTTAGCTTATGACAGATGTAAGATGAGGTACGTATTCGATCCTCGAAATCGGGATATACACGGTGTGATCGTAGGTTATTCCAATGACTTCAATAGTCTGGTAGCTGTGTGTGATGAGGGATCGAAGAAAGGAGTGGATAAAGGATCTACTGATTTTGTGGATGTCAATGAGAGATACGTGACTAACGGTTTCTTTTACATATCTGTAGAGGATGCCGATAAGCAATCGAACTACATGGGTAAAAATTTGTAATTGTTGTGTTTTTGTACTTTACACGAGCGTTTAAAAGTATTTAGTTCTCCTCCTGACTTGTGAAAGTCTGGAGGATTTTTTATTTTTGTACGATTTGAATGTTTTGCATAATACGTACTGTTTATTAGAATCCGCCACATAAGTGATTATCTGGTGGATTTATTATATTTGCGAAAAAGATAATGTCGTGCAAAATAACTCTAACATAGCGGTTCCCGATTCCGGGATGAACAGGGATAAGCATCCACAGGATCTATCCCCGTCTGAATATAGTTTCGCCTTGAACGCTACCATAGAGGGTGACGATGGAAGCCAGCTTAAGATCCAGAACGAGCCTAGTACCCTTTTATGTAAGCGATTTGATGGCTATAAGGTTATTGGGTATAAGAATGATATAGCTGGTGATAACACTTATTTCTTTCTATCTAATCCGGATGATAATACGTCTAAGATCACGTTCATGCGGTCATTGGATTATATCAAGACCGTGGAGGATCAATTGGCTGGATCGGGAAAGGACATCCATCGTATCCTTGGCGAGAGGCTTGAGGAGTCGGATGGTCGTTTTGATGAGATATGTGATTTGATGGAGGTCCTGATAGAGGACGGGGTTGATGATCCTTGTCTTAACTTCTCCATCCATCACCCGATATTCGACATAGAGATCAAGGACGAGAAATGCGGGAAGGTGATATACTGGACCGATGGATATAATCCCCAGCGATATGTTATGGTCGATAAGGCTCTTAATCCGGATGATGATGGTGATTTTTGGTATCATTACCATGGGTATAAGACATGTGGGGATGACAAGCCAATAGAGAGGTGTAGGCTGGCCTGCGAGAAGCTGCTGGTGTTCCCGTTGCTGACGGCCCCGTGCGTGGAGCCTGAGGTCGTGGAGTTCGGGGGGAGCTTGCGTGCCGGGACCTACCAGTTCTGCGTGGCGTTGTGCGATGAGTTCGGGATAGAGAAGACCGGATATTGCTCATTGACCAACCCAATCATGTTATTCGACCGTCAAGATATGGTTATCCGCGATGGTTTATGGGGTAAGTCAACCAATATGGGTATCCGCCTTACTGTATCCAATATAGACAAGCAGGTATCTCATTATAAGATAGGTGTTATACAGAACACGGTTGGGTTTAATGGTGAGCAAAGCCCGGTTCTTGAGTATTTCATAGAAGGTATACATCCGATAACGGAAAGGACTATCTATTATCTTACGGATCAGTATAGCGAGCGTACGACCATGGAGAAGTTATCCAAGGAAATACCGGTATATAAGACAGCCAGAGGCATGACGTCTGTCGGGAATCGTCTTCTTCAATACGGCTTGACCGTGGAGAACGAATGGAATCTTCAACCGGTCGTTAACTTCTTGGGTCATTTCGTTAAATGGCAGACATCTATAGCCACGGAGAATTTGTATAAAGACGGTGTGGCTTGCTCTAAATACGCCTCTTTCATGCGTGACGAGGTATATCCGTTGGGTATAAGGTTCTTTACCAATACAGGATACAGGACAGCTAGATTCCCGCTTATCCCTCGTCCGGCCACAAGGGAGGAGATGGAGGTTATCGTTGATGAGGACGGTAACTCTGACGACCTGTCGGCTGCGTCGGTGCTGGAGAACAACCCGCAGTGCGCGGGGAACAGCCGCCGTCATCTTTGGCAGTTTAAGAATACGGCAAAGATCATAAACGACCCGTCTTGGGGATTTGATGATTTTGGAGGAGAATGCAAGAATCAGCTAGATGTCAAGCAACTCAGATATGTAGAGCAGGAATATGCCACGGTAGGAGAGACCCAATTCGTTATCAATACGATGGGGGAAGATGTTACGGTAGATGATGCTATTGATTATATCGCTGATAATATAGAGAACCTGTGTGATATCATAGAATCTAATGTAGGTATTACTGACGAGTTATGCGCTGCTATATCATTGCCAGAGGATCAAGACGGTATAAAGGCTCCCGATTTCCCTAGTGGATGTGATGATATCGAGAGGATAGAGACCAGGACTATATTGGATAAAAACTCTTTGGTGGATTCTAGGATTGATTTTACATATAAGCTGGCTAGTGATTATACGGAGACCGAGCCTACCACCTTAATACAAAGTAACGCCGAGTCACAAAGGAAATTCTCTGTATTGTGTGATTTCGATAATTACTCCAGTGGAGGTAAGAATATCATAGATCTGGTTCAGGAATGGTTGGATGGTCAGGATGAGGATAAATTCCCGTCTGATATAGACTCCTCCGCCTTGGTCTTGTGTCAGGATATGTCTAATGTCCGGCAGTTATATGATGAGGGTATATGTACTAATGGGTGTTCGGTAGGTGATCCTCACGTGAATCCTACTATTAACGATGTTCAACTTCCTACATTCCAAGGGGGTAGGTCATTGGGTAAGTGCACATATTTGTATCAATATCCCGGATGGGAAGGAAAGAAGCATACGGAGACGATGCTTGATCAGTTAATGGATACGATGGAGGCTTATTTCCCCCAATATGAGAGTCAGTTTGGTATCGAGAACGCCATGTGTCTTTTTGGCGATGGTGATAATTCTAAGTTCAATACCAGCATATCTACTGATTGGGAAAGTCGTGTGTCTGTGCAGAATGATATTGACGCCAAGACCAATTGGTTCGGTAGAAGCAACTTGACTTATTTCAAGTTCTATCCACATGTATCCTCATACGCCAGATGGGTGGAGTTGGATTACGAGAAATACATAAGTGGTTTATCCGATCCTGATAACGGTATTATGTATATAGAGATGATGGGTAACTATAATTATCCGATCGGCGACTCATCATCATACAATAAGGTTCGTATAACGTTTTTCTCGGACAAGGAAGGCACCGTGGCTCCTAATCCTTTGGCTAATGATGCCAAGAAAGGTGTTATAGTGAATTACGTGGATCATAAGATATTTATGATGCCAAAGTACTTGTTCTGGAATGATGACAAGACTACTTTCCATAAGATATATGTTTGCATCGAGCCTGCGGTATGCGTGTTCTTCACCGGTTTCGCCATGAGGCAGGACATGAAGGAGCTTGCCGGATTCTATACGGCCGGCACCGCCATCTTCCCCGCCCCGTTCTGTTTTGGCATTCGGCCACTGGAGGTGAAATACGTGTTCTTCTTCACGAAAGAATTGAAATTAAGGAGATTTGTTACCTATGAGGCGAAATGTGTCTCATGTGGAGATAAACCCGCTGACTGCGCTCCCAGACCATATCAGTATGGTGATTTCGGATATTGGGAGTCTGCCAATAAGTATCCGGCTAATTTTGAGTTGTATGATTCAAGTAAGATCGGGATATCATCGGGAGGATCAAAGAGGAAGGATATAATAGATTCTTTGACGAAATACTATGGGTCTCCTAAATCAGTTGGGGGTAAGTCTTATTTCACCGGTAATGGGGATAACGCTGAGTACCCCAATACGTCAACCACGTTTTGTCAGAAACCTATACGTCATTACAAGTTTCCGGATAACTCTGTCGCTCCTTTCATGGGTAATCCGTCTCAACTGACCGGTCAATATGGAGTTGACTCCTATATTTATCCTATGGGGGTGATGCTTGATGACGATATCGTTAATGAGTTTCTGGATATAGCGGTAGAGAACGGTCTTATAGATAAGGCTAGAAGAGATTCTATAATAGGATATGAGTTGTATAGGGGCGATAGGACGTTGGATAAGAGCGTTATCGGGACCGGTCTGGCTTATGATATGTTTAAGTACGATGATCCCGACGGATCGGCTAACCTTTATCCTAATTACCCTTACAACGATTTGTCTGATGATATGTATATCTATAAGGATATTAATCGTGAGAAATTTATAACGCATCCGTTTAACAGGAAGGGTAATATCTGGTATTCATTCTTAAGTCCTGATATTGCCTTTAACAAGCCTGACGCTCCCACTGAGTGCCTTGTTGATGGTTATCAATTAGGTAAATCCTCAGGTATATTCAGGGAGGTGGAGGATCACCCTAAATGGACGATATTAGGGAGTAAGGCTTATAGTATGGCAACATCATTGGCTACGGTGGAGGCTATGGCTAATTTAATATCCGCTATAGCTGAGTATACATATCAGTCGGCTTCACAGCAATATGTCGGTGGAGGTGTGTTCTTTTTAGCCAACCCTGTCGGCATAGCGCTGACGGCTATCCGTCTGGCTACAGGTATCGCCAAGGCCACAGCCCAGTCCGTGGTGGATATAGGCAAGTATAGGTATCAGTGGTTAACGGCATTGATAGATAGGGGACCTAGACGGAACTATGCTTATTACTATACTTCTGTCGCTCATTATAATTTATTTTACCAAAAAATAGGGGAGTCAGAGTTACGTGGATTGTCAACGGCTAAATATATCAAGAGCGGGTTATATCCGGTAACAGATATCTCTTCGCAAGGGGAGACCGTAGGCGGTAAGCCTATTATCATAAACAACCTCGATCGTGAGCATTCATTGTTCATGTCATTTGGTATGGATAAGTATATGCTTGAATATCCGGAGTTGGTTTCAAGTTACGATACCAGCCGTATTCAGGATGAGTGTAATATTCGTAACGATGAGGTGGCTGGTATGACGCCTCATTTTATGACACGTGAATCTTTCGTATCCTGCCCCTATATGAGGATAAAGAAATATTCTCCGGCTCAATACGGGCAGATAGAGGATATCAGGTGGGTATCGTTAGGTGGTTGCGGGTTGATGGATAAGGATAAGCGTAAACCTGTTTTTGGAGGTGATGTATTTATATCAAGATTCTCGCTTAAGAGGAAGATGCCTATGTTTTATTTGACTCAGTTCGGTCAGGGGGACATGATACCATTCCCTTATTATGATTATCGGAACATCGGGTATCCCCGTTATTTCGTTAATTACGATACCGGGGAGGATTATCTTAATAAGACCGATACGGATACCGGATCGCTATACTCTTTCCCTAGCCGGAAGAGCGCTTATGAGATGGTTTGCAAGACCGGAGATATGTATCTTAGCGGTCGTTTCTTCCTATATTTCTATGGCATACCTCAGTTTCTTGTGGAGTCTGAGATCAATTGCAATTTCCGTATAGCCGGCCCTGAGCCTTACGAGGGGTTCTATCCGGAGGTAGGGGATTATATATCATGGACTCAGGAGCGTAATGTCCCTATATCAAGGGATAATGTGTTTAAGATAAGTCCTGTGTATAAGAATCGTTTTACGCTAGGCGGAAGGTCATTACCAGAGACGTATGATAGCAATTTTTGGGACTGCGCCTACCAAAGACCCAACGGCGTCATATGGAGCACCGCCGACGTGTCGGAGAACGGCATGACCGATCCTTGGCTGTCGTACAAGCCTATGGATTACCATGAGTTCAAGACCTCTTTCGGGAAACTTATAAGCATGAAAGGGATAGAGTCGGATCAGATACTGGCTCGCTTCGAGAATCAGGTAGGGCTGTATAACGCCATAGACGTGTTGGCGGAGAGAATATCCCCGGAGAATAGCGAGCTAGGGACAGGTGGTCTTTTCGCCTCTCGTGGTATCGAGTATAATAATACGACGTTAGGATATTCCGGGACCCAGAGTCGGGATATGATCAGTTGCGAGTTTGGGCATTTTTGGGTCGATTTAAGGCGTGGTCAGGTGTTTAAGGTAGATTCTAATGGTAGGAATCTTACGGAGGTCACACCGGGGCTTAGAAACTGGTTTAAGGAGCATCTTCGGATGAAGATCATCCGTAGCCGGATATATAACGCTGATACGGACGCTGAGTTGTCTTATTATGATATCGATAACAAGTTCTTTGGTATAGGGCTATCCATGGGCTGGGACAATCGGTTCAAGAGGGTTCTGATAACCAAGAAAGATTATATACCGGTAGGGAATCCGAGCGAGTACCAATTCCGTGGCGGCCGGTTCTACAGGAACGGGCAGGCGGTGGAGCTACAGGACGCCAGCCATTTCACGGACGTCTCGTTCACCGTTGGATATAACTGCCTGAAGGGTGAGTGGAAATCATATTTATCCTACACTCCTGATTATTATATCGAGCACCAGCATTATTTCCAGTCTGGAAAGAACTACTCAAGTGAAAGTCAGGAGATAGGGTTATGGTCTCATGGATTGACCAACCAATCGTATCAAGTATTTTACGGTAAGCTATATCCGTTCGTTATAGAGGTCCCGGTACGTGAGCAGTATGTGAATAAGATCCTCACCAACTACCAATATCGGATGGATGCCAGAAGATATCAGGATGAGGTTAATTACCAAATTCTTAGGACTACTGGATTTAATAAGGCATGGTTTTATAATGATACCAACAACAGCGGTGAGCTTCGGATGGTTATCGCCGACAAGAACGATATGAGCCAGCGGTTAAGGTATCCTGTAACCAATGACGATAGCCGTGAGATACTGGTGACGGAGGTTGATCAGAAGATAAATATAAATGACTATTTTAACGAGGTCAAAGACGATACGAACAATCTTCCGATATGGGTTAAGGATGTGAATGACATTGGCCGGGAGATCGACCCTAGGGCCGTCGATTATCATCGGAGGTGGCGGGATCGTCTTCGTGGCGATTGGTTCTTGGCTAGGTTCGTTAATGACATTGAGAGTCGGTTCAAGATGATAGTACGTTGGTTTAGTAATGATGAGAAAGTTTATTGATTTATTAACCTATAGGGGGGGGGGGTATTTTGCCGCCTCTCCCTTGTATATTAAAACGATATGGAAGATTTTATTGGTAAGTACGATGGTAATCAAATAGACAGTAGACTTGATAAGGTCAAGGATATGGTTGGCGCCACGGCGTCCGAGGCTGGTGCTGCGGGATTGGTGCCGGCTCCGGCTGAGGGAAATGAGAACAGGTTCTTATCTGGAGATGGTACATGGAAGGATATATTATACAATGATTTGAAAGATATTCCAGATTCAACTTTGGTAGAGGCTACTGATGGTAATTATTCTGATTATAATGTGCAATCAGTACTTTTAAGGATTATTTATAATAACAAAACTTCTATAACACAGGATGAATATGATGCAATTCTTTCAGCAATTCCAGTTGGTAAAATAGCATGTAAATACTCATACAATTGTGCAGTATCTATTGAGTTTGGAATAGGTGAATTTATATTATTAAGAGGAGAAAATGAAGGAGAGATATATGCTTATTCTTATAGTAATTCAAATTTTGATGGTAGCACAAATTTTTATAATTCCGCTCTAATTAAAAGTGATTTGTCAGCTACAGTAGGTGTGAAGTATACAGCAATAAGACCTGAAAATACGGATATAACTATACAATCAGCATATGATCAAAAAGAAATATCAATTTCATTACATACAGGAGGTGATGGTACTAAATCTTTAATGGATGATGGCAATTACCGCAAGCTGCCCGTGTACGGGAGGAACCTGTTGCTGGGATCGGGGAAGGAGGTGAGTAACTCGAATTATAATATAGCTAATTATTGGTTGGCGGAACAGATTCCGGAAGGTGCACAAGTGACGGTTACTATATGGGGAGAATTAGGAGGAGATAAAAGCAGTTTTAATATATATACCCCTGGTGGTTCTGCACCATTGACAGGATTGTCTAAAGAATCTTTTGCAAAAGGTAAGGCTTCTGTCACGGTTCTTTGGGGAACAACTCTCCCTACAGGAGGTTCAAGCGCAATAGGGATATATACGTATCCAAGTACAGTTGCCGCTATCTCCACCATCTACAAGATCAAGCTCGAGTACGGCGACATCTCCACCGAGTGGACCCCCGCTTGGGAGGATATACCAGATCTAGAGGAAAGATACGCATATGGTGTTGAATGGGATACTGCATCATCTAGTCCTAATGGAGTTAGAGTAGGTAATATGCAACTGCATAGAGAACTACCTATCCAGAGTAAGATGAGAAGGTGCATACTTGATAATAATGGCGGGGTTGTTAGATATATATACGATAGTAATGAATATCAAAGTTCAATACTTAATGAAGTCATTATGACAGAAATACCACAACATTGGTATAAATTATATACAGAGGGTACTAAATTTAAAATGATGTTATCCGCAATGCCACTACCTGGGTATAAAGAAGTATCCAAATTCTATATTAGTACTTGTGAAGCAATAATAGAAAGAAATTCTGGTACTTTGGGTTCTGCAAACATGTTAAATAACAACAACGTTCAATTTAGAGGTGGCGACAACACCGCTGACTGGGACGGTACCTACCGCTCCTTGTTAGGCAGACCTGTCACTAACCTTACTAGAGACCAATTCCGGCAAGCCGCTAGGAAACGTGGAAGTGGTTGGGAAATGTACACCTACAACGCCCACAAGACCCTGTTCTGGCTATTCGCCGTCGAGTACGCCACGCTGGACAGCCAGAAACCTTTCAACGCCCAGAAGGACGCTAACGGTTTCGCACAAGGTGGCTTAGGTCCGGGACCTACTCAAATGACGGATTGGACTAATTTCAACAACGCCAATCCACTTATCCCATGCGGCTATACCAACGAGTTCGGGAACGGCTCGGGAGAGAAGGCGTATGTCGTGAAGAACGCTTCCGGCGGTACTCACGCCACGTTGATGGCTAACAGGTATCGTGGCATAGAGAATCCGTTCGGTCACATCTGGAAATACACTGACGGGGCTAATATACAGGTCACCATGGGCGATGCCGGATTGTCTATTCTATGGACTACCGATGACCCGTCGAATTTCAGCGACACCTCTTCAAACGGAACAAAGAGATGAATATATTGGTTATTCTTATTATGAAGTAACTGTATGGCCCACATTAACTGCTAATAAGATATTGGAGGCCTGCATTAACGCTCTATGGGACAAGGACGTGGAGCAAAAGAAGCTGAACGACTACAACGCCGCCCAGCTAGGCATACTGGACTTGTCATACGTGGAGTCTTATAAGACGTTCCTTAACGAGAGGAAGGCGTTGAAAGATCGTGTGGATAGCGATTTCGCCGAGTGGGAGAATAGCTAGTTAGTATGCTTACATTCTTAAGGGCGGGTATGTGACGTGGATCATGTTCCCGCCTAATGTTTTAATCCGTATCTGATTATACTTATCTTTGTGAAAAAGAAGATTTATGGCAAAGAAGAACAAGCGGGAGGAGATCCCGTCGTGGATAAAGGATTTATATAAGGAGGATCTTGATCGTGTCGTAAGAGGTGATCGTCCCATGTATTTCAGGGGTATGGATGATAGTCCTTTGAGAAACGTGTCCCCGGAGTTTGATATCCTTAGCGGAGGAGCCGCCGTCAAGGGCATGAATGGGATAAGAAGTACGTTGTCCCCGTTGAATAACGGCATGGGTAATTATAATTTCAGTATCAGGGGTATAAATAAGAAGATAGGTGAGTTGGTTGATGAGGCGGGGCTATATTTACCTGAGAAATTAAGACCTGTATATCGGACTGTGGTGGATGCTATGTCGAGTTCCAAGGATAAGGGGTTGGGTCATATCACGCAGCCTCTGGCCAACGCCCTGTACCCTGCGGACGAGCGGCGGAACCGGCGTCTGGACGGGGAGCATCCCGTTGGTTATGTGGATGCCATAGACGGCATATGGCCTAGGGAGAAATATGGGCTATGGGGAGAGAAGATTGAACGGAAAGCTGATGGAGGATCTACTGGTAATGATCCACTATATGTAAGGCAAGATGTATATGATAAGGTTTCGTATTTGAAAGATATCCTAGGTAATGCCATAAGAAGAAGGTTGTACGAGAATGTCACCCCTGATGTGGTGGCCTCAAATGCTAGCCTTTCTGACAAGGTCAATGAATTTATATATGGCAGAAACGGGAAGGCTAACGTTGATGAATATAGTGATCAACTATGGGCGAGATTTTTATCTCAACCCAATAATCTAGATGGCAATAATAAGGAGATACGGATTCCTGATAATGTCATTGCTGACATTGAGAAGATGTTCAATCGTGACACTAAGGATGAGATAAAGAGGTTAGATAAGAAAATACATGATACGGAGCAAGAAATATATGGCTCTGATACACCGGCATCAGATGAGCTTTATGGTAAATTGGAGTTCTTAAAGAAATCAAGAGAGTGGGTAGATACCTTTGAGAAGAATCGTAATTCGGTAAGATCAGGGAAACCTACGGTTTTTTCTGAATATGATTTTTATCCCGAGGCTGCTGGTGATCTTACCCCATTGTCAGGATTTGGTAATTTTACAATTTATAGGCGTCCGGATGGGAGGCTAGGTGTTTATGATGTATATGATTTTTATAGCGATGATCAAGAGTTTCCTGTCAATATATCCACTAAGACACTGGATGCTATAGGTGATAAGTTCGAGGAGAGAGGGTCGTTTAAGGATTATAGTCCTCTCATAGAAAGCGGGAAAGACGCTCTTATTCGTAACGCTATTATGTCTAAGAATAAGTTGGAGGACAAGGCTGAAGGAGGTCGTATAAATACAGGGAGCGATTATGGTTCTGGAAAGTATGTGATTGATCCTCGTAGATCAGAGAATAATAAGATGGCTGTGTATGATGAGATATGGGATTATCTGACAGAAAAGAAGGGGATACCACAAACGCAAGCTATCGGCATCCTGTCTAACATCGCCGCCGAGTCAGGAGGGGACACCGAAGCCCTAGGCTCCGCCGGTGACTTTGGTATCCAGCAATGGCTTGGACCGAGGAAGAAAGAGCTACAGCGTAGGTATGGTAAGAAGCCTACATTAACCCAACAACTGGATTATCTTGTGGATGAGTATCAAGGTCGTGTACCGGGGCTAGGCTGGAACTACATGAACCAAGGCAAGTTCTTTGATAAGGACGCTCAAGGCAATGTATATAATTACTATATGTATTCGAAGGCTGATTTTGATAACGCTACGAATTATAAGGACGCTACCGTGGCATGGAATCAAGGATACGGAAGACCCCTTGGATCGACATTAAGAAACGAGAAGCGGTTTGAGTTCGCCGATATGTTCTCCAACAGATACGGTGTACCGGAGAACGGGCCAATGAGGTACGAGTTCGGGCAGCGGGATTCTGGTACGGGAGACGGAGGTCAGCAGCCCGTGCCTGAGACGGTAGCCCCCGCCGGTTCTTCTTTGGCTTCCCATCCTGCCATGGATAGCTGGTGGGAGAAGGAGGGTCAAGATCTGTTATATAAGATGCTAGCTCAACCCGGCGCTAACAAGAAAGCTATAGAGGACATCGCTAATAATATTAAGAATGATCATCAATCAGAGGCGCAGATAGCGGAGGCTGAGCGTATGCGTAAGGAACAGGCGAAAAGGCAGTTGGTGCTTAATATGATACCGGGGTTGATGCTGAATATAAAAGGAATGTCGTCAATAAAATCCGAAGGAGGTCCTATTGGGGATGATAAATGGTTTTATGATAAGGATCAACGAAAACGCATCGTGGACAAGCAAGAGGCGATAAGAGCATTAAGCAAGGAAAGGCATAAGATTCTAAATGCGTCAAGATCTGCTTTTCAACAGGGTCTTATAGATGAGGATCAGTTCAGGAGGATGAATAATCTTCCTATATTTAAATTGAGTGATAATATAAGAGGAGGCGGAAACAAGGATGTTGATCTCTTGAATAGTCTTTTTGATACAGCCATGTACGACACGTTTGGAGAATCTGTTAAAAAGGGGTCAGAAGAGGGTGAGATAAAAAGGAAGGAGAGGTTTTATCCCTATAAGCTTATGGCTGATACTTTACTTACAATAGGTGATATAGCCACAGCATCTCCTGGATTCTTGAGGTTAATAGAGAGATCAGGCGCTAGATTGTATCCGTTATTGAATAATATAGCCCATAGTAATTCTGTCCAAAAAATATCTGGTGTATCAGGAATAGGTGTTGATTCTTCTCAGATGGCACTAAGCCCGGATGATGATAATTTTTGGAATATACTAGGGGTGGCTGGTGCGGCCGCTGAATTGATAGGTGGTATGGATATATTAAGAAATACGAACGTGATGGGTAGGATCGGAAATAGATTGGATGATATTCTTGATATAGCTAATCCTGTCGTGACTTTAGGAGGGTTAGCTAATGATATATTGGACTAATTCGTTATATTTGTCTGTTTTTAAAAATATTTTAGTATGAAAAGGTTGTTGTTTTTATTTACTATGTTATTGACGCCATTCGCTTTGATGGCGCAAGAGGTAATCCCATCAGAAGGGGCTATCACCATTGATTTAACTACCTTCACCGGCATCATGGCTTTCGTCACGATGTCAGCTACGCAGTTAGCCAAGGTTGTGCCGTATATTGACACCCATAAGTGGGCTAAAGTCCTATCCGCCGTAGTCATAGGTATGCTGGTTTGTATATTAGCGTGGTTTCTAAAGGTGTCTCCATTGCTTATAGGGAGTGAATGGTGGGAGGCTCTATTATATGGAGTGGCTGTAGGTCTCAGTTCTGCCGGTTTCTATGATTTGGTTAAGGCTATAGGATCATTATTCATAAAAAGAATTTAATTCTGTACATAATAATAGCATTTGCTGAGAGACTCATCGTTGTGAAATGATGAGTCTCTATTTTTTTTAAACTATCTTTGTGTCAGAACGAAATTAATTTGATATGGGCAAATATGTAATCAAGAGGAAGATACCTAAATATCAAGAGGCTGGGGAAGTCACCCCTATCATGCCCGGTAATGTTGTTGGTCTTCAGGGTATTGGAGTGGAGCCTTTGGTTTCGTCTACCCAGATAGGATTTGATATTCAGCAGCCTGATATTAATACCATTGATACAAGTGATTTGAGCGCTTTGGTTGACAGTAATAAGAAGGTTGATAAGTCTGGTAGTACGGATGTTTTTGATTTTACCACCATCCCTTACTATGGCGCTGATGATATAGGGTCTAGATTCACTCAGATGGGTCGTGGTATAGGGCGTATGAGAAGTGAGGGATATGGAGATTTATCCACTGGGGCTAAGACAGACAATACCGTAAGTACCATAGCGTCTGGTATAGGAGGTGCTTTAGGTCTGGCTAGGAATATATTCTCAGGTATAGCGTCAGAGCAAGGTACTCGTACTAATATCAGGTTGGCTCAAGAGCGGGAGGCTAGGCAGAGAAGGCAATCCCAGATGCAGTATAAGGATGGTGGTGGTGTTTATCTAGGACCTAATAATAGGTTCGATAGCGGAAGCCTTACCGGTGAGTACCTGTATCCGTTACCTAAGTCGATGGAAGATCAAGCCAACGTAGAGGTCGAGAAGGGTGAGTACGTGACGCAGCCCGGAGAGGCGCCGATGGAGGCTATGGGGCAGAAGCACGCCGATGGTGGAACCCCCGTTTCCTTGGAGCAGGGAACGAAGGTTATTACCGACGACACAACCATAGAGCCGGATTTCGCTAAATACATCAGAGATACGTATGGGATCAAAGCCACGCCTAAGGATACGTATGCTACGTTAATGGACAGGTATAAGGCTAAGATAGGTCTTAAATCGGCTTACGATGACCAGAAGAAAGCGTTGAAGAAGCTGAAGAAAAATAATAAGATAGATGACGAGAATACAAGGCGTTTAAACGCCTCCGTATTATCAAAGGCTATAAATGATAGCAACGATACCGTTAATGGCTTAGAGGGAAGATTTACGGACTTCGCTAACGTCATATACAAGGAGCAGGAAGACCGGAAGATGAAGAAGGATGAGGATACGTATTTCGCCAAGGGTGGTGAGATAGATAACATCATATCCAGATCCATGAAAGAATACGGTCTTACGGAGGAGGATATAGCCGATGCTAAGAAAGAATTGCTTAAGAAAGTGGCTGGTATTCGCCAGAAGATGGAGATAGGAGGCACGTCTTTGTTCGGTCGTAAATTAACTTTCCGCCCGATCGAGAATAGGTTCAACAATGATCCTAACTATTTCGGTTATCAACGCCAAGGAACTGATGGCTCTTATGGAGGTATTAATACGGATGAGAGGTTGAATTATTATAAGACATTCAATCCGGTCGCTTACGATGCTTATATGGGAGCTTCAGAGGGCGCTAGGGCTAGGGCATTGCAAGACGCTATCTACGGTCAGACAAGTAGCTGGATGGGCTTGGCTACGGCTGAGAACCCGATCATCGCCAACGCCGAGGCGCTTCGGGATTACACGACGCTCGTTTCCTTTGGCGGTGAGGATAGTCAAGGTAATTACCCGGAAGACAAGAAAGCCGCATATCATGATAGGATGAGAGACAATAAATTAGGTTTGTTTACCACATCTCGCCCTATGATCGGTCTAGACGTTGTTACAGAGGAACAGCATAAGGCTCTTAACGATGCTGGTATCACCCATTTTAGCCAACTATTCTCTGACAAGAACAAGGATGTCGTTAATAAGATACTTGGCGAGGATATGCTTAAGATGCAGGCATTGAGATCCATGAAAGGAATGGAAGGTCTTGATTTTATACTTGATCCTCATAAGGTGGCTCCCGGTCCTATGGATATAGGTGATGTGGAGGAACCTGATGTTAAACTGGATATGCCTGAGCTGATTGATCCCAATACACTCCCTAAGACCAATACAAATGCCGGTAAGTCGAACAGCGGCAATGGAGGCAGGAATATAGTGGGTGGCGGTCTTGACTTTCCTGAGGTGTTCAGGATGACTCCGGGAGCCGTGACAACGGAAGGTCTGGAAAGGCATTACGCTCCTACCGTGGATCCGGTGTTGAGATCGGCTGATCAGTATATGGTTGAGGCCAATCGTGCTTTCCAATCACAATTGGATCAGATGGGTAATGTCCCGGATTCCCAGAGAGGGGCTTTATCATCCAACCTACAGGCGATATTAAGTTCCAATATAGGTAAGTATATAAATGAGGTAGAACAAGGGAACGTGGCTCAAAGGACTTGGGCTGATAATGTCAATGCTCAGTCATGGGCTAATACGTACGATAAGAATATAGCCCAACGTCAAGCTTACCAGCAACGTATATTGCAGGGATTGGCTATAAATGACGAGAACTGGGCCAGGTATTTCGATAGCGTAAATGACGAGATCCAGCAGAAGTGGAATACGGCTACGACCATGAATACATTAAGGTCTATATTCGGGGATGTCAAGATCGGTTCTAATGGACAGTTGATCGCTGATCCTCAGGGAGATATATTGAGTTATAGGAGATTATATCCTGCTCAGGAAGTAACTAAAGGCAAGAAAGGATAAAGGATGGCTTCACAATATAGTATATTAAGGAATTACGGCAAGTACGTATCACCCTACAACATGGATGTCATGATGCAGGGGATGGGGTACATGCAGCAGAAGATAGATACCAATCGGCAGGCTATAAACGAGTATGCTGATTATATTATCAATTCTGACATTATAAAACCTCAGGACAGGGAATATCTTCAGAACAGGTTAAATGGGCTGATACAGGACGTGAATAACGTGTATCGTAAATCTAATTTGGCTTCCGACGGTATAGCCAGAAGCATACAGGCTCGTCTTGGAGAAGCTCTGGATACCCGTGTGTTGAATGCTATTGCCGGTACTAGGGAGATCCGGGCTTTTAGCGAGAAGATGGAGGATATGAAGCTGAACAATCCCAAGATGTATAGTCCTATAAACGAGGCTGAGGCTTTTGCGGATGCCGTGGCTTGGATGAATGACGGTCAGGTAGGGACACGTCTTAATCCTATACATTATACCCCTTATACGGATTACCACGCTGAGATTGATGAGAAGATGAAGAATTTCATCTCCCTTAACAAGGGGAAGAAAGTCAATGTACCGGTGACTGATGCCAATGGCAACAGGACGGGCGAGATGCGTGAGATGTATATAGATGAGATGAGTTACGCTCAGGTCAGGGATATAGCCATGGCTTCTATATCTGAGAACGGTAAGGCTCAGATGCAATTAGAGGGAAGATATATGGCTAGAACGAATCCTGACTTATTTAATGTTCAAAGCACCTCAGATTTCCTTAAAGGGTATATTGATGATTTCAGTGTCAAGGAAGAATCCATACGAGCCAAGCTAAAGGGCGTTGGCAATGACAAGGCCAAGAGGGCTAAGTTGGAGTCGGAGCTGGCGGATATTATCAAGCAGAGAAATGATTTCGTGGAGGAGGCCGAGGGCGTTATCGGTAGCAACTACAGCCCGGAGCGAGCCGGCATGTTCATGGTACGACAGCAGTTCCTTCGTGGCGTTGGACTGAGATGGTCTTATAATAACTCATACGAGACGTTGGGTGTTGATGATTATTATTTCAAGGCCAATCAACAGATGATGGAGAGAGCTAAGTTCAATGAGACAAAAAGGCATAATCTAGCCATGGAGAAAGCAGCGTTGATGAGAGCCAGCAAATTGGGTAGGTCGGAGAATGGGGGTGACGGAGGTGATAACACGACCGGTCCTACCGTGGTTACTAAGAGCGCCAATCTTGAAAATGTGAATATAAGCGATGAGTTCATGAACGGGTTTATAGCCAATGAGAGGGCGGTAACTACCGGCATGAGTAATTTTGTTAAGTCACTGTCAGATGACGCTAGAAGGAAGATCGACGCATGGGCGTCTGATCCTGAGAATAGTAACGTGGTCAAGGATATGGATAACGATCAGGTTATCATGGCTTATTTCAAGGCCAATGGAGGTTCAAGGAACGAGTTGCTTGATTACAATGGTCAGGATAGTTACCTGAAGCTTCTTGGGTTAAATACTCAAAGAGGGAAGTATAATAAGATCAATGATGGATTCAATAAGGCGGAGAACGCTGTTTTGGATGGCGTTGACGCTATAGTCGAGAAAGAGGCTAAATCTTTTGGTGGATCAGGCATAGATGTTAGTTACGGATTTGGGACATTTAATCTTGAAGATATCAACAGCAATGGTGATAAGGTTTTTGATATAGATGGGATAAATGACATAACATTAAATGATTGGGCTAAATTATCGGCATATAGCTCTATTCTTAGTAATAGTGTTAAAATGACCGATCTTATTCATGCAGCCACTCCTGGTGTCCATAACCCTATTGTTTTAGGGGATGTCAATTCTGGAGAGGCGGCTGTATTGGTGAATAGGATAAATGATTTGATGGGTACGTCATTGACATTGGATGATATTAATTTATTATCTCTTATTCCTATGGATGTTTCTGATGACGGTAATATGATAAAGGTGCTGACTGATGGGCTGTCTGATGGCAATAAAAGGAATGTGGCCGTAGCTAAGGCCATGTATGACGAAATGCAGAAAGAACAATACGATGTGTTTAGGCACAAATGGAGTCGTGGCGATCTGGGAAGGTTGGCTGATGACGCCAAGCGAGCCGGCGAGGATTACTTGAGACAATATCGTCATGAGTACGCCGAGCGTGAGTATATCTTCTCCGGCGATTATCCGTCTAAAAGCCAAGCCGAGTATGATTATATAAAGATTAGTGACCTGTTTACCCGTGGTGGCGGTTTTATCCCCAAGGATGAGGATAATGCCAATACGAAGATAACGTTTACCATATCCCCTATAGGTGATGGTAATTATCAGATCATTGGCAATAATGGAGGTGATGGTCGATCTGTTGTTGAGGTAAGCGAGGCTGATCTGGCTGCGAATGGACTTACTTTCTACAAAGAGGATGTAAGCATCCCGTCCGAGACCTATGATTCCGGTGTCGTACCCATATCTTTCGCCAGCTCAAGCAACAACGCTTATGGGAAGATGGCTAAGTCATTGTTGGTAGCTCCATTCGCTTACGCTAGCGGGGCCAAGGACACGGTAATGCCTTATATAGATATGTTTACGAATATAAATGACGGTAATATCAGGAAGAATCAGATGATGATCGCTACTGACGTGTTGTTCGATAACGCTTCTATGTACGAGTTAAGGGCTTCCGGATATAAGTATAATAATGGTTCTTCTGGGATAAATGTTGATATATATAGCAAAGGAGGGGCTAGAGAGGGTAATACCCCGTTGTATTCAATTGATCTGGATGGCGTTAACTATGCTGATGAGGTAGCAAGGAAGATCGACTTCTGCCCGCAGTATTATTTGGTCATGGCATGGCAACAGATACTTAGCAAGGAGAATGAGGTGTATTGGAGGAGCGAGGGAAGATCTACTACTGATGATTTCGAGAGCTTCATCTCGCCCATAGCTGATATGATTGATCAGGAGATAAGAAACAGGAATAACGGAAATAGTGGAAATAATGGAAACAATGGAAATCTATAATAATACCTCTAACGGAAAGGATCTTGCCGAGAAGTACAGATATCCTACCATAAACGTAGATAATATAAAGGCTATTGGTACGGATCCCTATGATATACCGGATCGTGACCTGCCTCCGGTATTGGATCCGTATTCCGCTTCCGAGAGATCAAAGTCCCAGATACCGTCATTGTCGGAGAGGATCAAGAATACTGTTAAGACAAATTATTATGATGATATGAAACATATGTCCCCATTAGGATATATGGCTTCTGATCAAAGCTATAAGGGCAGGTTTAATCTTACTGGTCCGGAGATATCGTTGGAGGATTCAAGGTATCGACTTAGTAGCGGTACTTGGATACCTAAATACGAGTCTTATATCCCCGGTGTAGATAACGACACACGTTTATCTAGGAGTCAAGGTAGGACTGAGAAATGGATGAGAGGTTTGGGGAAATTTGTAGGTAAGGCCGCTTTGTATGGATTAGGTGGTGTTATTCAGCCTTTTTATGGTATTTACGCCGGTGTATCCAGAGGTAATTTTAACGCTGTTTTTGATAACGATTTCACGAGATGGTTGGATGATCAGGACAAGAAGATGGATTACGGTCTTGCTCATTATTACAATCGTGAGGAGCGGGATATGAATTTCCTTCAAAGCATGACTACGGCTAATTTCTGGTCTAACGATTTTTTATCCGGTCTTGCTTTTACTGTTGGAGCCATGTTATCATCAGCCGTATATTCCGGCGCTGGATTGATGAACTTAGCTCGTACGGGAGCTAGGGCAGGCGTGGCATTGGCTAGGATAGGCAAGGCGGCTTCGGATACCAAGAAAGCGTTCGGCGCTTACCTCAGGGCCGCCCGTATAGGACAGAGGGTAGGCAAGGGACTGGACACCGCCGCCTTCCTTGGCACGTCCACCGCATGGGAGGCATCTGTCGAGGCCAGAAGTATGCTGATGGAGGCTGAGGAGAATTTCAGGCAGTCTTACCGTAACGCTTATGGAAGGGAAGTCCCATATGAGGAGCTTATGAAGTTCAGGGCTGATAATGCCAATGCCGCTAATGCTGTATTCGCCGCCAACGTCGGCATATTGTCATTATCCAATATAGCTATGTTCGGTGATATGTTCGGCATGGATCTTGGCGTGGATAAGTTTATAAAACGCAATATATTTGGCGTAGGGGCTGAGAGGATGGATAACGGTATGTTAAGAACCATAACGCCAAAGAAATGGCAGAAAATAGCCGGGAATACGTTCAATATTATCAAGCGCCCAGTGTCAGAAGGTCTTTATGAGGAAGGTCTTCAGGGAGTGGCTAGCAAGTCCGCCGAGGATTGGGTAGAATCAAGATACAATCCTATGGCTATCCGTCAGAACATAGGTTATATGGAGGCTATAAAGAACGGGTTCAAGGAAACATACGGGTCTAGTCAAGGCTGGAAGGAGATCGGCATCGGTATGATTATCGGATCGGTTATGGGTGGAAAGACCTTTGGAGGTATAAAGGAATGGAGCCAAGACATGTCCAGGAACAAGGGGATGGTGGATGCCTACAACGCCAATGCCGGCGCCTTGACTACCGCCGCTATCCGTGCTATTCGTGGCAGTATGGCTCTTAACGCTCAATTATCTGGTGTAGACACATCGTACGAGAGTGATGGTAGGATCATAAATAAGGATTTTAGTGACGCCGTATTCAATCGTCTTCGTTATGATTCGGAGATGGGGATGCTGGATGATACGAAGGAGAATTTCAGGACGGTAGTCGAATCTATACCTAATAGCGATATAGCGTCCGATATGAATATGACGGATGAGCAGGTTAATGAGTATAAAGCCGATCTTGTCAACGAGTTTAATAAGAAGGTGGATAATTTTACCATGGCCAACAGATTCGCCGACTCACTTACTGAGGGTATCCCGAACAGGTCTTTTAACGCCTATATCTCCAATATGGCTTATAATGGCCTTGAGGCGAAGGATAATTTGAACGATATTGCCAATCAGTTAAGAAGGATATACAATACGGATATAGGTCCCGCTCTTGATATATATTCTCGTCTTAATCCTGATTCGAGCAGGGATCTTGAAGAATTAAGGAAGCTTACGGATGATATACAGAGGATGGAGAAGAATATCTTGAGGCTTCAACAAAGTGTCGCGTCGAAGGACGCTCTTGAATCTGATAAGGCTAAGTTGGTCAAGGAGAATGATAGGCTTCTTAAATTAACAGAGGATAGGATCGCATTGGAGAGGAAATTAACTACGTTAATTAACTCAGAGGCTGATATATCTAAGTTGTTCTTAAATAGAAATGATTCAAGGATCAGTGCCGCTGATCTTATGGCGGCTTATGATACTATAGCTGATTTTGAGAACGTCGTATCTATCCGTGGGGTTGATAATTATAAGGAGGCTATGGCATTGCTTAGTGAGTATCGTCATAATCTTGTGGCTTATAAGAATATAAACGAGTCTCTTCGTCGTATGCGTGACAGAAGATTCATCCGGGCGCAGGAGCGCGGGTTCATGAAGATATTATCGAACGTATGGGGTAAGACTTATGAGGAGGATGATAGCAAGTATGATTTCAGGAATACTGATAATCCTGATGCCAATGATCTTTACGCCAACGACCAAGCTATAGACAAGGCTTACCAAGATGGTCTTATAGGGGAGGATGAGGCATTTATGTTCAAGACATATAATCATATGATAGCCAGATCTATGGAGAACGAGATTAAGACCGATGAAGGTAGTATAGTCGAGAGGGTTCCTGATGATGAGGATATCATAAATCCTTCTGACGATAGAATCAATAATATAGCTATAAAGATATGGAACGGTAATGAGGATGTCTTATCTCCTAGGGAGAGACAGATATATGATAATAACAAGCCTCGTGTCGATAGTCTAGTTAACGGGTTTGGGGATAATCCTATTTCAAGGATCAATAAGGCTAGATCGATAATAGATAGATTGAAGATCCATGATAATATTTATGATAATATCAAGGACGCTGTTGATGATATTGTAGATATGAATATCAATGGTCTTGATCAGGATCAGATCAAAGAAGCTATAAAGACTTATAATGATCTTATGAATGAGGCTGACAATGGCAATGAGATTGATCAGGATAAGCTTAATGAGGCTATTGATATTATCAATAATTATTCCGATGGGCCTCTTCTTCAATTCGTGGAATGGATGAGGTTGTATGATAACGGAAGTATAGCTGTCAAGGATTACGATAAATCCATACCTATGGGTGATGTCCTCACAGAGAGCGAACCCGGGACATCCACCGGCAGGACGGAAGTTAACGCCGCCCAGAATCCGGTGGTGTTGATGGCTCAGAAGAGAGAGATCGGTGGGGTTATGTATTATGAAGTTGGCGGAATGAGACTTGACAGGTTTATGGACAGTCTTGGGCTTAAAAGATCTGATGCCACTGATACTGATAATGGAAGGGTGATGGATTTCACCAACGGAACCGACATATTTACTGTTATAGAGTCGAATAACCACTCAAGATGGATGATTAGCGAGGATGACGCTCAGGCTTTCGAGAACGCTACCGGTGTCATATTGGGGCGGCAAACCGCCTTGTCGACCTCCATCTGGTTTATGGTGTATCGCAAGGGGCATGATGGATCTATTGTCCCTTATTATACGGGTGATACGTTTGGATCTAACAACGAGTCGGTGAATCAGGAAGCAACGGCTAGCCTCCGCAAGGGTGATATGGTAAGGTTTAAGATGGATATGTTAGATCCATATACCAAGGAATTGTATGATAAATACAATAGCCTTAACGCCGTTGACCCTAATTCTGATGAGACTAAGTCGGCTTACCGAGAGCTGGTTGATAATATGGTTATTAAGATCGTGGATGGTGATGGTAATTTTGTCTCGGTGCTAAAAGCCAATGATCCAGACTCAAAAGGGAGTAACGCTGATTTAAGGAGTATGGCCTTTGAGTTGTATAGGGATAATGTGGGATCTGTCGCTGGCGAGATTGATATACCGTTTGTAGGTGCAGTTACCAGTGTTTTGCCGGGAAGACCTAATTTTAGCGTAAGTGATGACAATGGGACGTTGATGGTATCCGAGAATGACTTTACCAGCGAGATGGTCGACAAGGTAGAGAGCGTAGGATATATAGAGAACGGGGTGGTTACGATGAGGGATGATATTAAGTATAATATATTCCCGTTCTGTACGGCTATCGTCAGGGACAAGTATGGTGACTATAAAGATTCACGTATCCCGGTCGTAGCTATAAAGACAGGAAATGGAAGAAATTACCTGTACCCCGTAAGATTGAAAAATCAGGATATATCGTCATTCTCATCCATGATCGGATCGATGGCTGATAGGATTACGGAGGGTCTAGGCGGAGGCGTAAGTATTGATGATATAATGGATCTTAATAACGCTATAGCCAGATCAGGGTTGGATAATAAGGCATATATGATTCCGCTGGCGGGAGACGTGGATGTTATCAAGAACCGGCTTGAAGCTATCAAGGAAGCGTCTAGCAGGATGCCTATGACCGCTGACGTAAGAGGATGGATAGGCGATTCTAGGACTAAGGAGGATATTTTGATGAATGACGTTACGATTAATATTGATCTTAACAACGATCCTTTCATAGCACCTAAGTTTAGAATGAGTATTAGGAGGGATGAGACGTTCTTCGAGGATACGGAGACCCCGTTCGTCAACCCGTCCAGCTCCCAATCGGGTTCCGCTTCGCCTACGAAGGCGGCCGAGGACAAGTCTTTGGTTTCCGACGGCAACGTAGTATCCGGAGAAAATGAGGCGGAAAATCCTTGCTAAATAAAATATCTTGACTTATCTTTGCGGCGTCAGCCCATCACCTGACGAGTAAGATATTTAAAAGCTGGTCCCTGTCGGGTGTGTGATGGCCCCGGTGGGGACTCTTTATATTATGCAATTAGATGCCTTTTTACATCGGAAGATCATGCAAGACCTACGCATCCAGCGAGTGAAGGTCTTGATGATGTTATACACCAGTAACTATTTTGTCAAGGTCAGACAAAAGCAGTTGCTTGATCATACATACGCCTTAAGCAGGGATCAGGCTTTTGATTATATGACTGAGTTCAATAAAAGACTTAGTGATAAGGTTGGTATAAAATGTACGATGGATATCCTTCTACCTACCGATGATGATAACGCTAACATCATAATCGAGCACAATGGTATTATCAAGAAGTTGATGAAGGAGGCCGATAAACTGGAACTTGATACTGATGCTATCAAAGTCATGATGCGTGATCTTCTTGATGAGTTGAAGGATGATATTGATCTTAATATCCTGATATTTGACGTAACCCAGTTACTTATAAAATACAATCTATTTAGGTTGGAGGCTATAACCGAGCAGGAGTTCAAGAACTCTTTTGTCAGAATGGATAGTAGGAATATGGAGATAAAGAAACTAACTTTATCTGATATCAAGGAGGTGGTGGAGATGATAGAGGATAGGTATAGCTACGCTTTATATATGACAGAGGAATGTGACTGATTACATTTTGGGCTTTAGTAAACAGTGATCAGTTTATGCAAGGTATTGATTATGAGATTTTAGCCACAAATGGTGAAAATACGACAGTTTTATGGAGCTAACACCGTCTATGTGACCCATAAAGGATTTCAGTGGATTGTGTCGTAGATCGGATAAAGATATTTTTCGCTAAACGATAAATTCCATTTTTTTTGTAATTTAGGATTGAGTTTTTGCCTGTCCGTGAGGATCGGCAAAATGATTTGTACTTTTCAGTAGAAACATAAGGTTTGTTATTATGTTGTTATTTAGTATCCCGTCCGCTCGTGAGAGTAGGCGGGATTTTCTATCTTTGTGACAAAACGATTTAGTAATGGGCAGATCTTGTTATGTTATAAAAAATAAGGAGGGTAGGGTAGATAATGTCCTTGCCCCGAACGACCAACCATCCGGATTATACCAAAGGGCGATGGAGGTGCTGGGCGACCAGAAGCAGGCCTTATCGGTCTGGGGTACGGCCTACTCCCCCGACTTCGTGTCTTTCTTTGGCGATTGGATGTCCATGCCATCAGAATATGATCTGGATAGTAATGGGGAACCTAGGTATGATGATGTCATGTCCTTTATCAAGCGGAAGAACTATTTCGCCGGCAATTTCATGGCCGATGAGGTTAAGGATATCAATAACACCCTTACTTCCTTGGGGGTTGATAATATCAATGATCTTAATGATATGATTGTATCTAATTTCCTCTCAGGCGGTGATATATTCATCAACAGATATAATCTTGAACGATCCGGGATGTATGACGCTGATGAGATTGATAATATCATGACCAACAGATCAGCGTATGAGCGGGTAAGGGATATGATGAGGAGGATTGTCGATTTTATGTCTGACGGGGATCTTAATGAGAAGGATATGTATTTCCTATCCTCCGAGTCAGGTCTTGGTGATGATTATATGATATATGAGGATACATATGACTCGTTAGGGAAGAGAAAGGTCTTGAATCCAATAGAGGTAAGGGATACGATCATGAGGGCGGTAGGCGGTATCAGCGACCGCCGGGAGTTCGATCAGGCTTTCACCTCCATCCCCTACCCTTCCTTGGCACTCCGGTATCAGGAGGATCAGGATTACGCAGATCGGATGTATGACACGTATCGTAATATGACCCGTATGGAGGTTCGGAGTCAGGACGGAAATACGATTACCGACTCGTACTTCAATAGTACCACACCGTATATCAGTATGCCTAAGGATATGAAGGGTCTAAGGGATAAGGTTGGGGAGATAATCGATATGGATGATTTTAAGGACATCAAGGATGTTGCCGGACGTCTGCATGACATAGCCATGGATCTTGCCGACATGGGCGTGGATATAAGCGAGGCGATCAGCGATGAGATGGTTATATCCAGACCTGAGGATATCCGTGATCTTATGGCGTCGCTGGACGTCATGTTGTCTTCCATACAGGCCGGCAATTCGGTATACGATAGCTTTATCTCCGATCTTGATAGGATAACAGGAAAAGGGAATCCGATATACGAGGTTCAGGATACTTATTCTACTGGGGATAGGATGGTGTATGTAAGGTCCGGGAATACATCCCCTTCCGATATGTATGATAGGAGCATGTTGTATATGGGTAGGAATACGTACCATAACACGGCCCCGATAACCGACACCGATCAGGCCTATGAGATGTTGGCCGATATCGGGATAGAGCGGCCCTCGTACTTGCCGGCTGGCGTGGTTCCCGCCGGGGCTTCCCGTTCTGATATTGGTGTGGTCAAGGATAACATAAAGAAGCTAGTTATGTCCAACATCTCATCCTCGAATACCGAGAACATGATCCTTACCAGATTAATATACCAACATCCCGTGACTCCTGAGATGGATGATGTCGATATTGATCGAGAGTTCAGGAGATACGAGGCTAGGCAGGGAAAGGATCGGGATTTTATCAAATCCTGTACCTCGTTGAGGAAGATCCAGATCAAGGAAAGGTTAAAAAAATCGGATTTATATAATAATGTCTTACGTTTCCTTGATTTTAATGGATTTTATAATGTATCTTTGAACCACCATGACAGAGGTACGTTAAAAAGCATGGAGATGTCGTTGCCGGAAGGTCAGGTAAGGGATCTTCTGTTTGACGTGGCTATCGAGTCCGGTGACAGTAGCATGAGAAACCTTTTCTATCTGGATGGTCAGGATAGGATGATGGATGTCGGGTTTTACAGGTATCTGTACCAAAGGAATCCGGGCCTGCTCCGGGAGGTCAACGGCGGCGTCGAGGCGAGACCGGACGGTTCGTTCTTGGCTCGTGAGAGGTATGATGATTTCGTGTCATTCCAATCCGGCTTATATGAGAAGGTAGGTGAGACGGTTGATGGTGCGATATACAGGTTCGTTGATGATCTTATATACTCCGATCCATCATCATATCAAGAAAACATGGTACGAAGGATGGGTGACGTTACTGTAAGGAGTGACGATAACCGCCTGTCAAGGATAGAGGATAATCCCTCATCCAGTAAGATAGTTAATGAATACACTGCTAATACAAATAAGTTGATGCGAGATTTCTCGTGTAGTTAATCTCTCTTTGACGTCGTGAGACGTTTTCTTTCGAGCATTGAAACATTGAATTTTATAGATTTGCGATGAATCCGGGCCGTAGTGATACGTTCCGGATTTTTTGTCTTATATCTGTTCTTATTAATCCCATTTACAAGACATGACGTACTTTGATGATGACACATATCATGATCTTAGGGCTGTTAATTTTTGAACTTTGTAACGCCCGCCATCAGGTGGGGTTATTATTAATTCAAAAATAAATAGACATGGGTACAAGTGGAGACAAAATCGTTTTGTTAGACGGTATGGGTTCCGGTAGTGGAAGCGCCACTAACGGTTTATTATCTATGATTCCGGGTATGTTCGCCAATTTGATAGGCGGAAATAAGATGGATCCGAACTTGGTAGCGGCTTTGATGAACGGTCGTAACAACCAAGACGGTTTCGGCGGGGCTAACGGTTGGTGGTTGTGGATCATCGTCCTGTTCTGGTTATGGGGTGGCCGTGGCTTTGGCAATGGTTTTGGCAATGGTAATGAGTGTTGCGCTAATGGTCTTCCCGCTCAATTGAATAACGACTATGGTCGTGAGCTTCTGATGCAGGCTATCCAAGGTAACAGAAGCGCTATCGATCAGATCGCTAACGCCTTGAACTGTACTACCACTCAATTGCAAAGCGCTATCTGTAACGTGCAAGGCGCTATCGATAAGGTAGCTGGTCAGGTAGGTATGACCTCTCAGGCTGTTATTAACGCCGTACAACAACAAGGCTGTGAGATCGGTAATCAAATTAGCTCTTGCTGCTGCAATTTGAGTTCTTTGATCAACCAAAGCACGTGCGCTACTCAAAATATGATAACGCAGCAGGGTTTTGACAATCAATTACGGACGTTAGAGCAAACCAATGTTCTTCAGAACAATATCAATAACGGTTTGGCCAACAACAGGGAACAGTCTACAAGTCAGTTTAATATCTTGAGTGCTAAGATTGATGCTCAATCTCAGCAAATTCAGAATGCTTTCTGTGATCTTGAGAAGAGGGAAATGCAGCATACGATTGATTCGTTGCGTGAACAAAAACAGACGTTGGAGTTATTTGCCGCTCAGCAAGCTCAAACTCAAAACATTGTTAACCAGATTCGTCCTTGCCCGGTGCCTGCATTTTTAACATGTAATCCATTTGCTGGAAACGGCTATGGCGGATATCCTTATGGATTTAATGGGTATAATGGAGGATGTTGCAACAACAGTTGCGGATGCAACAACGGTTGCTGCAACAATAATGCCGCAATCTAAGGATTGGTGTTATTAGGTAGAAGATCTTTTAATAAAGGATGTTGCATTATTGATTCCAAAAAATCGTCTGTAATATTTTTATTATAAGATAATTCGATCTTTGAAATACTGGTATGTGGTTCGTAATCGGATAAATAAACCCAGATGTATCCTTTATGGTGATTCCTTTTGCCAAGACAAACAGCAGATATATGACCTTGGTTATATCCCTCTGATTTCTTGGCAAACATTGGAGATTCATATATTTTTATACAATTTGGGTTTTGGGGATCTATCCTAACAACTGGTTTGCTTTTATTTTCTATTATCCCTCTAGCGCCTATTTTTGATAAAGAATTTCTTTTTCTTGTAATAGGGTTGAGGTGATTCATAGAATTAGTGCACCATCTTAGATTAAGGTAATGATTATTTGTTTTAATCGTATCTATATGATCTATACATGGATAATTATTGGGGTTTGGGATGAAAGCTGTCGCCACTAATCTGTGTGCATATAGATGATTGCATTTATTATTTTTCCATAATTGAATTTGAATATAGCCAGAGTTGGTTATGTTGTTGGTCTTTTTAATAAATGGATCTGTAATTCTAACGCCAAGGTTGTTGACTATTTTTCTTCCAAGAGAAATAACTCTTCCAAAAGAGGATACCATATAAAGTCCCTCAAATCCGACTACATCTCTCCATTCCTCTCCCTCAAAGGAGATGTTCTTAATAAATTCTTCGTTCGTCATTTTCTCTAATTTTTAAAATGTGGACTAAGTTTTTAAAGAGAATGGGAAGGGAGAACTTAGAGAAACCCTTATCAGCAAAGACGCGACCTCTGCCTATCCCAGATGCGAATGTAGTTATTTAAGATTATAAACACAGTAAAAAATATTTAAAAATGGCTTGTGTTTCTAAAATAGGGTCTCTTTATGAGTTGGTCACGAAGAACGTGGTAGTGACTACTACCAACACCATCTTCGGTATCAACCCAAGGATATGGCTGTCCTTGCCATGCGAGGGCCTTCTGCTGCTGAAAATCCGGCAGGTGGTTCCGACAACAGGCGAGACATTGCCAGTACAGATAGCTGTCCCAGCGAACAGCACCGTATCCACGGTGGGTGATGACACATGCTGCCCGGTAACCGGCGTGGCTGTGGTGAACCCGATCAACGTGGCTGTGACCGGAGCGGCTATGGTTAACAACACCGAACGCCTTGTTTATTTCAACAAGGTAAGGGGTGTATTGAGGCTCATGGATTGCTGTGTGCCTACAACCGCCGCATCAGCGTCGGAGACGATTGTTGATGAGGAATAGGTTAGATTGGATGTCTAATGGGAGGGTATTCCCTCCCGCTTAAAAATCGAGATATGTTTAGAGACTTAAAGAAAGGATTTCAAGTATATACGCTGGATACGTCCGATGTTCCGGTATTCAGGATGGGGAATGTGGTCAACGTGTCCGAGCCTAGGTTCCAGCAACCCCAGATGGGTCAGATGGGGCAATATCAGCAACTACAGGATAGGGTGATAGACCTTACCGTGGAGATAAACGGGTCTTCCATGACCTATGTCGTACCGGAGAGCAGGGATGTCGCTATGTCCAATAACATAACTTTGGCCTGCTCGGTCGATCCGATCATGAACCAGCTTAACGCCGCTAAGAGAACCAGCTCCGATATTCTCGATAGTATCGATAAGCATAGGAGGACGCTAGAGGCTTGTGATTCGATCCTTGAGGAAATCAATCCGGCTTTTAAGCAGACTAAGGATCAAGACCGGAAGATCAAGAATCTTGAGGAGAAAGTCGATAGGATGGGATCCTCTTTCGATGAGCTAAAAGAGTTGTTAATTAAAAAATTAGGTTAAGATGAGAGTTATAGATTTAGGCGGCGGTCACGAAGAGGACTACAATGACGAGATCTACGATCGTAGAGGCGGCCGTGGACGTAGCAGACGTTCGGATGGGACTTACATGGGTTATGGTGGTGGAATATACGACCACTATGGCAAGGAGCATGACGGCAGAATGGATGAGCTAGAACGCCGTGAGCGTGATCTTGAAAGACGCGAGAGGGAGCTGGAACGTGACGAGCGTGAGCTTGAGAAACGCGAGAGACTCCATGAACGTGAGGACGAGATGTATCGCAGGGGATGGTTCGGTGAGCGTGGCATCCGTGACGAGTTCGATGGTACCGAGCCGTATATGCGCAGGGGACGCAGGAGTCGTTACTACTGAGGAGCAGACGCCGATGACCCGGATTATAAGCGGTATATAGACACCCATGGATATCACTTTTCCAAGGAGCTGGCTAGGGAAGCCGCTGACAAGATGCTTAACGCCGACGGATCCAAGAGAAGATGGACGATGGAGGACGCTAAGCAGATGTTCGATAAATGCGGGGCCAAGAAACCTGATAACGCCACTTGGGGAGATATCCAATATCTGTTCGCTATGTTCTATAGCGACTACTTTCCTAAGGTATTGGATTGCGACCAGAAAATAGTCAAGGCTGTCTTGGCTTATCTGGAAGACCCTGACGCCCCGGAAGGGACGGCGTTCGTAAGGTATCTGGCGGTGCGGTGCTTCGTCGGTGACACAATCAAATGGAGTGATATGATTTAGTTTGATACAACGTTGGAGAACCCTGTCGGCAATAGAATACCGATAGGGTTTCTTTTTGACCGTAGCTTTATTATGATTACATTTGTTCGAGGTAGATCTTTTGTTCATAGGAAGGGTGGGCGGGAATGAAAAAAGGCATCCTCACGGACACCCTTCCCCTTTGGTTGAAAATCACTTAAAACATTATGAGTTACTACACCGCAAATATAGATAATTAAATACAAACTGCAATGGGTAAGGGGTATTATTGGATAGAGCCAGTGGATCAGACGTTAAATGATTTCCAATTTTATAAGGCACGTATCGTAGGCGATCCTGAATATGACGAGAAACATCATCGTGTTATATTGAGGACTGATAAGTATTTCCCTGTCGGAAGTATCTTCCATGTCTTAAAAGACCCAGAGATGTTTGTTATAGAGAGGAAGTTTAAGACATGGGGGAATAAGTATGTCGTTAAGCCTTGTGAGGGTGAATGGGAATGGGAGTCTGTCCAGAAACTTAAAGACAAGGCTATTATATTCCGTAGCGGATTCCTGCACGGGGACGGCAGTTTCTGACACTTACCCGTATCTCCCCCCCCCTCGATTTCTTGGTATTTATGTATATAACTATATTTGAGCAAAAAATAAGTTTGATATGGAAGATTTTCAAGGTAAATACAATGGTAAGCAGATAGATCAGCTTTTGGATAAGGCTAATGATATTGATCTTACCAAATATGCTCTTAAGACGGATAATGCCCCTACCGCCACGAAATTACAGGCGGCTAGGACCATAGCGCTGTCCGGGGCTGTTACCGGTAGTGTCTCATCGGACTTCGGAGGCAACGTAACTATCTCCACGACATTGGCCAATTTTGATGCCTCTAAGATCGCATCCGGAACCATCAGCATAGATAGGTTACCTAAGGCGGCTTTGGAGAGATTGGTCGTGGTAGCTGATGATACGGCTAGATTCGCCCTTACCACCGCTACGGCTCAAAGCGGTGATACGGTAAAGGTCACGTCTACAGGTAAGATGTATCTGATAAAAGACGAGTCTAAATTGAACAGTGAGGATGGGTATGAGCCTTACACGGCCAGTCAGGCTTCCTCCGTGCCTTGGTCCGGGGTTACGGGCAAACCAAGTACCTTCACCCCTCCCACGTCCTCCGCTACCGTTCTTGGCGGTATTAAGGTAGGATATACGACTTCCGGGAAGAACTATAAGGTACAGCTGGATTCGTCCGGCAATGCTTACGTTAACGTTCCGTGGACGGATAATAACACAACGTATAATGAAGCCACGGCCGACACCTTAGGATTGGTTAAGATCGGCTATGCTTCTAATGGAAAGAACTACGCTGTGCTATTGGCTAATGGCAAGATGTACGTCAATGTCCCTTGGACTGACAGTAACACGACTTATACCCAAGCTACAAGCGATAATCTGGGTCTTGTTAAGATCGGGTATTCAGCTAACGGAAAGAATTACCCGGTAGCTCTTGACGGAAATGGTAAGATGTATGTGAATGTTCCGTGGACGGATACCAACACGACATACACCAATATGGGAGCCGCTTCTGCCTCAGCGGCGGGAAAGGCAGGTTTGGTCCCCGCACCTGCCGCCGGAGCGCAAGCCAAGTATCTTCGTGGTGATGGGACATGGCAAACTCCTCCTAACACCACATATAGTAACATGGGAGGAGCAACGTCCTCAGCCGCAGGATCGGCGGGATTGGTACCCGCTCCGGCCGCCGGCAAGCAAGCCTCCTTCCTTCGTGGCGATGGTACGTGGGTGATTCCGACAAATACCACATACGCCAAGGCCAATACCACAACCTTAGGATTGGTGATGATCGGATATGCCGAGAATGGTAAGAATTATCCGGTAGAGCTGGATAGTAGTGGTAAGATGTATGTCAACGTGCCTTGGACGGATACTAATACAACGTATGGTGTTGTAGGAGCTAACGGGTCCACGGGGTTGGTCAAGAACGGCAGTACCGTGACAAGCGCTTCCGGCTATACCGCCTGTCCTATTGTCGGTGGTATCCCCTATTATAAGGATACGAATACTACCTACGCCAATATGAAGGCGGCTACGGCCTCGGCGGCTGGTGCTGCGGGATTGGTACCGGCCCCAGCCGCTGGCAAGCAGGCATCTTTTCTTCGTGGCGATGGAACGTGGGTCGTACCTACTAATACCACATACGGATTGGCCTCTACTACAGCTAACGGCTTGTTGAGACAGCTTAATGGCAGTACATCCAGTTTCATGCGTGGAGATGGCACTTGGGCTACACCTCCTAACACGACATATGCCGTGGCCAATGAGTCTACTAACGGTTTGATGGCGGCCGCCGATAAGAAGACCATGAACAGGCTTATAGGGGTTAATACGGTCACGACATTAGCTAACCTGCCTATTAGCAAGAGAAGTATCACGGCTACGTTATCAGCCGCTACCACCCTATCCGTGCAGTCAGGGATGCAGATAGGGGAGGAGCTGATGATCAGGTGCGTCCCGTCGGCGGCCTTCACGCAGGCTATACCCAACTCCGGGGCTTATGTAAGCATGAGTGGTACTTCTATAACCACTACGGCTAACAAGCCTTTCGAGATAAATATCTGGTGTTACGCTTCAGGTAAGTATAGTATCGCCGTTAAAGAACAAGATTAATGATATAAGATATGAGCTACGTATATATAAACAGGGAAATATATCCCAATCAATTAGTTCAGGACGATCCGCTTGATGATAATTACGCCAAGGGCTATAGTTATGATGATTACATTAACGGGAATCCCGCCCCATGGATAGAGCTTGGGGAGGAGCAATTGGCGTTCAAGGAGGCTAATCTTAAAGCTACGGTTAAGGAGATTATCGAGGCTAAATTGGATGACTCAAGGCTTCTTAATGAGGAGAAATCGGCTAAGTATGAGGAGATCAGGACTTATGAGAATAATAATCTTCATGAGTTTTTCTTGGATGACCAAAATATCTATATCCCTGAATATGATAGGCGTAACGCTTTGGCTGATGGGGCTATAGCTGGTAAGATAACGATCATGGGTCTGAAGTTTGATATGACGGAAGGCAAGATCTTGATCGGGATGATGGATAAGTATGATAATGATCTGATGTCGGCGTTAGGAGCCAAACAGAGGGAAGTAAGCTTAGCCACTACCGTAGAGCAGGTGAGGGCTATTGACGCTCAGTCCGGCTATCCAGACAAGGTAAATATCACCATGACTTATGTCCGGCAACAGGCAAAGGAGAAAGATGTCTCCGATCCTCAGAAAGTGGCTGTCAGATTCTCCAGAATGGTGGTTAATAACAAGACTATATCTTTATCCCCTAATGAGAAACTGGATGTTAAGGTTCTATTCCCTATATGGGGACAAGAAGGGGCGGAGTTCGGGTTGTCGGTGGATGCCGGATTCTGTCTCAGGGTGGTGAAGGACGATACGGATATCCTTTATGAGGTTATTCAACAACATACATTATCAAAGGAATGGGAACCCGGATTGGATACGGCTTCCTTATACAAGGTCATTGATAAGGAGCATGCCGGGACCATAGGGGATCCTATCCCGTATTTCCCTCCAATGGAGATATTCAAGGATAAATATTACATCCAGAACGCTGATGTATATAAGTGCACTAGGGATAGCGGAACTCCTCTTAGTCATAATCTAAAGGACTTAGTAGGGTTGTATGTTGAGGTTGTACAGGGCTAGTCGTATCTACCCCCCCCCCTATATTTGGCTTGTGATATGATACAAGTTATTTTTGGCATAATAAAATGACATTTGTTAATATATTTAAGTATGGCATCACAAAAATTCGGTTTCGTAACCGTCGACCCGGTATCAGGATCAGGAGATCAGGCGGTTAATTTCTCCGGTGAGAAACACACCGGTCGTCTTCAACGCACTATCAACCTTACGGTCACCACGAACGGCGGGGCTAAGAAGGCGTTGGTAGTTAATCAGGCAGCGGCTGCTGAGGTGGTAAGATCAGACAGCCCTAACGCTTCCGTACAAAAGACAGGCGGTAATGTTACCATCACCGGTAAGTCTAACAGTACTAAGCTTACGTTCGCGGTCACGCCGGCTGAGGAGAACGGGCTTACGTTACAGCTCCCGGCTAACTACACGGCGGCTGGAAAGACTACGGCTAACGGAGCGGTTATCGCCGACGATCCCGGAGCCGCTGGCGAGTTCGTTTGGAGCATCACGATCTCGGACGTACCGGCCAACGTCACGATCGAGGAACTGACAGCTACATTGAAGGTAACTGCCGCTGGTGGCCAGACAGCCAACGTGACGGTAACGCAAGCCGCTGGAGACTCTACTATCGAGCTTGACAAGGAGACTATTAACTTGGATGTAAATGGTACTCAACAGACGGTTAACGTAACATCTAATGACAGCTGGACTTGGGCGCAAGCAGCGACTAGGACCGTATTGAGAATGATGGGACGATAATCAGTTTCTTTTCGCTTACTCAGACCCCGATCGACTAAAGCCGGTTGGGGTTTATTTGTTTTGCTATCTTTGCAATAGAACAAAAATAATACAACTATGGCTAATGATTTGAATATTAATTGGAAGGACGGGGTAGGCGAGGTAACGGACCAGCCTCTGACCGTCAGCCCGGGAGCCGGGAGCGGGGACGCTGCGGTTTCCTTTGGCTCGGTGATGAATAAAGGTCTTGACCGAACTCTTGAGTTAGAGATAACAACATCCAAAGGCGTTAAGAAGATGCTTACCGTAAACCAAGAAGGATGCCGGCAGGCTTATGTCACGAGCGATGGCAAACGATGGTTGACTAGTGATAATCGGGTGTATGGGGTGCTGAAGAGCGACGCTCCATGCGAGTGTTTTGATATAATTAGACTCAAGATAGATGATGCGAATTCAAATCCGTTGATAGAATCTTGTGGCGATAGTTCGTGGATCAAGGGCAGGAGATGCTTGGTGAAGAAAATTGATATCGGGGTTGCTATTTGCTATCTTGACGGGAATAACTCGGAATTGTTCCATGATGGCGTTACCGCAGCCTCGCTTGACGGCAGCATGGGCCAGTGGATGACCGATATCCCTAGCTATAGATATAGCCATAAGGGAGGTGAGTATGATTTAAGTGATATTAATAACATTCCTAATCTTGTTCATGATATTACCTTGATTCATGATAAATCTGATGATAACATTACTGAATGGGGGAACTCTGGATTATTTAGGAGATGTTTAGTAGGAGTAACTGAGGCTGTAAACGTTAATAATAAGTTATGGTCTAAGAAGGGAGGTAAATCTACTGGATCCCTAAGTTCTAAAGTATTTCATAATTACGCTACAGCATTAGGAAGTGGATTTGATATTATTGATTACGAAACTCACTGCAAAATAGCTCATTTATTCTATGCTAAATATGCTAATAGAAATCCACAAGAAATGAGTCAGTTTGGATATGGAGAAAATTCATATACTAGAACTATTGGTACTACATCCTCACTAGGTAATAATGATGGAAAGACTTCTACTCAAATTAGCTTCTTAGGTATAGAAGATTTCTATGGAGGTAAGCCTGAATGGGTGGGTGGAATACATTCTAATGGTTCTGTTTATTACATCTATGATGGATTCAAACCAGATGCAATTCCTACTGCTAATTATCGTATAGTAGATATAGGTGGATCAGGAAGAAATGGGTATATAAGCAAAGTATACTGGGGAGAATATGGGGATATGATTCCTATAGAATTAAAGGCTTCCTCTACTACACATTACTGTGACAGGAGCGATGTAGCTAATTCTGGCAGGAGAGTTATTCAGTGTTCTAGTTATTCTAATGATGCTGAGGGAGGCATATCTAAATTCGATTCTATTAGTAATTCTGACTATTCTGTTTACTTTGTCAGCTCTCGCATCCAATACAGAGGTCCTATTACGGTTATAGACGATCCCGCTGAATTTATAGCTTTGCCGGTAGGCTTTTGATTTTTTGGTTTTGTTTTTACGAATTTTGTAATTACATTTGTGGCGCATGTCCATCACCATGCTTTTCGTCGCTAATTTATTATAAGGGGATGCGGTTCTGTGATGGGATCTGTATCCCCCGTTTTTTAGATATGGAGAAGATAGATGTTTTCGATGTTCAGATTCCTGATGGGAGACAAATCAGTTGTATATCGTATAATAAGGTTACTTATTTTGATCTTGACGATATATGTAAGTTATGTTTTGACTCATATGATTTACATGATGTGGCTGACACTAAGGTCATGAGCGAGTTCCTGCACCGTGAGGGTGGTCGTTATTGGACTGCGATAGATGGAGTAAGGCAGTTGTATCGTAGGATTGAGTGTAAGATGTGTTTTGAGGTTATAGAAAAATTAAAGGAGTTATGATATATTCTTTAAATGTGGAGGTATTTAAATTTCATCCATATAATATTGCGGATATCAATAAGGCTATAGAACGCTTTGGCATATCTGTTATAGATAGAAATGGATATTATTCCGTGGAGCGTGATAATACGCACATAATTATTAATGATGGGGATTTTATAGTCGTATCCCCTTCCGCTGAGATATCCAGCTCTTCCGGGTTGCCTGTTTATGAGTTTAAGGCATACACGAATGATCGTTTTATAAGACTTATGGAGATGAATAATCAATTTAAAGTAGGATCCATGTGATCCTATTTTTGGGAAACATAATATTAAAAAGAATGGTAAAAAAGAAAATGGATAAAATAGTATATGAGTTTGATCCTAAGATATATCCTAGAAGCTTGTTCGTGATGAAAGGATGCGATCCAAAGGATGTTACAGACAGGTTTACGACAAGGGATGACTCTGAGTTCGAGATTGAGATAGAGGTGGGATCGGAGCCGTCCATGTCTACTTTCTCTATGGTGAAATTTAAGGATACCGGTAAATACGGGGAACTGGTTGTCGTGTGGATAGATGACAAGGATGTCGATATGTCTATGATCTCCCACGAGGCGTTTCATGTCTCTATGAATATTCTTAGTGAGTTAGGGATCAAGTTCCATGCTGACAATCAAGAGCCTATAGCTTATATGGTAGGGTGGTGTGCCAGATGTATATCGGATGTCGTGTCAGGGGAAGTTGGCATCTCAGACTGACATGCTGGCTACCGATTGGATGATATTATGATCATCTTCTCGCATTTGGATATTAGCCCCCGCTCTTTTGTGGGGGCTTTTTGTTTATCTTTGTAAAAAACATGGGTGATTATATATAATTTTACACTAAAAAAATAACATATAAATAGGAATTTATAAATATTCTATTTATATTTGCGCTATGTATTTGGTGGAACAACATATAATTACTATTAACGATAAGAGATATAAGGATTTAGATCGAACATGTTTCTTATCTAAGAATCTGTATAATGCGGCTTTGTATATAATAAAGCAAGAGTTTCTTAGTACAGGTAAATGGATAAGAGCTGTAGATCTTAACAAGAAGATGGTAGCAGAGAATAATATAGATTATAGAGCAATGAGTGGATCATCCTCCCAGCAAGTTCTTATGGCTTTAGACAAGAACCTAAAATCTTATTTCTCTGCTATCAAGGCATGGAAACGTGATAATAAGAAATTTACCGGCTGTCCTAAATTTCCAAAATATAAGCATAAAACAAAAGGAAGGAACGTATTTTCTTATTCTTACGCACAGTTTAAACATAGAGGAGGTTTTATCTATTTCCCTAAGAAGGAAGGATTACCTCCCTTAAGAACTAATTGCAAGGAAGGAACTGTAAAACAGATTAGATTTGTTCCTAAATCCGATTATTATGTCATAGAAGTTGTATACGATTCAATCGTGAAAGAGCAACTTAATGATAACAATAGGGTTATGTCTATTGATTTAGGTGTAAACAACCTAGCTTCTATCGTAACTAACGTAAGCAATAAACCTATTTTGATAGATGGGAGGAGACTTAAATCCATCAATCAGTATTACAATAAGAAAAGGTCAGATATTCAACAACAATTAAAGAAAGTAAATGGAAAAGAAAATTCGAGACGGTTGATGTCCTTAACAAGAAGGAGAAACAATAAGGTGAAAGATTATCTTCATAAGGCAAGTAAGGAGATAATAAATATTTGCTTGAAGGAAGATATAACAACATTGATAGTAGGTCATAATGATGGATGGAAGCAAAATGTTAACCTTGGTAAAAGAAACAATCAGAATTTTGTTTCAATTCCATTTGAGATGCTTATATCAATGTTAAGATATAAATCGGAAAGACAAGGACTAAGATTTGTTGAAGTAAACGAATCTCACACGTCAAAATGCAGCTCTTTCGATTTAGAGCCAGTATGCCATCATGATACTTATGTTGGAAGAAGGGTAAGAAGAGGTCTTTTTAAGACAAGAGATGGTATTCTTATTAATGCTGACATCAACGGAAGTTATAATATCATGAGAAAAGTAAAGGGGGATGCAGCAATGCCACTCCATACAGGGTTTGGGTATAACCCAGTTAAGAAATTTATTAACTAATTATACGAGTGTAAACTTGTATATAATTACCAAACATGAAGTTATGTCGAGTTGCGTAATTAAAAGAAATAGTAAGGGTAAGATAACCCGTGTCTTGACCCCTTCCGGCGAGGTATCCACCTTGTTCGATAAGATAGCGGGTATAGCCGCCGTAAGTGACCTTAATAAGGCCGCTGAGGCTTATATGACTATTTATAACGATAAGTTCAGGTCTAAGTTCGGAGACTGGACTAGATCCGTGCCAAGGAATAAGGAGGCGGCCAGATCCATAAGTGCCAGACTTAGCTCCAGCGAGTGGGGGCAACTTATGTCAGCCAAGGTCCTGCCCGCCATAAGCGACATGGATGCCCCAGCGTTGGCCAGAAGCCTTGGAAATAGCGACAATGTCGTGGCTTATCTTACCTCCGGAGAGGTAGGTGATGTCAATGATATGGCTGTGGTAGATACATCTACGGTACAGGAGGTGGATCTGGATTCCATAAACGAGGATAATATTGGCGATACGATACTGAAAGAGGCGTCATGGGATGATATAAGGGCTATCAGGGAGAATATAGATATTAAAGAAACAGCCCGTATGCTATGGAAGGCCGTGGAAAGCGCTTTTACCGGTCAACGACCTAATATCAGGGTGAAGGGCGGAAATATAGACGGGGAGATCATATTTTCTGGTAATGTCTTGCCGTTAAATGATATTGAAGATTATACGCCCCCATCTTCAAGATTGGTATATGATTCCGGTGAGCCTCGCCTGTTCTTTAGATCGGATGACGGCAAGATACACGACTCTTACGCCAACGCCATAAAAGGCTCGTCCGGCGGGCGGATCGAGGCCGGGTTCTTGGCCGGCAGTGTCGAGGAGAGCGACGTCCCGTCCGGTACGGCTGACATCTCCTTTGGCTCGTCCTCCATAATCCTTAACAACAGTGATTCGTTCATCCCGGTCCTTGGCATCAGCTCAGATTCTAATATAAGTACCCGTGGAGGGTTTGTCAATTACCTTATCAAGAAAGGTCTGTTGAGCGGGGAGCGTATAAGGCTAGGAGATAGGTATTATCTTACAGGGGCCGGCAACTCCGATGGTCTTAAGATCTATAACGCTATGGATGCCTTGTCTAGGCTAAGGAATAGGTTTGGAAGTCAGTCCTCCGAAATGAACGTATTGGGTTCTATAGGTTTTGATACGGAGGTAAGTAATGATCTTGATCTTATCACGACATCAGGGGAGAAGGTTACGGTAAGCAGATCGGAGATCAAGGGCATGTTAAGACAAGGTAAGTTTGAGGAGCTTAATAACAAGTATGATGGGTTCATGGAGCTAGCCTTGTCGTTGATGATGGAGGATAACGCTTTGTACGGAAGCAATGTCCGTGGGGTTATCGAGAATGAGAAGGCGGAGGATCTCCAGAATAGGACTGATATCACCAATATCTTATCCACGTTAGGTATCCGTGTGATGGGTATGTCTGAGTATATGGATAAGTATAAGATGCGTAATGGTGTCGAGCCTTCGGCTAGGGCCTTATCCGATATGGCTAATGGGGTTATCGCTTTGGCTGAGGGAGCTACGGTAGAGGATCTTAATGAGGAGGTGGCTCACTTCTTGATCGATACTTATCGTAATCAGCAGGAGATTGACGAGGTTCTGGACTCTGTTGTCGACACGCCATTATGGAATCAATTCGCCGGTCGTTACTATGAGGTGTATGGGAAGGAATACCAAGGGGAGGAACTGGATCGGATGGTGAAGCGGGAGATCCTAGGCAAGACGTTGGCCCAGCGGTTCGTACCGGGCATGGAACAGGCGGTGGAGGATCTGGCCTCGTCCGAGGACGCCCAGCTCTCCTTGTTTGGCAGGATAATCCGGGCTATAAGGAATTTCTTCTCTACCCAAAGATCAGACTTGAATAAGGTTCTTGATAGGATAAAGGAGTCGGCGTTAGCTGATGATCCAAGCGCATTTGACGTGCTTCTGTTAAAGGATAGCGACCATCTCATGTACTCATTATCGGATGTTGATGTGGCTAATAAGTTGATCAAGAACGGTAGGTCATTGGAAAGACTATATACCAGATTGCAGAGGATGAGGTCAAGCCAAAGCCAGAGGATCGGTGAGAGTATCTCCCTTCTACGTGATATAGGCGAGAAGGTAAGACAAGTCGGGGGTGAGCTAAATAAGAATAACAACCTATTATCCACCAAGAGCGTCATAGCGACCGCCAAGGCTGAGGTGGAGTATTTGGTCACTGTCGCCAGTAGCCTACGTAAGAGCGGAAAAGGATTGGATTATGAGACGATACAGGTTATCGATAACGTATATGGGGAGATAGTTCCTCTGATCAGGAACCTTCGTGGATTCGTCAATAATCAGGCGGCTGATTATTATGGCAGCAATAAGGTTGGTATGGTAGAGGATATGGATGATATATTACGTATGGCTGAGACATCCATGTCTGATATAAATGCTCTTCGAAGTGATCGTAATGAGGACTGGCTGGATGGACAGCTCAGGATGTTTAATATCCCGGAAAGATATTGGAATGGGATAAAGAAGTTGATAAATAACATCCATAAGGATATCAATGTCATGTCCCGGTTCTTTGGTACGCTGGAGCATAGTGGTAACGCTATTTTAGGTATGTTAGGCCAACGTCTAGCCAAGGCCCATAATGAAGCCCATATCGAAGGTATATCTAATATCAATAAGATGACTAGGATGATGAAAGAGCGTGGATGGGGGATAAAGGATAATGAGGATCTTATACAGAAGATAAATGGGAAGAACTCGGATTACCTTGACTCGTCCCGTGATTTCGCCAAATACGATTTACTATACAGGACCGAGCAGGCTAAGGCTATTATCGATATATATGATCTTAAGAATGTTACGGGTAAGACCGAGAAACAACTTATCGACCTTCTTCTATCCGATAGAGGCCTTAAGGTGAAGACCCGTGACGACATAGTAGGATATGACGGGGATAAGCCTATCACTAAGGAGGTATATCATATATTCAAGCCTACCATCCAGAATTTCGATATCTCGGACATGACGTTCGAGGATCAGCAACGGTATCTGGATACGATAAATAAGTGGTTGGATGAGAACCGGGAGAAACCTATGGTGCAGGCTTATTACGATAAGATCGAGAAAGTCAATAAGAAGGTCGAGGAAAGACTGGGTCGTAGGGTATCGCAAGCTACGTCCGATTTCATGACCCGTATCCGCAGGAGCCGGTATGTGGCTATGGATAAGTTCGTGAGGAACGGGAAGGTCGATTGGAAGGCGTTTCAATCCGATCCTATAGCTTGGAGATCTTATCTGGATATTTTACGTGATAGGGCTATAGCCAAGAGCGAGTGGTATTCCGATGGGACACCAAAGGAAGAGGGATCCGAGGCTCTGATGATGTCCGAGGAGATCAAGGCATGGGACGAGGCGTGGGCCGAGGAGTTCGGGAATACCAACGAGGGTCGTAAGGCTTCCGCCGAGTTCAAGGAGATACTTCGTGGGATAGAGCGGTCCGAGGGCGGCAAGGCTGCGTTTGAGTTCCTGCTAGCTGGCGGTCATCTTGGCTTCTCCAAGGATATGTGGGGATCCGAGGAGGGTGATTATTACGAGAATCTGGTTGATAAGATCACGGAGCAATCTGTATCATCATCAAGGATAGAGAAGGTAGAGGAGGCGATGGCGACAATAAACGAGATCAATGACCATCTAAGGCCTTTGCTTATCCAGTACCGGGATAGCACGAGATACGGGGAATATGATTTCGATAGGTTACGTGGATCCGCCTCATTAAGAAAGATAAACGAGTTATATGATCGTCTGGCTGAGGCTAAGAGCGTTATTAACGCCGCCGCTTCCGCTGAGGCTATTGAGATGGATATGCCTGATACGGTGGAGAGTGGAGTCACGGATTCCTACCGTAACGCTCTAAGGGACGCCATGGCGTACGACAATGGCATGGATGAAATTAAATTCGCCAAGGAGCATATGTCCGCCCGCTCCCGCAGCCAAGTGGAGCGGATGGCCTCCAAGCTATCCCGGAAGAACCCGTCATGGACAACCGTGGAGGTGGCGTTCTTTAGAAAGAAGTACGGTCCTGACTTCAACAATAAGCTGGCTAATGATATAGCTATGGGTAAGGCTAATAGTATACTTATCGAGTACGCCAGAACTCGGCTATATCCTTATATGAGAAAATACTCTCCCAAGGGGTATTCTGGCTTTGTCAGGAAGATAAATAACGGTACGTATAAGGTATCCGAGTTCTTTGATGCCATGGAAAATGGTATATCAAAGGAAGAGAGCGTATCCCGTTTCGGGTTCGATATTAATATGATTGACTTATCGATCAATAACCAGTGGCTAGAAGAGGCCGATGCCGAGAGTTCTTTCCGTAATCCTAATTATAATCCCGATCTGGGTTATGGATATCATACGCCTAGGTTCGATAAGTACAAGAACGAGGCTTTCTTCAAGAAATACGGTATTACCAACGAAGGGGAGGAAGCTACGATCAATAAGGATAAGTGGGAGATGAGGAAGGAGTTGCTTAACATAAGCCGTAAGGCTATGGAGGACTATGATGAGCGATTCCGGAACATCTACCAAATACCACAGATATCCAAGGGCGGCGTGGAGAGGATGGTGCAGGCCGGGGTTGACCCTAAGGCGGCCATCGGCAACGCCGTACGTGATATCGTTGGCGAGAGGGTGGATGACCCTATACATGGTCAGGGGCAAGACCTAGGAGGGATTGATGAGAACGATAACAAATATCGTATGATCCCCAAATACTATCTTAGTAAGTTGGAGAACGCCGATGACGTGTCCCATGACTTCGCCTACTCCTATTCCATGTTATCCTTACAGGCCACCGCTTACAAGTATAAGAGGGCGGCCTTGGATGATGTCATGGGATATAGGAACATGATGCTGGAGACGCAATACGACGGCGGTAAGAACCCAGAGGCGACGCATGCCTATAGGATGTTCCAAGATTGGGTTAACGCCAGTATCTATGACGTCAGGATAAATAATAAGCGGGCGGAATGGAATATAGGTAATTATAAGGTCGATCTTAATAAGCTGGCTCTTATGTTTACCAAATTCGTATCCAAATCCAACCTAGGCTTCTCCCCGTTCGTGGCGGCTACCGGCGCCCTTACCGGGCAGGCCAACTTCCTTTTGGAGGGTATGGTAGGGCAGTATATAAGCAAGGACTCCATGAAATACGCCTATGGGGAAGCCCAGAAGCAGTTAAGTACGTACGTGTCGGAGATCGGGGATATAAACCGCACCAACAAGCTATATGTCGTTGGAGAGGCTCTAGGCGTGTTCAATGTCCGTAACCGTGTACGATCGGCAGCGTATAACAAAATCTGGAGAACCTTATTCCGGGACCTGCCGTTTAAGATGATGGAGGTTCTTAACTCCCCGTTGGATCCGCAGGTCATTATCTCGGTCATGGATGATACCCGCCTATACGAGGGTCAGTTCTGGTCATACTCCAATTTCAAGGAGATGATGATGAAAGACAGAAATATGTCCGCTAACGAGGCTAAACGTGATTGGGAGCGTTTAAGGGATTATTCTATGTGGAACATGGTAGATGTCAAGGATGGAAAGATCGTGGCTAAGAACGAGGCTAACAAGGATATTATAGACCGATATATACCTACCTTGTCCAGCAGGGTCAGGAGCATGGTGCAGATCTGCGACGGTGCCTTGAACGAGCAGAACCGGGTGGGGGCTAGCCGGAACGCTATCCTTAATATGGTGCTGCCTCACCGTGGATGGTTTATATTGGCCGTGCAGCGGGCGTATAAGAAAGCCGGTTTCAATTTCCAGACCAACCAGTTCGAGGAGGGATATATGAGAACGTTATGGAGATTGGCCGGGAACGTCTATGGTTCGATGTCGGAGGGCAGGATGGGAGAGGCATATGACGTGCTTAAGGAAGAGTATGATAAGCTTACCCCCTACGAGCAGATCAATATCAAGAGATCGATTATCAACATGGCGGTATTCGCTACGATGATGGCCATAGGACGGGCATTGATGGGATATAGGGAGGATAATGAGGATAGCTGGTTCGGGCAGTTCATTACCTACATAGGGTTCAGGACGATCAATGAGATCGCCTCCCAGACATCCCCGTTCATGGAGCTTAACGCCATAGACATGCTACAGGATCCGCTGGTCACCGCCCGGAAGTTAGGCGACCTCACCGATCCTCGAAACTGGGATCCGTTCGCTACCGTCCAGACCGGCGTATATAAGGGCGAGAGCAAACTATGGAGGCAGCTCATGAAGTTCTCGTTTGGTAAGCAATGGTATAATATCAAGACGGCTAGGGATATTAAACAGACATCCGACTACTGGTTGATGACCAACGGCATGACGATGGGATTCTTCTTAGGAGGCAGGAATAAGGATGAGTCTGGGGAGGACGCTAATTGGTACTTTGACAGGGGAAGATAACTGCTGATATAGCGTGATGAAAAAAATAGCCAGTAGATTGCTTAAAACAATCATATTGGCTATTTTTGTATTCCCATCTATCCATCCCGGACGGATGGGAATAGGTAATTATTTTATGAATACAAATGTAGATCTTTTTCATGATTCCACGAAGAACAGTAGTGAAATTTTGACGTCCGAATCCAACGAAACAGGGTCTTTGAAAATTATCATGCCTGATAAATTGAATCAGTTGACAGCTCGATCGTCCTACATATGTCATATAGACGATTTCGTTAAAGGGAATAAAGATTATTATGGATTTGATATACAATCTGATAGCGAAATGGAATATGATTATGAACTAATCATAAACAAAATAAAACATATCAATAACAATACTGGTAAACATGAATATATATCAATATTTAATAATTTCCCTGTATTAGGTTTTATGTTATGTCAGATAGCTAATTTAAATGACCTTAGGATTCTTGGTGGATACAGATATAGCATAAGATTGAAAAATATATCAGAAAGGGATATTGTTATAGACTATATAAATAGTATTTTTATAACATATGATAATATATGTATCTATAAAGTTGATAATATTGATGTTAGACGTGATATCCCTCGTGAATTTATCGATGATTTAAACGCTCTTTACAAAACTATTATTGATAACATTTTTGGATATAGATTTTCTATAAGAGTGGTGACTGGATATGATAATTGTATAGTAGACAATATTGAGGTGTTTGTCCCAGTCAAGTCAAATATGGATATATCAAATAGTGTATCAAATATGTTTAGAAAATTTCTAAATGCTAAAAGAATTGATTTTTTTAATTTAATATCTGTTTTTGAATATTTTAACGATATTAATAATTTGAGCATAGGACATCTGATAACTAAGATATATAAAGATTTTATCTATTTATATGATATGTCATTTGATATATTAGATAACAAGATAGTATATACATATTTAGGATCAGGTAATATTGATGGTTATATTAAGATAGGTAAAACCAATAATATTGACAAAAGGGAAAATACGATAAGAACCGGGAATATAGATTTTAAGATAATAGCCTTTGTTGGCAGAGATATAGAAAATGAATTGCATAGCAAATTTGAGATAAAAAGGATGGAAAGAGAATGGTTTCATTTATCTGATAATGATATAGACAATATAATCAACGAGTATGGTTTTATTAGGGTAAGGAACAGTGTTAAAGATAAAAAGATATAGTTATATCATTGATACTTAATGTAATCCAAAAATGGATTTACATAATAATAGAAGGATAGGATATCATCACCCTATCCTTCTTATTTTCGTTATCGGTTATTATATTTATCCACAAAATCATCCACATCCATATACTCGCACCCGAAGTTCTCCGCCGTCTTCTTATCGGAGTCGGAGAACTGTCCTTCTTTTCCGGAAGCGTCCCCGATCATCAAGATAGTATCGTATACGATCTTTTCTTCCTCATCTTCATCGTTATTCATGTATTCGATGAAATCCATATACTCTTTTATCATCCCTATATTTGGCTTTCTATTGGCGTTGCGTTTATTATTGCTTTCGCAGTAATAAGCACTTACGGATACATCTGTATAATCTTCCAAGGCATTTGATATGTAATCGAATTTATATTCAAACATCTCTCTGTCCACGAAGCCTTTTTCTATACCTCCTTGATTTGATATGATTAGGATGTCATCAGGAGCGTAATTTTTGATAGCCTCAAACACGTAGAGTTTTATTTTCATATCCCATATACCTTTAGGGAATGTATCCCCTGACACTGTCTCAATCAGTGTCCCGTCTAAATCTGTTATTAACAATTTACACTTTTTCATGATTCAAAATTTAAATGATATATAATTACCTATCTTATAATAAATTATTTTGTCTTAATAACACCAGCATCTTATCCCAATCCACATATCCTTTATCCGTAAGTGGAGTGCCGATATTCCTATCATCTATATAATAATCACAATACACTTTTGGTGATGATGATACTGGCTCAGGATTGTAGTTTACCGAATACAGATTGATATGATTGTATCTAAACCAGTCTACGGCATCCTGTAGATATTTACCATCTCTTACGATTTTATCCAAAGCCCCTCTTTAAAAAGAGGGGGTAGTATCATATTTCATATATTCTTTTGATTTTCAATGTATTTTATAATTGTTTGTTCGGATATATGCCCTACTGATTCTACATAAAAAGATCTTGTCCATAATGTAGGAAGTTCTCTTCTAAGAGATTCAAATTCTTTTCTTAACATGTTAGCTGTATATCCTTTCAATTGTGAAACAATATGAGATACACAATCAGAAGGAGTTGCTTTTATAAATAAATGAACATGATTCGGCATTATCTCCAGTTCTTTTATTTCCCAATTGTTTTGACTAGCTTTTTCGTATAGAAGTTCTTTTAATCTTCTTTCGATATCTCCTACGAGTTTCTTTCTTCTATATTTAGGGCACCAAATTATGTGATACTCCAAATTATAGACACTTCCTCTGTTTGTTTTCCATCTACTATCCATTTTTTGTTGATTTGTTTTGCAAAAATAGTAAATTATTATTATATTTGCGTCATAAAAATAATTAAAACATGATCTCATACAAGTACAATATATATAAATCCAAGAACACTAAGCATTTAGATAAAATGCTTAGGGAATGCGCATTTGTATGGAATCATGCCTTGAATTTACAGAAACGTTATTACAGGAGATTTGGAAAATATATTTCACTGAACAGGCTTCAAAAGCACTTTGCCAAACGAATCAAAAGAGTCCTTTTGCATTCCCAGACCGTACAGGAAATCCTTGGACGTCTTGACAATTCCTATAAAAGATTCTTTAAAAAGCTATGCAAAAGACCTCCGAAGTTCAAGAAAGCAGAGAAGTTTAACTCCTTTGTATTTAAACAGGGAGGATTTGCTTTGAATGGAAATGTTTTCACGATCAATAAGATAAACAAGCGTTTTAAGTTCTCATATTCCCGTCCTTACGATGGGAATGTAAAACAGGTCAGAGTTTTAAGGGAAACATGTAATAGATATTCCATTGTCATCGTAACAGACTCGAAATCGAATAAGACCTATGAAAAGTCACGTAATGGTGCATCTGTAGGAATCGATTTCGGACTTAAAACTTACATGACGTTAAGTGACGGGAAGTCTATTCAGTCTCCTTTGTTTTTCAATAGATATCAAAAGAAGGTAAAGAAATGTAATCGCAACCTCTCAAGATCTGAAAAGGGATCGAATAACAGGAAAAGAAGGTTGTTCGAGCTTCATCAGACAAATAGGAAAATCATGAATTTACGTAGTGATTTTCAATGGAAGTTAGCACATCAGTTGTGTAAACAATATGATTATATTTTCATTGAAGATCTAAACATTGAAGCCATGAAACGTTTGTGGGGAAAGAAAGTTTCTGATCTTAGTCATTCTTCTTTTATTAACAAACTTACGTATATCGCTTCAAAGTATGGAGTGATAGTACATAAGATTGACAAATGGTATCCTTCTTCCAAAACTTGCGAATGTGGCTGTATTAATAAAGGTCTGTTGTTACGCGACCGCACATGGGTTTGTCCCGGATGCGGTTCTATCAACGACAGGGACCTCTTAGCCTCTAAAAATATCCTTCGGAAGGGCATTTCCGAATTGGAGAGTACGGGTAATTCCAACGGTTGTAAAACCGGGGTCCCGTACACTTGTATCCAAGAATCCCAATCACTTTAGTGGTGGGAGTATGTCAACGTATATAATATCAGAAGATTCTTATCAGCCAATTCTCTCAATACTTTAGCGGCTCCGATATTGTCTCCTACATAAGGGAATGAGTCTACTACGCACGTCCCATCAAAATCTATCCCTATTATTTTCTTCATATTATATATCTTGTAATAAATACTCTTCTATTTTCTTAGCCATATCAATAAGCATCTCACATCTAAGGTTATTAAACTCCTTACAAAACCTCATGTCTTCCTCATGCTTTTCCTCAGGCGATCTGTTATCAATTACGCTGTAGCATGGTGACGAATACACGGGGATAGGTCTCATGGCCTCTATAGCCAATTTAATAGCCTTTTCACTGATCTCGCTCATATAATCCTCTTTTTGCACCCATATAATACCACTGTTAAAGCAATTTGGGTTTTCTAACTGGCAATTTCCATTGTCATAAAAACAACATCCTGTACAACATTCTTTCTCTATCTCTGAGACAGCCATGAATCTCTTCTCTTCATATATCATGGTATCTCCTTTTTCTATCTTATTCCTCTTTGTCTTCATCTTATCAAATTTTTATATCCTACACGTTTTAATTCCTCTTCGGTAGCTTTCTTCTTAGGGAACTTCCCATGCCATTTCCCGGGCACCACGACATCACGGCCGTCGGGGCTGGTAGCCAGCCTCCCGCATTCACTGCACAGCCCCATGCCCTTGTACGGCTGTAGTTCCTTGGCATACTCGAATTTGTCCACCATATACTCGTTTGTCAACATCCAGTAACTAGACGTGGCGGTATTATCGACACAACCGCATTTAGCGCATACAAATAAGCTCATATTTTAGTATCGTTAAATGTCGTTATCCTTATCATCGTCAACCTTCTCTACCTTGATCGTTCCCATATCACCTGAAGGCAACGTGATATCACTATACACGTTATTCCAGTTCTCGTCAATGGCCAACTGATGTAATATCGACCTATATATCTGGTAGGTGTTACCGATAAGTCTCTTCCTATTTATCTTATCCTTACTACCCCCATCATATCCTATATGCTCATAATCCCCAAGATCAGGGAACAGTCTTCTTCTTATCGCTCGTGAGTTATTGACTATAAAGCTTCTTATCCCCAGCGTTTCCGCTCCATCCATATCATTTATCAACGTATCTGTCGTATGTTGTAGGTCCATGTCGCCAGCGGCGAATCTACTGATGTCTTCCACGCATTGGGATATCAGCATTAGCTGCTCCCTTGTCAACGTTATTTTATAAAGTTGTTTATTATCCATGATTATCTGATATTAATTTTTCTTTTATATGTTTAGATATATCAATTATCTCATCTTTTATATTGCAGTCATCTTTTAATAATGAACCAAATATACATGATATGGCGCCCTTTAGGCCTAGCGCTATCCCTATCTCCAATATTTTTTTATCGGTATTAGAGATTTCTACAGGTTCATATAATATTGATGATATGTTGTTAACGACGTATATTATATCATCTTCATTCATTGATGTAGATTTATCGACAATAGCTATAAAATCTTTTATAATCATAATATAAGCTATTTTTATTTCTTTTATCGTATCATCGCTTAGATGTCTATCTCTTATATGCCTTTCAACATACTTGTTTGCTAGATTCTCTATTTTGTTTGATTTGTCCATTTGTACTATCAATTATTTAGTTAATAATAGATCATAGTCCTCTTCATCTATACTCCCATTATTGTTGACATATATAATGAAATCATTTAAAAGCACGGACTTATCCTTGGATAAGGCTTTTATAATAAGCTCTCCATCATCTTTCAACATCACATGCACAGTATCCCAGATAACATATTTTTGACATTCTTTCTCAATCTTCTTGATTGTTTTAAGTATTATCTTATACGTCTCCTCATATCTTTTTACTATTCCGCACAGTTCAGTCGTATTATATTTACGTATAGCCGTGAATATATATTCCTTTTTACAATCCCAGCATTTTATCAGTTTTTCTGATCCGCACGCCTTATTCTTGTAGAAGAAACAGCCCTTACATGGCTCATTATGGTCGTAACTTAATACTACAAGCAGCTCCATGCCATTCTTGTATATCACGTCTCCTTGTTTCATCTTGTCTATTTTATTAATCTCATTATCAATATAGCAAAGTTGGATATTATCCATACTATAGATATCCAGAATGTTATACTCAACATAAGACCTATGTTCTTAGGTATAGGATCTACTCTCCTGAATGTAAGGATCATGAATACAAATGTCTTGAAGTTCATAATTTACGATATTTTTCTATATAGTTAACTATTAGATCCTTGACACCTTTAGGGACATTAATTAGCTTAAGGTTACCTTGGAATATATCCTTACCGTACTCGTCCATGATCACCCCGAATGAAGGATTCATGATTCTTGTCGATATACATATCGGTTGGTCGGTATCGAATCTGATAACGGCTACCTTCTTCTCGTTTATCGCCTTCTTTAGGGCTATATAAAGCTTATGACCTTTAACAATGTCACAATTACCTTTCATGATCTTAGACATATATATGATATGCTCTTTCTTCACATTGCTGAGATTGTCCATCAGTTTAAGATCTCCACCAACAGATTTCCATTTTTTGAAGCAAGATATGCATAGACAATAACTGGACTTGGCGTTCCTCGGCATCATCCTGCTGCTACCAGCGGGAACCGTATCGCCACAGCAGACGCACGTCCGGTCTTTGTTGGTGCGTACTGGGCCATAGCTGTTTATCGGGTATTCTTTTTCTTTAAGCATCTTTTTCTGTTTTCAAAATTATCATCACCATATTCATAATTAGGACAAGCCTTATTGCTTGGGCGTCTCGTATAAGTCTTTTGCTCCCTATCATATTTCCTGTTAGGGTTTATATAATGGTCGCACACTTGCCAAATGGAGCAGCATACTTTCCCGTATCTTTTCGCCCATTCCCGATCATGTAGATGTACACAAGTGGCGCAAGTTGGGTTCTTGAGCTTATCCTTATTCTCATCTATGATCTTATTGACCCGATCAAGAATAACATGCATTTTTTCAATATTTATGACGTTAAATGCGTCTGGGCATGGAAGATATGTCATTGAGCTTATATCTATGTCCATTTCCTTGGATTTATTGTAAGCTGATTTGTATTTCCTTCTCATCAAATCCTTTAATTGATTTACTTTTCTCTCATAAGTCCCCATATTTCACTCAGTTTTCCATCCTTGTTTTTTCAATAGATCCACCATCATCTCCTTTATCTTAGGGCTAATGGCTTCGGTAAGTATATCAGCGGCCAAGTTAATAGAGAAGCTTGTCATTCTAGATTCTCCTATATACTTCTCGCTGGTAACTTCTTTCACATAGTCGTGAATATCCTTGATCATTTCATTTTGAGATCTTAGGAGATTCAGTATCTCATCGAGTTTATCATTCATCTTTTTTCTCAAATATACCTGATAATAACCAGATAACCACTATCAAAAAGAAACACAACCCAAGCGCCTCGTCCGGGTAATCATGCATAGCCTCTAAAATTCCCCTCATAACTTAACATCCATTTTGTTGATTATCTTATAAAATATATCTCTAGTCAGCTCAATATCGTAAGTAGCGTCATGGAGCTTATTCTCGTCGATCTCAATACCCATAGTTCTGGCTACGGTCATCAACTTAAAGTTCTCCATATCGTTTCTTACACCCATCAGGAACGGTGTCACCATAACATATACATCCATACAGTTAGGATAGAACCATGATCCGAAATACTTATCCCCACATTGCTGGAATAAAGCCCGTAGGAAGCTGTTATCGAATCCAGCGTTGTTATACCCCACCAAATACATTTTATCCCTCTTATCGAACTTATTCACGTATTTGGATAATATACCAACTAACTGCCTGTACCCTTCTTCCATAGGCTGATACGACTGCACTTGCTCCAAGGTAACACCAGCCACATCCAGCGCCTCTTGCTCTATCGTGGCGGCAGGGTTCGGGGCTAGGCGGATGTCGAACCTCTCAGTCTCCTGCCCGTCGATATCCACGATCCCTCCTATTTGGTGTATCCCGTTTCTCCAGAACTTAACCCCGGTTGTCTCTAAATCAAAAAATAGTAATTTGCTCATGTCTATTTATTTTGTTAATTTATCATTATCTAAGAACTAGTCGTGAAATGCTTTTATAATATATACTCCCATCAACTCTTTTACCTTCAAAGAAGTATATCCAATATTCTAATGAAGAACATCCAAAAGCAAAGCATATATTATTTATCGCATATCTAAAGTATTTCTTGCCTGAACGAAATAAGACTTGAAATTCTTTATTATTTAAATGGAGTCTTTTTTTGGTTTTTCTTTTATTCATGTTTATAGTTTTATTTTAAATGTTCCTTAATCTTATTCAATGCCTCATAAGACAGATAGTCGTTTATGGTCTTATCGTTATTTACTTTCATCAACTCATCAAATAGGTCTTTAGCCAGTACTTTCCACTGCTCTCCCCAATCACGGAGATTCTCTACCTTTGACCGTATATCCTCGAAATAAGAATCTATGTCTAATTTGATTGATTTTGAATAATATTTAACATCCTCCTCATCCCCATCCATAATATAATCACATTGTGTCTCGATATCTTTTATATGACTGTCTATATCACTACACATATAATCAACAGGTTTACGTATATTGAATATAGCTTCTGACGTAAGACCGGTTATATCTTGTATGTTTTTTAAATTATCCATTGTTTAATCAATTAAATGCCAACCATCCACCTATAAATCCCATCATAAAAACAAATAAGATTATAGATGTGAATAATATCCAATCTTTTGCACTTAGCTCATTATTATCTCTCTTTATCTTCTCAAGATAATCATATATAGCTGTATAGACAGCATGGTGAATATTCTCGTCTCTAGCCCTTACGATATTATCATATTCGTTATATCCTAGATTATGGGTAGCACTTTCGATCCTCATATTCCCCGTAACTTTTTTGTTTACATCAAAATCGAAACTAAATACCATATCGGTGGTTAGAGCGTTTGCGATCCTGCTTTTTATCTCATCATTACTGAGATTGGCATCGTGCACTAATCGCTCATAGTCTTTATCGTCAAGAATTATCTGTTTTTTAATGTTCATATCCCTAATATTTCTGCTATATAAACAAATCCATAACATATATAATCATCATGTTCCTCATGCCATACGACGGCGCAAGGGAAATATAACGGCATATCCTCAGCTATAGGATCCTCTTTGAGGTCATCAATGTTTATCTTCTCCCTCCACCTCCACAGGTCTTGGATATCGTTCAAGATCAATTTGTTCATAACAATCTGGTTTTTAATACTGATACAAAGATAGGATTTAAACAAAAATAAAAGCATGAATAATATTAAAATAATATTAATCATGCTTAAATATAAATATATCCCTTCTAGTTCTCACGGATATACGTATTCGTATTCATCTGGAGGAGATGTCTTATATTCAACATCGCACTCCATATTGGTGTAATAGTTATCCCCTTTTCTGTATACTAACGCTACCCAACAGTCATATTTTTTGCTGTATCCTATAAGAGGGACATTAGCCATAGGCGGATTATCCTCTGTTTTGTATCTTATTCTTGTTACTTGTTTCATATTTTCATGGATATAAATAGGTGATTATATACCAGTTTGCACCGATATAACTTGACGCTTCGTAGCCCCAACTAATGTTGACGGCTCCACGTCCCCTACCCGGTTCACCACCGGTGAGATATCTTTTGTTTGGCCTATGAGATTAGTTTTCTCTAGGCCAAATTTCTTTATATTCCTAGCGGCAAGTAGATCCCGGTCATTTACGGCGCCACACTCAGGACAAACCCATTCACGGTCCGACAACCTAAGATCTCGATGTATGTACCCGCATTCGCACATCCTTGAACTGGGATCGAACCTCCCGATCCGAATCAGGTTCCGTCCGTACCAGTCCGACTTGTATTGCAGCATCCTGAAGAACTCGCTCCACGACACGCTAGCGATGCTATTGGCTAGGCGATGGTTTTTCATCATCCCGCTGATATTAAGATCCTCAATGACAATAGTTTGGTTCTCACGTACTATCTTAGAGGACACCTTGTGCAGGTAATCTTGACGTTGGTTATGGATCCGTTCATGTATGGATGCTACGGCTAATCTCGCCTTGTTACGTCTGGCGCTTCCCTTCTGCTTGCGAGCTAACCTTCTCTGCAATACCTTAAGTCTGACGGTACTGTTCTCCAGATGTTTCGGGTTCCGGTACACATCCCCGTTCGAGAGGACGGCGAAGTCCTTTATTCCTACATCGATTCCTACGGTCTTGTCGGGATCGATAACAGGTTTGGATGGTAGATCGGCGCCGTTATCAACGAGGATAGACACGAGGTACTTCCCTGTTGGGGTCTTGGATACCGTAACAGTTCCTATCTTGCCGTTGAAAGTCTGATTGGCGTAAAACCTTACCCATCCTAGCTTCGGTAGCTTAATCCTGCTGTTTTCAAGATCAACATGAACAGAGTTTATATTCTTGAATGACTGCCTATTCCTGTGCTTTGACTTGAATTTAGGGAAGCCGTTCTTTTCCCTGAAAAATCTGACAAAGGCTTGATCCATGTTCCGGATTGACTGCTGGAGACATTCATTAGATACGTCATAAAGAAAAGCCTTATCTTTCTTCAGTTCAGTCAACATCTTGCAAAGATCAACGGCAGAGATTGATTTTTTGTCACGCTGATAGGCTTCGATCCTTGTTTGCAAAGCCCAGTTATAGACATACCTGCAACAGCCGAAAGTCATTTCCATCAACCGGATTTGGCTTTTGGTGGGATTAAGTCTATATTTGTATGGTCTCAGCATGATAAAATTGTTTTACGAGGCAAAGATACGTATTAAAGTAATACTATCTATATTTTACTTTATGTTTTAAAACATAGGTGGTGTAAAATGGTATATAATTAACTTTTGTTATTTGCTTTATGCTCATATAATCTTATGTTTAAGTAATTCCATCATCATCGAAAACAATGTGTCTACAAGAAGTTTCTCGCTACTCCAATATATAGGGATCTCATCTATATCTCTATACGTTACAGACCATGCATGTTCTAGCTTATAACATTCGAATGTACAACCCTCTATCTCATATGGGAGTAAATTCAGTAACGTCCCTACATCCCAAACAGGGTTGGATATGTCTGGGGTAACGGCCTCGATCAGTCCTATACGACCAGCGTCATCCTCCATAGAATGTAATTGATCCAGATACTTGTCTCTGAAACCGATGGCGGTGGAGATAGGAAGGCCGGCCTCGACCAACACCCTCCCCTGTTCTTTTGTGGTAAAAATCCGTTCCTTCATGGTTTTTGCTTTTTCGGTGACATATCATCCAGTTTCTTTATTCCCATCAATATCGGGATACTATCATGCATACCATCCATCATCTTCCTCTCTACCGTAACGATCGTATCATTATGCCATCCCCCATGAGCCACGAGAAGAATCTCCTGCTGCTCGAAACCAAGCCCGGCCCCTATACCGCCGGAGTTCCACGCGCAGGTAATGACCACCCCGCCTTTCTTGGTGATCCTAGCTATCTCCTTCTTCTGTCTAGCCCAATAACTAGATTGCGTTGTTTGCATATTAACAGTACCTCCAAGTATTTTATACGACTCAGATACCTGTCTCGGAGAATATGGTGGATCATATAATACCATATCAGCCATATTATCCTTAAGACCACGTAGGAAGTCTGTGGCGTCTTTATGATACATAGCTTTAGTATCAGGGTCAAGATCGTTGGTGATCGTCCCTATATCGCTGTTTCTGGCGAACGGGTCCACTATAACCATCCCCTCTTCTCGATATTTATCTATAAGTTCCCTTATCGGTTTTATGCTGAATGTCTCGCTATTCGGCATTGACCATTTCTTGTTTATAATCATATTGCTGTAATTGTGCTTTAAATTTGAGTTTCATGGTACTTCTAGGTATAGGATCACATATATCCTCCCACCAATTCTTGTGTCCTTTCGGTGGATGTATATCCTTTTTCCATAAAGATCCCTTAACTGTCTTGATTCTTCCGTATGGTTTCATTTTGCTCATGTTTACCTTCGTATGTCTACTTACGCTCTATGCCTCTTAGCAAATGGGCTATCACATCCACTGTCCATCCGTTACCCGCTAAAGACATGGCCGTATTTTGGGCTATCCCGTCAAGGTAATCATCCGGCAATGTCTGTAGCCTACACATCTCCACCGGGGTCAGGTATCTGAATTTGTCTTTCATGTCAAAGGCGTTAGGATATCTTCCGGGAGGTAGTGATGAGATCACGTTATCTTTCATGACTGTTGTCAGGCAATTACTTTTCTTGATGGGAGTGGTATTCTTATCTTTTCTTATCTCCAGACATTGCGTTATTTTTATGCCCATGTCACAATCCTTTCGATACCCGTCCTCTCCTATCCTTCTACCGACAATGGTCCCTATATATCTCCCTCTTATGGCTCCCGGATTCCAACCCTTGTCATGCTCTAGAATATCATCCAATGATATATGCTTGTCTTTCGGCATTTCTACCGGCCAATTACACCAATAAAGGCGATGCCGGGTCTGTGCCGAGACCAAGGCACTATCGATCTCCACCGGCTCCACGCCAAGCTCCTCGGTGATCACCCAGCGGTGCTCGTCCCGCATCCGGACGTTCTCGCCCAAGAACAGGACCTTACCTTTGGTCTCCTTCCTTAAATGCTTTACGATGTCCGAGAAGCAAAAGAAAAGCCTTCCACGAGCATCCATGAATCCCTTACCCTTGCCAGAGCTGGAGAAACTCTGGCAACAGAACCCTCCCATGACCAGATCTATATCTTTCCAAGGGATATCCCATGTTCTCCAGTTATTAACATCCCCTAATTGAATAATATTAGGAAAATGTTTTTGACTTACCTTTATACATGTCTTGTCTATCTCCGAGGCGTAGTAAGTCTCGATAGGTATGCCGGCTCTTTGTAATGCTAGATACCCACATGATATCCCGTCAAATAATGATAATACCTTCATATTGTCTATTGTTTATCTATACAATTCTATAGTAATTATATTATCAAAATGATCTTTGGCTATATCTTCCCCTTCTTTTATAGACATATCAAATAAAGAAGCAGGGTATGATGTTATATAATCATTCGTATTTACAACAACCCTTATTTCCTTACTCTTATCCTTGACAAGCATCAATTCGTCTATCAAATCTTGTACTGTCATATTTTTCTCCGCTTTCATAAATTCCATTTTTATTTATTTTCATGGCCAAAAATATCCTTTTCGGCTATACGTAATATACATTTGTGTATCCCCGGCAAGACCTTAACCAATTTTATACCAAAATTTTCTCCCCTTTTAACAAAAGTCCATTTACCGTATATGACCCCATGTATCATATGTTGTATTATCTCCTTGCTATCTGTCAAAAATACTTGATAATAGATACTATTGAAATCCTTCCCATGATCATCTGCCGGTCTTAATATCATTACGGCGGAGGAGCATCCACGGACGAACCCGTATATCTCAAGGCATTCATCAAACTCATAATTATCACGTTCCTCATCATGAACATCCTTAACCCATTTACATGATCTCCCGTCCTTAAACGGGATCTTTAACTGTTTCTTTGCCATAATTGTTTTAATTATTAAATAATTCATATCTACCCTTCATCACCTATATTGCTTCTTTCTTAGCGTCATGCATTGCTTTAAATCTGTTTCTTTATGACAATTTGGTTCCCGTATTGAGGTATAATGCATAAACCTTCATTCAATCCATTTATTTCCAGTTCCCCAAAATTATTTAGATTGATAATAAACTCATTACCAACCCAATCAAAAACTCGTATGCCATTTTTAACTTCTATTTCATCGTCACCGCAGCGATGATTAATAATATGCACTTTCATTACCTTCGTCCCTGTTGTCCTATATTTATAACTCTCAATTTATCATATTCCTCTGAAAGAATCCCATGATCAAACAATTTGTTAGCGTCTATCTTAAGACTTCTATAATTGTCAGTTATATTGATATCACTCCACAAGTTCAATTTTCCCTTATCATCCAATTGCATATGGATAAAACCTTTTGTCACCTTCTTTCCGGCTTTAAGAGCCTCTACGTCTTTATCGGTAATCTTTTTCATGCTTTCGATATTTTATCATTATAGTTAAATTCATCTTTCATTCTGATCTTTATACCTCCATATGATAATTCCTTATGAGCTGTAACAAAATAATCAACCGCATCTTCATCTAATAAACTATGCGGACACCTTTCCCATACAGGGTTTTGATCTAGATGACCCCATGTGGCTACAAGTAACCTATTCTTGTCATTATCAATAGCTATTTTGTATGTCCCTGTAGTAGCCTTACGTTTAATGATCGCTCCATTTAACATCTGTTTCTTAGCCCAGCTCCATGAACCTCTCAACCCAAATGTTTTTATAACCCAGTCATTTATCTTTTTCATTTCAAGTTATTTGTTAAAAGTGTAATATAAATATAAATACATAAATTGGATAGGACTATTCACCATACCCTTATCAGTAGGATCATCGTATTTTTCAAGCCAAAAACGAAGCGCCTCCCAATCGATATCCTTACGGTCACATACCATGCAGGCTAGGTTAGCCCCGAACAGCTCCCCGCCGCCGCTCAACGACCTGTTAAACCTCTTGGCTAGTCTTCTTTTGAATCCCTTATCATACCATATCCCGGAGGTAGCGGCATAGCAATAATAAGCGTTGTACTTCATTTTCACGCCCATCCTATCAAATAAAGACGTATGCCATATCCGATCCAGAAAGAACACTATTCCACGATATATGAAAGTCCGGAGATTCTTCCTGTATTTCTTCCCTAAGAAGCTATCCACGCAAGATATAGTCCCGCCTGAATAGTACCAGTTATTGGCACCTCTCTTGACCTTATCCGTCATCTTGAATTTATTCTTTCTGTCTTCCACCCTATCCCAAGGTTTCAGTTTATCCTCATTAAATGTCGGGCAATAATGATAGTAATGATTAATCCACGAGAGGTAGGGGTTGTATATCGTGTATCCATTATCGCTGACATATGAGTTCATATCATACCCAAGTTCCTTGGCTAGAATAGATCCCTCATCAGCTAATACCTTTAATATCGGATTTAAGTTCCATATCTGATCTTGGCTAACAAACATCGAATAGCATGGGTCTTCATCCTCTCCATACCATCCACCCATACCGCTCACTATTTTATCCAAATCAAGTGAATAATCTTTCCCGGATGAAAAGTCATCTCTAAGAAAAAATCCTCTATATGGGATCATATCATATATACCCGGTTGATCCTCAAACATATGTTTAGCGTTCTCGGTCAATCTAATCAATGTTTGTAAGACAGAAGATATATCTATGGGTGCATATTCACACCCATAGACCTTATTATTTATCCAAAGATATTGAAGAAGCTCAGCTATATTAATAGTCCCGTCCTCTACATATCCTGTCTTGTTATCGAAGTTTATTTTGGCTAGAGGTATATTACTTCCTTGTGGTTGGTCACTTTTTTCATTACAACAATGCACGAACCTGCCAAAGAATATATCCTTCCAGCCAAAATATTTATCCCTTATCGTCATAAGCCTATTTCTTGTCGTATAACGACATGACGTTAATAAGATCAGCTTTTCTGGCCATCCCCTCAAGTTTATTAAAGCCATCCATGTTATCACCGCTGACGATGATAGTAGGATATACCTCTATACCGTACTTGGATATTTCCTCCTCCGTGGCTTTGTTCTCCGGGATCTGGTTTAACGTGACCTCACCCTCATACTCCTGTAATGTGTTGGCGATAATATATCGCATGTAGTCGCTGTATTCAGCGTCTTTCTTCGTGAAAAAATCAATTCTTACCATCTCAAATAGTTATTAATCTGTTAATAATCAAATCAGCGGTAAATATAGCATTATCTACCTCATCTATACTCATCTTTCTCCCATCGAAATTGTTAGATAATAAATCCTTAACAATCTGATATCTACGCTGCTCCCAATTTACGTCTACATCAAAATTCAGATTCTTTACATAATCATAATTTAATTCATTATAACTGTAACTGAGATACTTAACTATCGGGAATAGGCTATCATCAATAGTGCGCTTGATTACATTAACGTATTTACCTGTTCTTTTGTCGATAGCTCTTAATCTCTCATCTACTACTCTTTTTCCTGACTCTTCCATTCTATAAGCCCTTTGTTATGTTTATCGTAATATAATAACGCTATGGCGTTCCAGCATACGGCGGATAGATGCATGAATCCCTCCTTATCATATCTCTCCCCTTTCGTATAAGCAACCAAGTGTCTCATGAGTGCACCTAGATAACGATTGAACCCATCAGGTATATCCTGCCATGAGTTATCAGCGTACTTCTTGGCACCTTCCGTATATACCCTCACGATGTCCTCTATCTCAGCCAAAGGAAGGAGATCCCACCGGAGTTTACCGTCGGCCCGGTCGTCCTTCCCCGTCCCGTCCTTGCCTGGCAGCCCACCTCCTTTATTGGCGTCCTCATTCCCATCTGGCTGGATGATCTCCTCCGATAAGGCCTTATTGCTATTCATTACTATCTCCTCCGCCTCATCCTTGTCTATAAGCCGTTCCCTTATAGCTATATGTAGCGGCAATACCTCATCCTCTCCAGCCCACATGAAACCATATCCCTTTGGATATAACGTTGATAATTTCATCGTACCTGTATTATCCGCCGTTCTTTCAACCTCCCAGATCTCACCCTCGCAAAAGACCTTGTCAAATTTATTAAATTCGTATTTCATATCCTTTCCCCTCCCTCTTGGTGTATTCTTATTGCTACATCATCATCAAGTGAGGATAATGCTTTAATATGTAATAATATATCTCGTTCATCGCTCTTATTTTTCCCTGCAATACATGATAAAATATTACCATTCATTTCTATTGTAGCCCATCCTTTTATGACAGGTTCGTGCCTCTTCAGCTTAGCGGCATCTTCTCTCGTTATCCAATATTCTTCAAAGATTATGTCTGGATACATAGCTTTTATTTCCTCCCCGGTTTTATACCACGTTGCCATATCTCATGTTTTTAATTAATAAAACTCGCTTAAATCCCTGCATTCTGGTGTCTCTCCTGTCATAGAGTAAAGCTCACCAGATGATAGATGCACGCAATGAACGGTCTTCCCGTCTATATACTCACTTCGCTTCGTGATCCCACAAATAGCGCAGCGTTGGATCCCCGGACCCGCCTTTATCCATGAGTGCCGTACGCTCCTCTTCCTTGTCCTGTTGGTGTCATTAAGCTTTCTCATGATCAATCCTCCAAGACCGTTACAATCTTATCTTTCCCGATAATAACCTCATTTCCGCTTCTCACATCAAAGCATCTCCCTTCATCTGCCTCCTTGAAATAAAGAGCGCCATTGTACTCGAATAAACCGAAACCGTAATCATCTAGCTTCATCTCGTTAAGTTTATTAAATTTATACACGTTTTTCATATTCTCCATATTATATTGCATTACTGGAAATATCATTATGATACTTATGCCTATTACAAGCAACCCTGTGTAAAACTTTTGTGAATCATATTTTTTCCATCCCTCCATCATCATGGCAAAGGAGATTACTGTTATTATAATAATAGATATCAACCCTACCATATCACATCCTCCTTTCTTTCAAAAATCCCATCATATCCTCCACGCTAAGCTGGAATCCGGCAGCCGCCTTATGGCCTCCTCCACATGGGTTGGCCTTGCGTGCCAGCGCCGAGACATCCACCTCCTTCTTGGTGGTATAGAACGAGCATCTGAAGAATCTGCCGTTCCAGCAAAATGGCATCATCAAATCATGTTTTCTAGGATCGTACATAGACTCGAATGTGGTGGAGTTAAACTCCGTAGTATTCATACATATCGCCTTGTATCCAAATATATCTGCCTCGAATGAGAACATCTTCATTTCTCCTCTGTTTTTCTCGATGATATATTCTATTATGGCCTCGCCATTTCTTATCATATCAGAAACAAACTCGCCATTCGCCTTGTTTAGCACCTCCCTGACCATGTCAACGTCAAGCCCGCAATACCCTCTCATCCCATATTGGAATGAAAGAACGTCACTCCATTCGAAGCGATCATGATCCCATACATCATAAGCGCTCAATAATTTTACCACGTCAGGGGTTTCGATATCATCGAAAAGATATTCCCACGTAAGCTCACAAGCCGCCGTTCCGATACGTCTTTTGCCTTTGACATTATAGTCCTTCACAGCTTCTATCGCCGTCTTATGGTGGTCTATCCATGTGACATCTATCCCCTTGTCTTCCCATTCGTCGAATAAGAATCTCGTTCTATCGCCAAATGACACGTCAACTACAAACACCTTATCATATTTATTCACGTCAGGTATTTCCTTGCCGTAATTGTAAGGAAGAAGATCAATGTCCCCTTTGAAATACTTTTTTACTATAGCCGCTGACATTACTCCGTCAAGATCAGCCTCATGATATATACATCCTGTCATAATCTGTTGTTTTTGATTAAAAAATCTATGTATTCTTTTATATCCTTGTTCCTGTCATTATCCCAGTCAAATGTCTCGTTTATGAATTTGAAATACGATACTGGAATCGAATGAAACATCCATCCACAATACTTGCCGAATGTCATCACCGTAGATCCAAGGGGATGATCCGGCCTTCCGGGAACAGGGGCGGCGGTTACGCCCTGCGCCAGCCCCCTCCTACGATCTTTCTTGGCGGCTTTGATATCCAGATCTGTTTTCGTTACCTTATCCCCCATCGGGATATTAGTTATTAGCTTATCGCCGATAAACATTCCCCATCCATACCCCTTGTAGTTCTCTATACTAAGTTTCCTTATATCACCGAACCTTGACGAGTTGTTACAACAATCAACGACCAATGCGCTATCCTTACCGTCCTTTATCCTAACCGCCCTGCCAAGCCACTGATAAAACGATGAGAATGAGAATGTCGGTCTTCCTACTATCACGCAGTCCAGTCCTGGGTGATCGAATCCGGTTCCGAGGGCGGAATAGTTGAACACTACCTTCGTCTTACCTGACTTGAACCCCTCGACTATAGCCTCCCGCTGCTTCTTTGGCGTGCCTCCGTGAACTACCTCCGCCATGCCAGCGCATATCTTTGCGTTCATCCATTCGGCGGCGGTATTGCAGCTCTCAACAGAATCCATAAACACCAGTATAGATCTGCATACGTCTTTTAATACCATCAACCGACGTAAAATAAGGTTGTTTAAGCCGTTTTTTCTCACCGCCTCACTAATAGACTCGGCCGTATATTCGGAGCCGTTAGAATTAAGTTTAAGGGCATCTCCATTGAAATCCCATGTCTCATATTTAAGAGGTGTCCAAAATCCTTGCCTTATCATCTCCTCCACCTGTATGACATGGATCAGGTTCTTAAAATATACCGGTCTCATTCTGGTTATGAAGTTAAGTTGAGAGTATGATACTTGTCCTATCGACATAGTTTTAAGTCTACATGGCGTGGCGGTAAACCCTATTACCTTGCTAGGCTTTAATTCGTTCATGAATTTCATGAACTCACTGTCTTCCTCTGGGCTGTATCCGGCATGAGCCTCATCTATCAATACGTTCCTGATCCCCATCTCCTTAAGCTGACCAATAACTTTCTTGACAGATCCTAACGTGGCGTATATCATGTTAGACAGTTCTTTCTTTCCACAGGAAGCGGAGTAGATGGTAGCCGGTATGCCATACGACGTTATCTTGTTGTGGTTCTGTTGCAGCAATTCTTTTGATGGTTGTAAGACCAGTGTCTTATCTCCCATCAATCTGGCCGCTTCCGCTATCAACAAGGATTTCCCGCAACCTACTGGTCCTATAACCAATACCGGATCATTCCTATCGGAATTTATATAACTTGAAATGCTTTTAACGCATTCCTCTTGATATGATCTTAATTTATATGCCATCTTGATATGTGTTTATTCATGAGCCAGACTTTTGTTAAACTCCTCGATCTTGTCCCTATCCGTCTCATTAACCATCTCTGCCTCCTTGCTGAACACGTCATACCCCTCACGGATATTATCCCCTACCATATTCTCTATCATCTCTCTCATTTCATCGCTCCTTACGGCGAAGGATATCTGGAACGATTTACTTGTGCCTTTCATCAGGTAATCAATCTCCTTCTTACATTCTGCCATTAACCGATCCAGATTATCGAACTTAACGAACTTGGAGTTGCCATTGGCTTTTCTTACCCCATCCTTGAAATCCTCCAATATCCCGTTAAATACATCCGCCATACACATCATGGAATGTAGCCATACCAGCATATTGAATTTATATTCATTATCAGCGTTATTCATCAAACTCACCAAAGACTCGCTTTTTGTCAACATGATCTTCGATTCCCGGTCTACGATATCCTTTATCTCCTGCCGGCATTTCATGGCACCAACGAAATCCATTTTAGAATAACATTCATTTGATTTCTCTACCAATTTCCTAATATCCTTTCTAGACATCAGAAGATCCAATACCTGTTTTTCTCTTTCGTTTTTATCCATAATCATTTATTTATTAACACAAATATAATTAAAGCCTAGATATTTACCTAGGCTTTTTAATAAAGTTAATCTTTTTTATTCTTTCTTTTTGACTCATCCCAATCCGATGAGTACCTGCATGTCCCTTGTTTGTGGATCGAGAAATCGCACCAAAAACACAAGGGCTTGGGGCGGGGTTCAAGGCAGGCCGGCTGGCGTCCCATGAGGTAGCGCTTCTCGTACTTATACCCCTGTTTGGCGTCGTCCCAAACGTGAGCTTGATAGCTATCTATTTTATTTGTCTCGAAATCATACATGTCAAGGAGAATATCGTTAAGTTCCTTGACCGATCTCTCTACTTTCTCCTTATCTACCTTCACGTTCTGATTGTCCAGCATGCGGGTAAAGAAATAGCTGCACATATCCGGCAATACCTTATATTTTCTGAGTATGTAAAAGGCGTATATCGGATGTTGGAGATTATGAAGCAGCTTATCTTCATCGAATAACTTTCTCCCGGACTTCCAGTCTATCGTATACATGGCTATCCTGTCCTTTGTCTTATACTCTCCACGCCAGTCCACCGATCCTATGATATGTACCTTATCGTACGTCACGCCATCCAAGGTAAGGGGCTTGGGTAGCTTATAGGGCAGGACGAAGCTCTCCTCCACGCCGGCCGGTCTCGACCCCCGGACCACCTTCTCCATTGGCGTAAGATCAGACCATGCCTTCTTATAATTGCCAGCAGCATCCTTCTCAAACAACCCCACAATCCATCTTATTAGCCTAGCCGCATGTTGCATAGACTCGATCTGGGATTTTACGCTATCAAAAGGGATCTGTTCTATATCGGCGTAGTAATTGAAAGCCTTACTCATATCCTCATAAGAAGGTCTGCATCCGTTCTTGAAGAAATACTCCATTGTCTGGTGGATAACCGTACCATATGACGTAGCTTCGTGCTTTTCCGTGGATCTGTGACCCTCCACGTAAGTCTTATACCATTTATATGGGCACTGGATGAACGTGTCTATCTGCGAGTAAGAGGCGGCGAGAACCTTCTCTCCGTTTATAACCTTACATAATAAGTTATTCTCCGGTATTACCATAAAGCTTATCTATTTTTATGTCATGTCCGTATAGGTCCATTAACAGGTTTTGTAGATGGTGAAGATTCTTAATCTGAATAGGATCGCTTAGATCGTCTTCCAGATCCCTAAGCCCAAGATAATACCCATCATCAAAAATCTCTATAGATATTCCATAGCCTCGATATACATCCCGCCCCTTATCACGCTTGAAATAGATAGTATCAAGTATATTATCATCTATCTCAATAGGTATGACATCATCTTCCCCGGAATACCATTTCATTATCCCATCATCAACCTCACATTCAAGGATCAATGACTTACTTTCATTACGCATACCAGTAACGCACCCTACTCTCCATATATTGCCAGCCTTGTCTTTTACAAGATCCCCTATCCTTAGTTCTTTAGCCGAAATCATACTCGTCCTCCTCGTTGTAATCGTCATCGCAATCATCGACAAGAGGGGTCTCTAGCCCCTCTTCCCAATCATCATATCCGAAGTCCATTACTTACTCTCAAGCCAATCGTACAACATATCCACAAAAATCCCTACAGTTAGTTCATCGACAGATTTATCGCCAAAGACATCATCCGGTATCCTTATATCCATCTTTTCTTCAATCCCTATCAATACCTCTAATAAATCAAATGGATCCATAGCTAGATCGGATGACAAATTACTGTCTTCTCTTACATCGTCAATTACCTCTATATTATTAATGTAATTGAACTCATGCATTTTCTCGAATATCTCTTCCCTCACTATCTCCAATAACTCATCTCTTTTCATAATCCTTTAAATAATTGTACAACATATTTGTAAGCTCTCCTACCGTCAATTCGTAATAAGGCTTGACATCAAGCACTTCATCAGGTATACATCTACCAGTTCTCTTCTCCATTTCCATTACGACTTCCACGAAATCAAGGGAATCCAAGGCCATATCCGCGCCCAGCTCATCATTATTGGTTATCGATTCAGGATGATTAAGCCCATTAAATTCACCTACCTTTTCGAATATCACCTCTTTTATCATTCTCAATAATTTATCCTTTTCCATAATCTAAATCGACATTTTCAATCTTCTACCTAATTCTTTTTTTATATCCGATATCCTTTCGATATCCATCTTAACATCGCCTGTGATAGCGTATTCCTTATCCATTCTCTTTGGGGGATCCGGAAGCCGGCTTATGGCGAACAACCATGCCAGCTCCTTGTTCTTGTTCTCCCTAAGATACAAGTCAGACGTCATGCCATACATTTTTATGATCGTATCGAATAACGTTGATTCCGATAAACTCATATGCACGCTATACACATTTGATGGTTTCCAGATCAAGTTATCCAATCTCATCGTATATTCACGTTTAAGATCTATGTGAGATATTACGGCCCTTACTATAGGTTCTTCCTTGAAGTTGGTGTTAGCCACAAACCAGATAAGCCTTTTTTCCACCTCCTTGATAGCTCCTGTATCCTTACCCATATCGTTATATACCCCAACGATACGGTCCCGGATCCCCTCGACCTCCGGTGTCAGACCGGGTGTCTCTATCAGCATCAGCAGCGATCCTCCCCTTGGCGTTATCTTCCACTTCCCATTCTTCTGAAGCTCAATATAACCAGATGCTTTATAACTATCTATTTTCTCCTTTGGAATGGTGTTAGCCATCTCTTCTTTTTGCCGGATCATCAAAAGATATCCAACATCAGACATCGTTAATCCTGATGTCATCATCTGTTCAAAATTTATATACATATGTAAATAAGTTAAAATATTGACCTAATCTTTCTGGCTACCCTCTCGACTATATCGGGATGATCATTTCCGTTATATATATCTATTAGCGTATCTATTATATGTAACCTTATGTTTTTCTTTGATGAATGAAACCAAAAATCTCCATTTTTTCTGTTTACAGGTTTGAACATCTTCAGTTCTGGTATAAGATAACACGCCACACATGATCTTTCAGCAAGTGATAATTCAACCGCTGCCTTTTCTATTGCTCTGCACATAAATGTATAATTATCATTCTTTATTAGATCGTAAGCTCTTCTCAACACCCTAAGGGCGTCTGCTTTCGATAATCTCTTTCCCTTTTTCATATTGTTTTACTGTATAAGATTCATTAGCCATACCAACCCTACCAACTGATATAGATTGATTTATAGATTGGTTAAGATGCCCTACAACCGACATCTTAGCCCTAACCGTATTGGCGCATCTTAGAAGGATTCGATAATCCTCTAACGCCCTCTCGTATCTTACGTCCACCCTGGCCCTTTTATCGGCGTCAGTCATGCTCTTGCATGTCCCGTCCTCCCTCAAACTTATAGCTATCTTATCCCGTATGATCCTGATATCATCCTCGGCTATCACCAGCTCGGCGTCAAGAACGCCCTTGTAAGAGCTAAGAAGATCCTCTACCGCCACTACCTCCCGCTTCAAGTTCTCCAATTCCAATACCATTGAGTTATCGTTCATTCTTTTATACTCCTGTACTTTATTGGATACCTCATCACAGATGCTCATGATCTCCTTCTCCCTGTCCCGGTTTATGATATACCTGATACTGTATTCGGCCATTTCCTTTAATGAGGATATGATCTCTCGTATGCCCATCTTGTTTTCGGTGGAGAAATTGGCTTTTAATAACATCTCCATCCCTTTTATGATGACAAGCAAAAAATTTTTTCTCAATCTCATGCTTAATAAGGTGTTTCGTCATGTACTACATTGAAATCATCACTGGGCGGTATATATTGTTGCTCCAACGGGATACTGGGAGGCGGGGGCGGTAGCGTCACCACAGTCGTGTCCGGCTTGCCGCTACCCACTGGGGCGTCCGAGCCTCCCGGTCTTTCTTGGCGCACCACCCCTCCATCAGGATAATATCGCTCATATCCTTTCATGATATCTACATGTATCGCATCAATCTCCTCTAATGACCGTTGACGGACCTTTACGATATGATGGAACAATAATCCATCCACACGGAAGGATCGTCTTGACTCGCTCTTGAAACGTTCCAGATTAGGATACCATCCTTGCGGAAATTGCATGTATGAGGAGTACCCGTATCTTTTCGGTATATTTAACGCTACCATAGCCGTACATAACTGTCCCAATGTATCTGATTGATAAAAATCAGATTGCTTTGGCATATGATCCTTTGGATCCCGCCGTCCTTCGATATCACGATTGAGTTGGGATATTATAAGAAAGAAAATATTAGGAAAAGTTCTTTTAGCGATATTACACATGGTTATCAACGAGTCGATATTTCTTTTGGCGTCTCCTGAACCTTGTACTAGAGCCGTATGATCTATAGACACGAATACCATTTTCTTATCCTTGTTTATTGGCATATACTCATTCCATAGAAAGTTTTGAAGCTCATCTACGGTTGATGGTTTAGGGATGTATGTTATTCTGCTAGAGTTCTCTTCCTTGAGGCATCTCTGCATTTCTTTTACCTCATCTTCTGACATCTCGTTAAGGAGTATATCTTGTATGTCTTTCCCCATTTTTTTTGATAGTGAACGTAACATCAAATCTTCTGGGTTCATCTCAAACTCACATCTTAACCATACATAATCATCTGCCTGTGGATTGATATTGACATTCATCACATTGCTCATGATTTTTTGCGCCAGATAAGATTTGCCAACTCCGGGCCTAGCGCCTATAGCCACCGCATGTTGTGGGTAGAACCCGCCCAGTAACGCCTTGTCAAGATAAGCGTATCCAGTACGAGCCGGGAGAAGCTCTCCCGACTGATACTTTCTTATCCTCTCATAGGCATCCATGATAATCTCCTTGGATGACCTCCATATCCTATCCTCACTCATCCTCTTGCGTTTCTATCGCCAGCCGTATCGGATTTAGATCCTCTGTTAGCTGATCTTGATTTATATTTTAACCCCTTAGCCGTATGGCATAGATCCTTCCCCTTCCGATAAGCCTTACCCTTTAGCTTATCGGTCTTGTAGTTCTTGCGACCCAACTCCCGTCTCTTGGCTTTCTGCTCAGGTCTGGCGTTGATCTTCTTATCCGTCTCAGCCTTCTTCTTTCTGGCTTCCGGATGTGTTCTGTAATATTCAGTCGATCTCCCCATCCTCGTCCTCCTCATCATAATTATAATCCTCTACGATAATATCCTCTCCATCTAAATATGAGGCTTTATCTCCGAGTCTGCTTCTCATGCTCTCGTAAGGATCATCCCCATCTTTTATTTCCCACACACATAAGTGCGGACCTATTATATCAATAAGCATGTTGGCCTTATCCTCGCTTATGCCTTTTTCTATCATCTTATCTCTGCATTTGTAAAAACCACATGTCTTGTTAAACACTGATCCTCCTACATAAAACCCTGTCTGTTTGTGAATGAAAATTACTTTCATGTTCTGTCAATTTTTATTAATAATTATTTTTTGTAATCACCGTAACTCATGTCAGCGTCACACACCACCAAGTCAGTTACCTTATCCACTACATGGAATAGATGCTCCGGACATCCGTGGCATGCGCTACCGCCTATCGCTATCGCCTTATGCCTAGGGCAGTTATTCCCCCTCCCTCCATCATATATCTGTATCCGATTATCACTATATGTCTTGATATGTCTCATGATTTTAAGTAATGATGGCAAAGACATCTTGTAAGGGGATATATGCTCCTCCGGTATCATAAGCTCACCGGATAGTTCTTTGTAAAGATCATGTCTATCATGTCCTGTTTTTATTAAGAATACGTTGATCTCGGTCATTACCATATCCATAGACCTAAGGAGATCCGGCTTGGCTAACCTACCTACAGGTTTACCCGTAGAATCGGATCTCATCCAAGCCCCACACTTCTCGCACCCAACTTGCTTTCCCTCCACCGTATTTATCATAGTGGATGGGGCCTTGCAATACGGGCATACGGATCCGTTTAACATAGCTTTCTGGGCTAAAGATAGCTCTCTCATGCCTTTTCTTGTATTTTGACATTAAATAGATCACAGAATCTATTAAAATTCCTGTTCTCTATTCTCATATCCTCCTCATACCTGTCAACTGATTTGATGAAATCATTATAACAGTCCTCGCACATCCATTGATTGATTACTGCTACATAATAGCCCACGGATGTAGGTCTGTTACACATATCGCAAATACCTAAGCACCCATATCTGGTGAGCTTATCCATCATCTCCTGTCTTGTTATTTCAAGCACCTTGAATTTCTTGTAATTGTCAACTACCTTTGCCATTGTAAATTTGTTTAATAATAAAATAATCCGCTATATCCATTCCCTCATTTATATTGGGTTTTGATTCTAGAAAATTACTTATCTCTATATTCATCCCCCTCATATCCTTGTCTACCTTCTTTCTCCATTCGTTGAAAGCGTCGCCCTTATCCGGGTACAGGACTATCCGCCTCCTACCCAATGTCTCTATCATCTCCCTTTTCAGCATATGGATACCGCCACAGGCCATAAACAACCTACTAGGGTACACAATGTTGCAGATAACAGCCGTCTTCTCTGACTCTACTATATACACCGGAGCGTCATTGGGATAGAAGTTGATAAGAAACTCCCCGAACAGGCATTGCCTAAGCAGGTAATCCTGACCGTCCAGTATATGCACCCAACATACGTGATCCATGGGAACCTTTACCCTCTTCCCGTCAGGCCCGTAGTCCATTATCTTTCCGGTCCGCACTACCCAATTCTTATCTAGTTGCCAGAACACACAGCACTTACCCCAGTCCCCGAATCTCATCATCCCCACCTTATACAAGCTAAATGCCCTATTGGTATGATACGATCCGAAGATATTGGATAGATAATCCTGAAGATCGGATGTCTCGAAAGGATTAAGCGTCTCAAACATCTTGCTTACCGGAATGCAGTTGGCTATATCCGGATCCACGGGAGGTCTGTACCTCCTTAATACTTTGTTTGAATCGGTAAAAAGATCATTGTTCCCAAGTTCGCTCCCTGTTGGATATTTAAAGTAACCACATTTATTTTTATGATCACACACCCCAAACTGCTCTCCAACGATCTGACCGGTGGTTACGTCCACGTACGGCGTAAAACACTTATCCTTGCCGCATTGCGGACACGTCAGCTTCCTCCTTGGCTTGCTATGATCCAGCTCATACCGATGAACGCTCTTATTGAACTCCCTAAATTCCATCATCCTCTCCTCTCATTCATGACTCTATATATATAGTCCCTCAGCGGTTCCTTTCTTATTAACTTATTAACGTCAAACTCGCCTTCTATGTCCAAGGATCCGACTCTTGATGTAACCGTATAATTGGTTTTCTCAAACTTATACTTTCCTTGAAGATATACTACGGTAGCCATATTCAATATAGGGTTGTCAGTCTGTCTCTTCAACTTATATTGGCTGGTCTTTGCGGTAGGATCACCCGGAGCGAAGTTATATATCTCCTCTATCTCCAATATCTTTCCATAGTTCTCCAGTATCATTCTTCTATATAACTCAAGTTGGAAAGCATACTCGTCATAGAAATTGCCTTTCCTGTTTGATTTGAAGTCCAATATAGCGAATATCCTCCTGCATCTCTTTATCTTCTTTTTCTCCGTCTTAGGCTGACCTTTCTTGGCTCCCGTCTTATAGAACTCTCCTGTCTCGACCTCTATCTCCACCATCTCCGGCTCGCCATCCATCTCCACCACTGCGTCCACCGAAGAAGCTACTTTCAATCTCCTTGACCTCAACATCTTTTCGATCAATACAGGTTTTACATGTCTTTCCTTGCAGAATATGGCAAATGATATCAGATCCTCTATCAGCTCATCAATGTTGTCCACTAATATCCGCTCCATCCTATACTTGTCTATTCTTAGCTTAGCCTCCTTGACAGCCTTCCTTATCCATGTCGGGATCAGCTTTATATTAACCCCGGTCAGATACAACCCAAATAGATAATGCATGATAGTACCCAGATCAGCCCTATAGTTAGCGTACTCATCAGGGTCCTTGCCCTTGAGTCTCATCTCATTCTTCCACTTCTCCAAGGCTCCGGACGTATCACAATACCCATTGGCGATATTGTTAGTGGCTCCATCGTATATGATAGGATACCCATCAACATCCATCTCATAATACACACGTTTGCCGGCGACAGTCATTCTATATAACACAGGTGTCGGGATATCCTTTATCCATTCAGCGGCATAATACTGTTGCTCTGTCTCCAGATCATACTCAACCTCCATCTCCTCGTTAGGCTCGTTTTTAGGCTCTTCAACAGGCTTTTCCTCCTCGACCATATCTTTCTTTGGGACAGTTGATAAAACGTCTAATATGCCAAAGAAAGCGGTAAATTTAGGATCTGTATGATATGATCTTAATACTGGTAATGATGATCGCCAATAATATGACGACGCATTCTCGTCCTTTATCTTGCCTAAAATCTTGCCTAAAGCCGAACATCCTATCTCTCCATCATCCGCAATAGCCACATTGTGTCTCTCGGATAAACGAACTTTCATCTCATCAAACGATTCTTGATCGCTTATGACTTCCATGATCGTCCCATAACTATATACTGTGTCACTTATAGCCTTATATCCTAGGTCTAAAAGTAATCTTTGTTTTCTTCTATCCATGATAATAATCTGGTTTTTAATTTACCATCCTCCTCGACTTTAGGTGCGAGATCCCTCATCCTTCTGGCTGCCAACAGCCATACGTTGCCAAACTCGTCCAAGAGCCGGCTGAAATCCATCGTATCTAATAGATAATCGAATCTTGTATGCTCATCAGCCGTCAAGTAGATAATGTTATCATTATCCTCAGCAACTGATTTATATTTCCGTTTAGGGTATAAGTGGCATATGTTGCTTACCCCCGGGCATGGTATGTATGCGCCGGTAGCAGATCTCCTTGTCATACTCAACCTAGCCACATGGGCGCCAAAGAAAACGGCTAGGCTCTTCCCCTTTGGCTTGGCCTTCACCCGTATCGTCGCCCTTTCCTTTGGCGGTAGCTCCTTGGCTCTGCACGCGGGACACAACCCCTTACTCCTTATGGTTACCATCCTCCCACATCTCTCACACGGTAACATCCTACCTCTCATGCCTTTTTCTTTTTATAACTTTTGTTGAACTCCATAAGGCTCATAGCCCTATACCTCTTAAGCCTATTAATCTTACCCTCAGTCCAATCTTGATCCTTGAAGTTGATGATCGTATCGAATATCTGAGCTAGTTCCCGGATATTAAAACTCCTGTTTTGTATCTTCTTATAGAACCCCGATCTGCTATATCCTAATTTAGAAGCTAGATAAGTTTTGTTAGACAATGTGAGGATACGATAAATCGTACCCTCCATTTTACTTATCTCCATCAACTTCTCGGCTATGGACGACGTGGTTTCGTAGCTAGCTTTACTGCCTACTATCCTCATTTTTCTCCGGATTCCTGATCTTACCATCAAACTCGTAGAAGTCCATCAGTTTCTTCTCTTCCTTGATACAAGTGACAACGAAATCTGATATGGTTCCTTTCATGCCTTCCTCGAAATTCTTTTTGGCATGATCAAGGTCATTGGCCCGAACGATGTAGTTAAACGCCTTGCGTTTCTCATTGTTCGATTTCTCGTCTATCGTAATATAATCAGCCGTGACCTTATAGAACCGGTCTCCATCCATGGCAAACAATTCCGCTATCCTGAATCGTTTGATATCAACGCTAAACTCACCGGATATGAATGGCTTCATCTCCTCTATGATTCTAGCCTCACATTCGGTATAAGAAAAGGCATCTACTAAATACTCTTCCTTTACCTTCTTCTTCATGCCGTTCTCGGCATCGGTCTCATAAGAAACCGTACATTTAAACCAATTGTGCATTTTAATCTATATTATTGTTAAACAAAGGATAATCTTTTATTCCTTCACGAATATATCTTTCCGTATCATCATCCACGCCATAAGCCTTCTTGAAAAATATCATAGCCTTATCCGTATCATTATCCACCAGTGGTAGATATTCCCTTGCAAAAAGCGACCTAAGATAGTTCATATTATCAATCCTATGTCTTATATCGGCTACTTTATCCCATATCTCGGCCCGAATTTTACTCATTTTCTTCATATTTCTCTCATATCTCTCTAGCTGGTCTTTATATTCCGCCTCAATCTTATCGTTCTTATCCTTGATAGACTTATAGGTCTCCTCGTCTTTCGTATCAAACATCGGAGTATGTTTGATATTAATTATATCCAATTTGCTGTATAGCTTTTCATTGGATACGGTGAAATCATATCTAGTCCTGTACAGATCAAAGTCACTTAAGAACTTAGCTATTTTAATAGCATCATCCTGATCAAGAACGGCTATATTCAATCCTTCTAAATAGTAGAAGAAATGGGATGGAGAAATAGGTTTACAGTCATATGTCCTCATGATTGGAGGCTCATCCATAAACCTGACACCTTCCTCCGCACATCTTATTACGATCAATTTCTCTACCTGCTCATCAGTAAGATCATATATCTCCTGATCGGTCATCTTATCAATTGTCTTCATCATCCTCATCCTCCGATATCGTTATAGCCTTTGTAAACTTTTGTTTATAGACCTCACTCATAAGACAGGCAAAAGTCCTATCATCCATACTAGCCATAGTATTGGCCTCTACCGTCAGATCCATCTCGATGTTCTTTACCGAGATTTCATAGTTATCATCATCTTCTTTATAGAAAATGACTTTACCACCATACTCGAAACCATCATCCTCGGCCTTAACCATATCGATGATCTTCTCTAACTCCTTTACAAATTTACTCTTTTTCATATGTGTAATTTTTATGTGTCTACAAAAGTAGACATTTTGTTTTTGAATTAAATTAAATAAACATTATTAATAGTTAATACGCTTAGGTTATTATATACCATTTTACACTAAAATCATAAAATGGTATATAATCACCTTATCCTCCATATATCTTAAGCCCTTTTATGTTGTATTTGCTTATATCCATACACAAATTACACCCTCCATGACAACAACACCACGAGCAAAAGGCTAGTCGCTCCTGCTCCGGCCTATCTTGAAACTCCACTGCCGCCCTATACCATGCCGGGGATAATACCCTGACCTTCTCCGGTACGGGCGGCGTCATGAGCACAGATCGCCGCCTTCCTTTGGCATCTTCCCTACTTCTCATCTGGATTATCTTTTAACAGTTCAGCTATCTTCTCATCCTTCAACATATTTTGCTTCCTCATATTATTCACGATAAAGGTAGCGAACGCCATATCATATCTCTTCCTTAACTCATCAACAAAAGATTTAGCTCTTGATTCTATCATTGATTCAATGCCTCTGTCTATAACTTTCTTCATCCTACCTCTTATAAACTCATCTACCGTCAACTCATCATCCATATAATCTATCCTGAATCTATATTTCTTCTCGCTGGCGTTTTCGATGAGATCACTCATTGATTCCCTCGCTATCTCCTCAATTTTCTCTGATATCGGATTACATATTTCCCTCATCAACTCATTCTTGAACTTTTCTTTAAGCTCACGTACTACGGCTAACCTGACCGAGCTGGTAAACTCCTCTTTCAACGTCGCTTCGTTGTACATAGCTTCCTCGAATACATCTTCCAAATTTAATTCTACTTGAATTTTCATATTATCATATTTTAAGTTATTACTTTAATCTTTCATCAATCGCCAAATCAAATATCTTATCAAGACATTTCCTCATCTCCTCCGCATACTCAAACAGATCCTCTTTTGAAAGATCCCTACGCTGCCAATCATACATATTTGTATATTGAGATTCAATAGCCTTATTCTCTATTTCCTCAAGCACTTTTTTAATAGACTTGTCTTTTTGGCATATTTTTATCTTCTTCTCTCCCATATCTAGTAAATATAAATATTATATAATCGCCTGTTTTATATCCCTACATCCGCCCCATTCTCCCTAACCCAATTAACCGTATCGCAATGCCAGCAATACCCTGTCTCGGAATCCTTTTTATGAGAATGGGAACCACATGTAGCGCACCAATAATTATCATCTATATTGTATGTGTAACTTTTATCCTCATGCATCTTATCTATTCTAGCTACCCTATCTTCCAATAGATTCTTTAGATAATGGCATTCATAAGGCCTATCTTCTTCCCTTAATATATAAACATCTATGTCCATCATATTCCCCATCCTGTCCGTGCACATCAGCTCGGCGGCATGACGTACATTCCCTTCCGGCATCCCCGGGACTATCTCCAGGATCACCGCCTCCATCTTCTCTTGGTATTCGGTGTCTACCTTAACCACCAAATCCTCTAATTTATCTATTAAACTCATGATCTTTTTACTTCTTTGTATATAATATTTGCATCATCTTCTCTATCTCTATCAATACAATAAGTATCTCTACAATAATAGATACCATCATTAAATATACACCCATCACAACTATAATTATCAGACTCAATCACCTCCAGCTTTATTTCTTTTGAGCCAATATCGTATTTAAATACAGAGCATATCTCATGATACCCTATATTACTCAAAGTTATTATATCATCTTTATCAAGTATCATCCGGGAAATAAATGATTCCATTTCATCATCCGGGCCATTCTTGTCCAACAGTTCATTGCGCTCATTTCTATCAAATCTGAATGACTTTATAAAATGTTTCGCCATATCATATTGCTCCATATGCACCAATTCTTGTATGCATAGCCATATTCCTTGTCTTATGCCTTCTTCTTTGGCTTCTTGCACTCTATCTCCCATATTATTTTGTATTAATTAAGTAACAATATTTCTCTTCGCTCTATTTTGATCATTGATGGATTATCGTCATGATCATACCAATATAGATACCATATACCTCCTCTATTGGCCTTCCACATCTTCCCTTCATATTCCCCCGATGGGATCGTTACTGAATATTCTCTAAGACCCTCAAAGGTTTGTTTGGTCATTAAAGCGTATTCCTCATCAATTTCTATGTATCTCCTATGGGGCTGTTTCCATAACATCCCACGTTTGTCTGTTATCTTAGGTATTATATTCTCTCCATTCATGATGCTTTGTAAATTATGTATTAACTATTGTATATCTAACACTCTCCCCATCTTCCCTTTCGCATCCCAAGCAACCTGATTTTACGCAATCATATATATAATTTTCAAAAGCGCATCCCGAACATCTATCACACTTATCTACTCTTAATGTCATTTCAGACATACCAACTTTATAGTTAAAGACTTCCCCTATTTTATGATACTTAATATTTATACATATAGTATCGTTTTCACTTATAGTACTGCCTTCACTTATCATATTCTCACGTCCAAACATATTGTCAATAAACTTAATCATCTCATCATTGAATGATTCGCTTTCTTCTTGCAGCTCCCTACATTCATCCTCGGTCAATCCACAAGAAGACACCAGTTCCTCTGCGGCCTGCGTCCATCGCCCGTCGTGGGCTAGCTCCTGAACCGCCAGCCATATCCCTTGGTTCATGCCCTTCATTCTTACCTTATCTAAAATATCCTTATTCTCCATATCCTCAATCATTTAAATTCTTGTTTATTACAACAATCTCTATATCGTTTAACATCTTATCTTTTAATACTTTCTCTACCATTCTTGGAATGACATTAAAATCTTTATTTTTAAGCTCATTATCTACCATAAACTTAATCATCTGCTCTATATTATTATCATTCCCGTAAGTATTACATATACACTCCTCAACATATTTTCTTATATCAGATCTAATTGCATTGATTATATCTTCCTTCGTAAGCCCAAGCTCATTATGGATATAATTCTTTATCGCTTTATATTCCTTACTTCTGCTCATAATCAATCTCCTTTCTCTTAAATTCACCTATGTTTAATATCCCTCTATCTCCTTCAAGTGCTAAAGAGATCGGAGGTATTGGCATATATAATTTAACTACCCCGTCATCGTAAAATGGATGCGGATATTTATGATACTTGGCAAATTTGCCCCAGCCTTTAAAGAAGTAAGCCATGGAAATACTTTCTCCATCAGTGACAAGATAATAATCATCTACATCCGGTAGCCCATCGCTTACTTTTATCCACGGTGATTGCTTTGACCGCCATTCGGCACCGGATTTAAAACCAGAAGCAATCATCTCTTTAATGGCAGAAATGCCGTTCGGTACTCCATTTGTTCCAAACGAACTAATAACCGATCCTGCGTATTCAATCGCTACTTCTACTATCTGTTTCATAATTCCCCTCTTGCTTTAAGTCTTTTGATTGCATCTTTTCTTGAGTATGCACAGATCTTTTGTCCTTTAATCGTGAATTCTTTCAACTCTCTAGAAGTCGATGGGCGTCGATAATCAGGATTGAATCTCATCCCTTCATTTGACAATCTCTGATTAGAATAAATATTTTTATCGGCAGTCATCGTACTTTCCATAGCTAACATTGCTAATGTTTTGAGCATACTTCTTTTTAAACTCATTTGATTTCTATATTTTTAAATGTTATTAAATCTTTTCTTTTTTTTGATCTTGAAGAAGTTCACATTTTTGATCTTACTACATTCTATGAACCTTTCTAAACCTTATTTATTGTTTTGAGATTGTTTACCTTTCTCAAAACAATTTCTTATCTTTCAATCTTCTTTTGCTTAGATCCCCTTTATATATTATAAGGTGATTGAGTCTCTTGATAGACATAACCTGTTACCGGAGACTTTACCGCTGCGCAACTTGATAACAAGAATGCCGTACTGATAAATAAGAATGCTTTTTTCATTGTGTGTTTGTTTTTGCCCTCCCTGTCCCCTTCGTTCGGTGGTTTCTAAATAAAAGAAGCGTGGAGACTATTGGATGTTACCGTATTTGAGGCTCTGGACTGCCCACCACTCGATAACAAACAACAGCCCCACGCCGTAACCCTCCCGTTATCGAACTCCCAGACCAGAGGCCGGAGGCCGCATCGTGGACACGGCAACCATTCCATTGGATTCTCCGGCTCCTCATAAGCATCAATACACTTGTACTTATATCTCTCTACCATTATGATCAACCATTACAGAATTGATTTAATCTTTCGATTCCTCATCTCATTCTTATCCTTGAACATCATTATCCTATTAACAATCCCCTCCGATTCCATGTACGTCGAGAATCCATGTATTCTTAGATATTGGATAGCTGATAATGATTTCTCTAATATCTCCTTATATTCCATATCTGTTTTAACTGCTTTCCCCATGATCTTTTTCCTCCATTTCTTCTAATATGATTTTAGCTAGATATACTATCTCACTTATCTGGTCGTAATAAACATCCACTCCCTCAATTTTCTCATTATCGTCATCATATCCATCGACCATCAAATTATCTTCCCCCGATAAATACACGGATGTTATAGATAAACAAATCAACCCGTTATCGGTAAAGATCCTTATTTCAGCCGGAAAATCATCTACATGGGTTCCGCTATCCATGTCAAGATCAAGTCTCCCTGTTCTTTTAATCAAATCAACCATAGCTCCATAAGCTACTACGTTCGCATTTAATAGCATTTTATTTAATGCATTTACTCTTTCTACGTCCTTCATAATCTCTAACCCCTTTGTATTACATTGTTATACGTTATCCTGATTTTCATGAAATGATCTTTAGTATAAGCAAAAGACCCCAATAATGACAAGCATGATCATAAGCCAGATGAATGCGCTTATAAGACATCCCTCACCAAGATTACCCATATCCCTAAAGAATAAGTAATTAAAAAATATTTTCATTCTATTCATAATAAACTTTATTTAATGCGTTTATTCTTTCTACGTTTTTCATATCCACCCCCTTTGTATTACATCGTTATACGTTATTCCGTTATCTTGAATTAGTTTCATAAACTGATCTTCGGTATAAGCCAGAGATTCCCCTCTGTTAGCCCTCTCTATATTCTCACTCATCATCCCTATAGCCTGTATTAAGGCTGCTGAGGAGTTGGCTATCAATTTAGCCGCTTCCATTATCCTATTATCGTCCATAATCATATTGCTTTAACTTCCTCGTTCCACAAATGTCTTTCATATACCATGGTTATTCCTATCAAAATCCCGGTATCTTATCCCCAATATTCAAGGGTATATAATTACCTTATTTATAATATTCATTATTCTCTATCTCCAAAACATCTGGGGACAAATAGTCTTGTAACTCCAATTTTCGTATTTGGACAAGACAATCCAGATGTTCAACATTCATTTCTTGCCTATCTTCGTCTACCCACATCAACGTGTCGTATCCATAACATTCTGGACACTGATCGGCTCCACATGGAAGAAGCATTTGCGCTCCACATTGAGTACATCTTACCCAGTCACCATGCCGTATTCCTTCGTATATTCTTGTTTTCATATTTATTGTTTATCATTTATAACATTTACTTCTTCGCTCCACAAACGTCTCTTATATATCGGAGTGATGCCAATCAGAATACCAATATCTTCTCCCCAATATTCAAGTATTTGATTCCTGAATTTGTGACGCAACTCTTGCGTCTTCCCCTTATTCCTATCATAAGGCGAGAAGTCAGATAATTTTACTGTTTTCATCTTTTGCCTTATTAACGATACATTTGTAAAACAACCCTATCTTCCGCCTCCCCATCATCAGGATGGACATCGGTAAAATCAATGATCGAAAAATCATATAAATATGGTGTGTAATCTGTCTCGTAATCATCACCGGCTACCGTTACATTTATTTCTGCCTCCTTGTTCACGACAAGCATTAATTCGTTAATTAAATCCTGTACTGTTACTATTCTTTTCATATCTAATATTTATTTTGAAAATTTGTAATCGCCCGCATAATCAATCCACACACGAAAATCATTTGCATATTTTCTTGCGTCTTTCTTTATTTTTCGATGTATGTCTTTACTAACGCTACCTCCCAAAACCCTATCCAGCTCTTTTTGTAAAACCGCCCCGATAAGAGGATAGACGTCCAAATAATTGCCTTCACACTTCTCGAAATCTATTACCTTGTTCCCTATTGCCCGTTCTAATGCCTTGTCCATTGCCTTCACAATGGATTCTTGCACATTTTTATATCGATTGATAAAATCCTGTTCTTTATTTTCCATTTTAATATGTTTTTACAAAAGATGTTCGTTACCTTCATAAGGAATACAATAGATCCATCCCCTCCCATTTAAGCATTCATATCTTTCTTCTTTATATTGAGCATCAGCAATTTTCCTAACAAACAAACTTACGTGCCAATCATCGTCTTCTGTATCTCTTACTAAAACTTTATCAAATGGCTTGAATTTATATTCTGGTTCTATTTCAATACCAAAGAATTGTTTCAAATACATTTTGGCTTTAGGCTCTTTGCTTGTTTTAAGAGCATCAATAAACTTTTGCCTTTCATCCTCAGTAGCAAGTCTGTATTTTTCAATATTATTACAATCAGCATGTGCTTTTCTAGGAATCACGACTCCCCTCCCCTTCTTCCATGATGCATGAAAAGATGTAAGATATTCTCCGTTCGTATTTAATATAAACAGGTAATCACCCTGTTCATTACTCAATACATCTCCGTCCTTGAATGTGGTATATTCTGGAACTTTAAGCTTAAGTCTATAATTCTTTCCTCCGAATCCATTATTTGAGAACCAATCTGATATTATGCCGTGATCAGTATGGATAACTCCTAGGATTGGGAAAGACTCTTCCCTATGATACACAAACTCTACTCTGTAATTATCGCCATCCGTTACAATCATTCCATTGCGCTCACCATTGTTGATTTTCTTTGCCAACTCTAAATCAAATGGTATTGTTATCATTTTCTTTCCCATAATTTTACATGTATTTATATTGTTATTTTCACTTTAGTTATATCACTACATTGCAGCTTTATCTATTCAGCCAATCCAACGAACATGGGCGGACGCCCCGCTTCCCCGACCGCCTTACCCATACACGCCAGCTCCACCGGTAACGCCGCCCATGGCATCTTGGATGTCTCTCCCGTAAATCTGATAGTGATCGCCACAGCTCTCAAATGTTACTTGATAGCTGTTTAATCCCATCCTAATTGTCTCGCAATACCTTTCATCTCGCTATACGCGATCCTGTGACATCCAACAACCAATATATCATTCTTATAGCTATTGGTCTTCCATTTGTGACCGGTTGTATCCAATACCATATCGTGTTGGAATTTACTGCCATTATGGAAGAGCTTTATCAATTTCCAAAGTCTCTCAGCTTCAGCTCGTCCTATCTTGATATTCTTGCTAGTCTCAATTATGCCACTCTTAATGCGAAGCCATACGTTAGGCTGGTCATCCTCCAAATAATAATGTGGATATAATTCCAGAATCTTGCCAGACTTCCACATCTCGATCTGTTCTTCAAATTTTTTCTTGCGATCTTCTTTTTCTTTTCTTCTTTTTTCAAAAATTAAAGCCTCTTTTTTCGCCTGACTGTCTTTCCATCTCTGACATCTGGCCGCATACTCAGCCCACGTTCCTTCACCACAAATCTCATCTACTATCACATTGGTCGTTCCTAAAGTTTCTAACGCTTGATGATTTAGCAATACCTCAAACACACGCTTTAACTCATGGACGTATTCACTTTTAATCTTATCCGATTCATAAGATAACTCATGTTTAGTTCCGATCCAGGTGTTTGCACTCTTTTTAAGAAGGCTCTTGGGAGTACCCATATTAAAGAACTCAATATAATCCATTAGACTTCTAAATACTCCCCAAACATCCCTATAAGACAGGCTTGTTCTAACCTTCTTGTATTTCTCGATAACCTCTTTGATAAGCTCCAATCGACTGGTGATAAAAGCCATGCTGCCATCATCAGACATATTATATCCAACATAAAATACCTTTGAGCCAGTTGGTATTGCACTACGAACACAATGTTGATGTTTACAGGTGGAAGAAGAATAATACTTATCGTTAAGCAAATACGCCTTTTCACCACACTTATTTCTTACGATTCTTCCAACCTCAAAATGATAACCATAAGAATAAATACTTCTACCTTCAAAGAAAAGATTACTACCTCTTGCGGATTCTTCCTTTTCGTTTGCCCACAAATGAGCGACCATAGAGTTGTTCATATCTATTAATTTTTGAGTGTTAACTATTGATTATACTTGCTAAAAATAACATCGACACAAGTTCCGCCAATAGCGTTTGCGTCATTATACGAATAAAAACCTTCTGTTCCCCAATCCACACCAACTGGACAACCATCTGCATGTTTTACAAAGTCATCAATTTCTTGCGCTTCCTCGTTAGATATTCCAGTGTAGTCACCATTAATCAAAGCCCCAATCCAATAAATCGGAAGCCTATATCTTATTATCTCTATATTCATAACTTTATCAATTTACAATTACTACCTTTTCATTCTATTTCATTTAATAGACCAACATACACATCCCCATTCTCATAATAAAGCTGACCCTCATACTGGTTATGATGAAGCTCCTCACGTATCGCATCTTCATTATCAGCCCAATACTCGTACTCCTCATGCCATGACTTGAAGAAGTTATCATAACATTGTCTCATCAGATCCTCTAAAGAAAAATCCTCCGGATAAGTACACCATGCATTGTAATAATCAATTATAGGTTTCAGGAGATAATAATCATAACACATCCCTGTCAATGGGCAATTATCTCCATAGTCAAACATCACCCTACTATACTTGTGCCTGTATTTGTATTTCCCATCAATATATTTACCTGACGTGGAGAAATACTTGCCCTTGATAATATATGGCATAATATTGTTGTTGATATATCTGAACAGTAATTTACCGCATAGATTCTCAGGGAATATATCACGATGATAATCTGTAGGGTGTTCATAAATAGGATCCTTGTATTTAAACTCATAACTAAAATCATATCTCTCGTATCCAACTTCCCAATTATAAACCCTAGTATCTGTCATATCCTCAAAGGCTTTCATTGACTTTTTATAGTCTATGCCATAAGCATCCATACATTGCTCCATTACATTCCAGTGCTCACGCTCTATGATCCTTTCTTGTGAGTCTTTTGACAGCTCATCAAACTCATACAGTTTTAATACAATCTTTTTCATAATCCCTCCTTTTTTAATATAATTAGATCCCTAACGTCAATCGAATGACATACGTACCTCCTTATGTTCACGCTTAGGGATGATCGTGGCTATTCTCACGAACCACCACAATCCAGATTCAGATATCATTCATCCTTTATCTTTACGAATGGGTTTTCTACATAAAACTCCACTACATCCTTAGATTTTATAGATGTCACTATACCGGTGGTATCCACAAATCCATCTGTTTCATCCATTGTCAAATCTTCTATTTTATCTCCCGGCAGAAAACAAAGATTATAGTCTTGATCAATATACATAATCATCTTTAACCTAACCATGTCATCAATGATGCCTTTCATTCTCTCCACGACATCCAATTGATCATTACTAAGCATTAATCTACTTTTTGATGATTCCACTAACCTTATGTCTCCATTCCTGTCAACTACAGTTAAGTCATTGAATTTATACACATCTTCACGTGTTCTGTAATATGTTTCCTTACAATAAATTTTTCCTTTATCATCTATTTCAACATCAAAATATTCCAACTTATCCTTGACAGCTCTTCCGTTTTTGTATTTCCACACATCACCTATTGGAATGAACCCATATAATGACTCAAAAACATCATATATTGATAGTCTTGTCTTAGGAATGCTCTCGCCCTTTTTAAAACATTCTTCGGACGAATAAAATAATTTCCCATCTAATATCTTCTCAGTCCTACATCCTCCCCATGTTCCTACATATCTAACTACTCCATATGTAAAACTGATCAAGATCTTATCAATCTCAAACCACTTTAATCTTCCTGACATATCGTCAAAAAGATATCCACTCTCTAGATAAACCGATAAACATTCTCTAATTTCCATAACAATTTATTTTTTTTAATTAAACAACATCATTTGCCTTGATCACTATCCGTATCAATATTATGAACAAGCTCATATAGATCATAATCACTACACTCTGCTAAACATAAAGAGAAGACGTTCCTGTCGTTAATCAGGAAATAGCTATCTTCTAATATGAAGATAGATCTTCCTACCTCTAAAAAACAGTCCCATAACTCATTGCCTCTTTTATTGCCAAACACTTTCTGAAAAGTATGACGATCTGCCTTATTCTCGAATTTACGCATCCGTCTAATCCACTCATATCCGTGCCTCACTAAATCCAAGCCGCCGGCTTCATCGAAGCTCCCGTTTTTATCAATCCATTTATTTACATCTATCAACATACTCCCTTATAATATTACATTAAACAACTCGTTTAACCTATCTATCTCACTTAGGTATTCATCTTCTTTATCAAATCTAATTTGCGTCCCTCCCTCCAATCCAAAGGACAGGATAAAGGATATGACCCAGCCCGATCCGTCCACGGCCTGCCCCTTGGGAACCCAAGACATCACCGCTTTCTTGGATATCCACCATCTCCCTATCTGAACGAAATCAGGATAGTTGTCCATTAAATACACCATCTGATTAGCCATCTTATTAACATCATCAAAAGGCACTATATGATACTTGTTTCTTATCCTGACCTTCAAGAAGGGGTTATCCATATTATATGCCGCAAATGCTGATATCACGGAACTAGGATATCTAACTCCTTTTATTATCACCCATTTCATATATCACCCCCTCTTTATATAACATAAATTCATTGGATAAAATTTATCCGCGCTCTCTTTCCCGTCTCCTCGAAAGTTAGCCAGCCCGCATGTCAGGATGCTCACAAGGTTATCCACCACCTCCAACTCGCTCGATTTGAACCACGCCAACTGGCTGTAAGTTTCACCTATCCATATTATACTCATTCTCCCGTCCCGACTGACCTCCTTCACCAGCCCTATATGGTTTTTAGTGTCCTTAATCACATTTAATTCGTCAATATTTGTAAGCCGAACAAAATCCATCGGCCGTATCACTTTATTCTCGTCCATGTCTTTATCCTCCTATATTCTTTTTATTCTCTCAATTTACGCTTAACCTCTTTAACATATTTAGTAGAATGTAGTCCCCTATGCAATCTTATAGCCCGATCTATATCCTTGTTCGGATTATGATGAGATTGATATATCTCGAACATTTCCCTAGCCTTGATAGGATTTGTTCTATCATCGTATCTATACCGCTTTTTCTCCCGTTTAAGGCGCAATATCCTATTAACCTCATCTACATACACCTTTTTCATCTGCCACCTCCCTAACGCCCCGGATGCGGCGTTGTACGCCCGATCGTCATCCCTTGACTCCACGAAAGATGGGCGGCCGCCAGCTTATCCCATACCCGTGCCTCGACCACTGCCGGCTTCGGGGCGAGGGGCATGCCTCCGTTCCCTTTTGGTGGTGTCAATACTATCATCGTCATCACAAGTAAGTATCTTATCACGTTCCCTTGTTTTTATAAAACTCCTCCCCGAATTTCACATTATCCACATAATCTTCCATACACTCATGAACAATTATATGAATATCCCCCTCCGCGTATGTTACCTCGGACATTAACCTCTCATTGGTCATCCACCAAGAATAACTATCAATATGCCGTATCTCAAATCCATGATCATGCAACGCATACATAACATTATATCTTAAATCCCTGTCCATCATCATACACTCGTACACGATATAGCCATTGATACTTTCATGAGACCTACCGAACGTATAAACGTACCTACCCATCAACTTATACAACTCCCTTGCCACAGGATTCGGGATCGCCTCATCCATATCAAAATCCCCATCTGGATCAATAACCCACTCTACATCCCGCTCATCAATACAAGCCCTAGGCATTCCTATTGTCCGTACATAAAGACGTGATCGGTGATCCTCGCTTAACACCGTCCCGATATACTTTTCCCCTTTGGCATATCCTATATTATGGTTGCCGGTTATATTAAATACAATTTCAGCTCCTATCTTAATTTCATCCATATTCAAGATGTTTGTATCATTTGTTATCTTTTTTATACAAAAAGAGGATATAATGGCATAATATTATGATATCAAGACACGAATGCGTTATCTATCATATTATCATACATATCCTCTATACAACGTCATTTATGGCATTATATCGTATATGATGCCGCAGGCCATAAATACATCTAATTAACCCTTTTTTAAGGGCTTATTGCCATTTAGGTAACTAGCTATGCCTAATATTTTCGAAATAAGGGCTTTTTTAGCCTTATACTCATCGTTTATCCCTATTATCGCATATCTGTATACCATCCCATCCTTCGACACCTCCACGCCCACGTATTTAGGCGCAACGGCATCCCTATGTAATACGATAAACGGGCTTTTGCCGTCTAGCTCATTTATCAACTGATTAAACTGTCGCCTTGTCATCTGATAGTGATATTATTTCCATGTTATAAATACGATCTCTTTTTACCCTTATCTTCTCGCACAGCTCATCGAAGCACCCATCTTCTTCTAACCTACCAACATAATATGATACATTCGATTTAGAGCTTCCTTGAAGATATATATTTCCTCCTATATTCCTTGAGAAAAAATTAGGCAAGACCATCTTTTGCCTCTTATCCTTATTATCCATGTAAGATATAACGACAACCCATAATTCTGGCTCCCGTTCTTTTACAGATAACATGAGATCAAGACTCGATTTACCATTAATATTCCTCCTGCCAGTTTCGTTATAACGAAGAATAATATAATCATTCGCGTTATCATCCTCAACCATCACGACTATAGGGCGATCTCCCTTCCCATTATCACATAATACTCTTGGCTCTTTCCCGTTGCGGAGATACACCTTATCGTAATCTCCGTTTTTGTATATCTCAAAATCAAATTCTATCACCATATTATTTTCTCCTATTGATGTATTGTTGCGTACGTCCTTCCTCTATTTTTTCGAAATAAAACTTATTCCCATATAACCGAGTGAAGCAGATGTTATACCCGAAATGTTCCGCGCGTCTGATCTGTGCGTAACCTCTACTGATGTCATTATTATCAATCAGCGTAACAAAACAATGTGATCCTACTTCTGTATTCAAAACCAGATTTTCCCAATCTTTTACCTCCATATTAAATCTCCTTAAATAATTTTTTGTTATGATTATCGCTATTATACCATTTATCAATATTATCGTACTGCTTTGGATAAACCCCATAAGACCTACACCACCTAGGTAACGGCCCGTTCAGCACGTCTAACGCCGTCTCAAGGTCAAACGTAGCTTCCTCCTTGACACGACATCCCGATCCACTTCCACGGCTCGGTATATAGGCTCTACTATATGCTACGCTCATCCCATATTCCCCACGACTCAGATACCCGATGTTAGGCGAATCAGGGAAGGCGTAATACAACATTATATAATCACCCTTACTCCAACTTCTATTATAAGTATCATCCTGCCACGCAAAAACCCTGCAACCGGCTTCTTTCAGTTCCGCTGCCGCTCTTTTTAAAACATTGTCCATATTATCTATATTTAATTAAGTTGTGCCAAGGCGCCGGGAACCGACCCCGGATCATATCCGTACACGTACGATCATGATATATCCTTCCGCCCCGCCAAGGTTTGGTTCAACATTAACAAACTTTCATATCCTCACACATCTTAAAAAAGACCTCTCTTATGATCTTCTTGTATAAGATGTATATCTCATCATCATCCTCATCAAACTCCACTCCCCATGAACGTAATAAATATCTAATATCACAATCCGCTATATGAATCCTGAATATAGACGGAACGCTCATTATGTAATCCTCAAAAGCCTTCTTAATTCCATCCCTTTTGATATGTTCTTTATACTCATTCTTAAACACATTAAGCATAAAAGACATATATTCCTTATCGTATTTAAACTGCTTACCATAATTATCTGTATCTATATGATCCAGTATATATATCTCTATAGCGTCTCTATCGTATTTTGACATACTCCTTCCTCCTCCTTTTGATATTTTATAACCTTTTTCTCCCCATACGCTTTCGCTAACTGGATAAGTTGACCGGTAAATACCTTGGTACGGTGTTTTACGATCTTATCCACCAACTCCGGGCATCTGGTTCTCCATCTATAATTAACCTCGCCCTTAGCTTTCTTCTTGTAATACCTGTAGAATGTTACGGCTACTACCACTTCTCCATTCTGCTCGAAAGCAACCAAATCGTAATTGTTGTAAACTATTTCATTCATGTTGTTGTTACCCATTTTATGTATCTAATCACTTCTTTAGGCAAAGACATTATATCCTTCACCCTTCTCCCTAAGTTGTACATACCTCCCTTATGAGGATAATAGTCCCCTACATACATCCCTATTCCTTGCGGATGCCACGGGTTTTCGTTACAAGTGAACGTCGGATAAAATAAGATTCCTCTTGAATCTTTATTCCTGTCACTTACGCATACAATAGTATATCTATCAGCGACCTTCTCGCCGAAATCATATACCCTTACCTTTCTTTTTACCCCATCATTGTTCTCTATGATATTATTCATGATGTTATTTATATTAATTAATTTTCTTTCCATCAGCGGTATATGTGCCATACCATTCCCTATCCATATTTACCACCTCAATATGATGTATATGATAACAACCATTAGCTATTCTACCGCAATCGGCTATCACCATAGCTATATTCCTATACCCAGAATCAATGAAAACACGAGCCAACCTACACCCGTTAAATATAGATACCTTGATATCGTCTTTCTCTTTTATAATCCTTCTCATATCATATCCTCCTATCAAACTAATCTATCCTTTTACCATAATTAGTATATGACCCACACCATCCACGAGCCTCATTCGACACCCTAATATGATCAATGGGCTTATCCCCGACCATATTATTGGCGTACGATATTACATCCGACATACTTCTGAATCCGGAATCCTTAATGGATTTTATAAGCGTCCTATCATACCCGAATACCAATATCTTCACAATATCTCTTTCTTTCACAGTCCTTCTCGCCCTCATAACATTCTAGCCATAAAATAAACAAACATAAAATCCACCTTATCATAATCCACCCTATGACCGGTTATCTCGAATATAACCCTACGCTTTTCTACAGCCTGTATATTATCTAACTGAATAGCTATGTAAGGATATTTCATAACTTTCTCTCTATTGATATTATTCAAAATAGCGTTGACATCTTGCCTGCGAAAATACATATTTACCCCTATGTAGCTGGCAACCAAAAGACATTCGTCTATTATCCCATCTGTATCGAATAACAATAACATATCATCCTTCTCGATAGTATATTCCATATCAAGAATCTTGATACGTTTGCTCCCGTCCTTCTTATTAGCTATAAGAATCTCTATCATATCCTTATCGGTCGTAAGGATATAATACGCCTCATCCTTTGTAATATTATCACGAAGGTAAGATAGCGCTTCATCTTGTAATCTTAGTAATTCTATTTCGTCCATATTTATTTCTATTGTTGCCAAGGGAAAAAGGACGGCGCTGGCGACAAGGCCTGTCCAGCCTCCCCGCAGCCGCCCGCATTCCCCTTGGTATCATTAACCACCTCAAATAATCTCATAATCGAATTTCACATTAACACTCTCATCAATGCTCAATTCTTTCTCCATCCCAAATACAATCTCCCTTACCGTATCAAAACCCAATAATTGATCTTCGGGATTATTCACAAGCTCTCTCCGGTTATTCTTCCTAGGTTTTCGAGATGTAAGAATATATTCCGAACAACAGCCTCCCTCAAATGTCCTCACTCTGGAATACCATAGATCGCCAGTTCCGTACTCAACACATATATTCATGTTTATGATATTATTATTCCACGCTTCTCCCGGGAAACGTTTGAATATCCTACCAATCCATTCAGCGTCAATACTTATATGCGGGGAATCAAGATCCGACGTACCCATACCATCCGCATATAGGATAATCTCTTTCTTGCTCTTAAATACTAGAGATTTTACATTAATCTTCCTTCTCATATCTTTTTGATTTTACCAAAAACATTCCTTCGTATCTATTTTCATGCGATCCTCCCAATTGCATAAATCCGGATTCTCTCCCTCATAAAAGTAATAGTAAGCCCATACTTCAATATCGCCCACTTTTATGCATCCATCACTGCACCATTCCACAATATCGTCATTCCTGCATACATTTGTCGGTTCAGCACCAAGCGACAATAGTTTGTTTATTATATTGTCACCGAACCTTTCTTTCGCTTCCTCTTTCGTCATATCACTATCAGATTTTTAATATTACACTACCGCCAAAGGAGAACAGGGAACGGACGACCAGCGGGGCCGACCCCACGCCATCGCCGCCGCCCGTTTCCCTTGGTTCCCTCCGCATCACTCCCACACCAACAGACAATATCTACCACCAATAACACCCTACCCACCATCGCTCGCAACCGCTTTGCGTTTCCACTTAACGGTAAAGTATTACCCCTGTTTAGAAAGGAATCCTATTGATTGAAGATACTCCCATTGATTGGAAGGTATTTCTTTTGTTGATTGAAGGGGTTTTCCTTGGTTTTCCTTGGGTTTCCCTTGGTTTCCCTTGGTTTCCCTTGGTTTCCCTTGGTTTCCCTTGTTTGGAGGTGCACCCTCCCGCAAAACAAACCAACCCCACCAACTCCCAGCATAAAACCCGAGACCTTCCTCCCGATTGTTCCACGTGGAACGCCCGTTCAGTCTAGGATATCGAGGTCTTTGCTCTTGATTGCCTTATATATTTGCCTAATACAATGTATTGATAATAAAGCCAATAAAAGAACTATGATTAAAGGCAGGGCGTCGCCCGTAGCTATAACATACCGCCCCAACTCAAACGCCATGTAACCACAAAACAAAGTAAGTACGAAATATATAACTAATCCCATAAAATATACAATAAGTAACCACGATTTTAAAATTACACTCAAATAATATAATTAATTGAGTATCAATAACATAATATACATCAATCCCTAGAGCTTCCTCTAAAGAAAGATAAGCCCAAACATAGATAAAAAATATACAATAAGTACCGCCTATTATATACCTTTTAGGATTGATTCACACATGAAACCATACATAAGGGCACAATATACCCGCCTGCATGGATATAGATATATACAAAATGATATGCAATGAATGATTTTACTTACACATTTTCGATCAAGGCTTAAAATTTGCCGCCTAGACACTTTTATGTGTAAGCAAAATGTATACATATACTATCATTTTGTAAAATATAGGCACAAAAAAGCCCTTCCGCCCTATATCGCTACAGTACGGAAAGGCACAAACTTTAAAATCAAATAAAAACAAACGACTACTGTCTCAATTTGTTTGCCATGTAACTAACACGTTTCCGCCTGCACTTATCCGACTCCCTACTGCAATCTAATTTATTAGACTTGTGTAGTTCTTTGGTAAGCTCAACGTAAAATTCCGTTTGAGCTATTTTAACCGCCTCTAAAGCCTTTTCTTTTCTAAATGCTAGCTTTCTATTCAGATTGTCAAACTTTCTCCTATACATAATTTATTAGTTTTAAATGGCACCAATAAGAAACGGTAAGCCGGGGACAATACGGCCGGCCTTATCAATACGACCAGCCGAACGCCCACACGCCCGCCTTTATCTTTGGATTAGTCCCTTTGCCGACAACGAAGCCGGCCAGATATGCACATACGTTACCCGTGATACATACCGACAAGGCGCACTTTGTCCGTCAATTTAACCGCACAAAATACCCTTATAAGGGTTGTTATTTGCTATCCGTACATATGTTAGGTATTTAAGCTGCCCTAACATACGTCGTATTGATATACTGGCACGGAGATAACACCGTAATACACTTGGTATTAGCTACTCACACAACATACCAACATACGCCCTATACATGCGTATATACACCAATATACCCCGTGTTTTTACACGGCCTACTAGGTTGACCTAGCGTATTTACCAGATCGATATAAACCAAAAGATAATAGCACTATCCTGGACTAGGGTAATACTTAAACCACATTATTAAGCGGCGGTCTATCTACACAGGCTATCGTAACACTACCCACCTATGTATGTTTATATCAATAAATTAAAGATCCTACCTGTTTAGTCTAGTCCAGTGGCACGACGGGGACGTACAGGCGCTGCCACCATAACGCCCCTATATATAGAGATATAGGAGCAAATGATACTATCTATCATTTTTAGGGTGAGTTAGGTAGTATGTGACGCATTTTGCAATAAGACTAAATGTGTACCGCTTTATTGGCACGGCACATTTCACAATACGTTTGTCAGTGCCATTAAACGTTTCGTAATATATGCCAAAATCGTACTCTATAGGCTCATTATATCCAAAGCGTTTATGAGACGATCCTAGTATTGCTATATCCTCTATTTCACTCATTTTAAGCTTTTTGTTTTTATCCTGTTCGTTTTTATCATAGTATTCACGCTCTACTTCCTTGTATGCGCAAAACGTGTTATTTACACGTGGTAGTATTTCTTTACAAAGTTGTATTACTATCTCTTTATCTTTTGCCAAATTGACTAAAGCGGGGACAATCGATTTATCTACTTTGATCTCATTTTCTTTTAAAATCTCATTAACTTCTTTTCCAGATTTAAAGAGTTGACACCAAGCTTTAACGGCGCTTGTTAATGTTTTTTCACTAGCTTTCTTAACTTCATTTTGCACTTTGTTAATATCTTTATTTGTCATTAGATTTGCCCGTACCCTCGGGACTTGTATTGGCATCTGGTGCGCTTGTTTGTTAATGCTATTATCTTACAGAAGCAAATATACTACATGTTTTATTTTCAAACAAATATTTTGCAATAAAAATTCGACGATTATATGTAATAAATCTAATCAAATGTAAACGTATATTAAAATATTGATTTATATGATTGATAATCAGCAAGTTAAACGGAAAATAAACATTCTTTTTTTTTCGTCCAGCTGGTAGTTTGCCGTTCCTGTTTTATGATTTATACAGGTTGGGGGGGGTGGACCAAAAAACGGCAGCACGGCCGGGCCGATTTCGGGGAGGTGGTCCGTCCCGCATATCCCGCATATCCCAATATGTCCGGCGTCCCAACATATTCCTATGTTCCCATCCCTCATCCCCTCACGACTTAATAATCCCATTAATTTTATTATATTTGCGATATAATTAAAACATAACATATTATGAATAAAGAAGTTAAATACATGGGGGGGGGTATTTTAACCCTCAGATAAGGAGGGGGTATGTTTAGGCGCAGGACTTTTTCTTCCGGTAATATCCACTACCGTATCAATATAGACAAGAGCATGTGTCCTAATCCTGTAGATATATATATTGATGGAGATACATATCAACATAGTTTTAACGGATCTTATCTTGATATATATCGCAATAAGAAGATAGAAGTTATAAGAATAGGTGGACAGATAGTTTCAAAGGATCAACAATATGAGTACAACGTTTTATTAGGCACAACTGGAGGTGTTTCAAAAGGGACTCTCACGTATCTATATAATTCTGGTATGCATTGTGATTTAGCTGATACGGAGTTATACGGGAATAGGATAACTAAATTTACTCCTATAACGGAGATAACCGATCCTGAGGAGATCATCAATTTCACTTACATGTCTGAATTTTATAATCAGATTACAAGTAACAATCGTATAACTTGGCAAGGTCATCTTATAACAAGTGATCATTGTATAACAGCCAATGCCTGTGAGGGATGCCAATCTGTTGCCGTTGGAACTGGCATTTACAATAACACCTATAATGTAAATATAGTAATTGTAGTACCATCATGATATATTGTGAGGAGGATGTAGTACCAAAGGGAGGTAGGCCTCCCTTCATCCCTCCGGGCCTACCCATCGGGGCTTCCGCCGGCTACTTCCCTTGGTATATATCTTTATGGGATAATTAGATAGGTGGTGGCACGACCACTACCTTAATATTATAGATCTCGTATCAGTCTAATTCTTTTAGGACTTCTTTTATCCGATACGCCTACTTGACCGTAGCCTGAAACCGACCAATAATTTCTATCATTACATTCAGAGCTTGTCATATACGCCTCAGTTGAGGCTTGGAACATCTTACCTCCAATAAGATACAATATATCATTTATATCAACCATCCTCATATATACCAATGACATTTGCGGACAAGAGGGGATATACCAGTCATCGAATCCAAGGGCGTCGCTACTATTTATGAATCCATTAAGAAGATTGCCTGAGATAGCATAAGATCCTTGTTCTGTGGCTCCAATCTTTTTTAATACCTCTGAATTAGATTTGCCATTCCAATCAGACATCACTCCGGTCCATTGAGATATGTCATTTGGTATATGTGGCTGACCATTATATACCCCGGAATTACTCATAAGGTACGCACTAGTAAGGCCTTGGTAATCGTAATCAATAGTATCATAATTAGGGATCTCGTATTGATCTACCAAATATTCTCCCCATACAAAGTTATCACTGGCCAACATACCTTCTGTTGCCTGTTTATAACTAGGATTTTTACTCTCGTTTTTTTTCTATCATAATCCTATGTTCTTTATGTATCAAAGCAACTCCAATACATTCGGCATCCACCTTATTAGGTGGAAGTAACTTTAGATTTTCAGCAACTCCATATACTCCATTGCTGGCGTTAGACGGATGTATTCCTGATGAATGAAATCTTCTTCTAAGCATACTGATAAATTTTTATGGAGGACGAAAAATACCCCCCCCCCATTGAGTTAATTTTATTTAATATCATATTATTATGCATTTTGTACATACAAATATATGATTTATTCTCAGATCATGTCGCTAAATCCAAGGAAACGGGCTGGCTCCCATCCTTCCGGGCATCCCCCGTCCTCCCTCCGCCTCCCGTTCTTTTTGGCTTCCTTCTGGCTTTATCCTCAAAATTTCATATCTTTGGGACAAAACTAGGTGATTATATACCATTTTGCACTAAAATCGTAAAATGATATATATCTATACGGGAATCCGTACCGGGTTCCACCAAAACCCTCTACCTTCTGATAAGATACTTACATCGAAGGCTTCTTTTGCCGATTTTCTGATGATGTTAAATGCAGCGTTGATATCGGCGTTAATAATATTGCCGGAAGATGTTTTAAACAATCCTCGTCTGATACGTCTTCCGGCATATTCCTCATGCTTACAGATCTGCTCGTTATCCAAGAAACTACATTTTGAGGTATAGGATTCCTCAACGATCTTAACATTAACACCCTCAAGTGTGGCTTTATATGATATCATTGAGACAAACATATTAAAAGGAATAGATACAAAGTTCTGGTTGTTTCGTTTTCCGATATTGATTTCTTGTTTCCAGCATCTGTTATGACCGATTACGATCGTATTAATGCCATTAGAAACTACATGATTAATCAATACCCTACTGGCTTTATGCAGATAATCCTTGATCTTATTATTCCTTTTGTTGGTTAACGATCTTATTTGTCTTGATACTTGTTTATTGTCTTTTAATCTTGATTTTAAATATGCTAGTCTTTTATTATAATACTGGTTGATAGATTTTAGAGGCTTACCGTTGATGATAAAGCAGGACCCGGTATTTGATACACAAGATGCAAGATTGTTAAGTCCAAGATCAATACCAAGGTAATTACCGTTATCATACATAAGATCTTTCTCTTTCTTATTATACACAATCTCAAGCATAATATATCCATTCTTAGGGACGAACCTGAGTTGTTGGATATTTTTCTTGTTGGTTCTCGTGGTGAAAGAGAATTTCTTTGGCAACTTAACAATACCTTGTTTTATCCATTTCTGAGAAAAGGCTGTTGTTGGGAAAACAGCAATAAACATCCCTTCTTTATCAAGATACTTAGGTATTCTTACTTTCTCAGAATACTCACCTCTACCTTTTTTGTTAAGAAGATTGAAGAAGGACTTGAAATTCTGGTCAACCATCATCAATACCTGTTGGGCTACCGGTGACGGTAAAGCACGATAGTCAACGTCATCTTCTGTTCTTAACTTCTTTTCAAGAGAGTAGTAGTTGAGGTATTTATACTTAACGGTATTATCATCCTTATATTGAAAGTAATGCTGCCTAACAACATACAATCCTTTGTTGTATAAGTTTTTGCACTTATGCAACAGGTCTTGAAGCTCATTATAATACACCGAGCTTTGCTTGATTATATGTTGTTCGACTAATCTCATAGCACAAATATATGGATTATTATTTATATATAAAAATAATTCAGTATATTTGTAGTGTAAGGTTGTATATAATTACTCAAAACTATAATCATGTTTACAGATATACTTCATAAGATCAGGATATTCTTCTGCGACGACGACGTTGAGAAGATATATGTAAGGGACAGTACGGTTATCCGCAACAACGAGATCCATAGGATGTATAATGAGATACTGGACGAGTTAGGCGATTTGGCTACTGTCGTATCAAGGAACTACGTATATGGCAAGATAAAGGACAGGACGGGATTAAGTATCCGTCATATCAGTAGGATAATAAACCATACTAAAGTTGAGGAGATATGATTAAGGACGTAATGGAGAGGGATATGATAAATGAGATATCCACGTTGTTCGTGATGATATTCATGTCCGGGTTGATGTTTGTCATGCCGATGTTAGATATAGAGTGCGATGATATTGCTATCATAATAGGATCAGGAATAATACTATCTTTTATACTAACCATAATACCGATCTTGCTTTCTTACGACATAAGGGATGAGATCATTGAGTTGATTGGGGATATGGATAGCCAGATCGTGGTAGACACATCGGTGTATAAAACGAACCTGCCCTAAGTAATTCCTAGGGCAGATATTAATCTCAATTCGACTTCAAATACGATTCTATTCTATCAGCGACCTCTTTAGGCGTATGTCCATCCCATTCCCATGCCGTATCAAGTTCAGGGATATTAAACAACTCCCAATACCGGTTCTCATAATGATTGGATATCTGTCCCGTTGGCAGTTCTGCCATTACGATAAACCACAATCCGCCGAAGCATTCCTCTCCATCATAATGCTTATGTGATTTACAGATCTTTATATCGCCTTTCTTAGCAAGCTCATTGAAGAAAGCGGCATTGTAAAGCATTCGATATCTATATAGTTCGTTAAATGTATGATACCCATCGGATATATTACTCATATCATCTTCATGTAAATATGTTTTCTCAAAAATGTCCTGCTTGCAAGGATAAAACTCCCCGTTTACTCCCTTGATGATGTAATCACCTACATTGGCTTTCATAACACCTTCAAGGGTTTCTATACTACAATCAACAGAAGGAGGTATCCCATTATCAGCGTCACCTTCCCTAATAACTTCTATTTTAACGCTATCACCAGCGAAATCCTTGATCTCATCATTATTAAAGCCTTTCCATTTTACGGCTTCTATCGCAATTGGTTTCTTTACATATCTATTCATAATTTTACGATTTAATATATTATTATCTTTTGATATACCTTTCTATAAGATCTATGGATAATTTAGCGCCCAGCTCTTCCTCCAACAGGTTAAGGTAGTTCCGGTGCAGGCATCCGCCCCGCTCCACCTCCCTAAAGCCGGCCCCGTCCCGGATCCTGACCAGCCCTTTCCTTGGATCCATGTCGATCAGATCCCGAAGCTCGTTCATGTTCTTAAACCGGTTCTCTATCACCTTAAATACATCGATCTTAGGTTTCTTATCCTTGATCTTTATCTTAACCCTTCCGCTCATGATCACCTCCCCGTGCTTCCGAATCCACCATCGCCTCTATCGGTATATCCGAGGTCATCCAACGACTTCACCTGATCCCATACGATACGTTCCCTCCTACGGATAAGCAATTGAGCTACCTTGTCCCCAACCGAATAAGAAGGATCATCATAACAATCCACACGTCTACATGCTACCATAATCTCGCCTCTATATCCTTCGTCAACGGTTCCCGGGGCGTTTTGGATAACAGACTTTGTTTTGGTGATGCTACTACGAGGGCGTATTTCCATCTCATAATCCTCCGGCAATGCTACATGTACACCGGTATGATATATGGTCCTGCCTCCGTCAAGTTCTACATCCTTGACGAACAGATCCATGCAAGCGTCCTCCTTATGGGCGTACTTAGGCAATATCGCTCCTTCTTCCAGCCATATCTTGACCTTACAAGTATCTATATCTTCAAGTAATGATTCTACCTCATTATAACTCATTGGTTGTTCTGACGCCAATGAAATGGCTCTTGCCAATAAATCTTTAATCTTACTCATTTTATCTTGTTTTTAAATTCCTTCCCTTTCGGACATTGTAATTTACATTCCTCGCCACAAGCGGAACAGTTGGGTCTCATTCCGGGCACCCCTCTTCCCCCGTACGGCCAGTAGGCATAATCGCAGACGCTCCAGAACGCCTCCATCGCCTTGATCTTGGCATCGACGGTTATCTTCTCCTTCACCTTTTTCATGCTCTTCCTGAACTCATCTTTCATATCCTTCCCTTCTATCTGTCTGGCTTTACGTCTCTCGTTCCACCAATTGTAGTAGAATTTGTCCGCCATCTTATAAGCTTCGGGGTCAAATTTATCACGATGCAGGATAGGTGCGTCCTTGATCTTTCTCAAATTCCTGCCACAAACATAAGCAAGCCCGGCGTACGGAGGTATGTCCTTAGGATCAACCAACCCATCAGGAACGCAGTAGTAGAAGTAGTTGGGGCGGCCGTACCTGACCCAGTCTCCGGTCTCGTACAGGGCTTGCTTCCGTGCCTCGAACCAGCCTTGCATTACTTGGTGCTTACCCTCTTTCTCGAAATCCTTGTTATAGTCAGCCAACGAGATCTTCACCTCAACCTCATAAGCGTACATAGATCTGGTTATAGCCAGATAATCAGACTCCCAGTTATAGACATATAAGTTGTTTATAATCCATCTAGGAGACACCAAGAACTGTCTGTTAAGGATATCCAATATCCCTCTCTCAGTATATTCAGCACCTTTATTTGATCGCCGTGTTCCCATCTCCAGTAAGAGGATTATTCCTATATCCTACCGCCATTATAGCATTACCTATCAACATCCTCAACTTATCCATATCTTTATCATGGAACGAGAAAGTAGTTAAATTATGTGATTCAGTAATCTTATCATAAGACTTTATCATCAACACAGCCACATACTCACCCATCATCTTCCCGTTCATAATATCAAGATCGATTATGCCGTGATCTATTAGATCAACCACATCCCATCCTAATGGTAGATACGTTTTTATCTGATTTATATCCATATAGTTAAATTATTAAATTTTATATAAATATATTTTATACATTTATCATCTCTCATTCATATATGAACGATTTATTAAATACAATATTCATTGTGATAAAAATAAATTAGTTTTAATAGATATCAAGCCATGGCTGACATATCTTAATTTCTTATAAGAGATATTCCTTTCGTTGTTCCCATCTATATCTTTTATTTTAAATTGTCCAGAAAGTCTTCTTGCGTAAATAAAACGCTCTTCTCCTTGAAACATTACCTTATCAAACAGCTTGAACCCGAAAACCTTAAAAGGAGATTGATTCATCCTTTTCTTACCTCCTTTAGGTATTTTCATCTTATGAATCTGTCTGTTATGACGACGAACTAATTTCAGCTTGTAATAATATCCAAGTCTCTCGGAGTCAAAATTCCTTGAAATCACAAAAGCGTCGGATACATGGGATTTTTCAATTCCATGGTTTATACGATCGTGTTTCGTTATATACCCGAAAGTCATCCTTACATTTGGATACAAAGATTTCAACTTGTCATATAATCTCCATTTCATGATACCCATGACGGCTGCGTCACGAAGTGACTTGCCTCTTTTTACCTTCAATTTTATATTCCCTTTATGAAATTCCTTGTGGCATGTCTCGCAAAGTGTTATAAGATTTGAAGGGGAATCTCCTCCAGTCTTACGTGACTCAATATGATGGATATTAAGAATAGGATCTTTTGACTTACCCTTACAATGCTGGCATTTATGCCCGTCTCTCGCAAGGACATACTCCCTTACATTCCAAAAACCTAATTGATCGCCTTCCTGATACTCTTTACCTGATATCTCTGGATTCTTGATCTTTTGAGTATCAAATTGGGCTACCTCGACGATGACACGGGATACCGGCAGGATAGAACACACGTTGTTAATAATACGGATATGGGCATCAATCCTATGTCGTACCGAAGGTGCTACCCATCCTAGACGTTTGCTTTTTATCCTGTTGTTAAAACGAGGCTTCCTATATCTCAACCTATTTCGTCTCGTTCTTCTTGACTCTCTTCTTGTAGACAAAAGTTCTACAATATCATTTCTAAGAATAACCTCACCGCTGTAAAGCTCCTTGCTTTTCGTCGTAGCGGATAAACCAACATGCTTGGTTCCGGCATCGACGCCTAACACAATTTCCTGTTTGTAATCGGATGTCTTGTACATCAATTTGATGGTAAAAGGACATGTGTTCACAACGACCGCTTTGCTGTCTTTTAGCAGTCTCCTAACCTTCCCATGCCTTGTCGTAGGCATCATCGGTTTACCATCTATGTCCTGTACATACACCATTTTACAAACTAATTCAATGTTTATTCAACATAAGTCAGGGTAAAAACCCTGTTAGTACCCATCGCCAATGTTATTGAAGGTTTTGTATAGGCAACACTGGAACCCAAATACGATCCCTGTTTAATCACCTACCTTAGAGCTACGGACTTGGATAAACATCCGTAGGTAACTATATATTCTCCAATAACGTAGCCTCTGTTTCAAGACTTAGGCTAATAACCTGACCGTTTCCGATATATGCAAAACATTAAATATTTTCCAACATTTTACATGTTATTTGAGGTTATACGGGAATATGTTTAAGAAAACACCATGTACCCCAACCACGACTCGAACGTGGATCCCATCTTTAGGGGAGATGTGCTACTTTCCTCTTGAGCTATTGGGGCGTATACCCTGATCCTCACGGACAAGGGTACTAAAAACATCTAAACTTTAAAAAACCTAATGACAAAACTCTATGCTAGTTTTTCCCCAAAAAAACAACGTAGTCCTGGCGGAGGGGCTTGAACCCACGTGCGACCAACTACCCTTTCTACAAGGTATAAGCTTGAGGGGATACGCCAGGATGGTTTTATGTATATATTCTATTTTTGCATATATTTATTATAGTTGCTTTTGATACATCAAACATTTTAGCGATCTTATCATAAGATAACTTTTCATTACTTCTTATACTTCTTATCATATTTGATATATCAATATTTAATTTCCCACTATATAAATTAGATTCAGCTCCTCTTTTTATTTTAAGAAGCCCCATTCTTGACGCTTCTTTCATATTATGAACCTGATCACACCATTCAAGATTATCATATCTATTATTTAACTTATTACCATCTATATGATTTAACACATTAAATCCATTATTGTTTTCAACAAAGTAAATTCCAACTAGCCTATGAATACATATGGATTTGTATTTACCATTTTTGCACAAATTTACATAATAATACCCACGGCTATTAACTCGTTTCTTTAATAATATTTTCTTACCTCTTTTGACAGATATCACATCTCCGTCTTCAGTAATAAAATAATCATTGTTATAACCTTCAATTTCTTTAAATCTACTCATTGTATTTAGTTATTTTATAATATAAGTTAATTAAAATATATCCACATCGGCTTTCACAAGAGGATATGGATAGAAATTTCTCGAAGTTTATATAGTAATATCATGAAACTATTGTCCAACATTCTAGCATATAGCACCAATCCTCGAACGGGAACGTCTCCACGCCAGACCTACCCCATCCCGTCCCCCAACTGTTCTGTAGGACGAAGCCGGCCTTGTCCCAGCCGGTGAGGATAACGGCATGACCTCCCAAGTTCTGCCCTTGGCCTTGCCAGAATCGATTACCATAATTATAGCAATACAGACCTATAACCAGAGGCCCATTCAGCATCAAAGCTACCTTAGCCGATACCGGATCTATGATCCTAGCGTAACTGTTTATTTTCTCCCCATCTACGCCTATGTTCTTGATAGACTTGATAGCGTCACGAAGAACCATCCCGTCTTGATCCTTATCCTCTCTCAGATCATATATATCGTAGGGAGAGATCTTAGCCGGTCTTTTAATAGCCCTTATACTCTTTCTCCAGTTAAGTATCTCAGCTAAGCTTACAGCGGCGCAAATAGGAGAAGATCCTTGATCCACTACGCTATCAACGTTATTGACCTTATACTCATCAGGGACAGCCTCATGCTGCATGTTCATAATAGCGTCCCTATCATCTGCTGGCGATGGTATGTAACCTAGTCCGTATTCCATTACTTATCTTTTTTATGGTAATCAATTATCTTGATATTAAACGTATCGGATCTTTGCCTTACCTGTATAGACCCTCTAGCCTTTCCCTTGGCGTCGTATAGGGCGGTGAAGCCAAAGTTATCGACCCGGCCGTCGTCCAGCGTAAACCGCCACTCCTTCCATTGGCCCATCACGGTCCCGGAAGACACTATAGAATCCACTACATAAGATATGTCAGTAGTATCATATTCCGTATAATAGGTTCTTGACGTACTGCATCCGACAACCGCTAAGGTAAATAACGTTAACAAGAAAAACAAGATCTTATTCACTTTTCTTAGATTTTTTACGTTTCTTAGATTTCTTCTTATCATCCGCCTTATTCTCGACATTTACGTCAATACCGGCATCAGAGACCTCAGGGGCGTTATTTTCAGGTATATCAATATGACCTGAGTTAGGATCCATCTTATCCTCATCAACAACAACCTCATTAGGAACATCGATGTCTAAAATCTCTGCCTCCAGATACTTGATACGATCTGACATGATTTTATTCTGGTCCTCAAGTTCCTTATATCTTCTTCTAGCCTCATCGAGTAATTTAGATGATAGTTTATGTTTCTTCTCGATATCCATATAAGCCCGTTTAAGAGTCTCTTTATCTTTTACCGACTCATTATATATCTCTCTTGATTTACTAAGCTCATTACCCATCTTAATTATAATAGAATCCTTTTGTTCTATATCCATATTAAGGGAATCGGAAAGAGTTTCAAGATACCCTACTTTCTCTTCTAATTCCGTTATCTTCTTGCGGGAATCCTCATAATCTCTTTTTAATCTACTTGAATAGCTAATAGCCTCATCAAGATCCTGTTTTAGAGTATTTATATAGCTACTCTTTACTATCTTCAATCCGAACATGTTCATTACTTTTATAAGTTCTAAAAATATCGGCTTTTATCTTGCCGACTATAATTAACTCAGCTATATGTTTGTCTTTCTCGACTATAGCCATATCCTTACGGATATTAGTGACCCTGATCATGATATTCCCGTTATTAGACGAGACGAACGGTGATCCTACCAAAGTAAGTCCCGTATCTCCGGTAAACGACGGCAGCATCATCAACACCCCTATGGTGTTATCCGGGAACGACGCCCATACCCCTGTGTCTATATCAAGGACATCACCCTGTCCTAATGGGAAAGCATTACCCTGCTTGATAGGAATATCCTTACCCAACGAGTTCCATGCTTTCGAGAATCTTACGGAGTTAAGGAAGATCTTCCCCTCTTCCTCCATCATCCCTACCATAGGGTCGCAATTCAATCTAACCTCGTTTTGTTTATCATCCGGCTTCTCCTCAAGCTCATCAAGGTCTCTGGCTGATGTAAACGACTTGCTTTCCAGAAGCTTTTTAATATCCTCAATACTGGCCATTATAATTTGATTATTAAATAAACGATCTTCAATCCTAACTTCAAATCAGATGTCTTCTCGAACATCTCCCTAAGAGGTAAGATAGTAGCGTCAAGATCTGACGCTACCCATTCTCCATCCTTATAATACATATCCTTTTCCTCGGAATACGCTATACAAGATCGATGCCCTAGGTTCTTCATAACCGTATCTACCTTATTTTGGGTAGGCATCGAGACACGATTCACTTTAGTAGATATATTGAAATTACTCTCCATTAACTTTCTGTTTTTTAATTAGTTAATTAAAATGGAAGATCACTGTCGTCTCCAAAAGGAGGATATTGAGGAGGTTGTTGTTGACCTCCAAACAAAGGGGCTTGCGCTTGCTGCGGAGCCTGCTGGTATGATGGAGGAGGCGTTTGCGTTATAGCCTCACCAGCGTTGTTTTGGCTTGGAGACTGAACCGGTCTCACGCCATCCGCTTTAATACTTTGGATATATTTATTAAGTACCTGATAAGCGAAAGCGTCTTGGGTCGTATAATCAAACTTCTTATTCCCCATTATATCAGTACTCTCAACCCTGTCAGGCCATCCATTCTGCCCGTTCTTATAATATTGCTGGATAAGCTCGTCCTTCCCATCTGGAGTTTCCCTAGCGTATGAAATGAAAAAATTACCGGGAGCATATTGATCCCCTTTCTTAGCATGAGCAGGATTTATTACCACCTTACGTTTTAGATCAATATTAGGCAAGTACCTTACCAGTGACTTAACGTAATTATTGATACCTCCTTTTTGAGTCATCAAAGGAACGTTTATAAAGTAATTACCATCCTCATCACTTATCTTTATGGATAAGTATTTGGCATTTATTCCATTGAACTCCACTTCTCGCACATTGATATCAGACAAATAACCTTCGATACCGTTCCAGAATACCCTCCAATAAGAAACGGCTCCGGTCTTCTCGTTTATATGCTCCTCGAAACCTTCCTTTGGTTCTCTTGATGACTGATATAATAATCCGCTACCACTTACTTTAAAGTAATGGTTATTACCACCTGATGAATTTTCTCTAACTCCCATTTTATATATTTTTAAATATTAAACAATAACTGATGATGACAAGAAATACTCGTTCTTATTATCCTCTCCATAAATCTTATTGAAATGAGATTTATGGTCATGTTCGATAACCACCCTATTACACGATATGCTTTTTATGATACCAAGATATCTTCCACATAATACGTTACATATAATATCTTCACCATGATAAGACAAAGAAGCAAGTCTCTCCTTACATGATTTACCGGAAGACGGGTTCTCTGACATAATACCGCATCCTTTATCGGTAAATATCAACTTGCAATGATCGAACTCATTTACCTTAAGATTGTTTTGGAGGGCTTGGACGAGTAGATCCTTATCAAAGACATAGGTACTTGTTTTGACAAAATGCTCGTCCACGAACCTCCAATTTGGATAATTACCCTCAAAATGGGTCTCATACATATCCATATCAGGCGTAGAGAAATAAGTCTTAGTATCGTCCACTTTTATAGACAACATATCCGATGACTTATCGATATGCTTATCAAGCAATATCGCAGATTCGTTCGATACCGGTATAAACATCTTCTCTACCTTATCCTGATTAGGGACAAAATACCTGTAAATAGTATTTCTATCCGTACTTACTATATTAATATTAATATCATCAATATCAATAACCACATTCTCGATGCATGGATAAAAGTCATCTACCTCCGTATAATCGCTGGCTTTGTTAAGAACCGAAACATAATCGCTCATCTTAACCTTAATTCCTCCATCAAGTATCTTATGTACCTGTGGGAATGTATTGATATCAAAAGCCGGACAACTATACTCACCAGAAGCGTAGTGGATCGTGATCTGATCTTTTCTATCCGAAAGCAGTATCGTAATCTCACAATTCTTCTGTTTTTTCATGAACTTAATAAAAGAGCTTGCCTCTACCAAGAAAGAGAAGTTAGAGTCAGCCTCTACCTCCAATCGCTCTATAACACATACCTTGGCATTTACGGAAGTGATATAAGCCAGATTATTGACAACATCTATCTTAAGATCCTTATAAAGGGAGTTGGAACCGGCGTTCTTAACCACCGTCTCCAATTTGCCCAACTTCTCATTTAATGACTTCGACAAGCATCTTATAAGCATAACGAACAACTTTTTATTACATCGCAAATATAATCATAATTATATTAATACAAATACAATAAATACTTAATAGTATTAAAATAGTTTAAACTTACGTCTAATATACTCGGCTATAAGCGTAGCGTCACACATGCCGTCTTGTATCTTAGTAGGTTGTACTCCTTTTCCTGACCATGGTTTCACGAAAGAAACCAAAGGGAAAAGGCGCATGGCACATCGGATGGAGGTAGCCTTCGTGTCTAACTTCGCCGCCGTATACACCCGATCGGCTGTCGTATGAAGCTCCTTCTGCCAGGTCTTTGGTTGCACCTCCTCGAACATGAACCTAACATCCGGGTGAGATCCGTATCGCTCCATCATCTCCACCATCATAGCGAATAGGGCGTTCGGTTCCCTGCGTCTCCCGCCAAAGGTGAAGTTGCTGGCGGCCGAGCTGTTGTGGATGCTGTGGACGTCCTCGACGGCGATCGCCAGCGTCCCGCCTCCCTTTTCTTGGATCTTGTCAGCGGCATCGAGGAAGAAGCTTGATATAGCCCTAAGATCTATATCCCCCTTAACCGATATCCTTGGAGTCATAATTACCTTAATATCCCCGTTCTCCGGGATCATGGACAATCCTCCGGTGTCTATACCCGGATCTATACCTATTGATATATTCATAACTTCAACGTATATAATGAATGGAAATCCTCCGGTCTAAACACCTGTATTGAGTTATCCGGATACATACCTATATAATAACCGTAAAAAGCCCGTAGAATGCCATTTTCTAGCCTTATATCCAATGCCTTTACCTTATTCCCTTCAACCATAACATCAACCTCATCAGTCTTGTTAGATATCTTATCGAACCATTCAGGTATAGGATCAATACCGTACCTGAATGCGTTTACCGTTGATTTTATCGAGATATATGTTCCCATATTAGATAAGATTACAATCGTCTCGTTTAACAACCTTAAAATCGCCATTTCTAAGTAATATCGCTACATCAGATCTCGTATACGTAAGAGGTGTATACGACACCAAATGATAAGAAGCCTGCCCTGTCGCTGGCCGAACTGGTCTTAATACGGCTATGGCTATATCGCCGCCAAGTTCCGTACCACCGGTAACACCCTGTAGGCACATGTATATGAATCCCTCATACTCATATCTCTTTCCGATAAACTCACTCATGGGAATACCTACGAACAGATAGTTCTTCACATCCCCTTTCTTAACCTCGACAGCGTTCTCTACACTGGACGGTATTACGTCTACAAATTTTACTCCTATTGCCATGTCTATATTTTCATTTAAATTAGTCAATTTGTTTCTTTTTGTATCATAAAACGTTTACATCTTAATAATTTCAACTTTTTGTACGTAATATCCCGTTGATTACCACCGTCAATATCACGGATATTGAAACTACCCGATTTGCGTCTTCCAAATATGAAGTAACAATTGCCTTCAAACATAACCCTGTCAAACAAACGAAAACCAAAAACCTCAAAAGAAGATTGATTCGGCTTTTTAACCCCTCCTTTTAAAACCTTTTGTTTGTGGATTTGACGATTATGTCTTCTAATCAACCTTACCTTGTAATGATATTCTAACATTAAAGCGTTGAAATTCTTAGAAATAACGAAAGCATCAGAGATATGGGATTTTTCAATTCCATATTTAATCCGATTGTATTTCGTAATGTATCCGAACGTCATCGAAACGTTGTCGTATCTGGATCTCAGCTCCTCGTACAACTTCCATTTCATGATACCCATGACGGCTGCGTCGCGAAGCGACTTGCCTCGTTTTACCCTCAAATCGATTTTACCTTTATGATACTCCTTATGGCATGTCTCACATAAGGTAATAAGATTTGAAGGAGAATCACCTCCTGTTTTTCGAGACTCGATGTGATGAACATTCAAAATCGGGTCTTTTGACTTACCTTTACAATGCTGGCATTTATGTCCATCCCTTGTCAAGACATATTCCCTGACATTCCAAAAACCAAGTTGATCTCCTTCCTGATATTCGTTACCGGAGATGTCAGGATTCTTGATCTTTTGTGTATCAAATTGGGCAATCTCGACGATGATACGGGATATCGGCAGGGTAGAACAGATGTTGTCGATAACACGGATATGAGCATCAATCCTATGTCGTACCGAAGGTGCTACCCATCCTAGACGTTTGCTTTTCACCCTGTTTTCAAAACGAGGTTTTCTATACCTCAACCTATTTCGTCTCGTTCTTCGTAACTCTCTTCTTGTAGACAAAAGGTCTACAATATCACTTCTAAGAATAACTTCACTGCTGTAAAGTTCTTTGCTTTTCGTCGTAGCGGATAAACCAATATGTTTGGTTCCCGAGTCGACGCCTAACACAATCTCTTGTTTGTAATCGGATGTCTTGTACATCAATTTGATGGTAAAAGGACATGTGTTCACAACGACCGCTTTGCTGTCTTTTAGCAGTCTCCTAACCTTCCCATGCCTTGTTGTTGGCATCAGAGGTTTACCATCTATGTCCTGTACATACACCATTTCACAAACTAATTCAATGTTTATTCAACATAAGTCAGGGTAAAAACCCTGTTAGTGCCCATCGCCAATGTTATTTTGAGGTTTTGATGCAAGCGACACTATGGCCCGAATACAACCATTGTTTAATCACTTGCCTTAGAGCAAGGGACTTGGGCAAACATCCCTTGGTAACTATGTATTCTCAAATAACGTAGCCTTTGTCTCAAGGCTTAGGCTAATAATCGGAATAGCTTTTAGCTATTATACATAATGCGATGCAAATGTTTTATGGTTTGCATGAATTATGTATTATTCGCGAGAATGATTACAAATTCAATTTAGTTCTTAACTCTTGACACAATTCTTGATTATCCCTCATGATACTTAACGTATTATCGACTCCGTTCCCTACACGAACATCCCCGTACCAGTACCATGATCCTTTACGGATAAAGATACCGGTTTCCTCGCATAACTTCAAAAGTTCAAGTTCCTTGTCGAACCCAACTCCATAATACAAGGCCGTCTCGGCTATCTGGAACGGTACGGCTGTCTTATTCTTCAGCACCTTTATCCTAACCTCATGACCTACTGAAGATCCGTCCTCGCCTACTATAACCTTCTTTCTCGCCATCTCCATACGGATAGATGCATAGAACTTAAGGGCGTTACCTCCGGTCGTTACCTTAGGATCGCCGTATATAACACCGATCTTCTCCCGATATTGGTTGATGAATACCAGAACGCAATCGCTTTTGTTCACGATACCAGTAAGGACTCTCATGGCCTTTGACATTAACCTAGCTTGCAATCCCATGTTGCTGTCTTCCATATCGCCCTCTATCTCCTTCTTCGGTACCAGATTGGCTACAGAATCTACGACAATAAATCCGACCTTCCCGGACTCGACTAACTTGGCTGTGATGTCAATAGCCAGCTCCCCGTAGCTTGGTTGGGAGATCAAAAACCGGTTTATATCCAACCCCATTTTCCTAGCGTACTCAATATCGAAAGCATTCTCCACGTCTATTATAGCTACCAGCTTATCTGGATGTTTTTTTTGGAACTCGATCATACTTAACGTACACATCATGGTCTTGCCACAAGATTCCATCCCGACCAGCTCATGGATCCGGCCTACCGCCCATCCGCCGCCGAGGGCCTTGTCCACCACCAGAGAACCAGTGCTTTCCCTTGGTATGGATATTATAGGCTTATCATCGCCGAAGTTCATTATCGAGCCTTCTCCAAGCTCTTTATTTAAAGATGATACTAACTCATCTACGTCTGAAAAAAGTTCTTTCTTAGCCATTATAATCCGTATTCATCGAAATTAAACAAATCCTGTTGTTTCTTGATCATATCCTTACCGATATCAGATATCTTTTCTGGATTCAAAACACCCTCATTCTCATCCACCTTCTCTATAAAGTCAGATATCTTATCGCTTAGCAGTACCATATCTTCCTTAGGCACTGATTTCAGATAAAGCCCGTCTATAGACCTACATCTTGAAAGAGCGGTATATATCTGTCCTATTTCGAAGGCTCTGCTGATGTCTACGAATATATTATCTAAAGTCATTCCCTGAGATTTATGAACGGTTATAGCGTATCCTAACCTCAATGGATATTGTATTATATAGCCGCAAGAAATGCCTTCAAGGGAATCATCTACCTGCTTATACTTCATCTTCTCCCACTTCTCTTTGGTTATCTCCACCTCAGTATCGTTATCTAGATGAACATATATCGTCTCATCAACAGTATCTATGCTGGTTATGATACCCATCGAACCATTGACATACCCATTGCCGTTTCTGGTTATTATGACCTTAGCTCCTACCTTTACTATAAGCTCATCCTCACAGGGAGCTACAGGCTTTTCCCCGAATACAGTAGCATCGAACTTAAATACCTTATTATTGATCTTATCAAGATTAGTCTTATTTATCTCATAAGCTTCTTTGTTAGTTGAGCATATAATTATAGTATTATCCATATTATCCGGATACTTGACCCTACTATCCAATATCTGTCTTGACTCATCGGTAATAACCCCACATCTTATATCCTCAAGTACGGAAAGAAGCTGAGGATCTTTTTGACGGAATACGTTCTCGAAGGTAATGACCGAGAATCCTGACGCTCTTAATGCCTTTGATGAGAAAAAGAACCGGCTCTCATAATATTTGTCGATAAAATCATCCGCCGTCACCACAGGCGGTAGTTGTGATAGATCTCCAAACATAATCAACCTAACGCCACCAAAAGGTTCCTTGCTACGCCTGCATTGTCTAAGTATGTCAGCCACCTCATCAAGCAAATCAGGTCTTACCATACTGATCTCGTCGATAACGATAGTATCAAGGTTTCTGATCTTCTTCTTCATAAACGGACTTACATCCACCTTATTAGACAACATACCTCTCTCGATAGAAGGGATATAAGGATCGTTCTTTATAGAGAAAAACGAATGGATGGTCTGCCCTCCTGCGTTCAATGCAGCCACGCCAGTAGGAGCTACAATAACACATTTACCCAAGAACTTTACGATACGTCTCATGAACGTACTTTTACCACTACCGGCTCTACCGGTAATAAACAGATTCTCCCTAGTGGTGAAAATCTTCTTCAAGGCACGACCTTGCTCCACGTTTTTATCCACCGTCATAATATGACGAAGGAGGTCGTTTTCATTTTTAAAATCTTCTTTTACCATATCTTTTTAGGTTTATGGTACAAAGATACGAATAGTTATAATTAACTATTAAAAATAAATGTGAATAATATATAAATATTAAATTTTATATCTGATACTCAAATCATCCAGCTTTACTCATCTCGAGCCCTTTTACCCCTAAAAAGACGTCTTTTATAAAATCTTCGGCGATGATTATATGCATTATCTTTCCTCTGTATGATAGTCTTAGGTGTCCGATAGTTACGTTCTTCCTGTCTTTGGCATTCGCTATTCCATTGTTTTTTTTTACCTCGTCATACAAATCGGATATACTCTTCTTACACATGTCTAAGAACATGCTTATATATCTGTATATAGTGGATTGAGATATCTCTTGCATACCTATGCCTATGAGATTCTTATTCAACTCATTAAGAAGGTATGCTACATTGAACTTAACTGTCTTTCTTTTAGTTACTTTGTATATATGATGTACGTTTCTGGTTCTGGCTCTGAATATTATCTTGGAAAGGATTCTTACCCGATCAAGTTTCCGGCTTTTGTTAGCCATATTCCGTCTTTCGTCTGAGCTTAAATTCTTATCCAGACATTTGTATACGGATCTTTTCTTACCTACGAATATTTCTTTCGTATCCTCATTCTTCTTAGCCTTATACGAGTAGATCATGATATCAGATAAAGCTATTCTTATCTCGCCCTCGGCATAAGCCTTAAGCGTCTTTAGCTGATAGTCTATATCCTCATGGCAATCCTCTATAACATGTCTGTAGCAGAAATAAGCTATGCCATCGGATAGGATATCTATAAAATCATCGGTATTGATCTCGATACGGTCACGGTAACCATCTCTCATCCTATTTCTTAAAAATACATGCTTCTGGACATTTATGATAGAAAGATAAGCCGTTACCTGCTTACACTTCTTTTCTATAACCATGCCGGAACCTCTTATATTATCTTTCTTGTTCGAGTATTTTACGGCCGTAACCTTCTTCCCGTCCTTATTGGTTACAGGTTTGTAATCTACTGGACAGACAAGTGATCCTGCCGGAAGCCTTAGGCATCCAAGCTCATCTTTTTTTGCTTGTATATCTTTTGGGATATATGCTTCGGTAAGAATCTTATCGAAATTTGATTTCATTTTCTGTAAAAGTGCTACCTTTGTCTCCATGAGATTTTTTATTTGCTGCGAATATACAAGTTTCATCAATACGAAACAAGTTATTCGGATGGATGGGTAGCCTGTGAAGGTCGCCCATTTGTTGTTTAAGGAGGGTAGGTAATGTTCGTAAAACGCTGTGCGCGTGAACGATCGTTTTTTCTCAACCTACTTGTTACGCGCGCGTTAATAGGTATATTTATTAAATATAATTAACTCTATAAACATATACTACTTTCTAATATCTCTATCCGTACACAGAACCTCTCCTGACGTCGAGTTCCTGTGTACTCCACTTAAAGTCTCTATTTAATAAAACATTACTTTTTACCGCCAAGGTATGGTGCCGTCAGGCAGGATACCGCAGGCTAAACCTGGTAGAAGCCGTATCCTATACCGGAAGCCGGGACCCCGGTAGGGGGATCGGGTGGAGCAGAAGCCAAAGAAGAAAAAGCGAGGTCTTGTACGATCGCTCGCGCTCCGGCCGTCCGTATCTTCTACGGCAGGCTCCATCGCCCAAGGCTTCCCATTTCCCCTTGGCTTTATATCCCATAACATAGCAAGAAGGAATCCAAAGGGAAAAGGGGTGGTCATGTCCCTTGAGGCAGGATAGAGCTGTCCACCGCCGCTCGGAGGCATGTATGGCCGGTGCTCAACTGGCCTCGTTGCCGTGGCTTACGGTGGACTTATCTGGCTTTCCTCCTCCATTCCCACCACCTTTTTCCTTTGGATGTTCGTAAATACATGCTAATCAGCATATATTATGTTGATTATGGCATAATTTCTTGACAACGATATTTTTTTAAAGTAGTTTTGTCGAAAACTAATTTTATATGGCCGAACAGAGGAAAGCTTTCGTATTTGCGTTGCCTTATGATACTAGGTTGGATATGATCCAGCAGTTCTTAAGGATATACAACGGCTATCTGGATTCCAAGGGTAGGAGCTTGATTACTGAAAGGACGATAAACTTACTTTCTTTCTACATCAACTACGGATACTCGGATGATACCAGGGCCAAGTATATGGATTGTTATGGACAGAAGGAATCTTATATCGCTGTCCTTAACAATGAGCTAAAGCGTGGCGGTTTTTTAGTAGATAAAAAGAACGGAAATTTCCGTACCCGTGAGCTGTCTATTGAGATGAGAAGCCTACGTAATTATTTTGTTCTTGACGGGGAGGGTGATGACACCCGTGTAATGGGATTCGTATTCAAGAGAAACAAACTTAATATTGATGGATAGGAGTCTTATTTCGTTCGACAGGGATATTGTCGATGAGGTGGTGAGAAGATCTGGAGGAAAATATACCAAGCAACAGGTCGAGTGGTGCATGAAAGCATCCGTATCTTATATCCATCATCTCGCCAGATATACCGATAATATATCTATCAGGATACCGTTTATCGGATACGTTATCTGCAATCTCCGTGAGATGCGTGTAAGACGTGATAAGATACGTCGCATATATGTCAAGGAGGGTAATCGTTATCCAGACGAAAGGATGCCTATTGAGCTTGATTGCCTGGATAAGAAGATAAAGGTGATAGAAGGTATGGAGGGATTGAAGAACGGAGATCCCCTTACACGTGACAATCATGAGGCCATGTATCAATGCCGGTATGGTATGACATGGGAACAGTTACAGGATTTTCAACAACAACAATTTAAAAAATAATTATCGTGCAAACAATTGGTAAAGCCCAAGTAATAGCCCAAGCTTGGGAAGACAGTTTATTGGGCAGGATTCCTAAGGATGAGAAGGATTATCCGGAGTGGTACAAGAATCGTCTTGATTTATGCAAGAAATGTCCTAAGAACTCTTCTAATATAGCTTTCTTTAAGTTACCAGCTAAGGTATTGCTGCAAAGATTGATGGGAAGACAGGCGTGCTCGTTGTGCGGTTGCTTTATCAAGGAAAAGGCTTGGATGAAGACAGAGGTATGCCCGTTAAAGTTCGTGGAGGGTGAGAAAGCCAAATGGAATGCTATGGAGGTGATAACAGCCGATCATAACGATTTTAATATTGAGTGCCCTAACGATTCCTTTGATATAGGACTGACGGATGATGAGAGCGAGTTTTATCTAAATATTTTTGATCAGAAAATAGGTGATAAGATAGAAATCGTGTTATTTATCACCCATAATGATGGTTTCCATGTCAAGGAGCATCATCTCGGATGTGGATGTATGGGAGATGTATCATATAACAAACATCCTGACAATGAGAATAGAATTATATTTAGGATGACGTTAGATACCTCAAAATACTCGGAAGGTCATTTTGAGAAACATCTATCTCTTATGGGTTATACTAAGGACGATCCTGAACGTAATTTCAAACATTTCCCGCTACGTATTATAGGGGAAGCTTATAAATAATGCCATGAGAAATCTCGTAAGAAGCAAGATAGATGACCGTATCCATGCCCTTATTGTCATGGAAGTCGGATGCCGTGAGTTGCCTGAATATTCGTTGGGTGATATACTTTACTCCGCTTTAAGGAGGATAGCTAGGGCTAATGGTGGTAATGTCCGCTTCTTGCGGGATGTTAGTACCAGAGATTTATTGAGGTCTATAGACCAAAGCATCAGTGATGAGATCGAATTAAATAATAATGATTATAACGCGTGATTATAATGGAAGAGGATAAGGATATTAAGAAAGAGATCAGGGATTATCTTAAAGAAGAGGCGGATACCCATATAAGGCATTGGATAGCCATAAAACGTGAGAGCAAGCGTCTGTATAGCGAGATTGAGGATAGGACTAAGAAGATAGCCCTTAAATCATCTTCATTGATAAAAGAGGAGGATTTTGTCGTTCTTCATGAGATGACCCATAAGATACAGATGTTGAATATAGAGGCTGTAAAAGTCAATTCTAGGTTGATGTTCATAATCCAGTTGGCTACCAGCTTCGGTATGGATCTGGATTTAGATACGACATATGCGTCCACCGCCAAGAGCATTATAGAAGACAGAACATCTGGATTCGTGTTTTATGATGACAAGGAACGTCTGAGATACGCTGACAAGGAGCTTGAGGATATGTTCCATGACATGAGCGTGACGGAAGTAAGTAAGATCGGGGTTGTTCAATCTTATAAGCTTCTTATGAAACAGTATAACGATTTTAAGGACATGAAAGCCAATGCCACAGGGAAGACGAAAGCCGACGAGTAAGGATGTTGATCGGGTTAATGATAATCTTGAGGTCATATCCAAGGCCGTGGATGACGCCAAGACGTATATCGCCAAGCATCCATGGGATAAGGAGAAGCCTGAGGATATGGCTAGGGCGTTCGATTTCATATCCAAGCTGATCGATAAGATCAACGTATGGAATGACTCGTATATGGAGAAGAGTGGGATCATGGATGTATACAGGAGTGTCAGCAATGTCCAGAAGAAGGAACGTAAGGGACAAGTGTCTGGAGGTATAGAGTCCGTATTAAAAAGTATGAAGTGATGGGGTTAAGCACGAGTCCAGAATTTTATGTAAACATGAAGAATCCTCCAGTGTGGAACGATTTGTTCGGCTGGGAGGATCAAGATGATGATGTTAAGCAGTTCTTCACGGAGGAGGCTTATAAGGTCAAGAACGGGGTGACTATCAACGGTACGTTCATCCCGCCATGGCTTTATTGGCATGTTAATTTCTTTCCCGTATTTCAAGATCTTCCAAATGGGGAGCGTGTTCCTGCTATCAGCCGGTTACGTGATAATGAATGGTTTTTCGCTGAGATGTACCAACGTGCCCGTCAGGAGAAGAAAGGGCTGGGGATGTTCGGTACCCGTCGTTTTGGAAAGGCCCTTCTGGACTCGGAGCTGATATATACTCCTTATGGACCTAAGAAGATAGGGTTCGCTGATATCGGTGATATCATATATGGCGATGATGGTAAGCTTACGACTGTAGTAGGCGTATATCCTCAAGGGTTCGTTGATATGTATAAGGTTACGTTTGAGGACGGGCGCAGTATAGTATGTTGCGGTCAACATCAGTGGAAGGTTAAATATCATGGTGATTATAAAGTCATGAGCACTATGGGTATCATCCACTCTGACTTCCAGAAGATGACTATAGACATAGGGGAGGCCGTGGATTTCCCCGAGCGGCGGTGGCTGATGTCGCCCCAGCTCCTTGGGTCTCTGACCGCCTCTTTCCTTTGTGGATCTACCGACAGGATCTTCGAGTTAAGCAATAAGGAGATGGATGATATTATTTATTCATCCAAAAAACAGAAAGAGTTGTTTATAAGCTCATTCATGAAGATAGCTTGCGGCATAAGTACTGGTGACGATCGTTTTAAGGTCGTTTACAAAAGTGAGTATATTATATCCTTCGTAAGAAGAATATTCTGGTCTATGGGATATTATTGCGTCATGGATGGTGATGATATGTATATATCTAAGACCCATAACAGGCTTAGGATATCCGATATAGATTATTACGGGAAGTATAAAGCTACTTGTATTGAGGTCGATAACAAGTCCCATCAGTTCCTTACCACTAATTTTGTCGTATCCCATAATACGACTATCATGTCATCCCTTCTTCAGATGAACGCTACCATGACGATCGGGCTTAGTCATTCCGTGGTAGGTTTCAGCGATAGCGATTTATCTAATATAGGTGAGTATTGTGAGTATGGACTTGATCATGTGCATCCTTTTTTCAGGATTAACAGGACCAAGACCGATTGGAGTTCTGGTGTCACCTTAGGCAAGCGTATGTCCAACGGGGTTCGTGATGTTCATGCCATAATATCCATAGCCAATATCAACATGGGTAGGAAGACATCCACGCAGAAGACTGCCGGTCTGACCCCAGCCACGGCTATTTTCGACGAGGTAGGTAAGGGACCTATCAAGAAACCGTACACGGCCGCCATGCCGTCCTACGACACTCCTTATGGCTGGCGTCTCAGTCCTATCTTGGCTGGTACCGGTGGTGAGGTGGAACTATCCAAGGACGCTCAGGAGATGTTCTCTGATCCTGATACATACAATCTCCTGGTCATGGACTGGGATATTTTAAATCGGAGAGCCATGAAAGGGAAAACATGGAAAGAAAGGAAATGGGCGATGTTTGTCCCCGGTCAGATGGCTAACTCCGGTGTTAAGAGAACTATAGGATTGGGCGATTATCTTGGTAAGCCTGATGACAAGAAGCTTAATAAGATCAAGATCGACGCTACTGATTTCGAGGCTAGTACCAATAAACTTAATGAGGAACGGAAGAAACTATCTACAAAAGATAGGGTTGCGTACACTTCTCATACCATGTTCTATCCATTTACGATTGACGACTGTTTTTTAAGCTCATCCCAGAACCTATTCCCGGTCGAGTACGCTATCAAGCATAAGAATGATCTTCTTGAGTCGGGGCAATATAGCGGTATGCTGTGTGATGTCTTTCTTGAGTCAGGTAATAAACTGGGGACTACTAAATCGAATAAGCAACTGGCTGGATTCCCGTTTAGCGGCGGTGTTATTGACGCTCCTGTCCAGATATTCGAGATGCCTCAATCCAATAGGTTTGATGATTTTATTTATGTGGCGGGCCAAGATCCGTATAAGCAGGCTAAGTCGGATACGCCCTCATTAGGAGCTTTTTATGTATTCAAAAGGCGTGTTGGTATCCGAGATCCTTATGCCTATAGAATAGTGGCTTCATACGTATCCCGCCCATCATCCATAGATCAGTTTTGTCGTACGTGCGAGGTACTTCAGAAAGGATATGGTGCTATATGTCTTATGGAGAACGCTGACCAGATGTATGAACAGTACCTTAACCGGAAGAGTGGTATGCCTGCTTCTTTTTTCTTATTCGCTGGTGAGGCAATAGCCAATAAGTATGTGAAGGCCGGCTCCCGGCAGAACAGCAAGCTTGGGCTATACCCGACCCCCGGCAACCAGAACCTGCTATTCTCGTGCGTAGTGGATTATTGCTGGCAGGATTTCGTTGTCGGTTATGATGATCAGACTGGTCTTGATATAACTGTCAAGGGTATTGAGCTGATCGATGATATAGCCCTATTGGATGAGATAATACAGTATAAGCCCGGATTGAACGTCGATAGGATAATAGCGTTCGGGCATGCGTTGGTTCTCGCCAGATATTTTGACGATAACAATTACATGCCTAAATCGAAGATCGAGGAGATGAATAATGCCCGCAAGGAAGACGCTTATAAACACCATGAGGTATATGCATCTGCATTTGGATCGGTATCTATAGGAGCTTTTAGGTAAATGAATGTCAATTAAACGCCTATCTTTGTTGTAAATAAAATTGAATAATCATGGAAGTGTTTAATAGAGATCATTCGTTTCCAGCAAAAGGAGCGTTATTAGGATTACCTCCTCAGGCTATTTCCACGAAGAAAAAGAACAGGAAATGGAAGGAGGATTGTATGGATGCTCTTGAGACGATAGGGTTGAAACAGTATGATCGTAACCAGATGTACCGTGACTATTATCTGATGGCGGATGGTAAGTTATCTTTTATGGAGATGGCGGATGTTATCCCTCAGTTAAGGGACGTGCAGAAGTTAAGGAGCGATATAAGGATACCTTCTTTCTTGAAGCATTATGATATAATAGGTGGTATCGTAAATGCCTTTGAGGGATGGCTGACAAACCTACAGGATAAGTATACGGTTAACGAGGTAGGGGATATGGCTATAAGTGAGTATGAGGATACGATGTCAAACTTACTTCATCGTCATATACAAGAACAGTGGGATATTATCGTTAATCAGCGTCTTGTGGAGGCCGGTCTTGATCCTACATACAATGAGTTTAATTCCGATGAGGAACGTCAGGCTTATGTTCAGCAAATCCAACAGGCCAAGGCGTCTATGACCCCTGATGATATCCAGAGGTTCATGAGTACAAGATGGAAGACGCAGGCGGCGGTATGGGGGGATCATACGATCGAGGCTGACCGTAGCCGGTTTTATATGGATGAGCTTGACAGGGAGAATTTCCGGGATCGTCTTCTTAGCGGAAAGATGTTCCGGAATCATTTCGTTGGCTTCGACTACTATCGTCCGGAGGTATGGAGTCCGAGGGAGGTTTTCCATCCTGATGTGAAATACCCGCAATATGGGTCTTATGTGGGTCGTCTTCATTATTACGAGGGTGTTGAGTTGATATCAAAATACGGTCATAAGATGACGGCAAAGGACAAGCGTCGTATTATGGGCGGTGACGATGATTATGAGGGATGGGTATCTAATGACGGTGCTAGGTATGACTGGAAGAAAAAGAAACCGTCTATTACCGGTATGTACGAGAATGAGGTTGTCCCATGGAAGGGATACCATGACTATGAGTCTATAGTCGCCGCTGAGGATTACTACGGCGTTCCGATGGGTGAGTACCACACCTTCGGGCCGGACGGGGAGGAGCACACCCAGCCCCGCTTCTTGCCCCGCTTCCATCCCTTTGGATATTTCAACTCCGGAATGGCCGATGGCAAGAGATATGAGATAGACTCTCGCCTTTTTAGGGTCATGGAGGGATATTGGGTATCCATGAAACCAGTATTCTTAATAACTTACATGACGGAGACCGGGATGGTGGATCAGGAGCTTGTTACCGACGAGCTATTGCCTGAGTTTTTGGAGAAGAACGGGATAAAGAAGGTGAAGAGGGTGATGGCAGAAGCCGTTGGTGATCCTGAGGTTAATACCTATATCTTGGAGTATGTGCCTGAGGTTAGGTTTGGAGTTAAGATCACCGGAGGTAATTTAATGGATAAGCCTATATATATCGGTGGGGATCCAATACCTCATCAGATACATGGTGACAGCAGTCTGTATGATTATGTCATTCCGGTTTCGGGATTTATAGGGGCTAGTCTCGCTGATCGCATACAGCCGTTCCAGATGATGTATAACCTTGCTATGAACCAGCTATACAACAACGCCGAGAAGGAGATCGGTAAGTTCTTCTTAGGCGACCTGGGATTCTTGCCTACGGAATATAAGGATATGATGGACAAGAAGGGTGCTTTAGCTACTTTTATGCAGATCGTTAAGTCTGTATCGTTTATGGGTGTAGGTGGTAATGATACGAATAATCCTTACCAGAATCCGCAGATGAGTAGCATATATAATCAGTTCGGTGTATATGATCTTACTAATACGGATCAGATAAGATCCCGTATGGAAATGGCTTCTTACGCCTATATGATGGCTTATAGGATGATAGGTATATCCGAACAGGCAATGGGTCAGTCAACGAGATATGAGAGTTCTACGGGCGTAAAACAGGGAGTTAACGCTACTATGTTACAGACCCAGACTTACTTTAATGATTTCGATGACTTCAAGAAACGGACATTGGATATTCATCTAGCCGTGGCTCAAGTATGCCAGAAGGAAGGATACGATTGGACCGTGATGTACAGGAATAGCGATCTTTCCTTGGCTTACATCAGTCTTACGGATAATAGCTTGTCGTTACGTCATCTTAATGTTATGGCTGTCTCTAATTCCAAGAAACGTCTGGAATTGGAGAATTTGAAACAATATATATTACAGACAAATACGTTAGGTAATGACTTACTTGATATCACTAGGATGATGAGCGCCAACTCAACGGCTGAGATGAATCAGATCGGAAGGGATGCTAGATCTTACGCCGATCGTGTAAGGCAAGAAGAATACCAGAATCAACAGCGACTTGTCCAGCAGCAAGCCGAGGCCGAGCAACAGGCACGTAATGATGAGCATGAGAAGGATAAGGAGCTGGCTTATATCAAGGGCAACTTCGACTTAAGGGGTAAGAGCATAATGGCCGCCGGTCAAGCGGCTAGGACCGAGAACAACTCGGAAGGCATGGATTATGTCGAGGCTATGGCTGATAGGGCTTTAAGGGAAAGAGATCTTGATATCAAGGAAGAGGATATGAGAACCAGACAGGCTAACGCCGAGGCTGAGCGAAGATCTCGTGAGGAGATAGAGAAAAGGAAGTTGGAATTAAAAGAAAAGGAGATAGACGCTAGAAACAAACGTTCTGATACAGATAGGTTTACGTCGATAATAAACAAGAATTGATTACAAGTTTTGTAAATATTTTTACAAAATCTGTAATCATTTTGGCGTAAAATTCTGTCATATACTATAATGGGTTTGATTTAATTGGTAATTGGATTAATAATACTTTTGTAAAAAGCAAAAAAGGAAATTGTATGAATGACATGGGTGATTTCGCTAAGGGTTTTAAGACCATGAGTGTCGAGGAGCTTTTTTACCGTGGTGACGGTGATGGCGATAAGAATAATATCGAGGGTAAATATGATAAGGATGGTAATCCTATAGGTGATACCAAGGAAGAGCCTGCCGACGGCGGAGCGGCTGACGGTGGCGGGGATAAGGGCGGCGACGCTACCAACCCAGACACGGATTCCTTTGGCGAAGGCGGTACTGATAATAATAACGTGGTATCAGTGTTTAACGGGAAATCTTTCTTGGAGAAGATGGCCGCCAGAGGTATCATCGACAGTATCGATAACCTTGATATTATGGTAGATGATAAGCCAGTCGATCTTTCTACTATCACAAAAGAAGATGATCTACTTGATATAGTGGAGGGATTGATCAAGGATAAGGCCGATGAGTTGTTGAAGGATAAGGTTGATACCGGTTCTATGTCTGACTTCATGAAGAAGATGATAGAGGTGGATAAGGCTGGAGGTAACGTAGGTCAGCTTCTAAACCAATATCAGAACATTCAGGCGCCGTTGGACAACCTTGATATGAGCAACAAGAATGATCAGCTTGCGGTCATCCAGCATTATTATAAGATGTTGGGTATGCCGGAAGACGAGATAAAGGATAATATGGAGATGATGATTGGTAAGGGCGATGAGTTCATTGAGTCCAAGGCCAATAAGTTCCATGATATCCTGAAAAAGGAGATGGATAACCTTATCGAGGAGGAGAAGAAAAAATCCGAGAAAAGGAAACAGGAGTTGATTGAGCAGATGAAGATCTATAAGAAAGGTCTTAAGACGTCTATAAGCTCAGGGTTCCAGTTGACTGACACGATGATAGGTAAGGCTGTCGATTTCGTTACCAAGCCGATAGACAATCAAGGTCATACGGCTATAGATAAAGCTTATTCGGAGGCTATCAAGAATCCGGACATGGCCGCTGATCTGGCTTTGTTCTTGATGAATAAGGACGAGTTCCTTAAACAGAAGACTAACAAGGCTAAGATGGAGGTCAATAAGAAGACCATCACTCTTCTTTCTGGCAATAAGGGAGGAAAGCAAAATAAGAATAATATCGATAATGATACTATAGAGGCTAACTTCCTTGATCTGAGTGGATCAAAGAGTGTATAACATTAAAAGATAGATAATTATGAATCCTTTTTTAACAAAAAGTTTTCCGGCTACCGTGAATGGTGATAACGTTATCGCCTTCACCGATGCCAAGAACTATAAGACTTCGCTCGTAGAGCATAACTTAGGCTCATTGGCGAGCTGGTATTATGAGGATCCGGACAAGAATCATCTAGGTCTGTTGAACTTGTTCTCTAATATCGCCAACTACCCTGTTCCGATGTATATGGGTATGATTAATAACGGTGCTACGATCTCCGTTAACGGTATTGGAGCTTCTTTCCGTTATGATTTACCTGTTACAAAGACATTCGCTGTCGTTACGGCTGAGGATACTTCAGGTCATCATCCAAAACCGGGTATTGACGGTGGTTTGTTTGATATTGTTTTGAATACTTCTGAGTTTACGGCTTATGATGTCATTACCTATGACGCCGCTAACGGCTGTAATATCCTTATCTCAGGTGAGATCCCGTCTAAGACAGAAGGAGATTTGACACGTTATTGGGTTCGTGTTATTGGCGGTAAGGCTAAATACTTCCCTAAAGAGAAATTACGTCCGGGTATCCGTTATTGGAAGATCGGTCATGCCCTTGGTGAGTACAGTACCCAGTTCTCTAAGGTATCTGGAGCTGACAAGGCCGGTTCCATGACTTGTGAATTCCGTTTAGGAAACCACCGTGGCGTTGAGGGTGAGACCACTATGTATGCTGGTATGAAGTCCATGCAGGCCGCCCAGAATAGCACTTCAGAGTTCGTGGAGACCGCCCTTCGTCGTATGAATGCCATGAGAAGCGAGTATGAGGGTAATATTCCTGATTTGGCTATTATCGGCAAGACTGTTAATGGTAGACTTGATTTACGTACGGCTAAGGTAGCGTCCACGCTGGAGGTATTCTGTATGGCTGAGTTGGTTAAGCTGGAAGCTAGACAGTTGATGTGGCAAGAAGGTGGTATTATCATGGATCAAAATGGTCCTATCCATTTAAATGAGGGTATCTACCGTCAGCTTCGCCGTGGTTATACTATCTACTATAGTCGTCCGATGGGTATTACTAAGGATACTCTTATGGCTGCTGCAGCTTATATTTTCCGTGGTCGTCAAGATCTTCCTATTACGGAGCGTAAGATTAAGTTCAAGGTAGGAGCTATGGCTATGGTCAACTTAGAGAAGTTGATTAGAGAGGCTTTCTTTACTACGTTGAGTAATTTGAGCTGGGGTATGGGTAGTGACCGTATGTTGCCTTCTAATCCTATCTCTGGTACTAATGATGCTATGATCTTAGGTCCGGTACAGGTTAAGGGCGCTTTTCTTCCCGGCATCGGAAATGTAGAGTTCGAGCACGATCCTTCTTTGGATTACGCTGACATGACAGATCGTAGCGAGTTAGTGAATGGCATGTATCCTAGATCCTCTTATTCTTGTATTATTGAGAATATCACTGACGCTGGATCGACTAACGCGTATTCCGCTATTCCTAATACGGCTAACGCTAAGTTGGGTAATATGAATAACAACGTATTCTATATCAAGCCAGAAGGCGTAAGCATGTGGTGGGGTTATGAGTACGGTCGTTGGGCGCACAAAGCCAACGGAAATGAGATCGTATCATCCTTGCCGGGCATGAAAGAGCAATTCTGGTGTCACTCAGCTTCCGCGGCTTGGGTTATGGATAACAGCAAGTTCTTGATCATCGAGCTTCAACCGAACTACTTCGGCTAAGTTTTTTTTTCATATGTAATTTGGTTTTTAGAGGGGAGGATATTCCTCTCCTCTTTTTTTAGGAAAGTAACGCAAAAATAAGGAAATAATCTAAAATAATATTAATTCCATATAATTTCATTATATGGTTTTAATATATCCATAAGGATCGGATTATTAGCCTAAGTCTTGAAACAGAGTCTACGTTATTTGAGAATACATAGTTACCAAGGAATGTTTGCCCAAGTTCCTTGCTCTAAGGTAAGTGATTAAACAGGAGTAGTGTATTTGCGAAACAGTATTGCTTATATATAAAACCTCAAAATAACATTGGCGATGGGTACTTACAGGGTTTTACCCTGACTTATGTTGAATAAACATTGAATTAGTTTGTAAAATGGTGTATATACAGGACATAGATGGTAAACCGATGATGCCTACGACAAGGCATGGGAAGGTTAGGAGACTGCTAAAAGACAGCAAAGCGGTCGTTGTGAACACATGTCCTTTTACCATCAAATTGATGTACAAGACATCCGATTACAAACAGGAAATTGTGTTAGGCGTCGATGCCGGAACCAAGCATGTTGGTTTATCCGCTACGACGAAAAGCAAGGAGCTTTACAGCGGTGAGGTTATTCTTAGAAATGATATTGTAGAACTTTTGTCTACAAGAAGAGAGTCAAGAAGAACGAGACGAAATAGGTTGAGATACAGGAAACCTCGTTTTAACAACAGGATAAAAAGCAAACGTACAGGATGGGTAGCACCTTCGGTGAGACATAGGATTGATGCTCATATCCGTGTTATCGACAACATCTGTTCTATCCTGCCGGTATCCCGTGTCATCGTCGAGGTTGCCCAGTTTGATACCCAGAAAATAAAGAATCCCGATATCTCCGGTGATGAATATCAGGAAGGAGATCAACTTGGTTTTTGGAATGTAAGGGAATATATCTTGGCAAGGGATGGGCATAAATGTCAACATTGTAAAGGAAAGTCGAAAGACCCGATCCTGAATGTTCATCACATCGAATCTCGAAAAACAGGAGGTGATTCTCCTTCAAATTTGATTACCTTGTGTGAAACTTGTCATAAGGAATATCACAAAGGGAATATTGATTTGAAGGTAAGAAGAGGTAGGTCTCTTCGCGACGCAGCCGTAATGGGAATCATGAAATGGAAGTTGTACGAGGAGTTGAAGTCGAGATATCCAAACGTTTCAATGACTTTCGGTTACATCACGAAATACAATCGGATTAAATACGGGATTGAAAAATCCCATACATCCGATGCGTTTGTTATTTCTAGGAACTTCAATGCGAAACGAATTGAACGTCAATATTTAAAACGTTTAATTCGTAGACATAACAGGCAAATACATAAAATGAAAATTTTAAAAGGAGGGAAGAAGAAAAACAATCAAGCTCCTTTTGAGATTTTTAGGTTTAGATTGTTTGATAAAGTATTGTATAACAATGAAATACTCTTTGTTTATGGAAGAAGAAAATCAGGAAATTTCAATATCAGGGATTTCAATGGAGAAAATCCAAAGGATGTTTCACACAAAAAGCTTAAACTCATTAGAGGAAAGAGACATCTGATTATATTAAAGTAAATGAACATATTTAACGAATTTAACGCAAAAAAGGAAATGAAAGAGATTTTAAAATCAAAGAAGGTATTGGTCGAGGTAAACGGCTTCAATATCATGTCAGATACCTTGTATGAGGTAGTAGGTAAACACGACGGAAGCGCTCCGCAGGCCTTCCAAGACGCCAATATAGCCAAGGCTCCGTTCCCGGAGAATGCTACTCACGTATGTTGCCCGTGGGATGATTTCTCAGAGGTTTACAATACCGGTTTTTATCCAAGATCAAGATGTTATAATGGCATGGATAAGGATGAGGTTGATAAGTTGGTTGATCAGCGTGTCAATAATATAATGAAGCCTTTTGAGAATATTTCCCAGAAGGATCTTTCCCAGACCAATTTCGAGTTTTGGGATGATGCTAAAGACAAGATCTATATGGGTAAGGTTTATAACACGGCTAATACCGTTGAGTTATTTTATTTATATCTGGCTGTATTTTCTGGCATGTTGACCCCTCAGGAAATGGATGGTGATCCTATTTTCATGAACTCCATGTTCTGTTTCATCGAGAAAGACAACGCCAAGGATTTCGTTCAGCAGCGTGAGATCAATAAGATGAATATCAGCTATAAGTTCATCAACGCCCTTAAGAAAGGTGGCAAGGAACGTCAGGCTGTCATCGACCTTCTTCTGTATATCGGCATCGTGACTCGTCCTGATTTCACGGAGGATGATTATTACACCGGATCGTTATCGAACTGGATGAACGAGAAGAAGACCAACATCGATTATCTGCTTGATATCTGGGATCGGTCATTGGAGGGTGATTTCAAGGAAGTTCTTGAGTTCTATCGTATCATAAACGTCCTTCAACGTAACGGTCGTATCAATATGACTCCATCTGGCTTGCAATATAATGGTCAGATCATAGGTCCTGACACCCGTACGTCCGCCGAGTTCTTGGCTACCAAGAAAGATCTTATCAGTGTAAAGGCTAATGTCTTGGATGAGTACGAGGAACTTATGTCTATTTCTAATATAGACGATAAGACCAAGAAGGTTAAGGATGTCAAGAAGAAGGAAGACGTAGATGAAGGTGATAAGGTTGATAAGGAGGAATAACGATGACGATCCAAGAAGCGTATCTAAGGTCTTTGCAGAAGAACGAGCAGAATCTCGCCAATGGTGGGATTAAGCTTGATCCCGGGAGGTTCGTGCTTTTGTTCAACGAGGCTCAGGATAGGTTGATAAGATACTATCTTAATAGGAAGGATGATGAGACCATCCGATCTATACAAACTCTTCTGGTATACTGGAAATCGCTTAATAAGATCAATCATATTGATGACCCCGAATCGACATCATTCGGTCTTCCTGATGATTATTTATGGTTCTCAAATATAAAAGGAGCGTTTTCTTATAATGGATGTGAGGTTGGAGATTTTGTCATGTGGGAGGCTAAGAACGAGAATGTTCATGAGCTTCTTGGGGATGATAATAATAAACCTTCTTTTGACTATCGGGAAACGTTCTACACCATAGGTGACGGGAAGGTCGTGGTGTATGAGGACGGCTTCCGTACAGACGAGGTCAGGATGACCTACTACCGGAATCCGGTACGGGTGGATCTGGCCGGGTATATCAACGCCGCCGGTGAGCGGTCCACGGACATCGACCCTGAGCTGCCCGATCCTTTGGTGGAGGAGATTCTGGATATGGTCGCCAAGCAATTCAACCTTAACGAGAATGAATTGTTTAGATATAGGATGGATAAGGATAATGTGGCTTCCTTTAAATAAACACCGTTAGTTTGATCATTAAGCCTACTCGGAAACGGGTAGGCTTTTTGTTTTACATAAAATGTAAACATCATATTATGTCGTATACTCACGACCTTATTTTATTGCGGTGATGTTGTTTATGATTATGTTTGCGTTAGGTAAATGATTTTTGAACTAAAAAATTGATAATATGTTGCACAGACCGCAAGACCGGGTACTTTTCGTATCCCCACACGCTAAGATGGTGGATGTTGATTCCATCTTCTTGAAGGAAGGACAGATCGGTATTTACGATACTAAAGATACTTCCGAGAACGGTTGTAAGGCCGTGATTGATTTTACCGGTAAGCCTCGTAATGACAAGCGTTATGAGATCCGTATCGGTCGTAATGAACAAGCGGCTTCCCGTTCTATATATGACAAGGATTTTTCCACGCCTCTGTTCTCGTTGAATGAGATCACCGAGATTTACGCTTCTTGGCCGAAGAAGGATCACGCTTATGTCGATGACGTTATCTTAGGATACAATGGTGTCTCTGACGACACGGCTTTCTCCGTTTCCAAGGGCGACCGTATCGTTATCCGCTTGATTCTCGCCGGCAGGGCTTTCGAGCTTCTTGGCTACGAGGAAGGTCGTGTTGAGATCAATGACGCTATCCTTTTGGATGATTGCGACAATACCCCTAATCAATGCGAGGAATGCGATCCTTGCGAGGAGGTTGATTTGTTACCCGCCGTATTGAAGTGTATCGAGCGGATGAAGAACCAACCTATCGCAGGTGGTGGCAAGGTATCTGATTATATTGATATCACTCCGGTTACAAGATGCACTAATGAGGCTACTGAGCCTGAGACGGAGGACGTGAACTTCTATTGCATGGAGGTATGCGATACTGGTGATGATCTGGCGTTGGCTGAGGTTCGCGCTCAATATCCAGGATTGAAGATCGTACGTGAGACTATCGAGGGTAGCATGTCACGTTATAAGGTGATGAAGAAAGGTGCTAAACCGGCTGACTATACTCAACGTCTGATCTCTATCATGAAAGGATGTACGGATTGTCCTCCTAACTATACCGAGGTTAAGGGTGGTTATCTGTATTCTATCTCCTTGGAGGATGACGGTGTCGATATGTCTACTACGGTGGAGTCATTGCCTAACGTTGTAGCCGATACGGTTAATAAGATGAGTCAGATCAAGGGATCAGGTTTGTATATTGCCGCTACTTCCAAGAAATTGACGGATGAGGAGATCTCTACTTTCGTGGAGGCCAATCCTACGGCTATTATCTACTATGTGGCTAAGACATCCGATATGTGTGAGAATCCTACGGTTCGTACCGCTTCTTGGTCGGCTTGTGGTTCTTGCAAGGTATCCACCGAGAAGTATTATATCACGATCCCGGATGATGAGTGCGGAAACAGTGCGTTGGAGGAAATCAAACAGGCTTTCCCGGAACTGGAGATCACTGACTACGGTACTCCTGCGGCTTGCCAGCATAGCTTCCAGACAACGGTATATACTAACATGTTGTGTGATGAGTGCGACAAGGTGTTCGAGGGATTCTTCACCAGCGAGGCTCCGGCGTCCTACCGCAACCGTATGTGGAAGAAATTGGAGTCGGCTCAGGAACTTGGTACTAACTGCAAGTGCGGTATCCGTTTCCGTGGTAAGGAAATGTTATTATCTCCGTCAGAGTGCTTGATGGATAAAATGACTTATGTAGAGGATAGCGTTGAGATCGTTGGCGCTAGCGGAGGTTATCCTGATTCTCTTGACGAGGGGTCTCCTATCTGGTGGGATCAACTTAATTTCGAGAGACTGTCCAGCAAAGCACCACGTACTCATGTCGGCGGTAATATGATGGATGACGAGTTGAAGGGCTATGCTCATTTCAACGGTTTCCCGAAACATCAGGATTTCATGGGACGGACATTCATGAACGAATACAGCCGTGTTGAACAAACAGCCCAATACGTGGACTTCCAGATCACGATTAATCCTCATAGGTACTCTCAAGGATTCGGTAAGGTTCTCGCCGATGATCCGGTTAATCTGATCTTACGTGTACGCTATGGCGCTCATGAGGGTGTTCAGGAGATGATTAACATGATCGGTGCTGCCGCTGGTCTTGGACCGGCCATCGTAACTGAGCCGAAATAAAGAACCTTTTTTGCGTTCATATATTTCCTAAAGGGGAGAGATTCAATTCTCTTCCCTTTTTTGTTATCTTTGAGGCAGTAGAATTAAAATATGATATTATGTCTGCGATAAATGAGTATTTAAAGAGACTGGCTTCTATATTCGGAAGCATGGGTTTCTCCGTTCCGCCAGATGACTTCTCAGGTGTTGTCATAGACGGAAAGACGTATCCGGTCATGATGAGGAATGACGGATGTTACGTGTACTTCGATGATAAAGGAGTAAAGAGACTTGTAAGCGAGGTTCCTAAAAAGGACTATCAGTTCATTAACATCAAGGACGCCCGTGTGTCGATCGTCAACCAATGTTATCGTACTCCGGGAGGTCAGGTAGAGGCTCGTATCCATACCTATATGAATAATAAGGGTGAGATATTGGCCGAGAAGATATTTATCATCAACTCTTCAGATGTTGATACGCCTATTGGTACGGAATTGGATAAGATTCCTGCCGAGTGGGTAGCTATAGATTGTAGAATAGCGGAGATGACCGATCGGGAGTTGATATTCGTAAGTAAATGTTACGCCACGGAAGGGGGCAAGGTCCAGATCGAGGGCGTTGAGTCGGTAGACCCCCGCCTGAACCCGGAGATATCCCATTATGAGGTGGTAAATACGACTGACGATAGCAATCCTATCGGTACGGAGTATGATAAGATACCCGATACATGGAGTCGTATAGTATGTGATTTCCCGGACATGACCCAAAGGGAGATAATACCGGTGCTTAAATGCTTTGATACCGGAACCGGAAGGGTGCAGATAGAGGGATATAAGATATTTGATTACGAGATGGGTACCAGAAAGGAATGGTATCGCGTCAAGCAAAGTACCGATCCTGAGAATCCGGTAGGTAAGTTTATCACCAGCATAAGCGATGACTGGGTTGAGGTCGTTTGTGACTTCACGGATATGGAGGACCGGGATATTGAGGTAACTGTAGAATGTTATAAGACACCGGCCGGTAAGGTGAAGCTGGAGGTTCTCACGTCATGGGACGGGAATATAGGAGTTAGGGATAAGAACTATAAAGTCCTGGAGACTACCGACCCGTCACAACCTGAGGGCGCCAGCTTCAGTTCCTTGCCAGATACGTGGGTAAGGACTGTCTGTGATTTCGACGATATGGAGGAGCGTGACATCCGGTCTTATGTCGAGTGTTATGACGGAGGCAATGGCAATGTCAAGCTTCGTAGGTTGGTTTCTTATGACTCCAAGATAAAGGCAAGATACGTCCGCTTCGAGGTGCTTGAATCGGATGACGCCGGCTTCGTTCCGGGGGCCGAACTGGCTACCCTCCCGGACGGATTCTCTTTGGTGTCTTGTGATTTCACGGATATGGAAGATAGGATGCCTATTGATATCGAGGAGTGTTACAAGACATCAGCCGGAAGCGTGCGTATGAGACATGTGGTGTCTTATGACGGTGATCTTGGGAAAAGAAACCAGTTCTGGGAGATTGTGGACTCGTCTGATAATAGGTATGGGCTAGGAAATAGGATAAATAATATCCCTGCGGATTTTATCCGTGAAAGGTGTGCTCTAGAAAGGTTGGATGATCGTATTACCAGAAATGCGGTAGAATGTTACTCGACACCGGGAGGATCGGTAAGGATTAAATCCACTTACGTTATCAACCCTTTAAATCATGTTAGGTCGTATAATCATCATGTATTGAGTTCTACAGATAATGATATCCATGTTGGTACTCAATATACCTCTTTGCCATCCAATTTCGCTCGTATCGAATGCGAGGAGCCGGATTATATGGATCGACTTATCGATACCACTGAGACTTGTTATGATACCGGAAAGGGTACGGTGAAGATCAGGAGACAGGAGTCGTTGAACGGAAATCTGGATATAAAGACTTTCGACTATAAGATCGTTGAGTCTACCGATCCCGATCATCCTATCAATACTACCCCTACGCAGACGGTTATTAACGGTTGGACGGTTATCAGTTGTGATCTTAATATCATGGACGTGGATGATTGTTATGAGATCGGTGGTCATAAGATACATTTGAAGGGATTCAGGACAGTCAATCCGGCATTGCAGGATATTAAGTCTATATTGTATGTCGTGTACTCTGATCATCCTGATTATAATGTAGGTGATGAGCTTACGTCTATACCGGATGGGGCTAAGGTGACGATCTGTGATTACGCTGATAAGAGCCAAAGGCATATGGTCCCGGTGCGGGAATGCTATGAGGTGGCCGATGGCCGGTTCTATGTGGAGGGAAGCCGGTTGGTTGATAACGATATGGTCGTAGAGCGGATGTCGTTGATGGTGCTTGAGTCATCCTCCCCGACCTACCCTGTAGGGACTACGCTGACCTCCATCCCCGATGGCGCTACTATCGTGGCTTGTTTATGTCAAACCTGTTAATATCAAGGTCATGGTTAAGGTATGTAATGATTATTATATGATTGACGCCCTAGCCGGCGGTGAGGTCATAAGGAAAAGGAAATATCGTCGTGAGAATACGATGATCGGATATAAGTGGTATGATTATAATGGGGTCGAGGTAACCGACCCCATTGAGATATCACGTCTTGACGGATTGGCTACTAAGCATCAGCGTGTGGATGAGGCTTATGATGACCATGCTGTTTTCATGTCGTCAACCAATTACGTTAACAGCGTTTCCGGTATACCTATGGATAAGCATATGGTTGTCGTTGAATGGAGGCCGGATAGCGAGCAGGGCTTTGTAACCATGGCTCATGATGAGGGTCTTGATGGGGACAGCTATTATATAGTTGTTATCAATGCCGGAGATAAGCAGGCTACGATCTACACCCCCGTGGACCCTGAGGATCCAAAGGATGGGACTTCCCGTGCGGTTGATGGCGATAACGTTTCCGTTGGCGGATCATATGTCTCTATATCCCCCAAGCAAGTAGAGAGGATAAGGGCTACTTTCCGTGATGGTAAATGGTATTATGAGTTAGTCACAAAAACATATCCTAGTAATACTGGAGGCATTAAGATCGGGGATGTTGATTTTGTGACGTTCAGATATTTATGGGAATCAAGTTCCGGAAGGGACTTGGACACGATGACGGAAGCCCTTAATTCTAATGTTCCCACCATAGATAATCTTGCTGTAGGTTGGTCTGGCCCCGGAAATGGAGATAGCTCTGTTAGAGAAGTTCTTAAATGGGGTGGTGATAATACCGGTTCTGGTAAGGAATGTGTTTGGATGTCGGTGAAGGATTTAAGGGCTAAATATTATGATATCCTACCTGAAGAGACGTATTTCATGGCCTACGCTACATGGTTTGGATCTAAAGGTACGGGTAAATGTTCTTTTGAACTTGTTGGATACAAGGGAGGTACGATGAGCCAAGACGGATATAATTTCATCAATACCGGTGGATCTGTGGTGTATCAAAATACGTATGATTTTGTTTGTCATACCAGTAAGGGTTCATCTACGTATAAGACATCCTACGAGAAGGTGGCTCGTGTTACCTACAATAAGCTCACTAACGAGGTTTATATGTCCATCGGTGACGCTATAGATCAGGAGGATAATTATGATAAGTTAGAGCGAGAGATCAATAATATAAAGGAAAGACTTAGCGATGTCGAGAGCGAGTTGGCTGTCGTAAGACGTATAGCTGAGGGCAAGAACGCGGCGTATATCTTTGATACGGTCGATGCCATGAATGAGTGGCTGGCGGTTCCGGAGAACACGGCTAAGCTCCGTGTGGGGGACAGCTTCTGGATCAGGGAGCAGGAGGTACCTGATTATTGGTGGGATGGAACTCAGGCTTTAGAGCAGGAAGGTCCGAAGGTTGATTTATCTCCTTATTATACGAAAGACGAGATTAATAATATTGTCAATGATATCAATCAGAAGATAGAGGATAAGAGTACGTCTATTATCTTCGATACTTATATCCAGATGAAGTCTTTCGTGGATGATCCAACTAACGCCGATAAGCTTAAGGAAGGTACTATCTTGTTGATACGAGAGAAAAACGTACCTGATTATTATTACGATGGTGCTGGGATAGTTAAGATGGAGGCCGATGTAGAGCAATGTCTTTACGTTACTTTGGCTAACAAGCCTACGGAAAGCACTATAAGTTATACTCAAGATCGGGAGGTGACTAATTTCGCTCCGGGTGCTATAGCTAGATGGGTTGACGCTGACGGCAATGACGTGTTTTATAAGCTTGTTGAGATAGTAGGTGGTAAGGCTAAGTGGATTACTCTTATCGATACTAAATACGGTAATGTGACGCTACAGAGCACTTATGACAAGAACTATGAGATCGTGAATATCGTATCTGGATCACGTTTACAAGCTATAAATAGCGATAAGGATGAGATCAAGTTCGTTAATAGCGCTACCGGTAATGTTACTGTCGTGTTTAACGCCACGGTATCAGGAGGAGCCAAGAAACTTACGAGCCTGTTGGCCGTGAACGAGGTGGTCCTTACGCCCGGGGCGGCGGCGTCCTTCACCCGTACCGGCGAGACCTTCACCCTCTCCGATCTTTTTGGTGTTACGATCTTCCCGGATCTGGCTGATTCCAACCGTGAGGGAGAATGGGTGATGAGCGTAGGCGTAACCGGAAAACCGATCCTTATGGAGGTAAAGGAGATGCGTAAGTGGGATGAGAGCATAACCAAGGATCTTACGATAGATGAGCTTAACGAGAAGTTCCCTAACGTGGATATCGGATTCGCTGTCGTATGCAAGACCATCAACAAGGTATATGAGATGGTTAACGGATACAAGGAATGGGTGTCTTATGATATAACCTCAATAAATTAATGGTATGGCTTTTTTAGTAGGATACGACACGGTAGCGTCCTATGTCACGTTTATAGTGAATGAGGATAGATTCCCTTGTTTTGATGGTAAGGGTGCTGATTATATACCCGATCCGATAATATCACCGAATGTTTTTAATCGCAATCTTAGGTTCTCGACATCTAAACCGGGATTCGTGGATGTTGATTGGGGGGACGGGACAAAGGATCAATATCCTTTAGTTAAGATATCTGGTGGTAGTTATAGGATTGTATTCAGGTCTCTTGACATTGAGTATAAGAAGAATCCGGATGATACCGTATGGTGGTATAAGAAAGAGGATGGTTCACAATACATACCTGTCCCTCCACATAAGTATAGCGATATCAGGCGTAGAGAGGTTACGATGAGGTTCTCTAACGTAATTGATGGGGAATTTAATATGGATGGTATTGTCCTTCATGAGTTCCCTATAGCTAATCTTCCTGATATAACTTATTTTGCTGTGGTTAGATCCGTTTTAAAAAATGGTGATATCCCATATGACAGGATAAGCAAGAGCGTTAATCTTCGTAATATACAGATGGGATCTTTTATTCATCCTGGTGTATGGAGTAATTGGCCAGAAGGTTTTTTAAATATGAAAGATCTGATGTATTTCGGATGCAATAACGTTTTTAACTTTGGGGATGATCCTGATTCTAATTGGAGAAGATTCTCTGAATGGAAGAATCTTACTAATTTTAACTTCAACTGGTGTAATATTCCTTCTTATGATCCGGCTTTTAATTCTATCCCGGCAAAAGATATAAGAATTATAAGCGATCGGAATAATATACCTATATTTGATGAGGTGGATAAGGTTGGAGATGATAAGACAGGCGTTACCTTTATGGGTGGTGGTAGCTCATGGAAACAAGATCTGGTAGGAGGTAAGTTGAATAAGATTCAGGGCACGTATTGTAATTCAGGCACGGTGCCGGTAGATGATCTTCCGGATTGGTTGTATGAGGTAAGGGAATTTAGGATATGGACTTTGTATGATGGTAGATTTATAAATACGCAGGAGAGGGCTGATACGTTCGTTAACACGTTTTATGATAAGATAATGTCGTGGAGTTATATAACGATGTCGCAGACGGCTTCTGACGGTAATAGGAATCAGTTTTATAAACTTACCTTAGATTTATATACTGCCGTAGCTCCTACTAATAAGAGACCGTCTGGCGTTTATCAGGCTCCTGATGGGTTTGTCAAGGGTGTTAGCAACGGTAATCCTACGACGCCTATGGAGAAGGTGTATGTGCTTACCAACAACTACGGGCAGACATGGGTCTTGGCTCCTGCCCCAGCTTCTAAGGCCGCCCTTACGAGGGCAAGGCGGGCTGGGAAGGCTAGGATTACCCCGTTCGTCCTTGGCGTAAAGGACGGCCATGTATCCGTGTTCAGCGGAGATGTATTGGATGATAATATGAGTAAGTATAATTTCGCCGACAAATACGAGGCCATAGATATCTGTAACGATCTAGGATTGGACAGCTCGCCGGTTGTCGAGTATTTCAGGAGAATAGAGGAGGGAGAGGTATGATTAAATAATCACAAAATCGATAGTAATCCATTGCAAAATCATAGAATTATTTGTATATTTGATATATTAAAATGAATTGAAAATGAGTCTAATAAAGCGTTCATATAAATACCGTATGTATCCGAATAAAGCACAGGAAGAACTTCTTGCAAAAACATTCGGATGTGTCCGTGTTATATGGAACGCTTGCGTTGACTCATTTAACTCATATGATAAAGAAACGAATCCTAATCCGAGATTTCCGACAAAGTCGAATCTTGTTATTCAGAAACCTTGGTTAAATGAGGTATCGGCAGCTACCTTACAGCAGAAGCAACGGGACTTTATCGAGTTCTCCAGACAGTACTTCAATAATAACAGGAAAGAGAAATTCGGTAGACCGAATTATAAAAATAAACACGACAATCAGTCGTTTAGATTGCCATTTCCGAAGTTTAAAATCGCTGACAATAAGATCCGGATCGAAAAGATCGGATGGGTTAAGATTGTTATTGATCGTGGAGTTCCATACAACGCTCGTTTTATCTCCTGTACCGTTTCAAAGAACCGTGCTGGTCAATACTTCGTATCAGTTCTTGTAGAAACAGAACAGTGCTACAAACAGAAAACCGGTAAAACAGTCGGAGTTGATCTTGGGGTAAAAACATTGGCTACATTGTCTGACGGAATATCTGTTGAAAATCCTCATTTTCTTCGCGATAACCAAGCGAAGTTAAAAAGGATGCAACGGCATTTATCAAGAAAGAAATTAGGAAGTAATCGAAGAAACAAATGCAGGCTAAAAGTATCAAGACTTCATTGTGATATAGCCAACAAGCGTTCATGGTACATGCATAATTTGACCACGATGTTGGTAAATAATTACGATGTTATCTGCATTGAAGATCTAAATGTTTCCGGTATGCTACAGAACCACAAACTTGCCGGTTCTGTATCTGATGCTTCTTTCTCGATGTTCCGTAACCAGCTTGAATACAAGTGTAGGTGGTATGATAAAGAACTGATTGTTATAGATCGTTTTTACCCATCATCAAAAACATGCTCAAGATGTGGTTGGAAGAATAAAGATCTGAAATTATCGGATCGAACATTTGTTTGTAAAGATTGTGGCTTGGAGATCGACAGGGATCTCAACGCAGCAATAAATATACAAGCCGTAGGAGTTGATGCGGCTATACGGACGCAGAGCAGCCGGGTTACCGGTTGTGTTGAAGCGTCTAAAATGGAGTAGGTATCTTAGGTTCTTTCTATGATTTTCTATAAAATTTACAACTATGAAGCTGATATGTAAGGATACGAATAAAGGGTCTATAACCTTTTTTACTAAAGGCAAATACGCTTTTAGGGGAGTTAACAGGAATGATACTACTGATGATGTGCCTGATCCTATATTGGATGTTAATAATTATAATGAGAGTATACAGTTTTATTCCAAGACCCCCGGCATGTGCGAGGTCGATTGGGGTGACGGGAATAAAGAGCAATTTCCTTTCGTGAAGGATAGGAGCGAATCCATATACGGGCGATATAGGTTGATGTTCAGGAGAAGGGATATAAGTTATCGTAAGAATCCGGATAGCCATCCATGGTGGTTTTATAAGGAAGATGGGAGCGAGTATGTTCCCGCCCCCAATCATGCTTATGATGATGGCATGGATAAGGAGCGTGTGATATCCATGTCTTTTACCAATGATGTTACGATGATGGAATCCCATAGGATTATGATGGTAGGTTTCCCTATACTTGATATGCCTAGCCTTATCAATATAATTATAAGTATTCCTGGGGATCGTACCATAACAGATATACCAAAGGATAGGATAATGAGATCGGTAAATATAGAGCGTATAACATTAAGTGAGTTTGGTGTGGATACGTTGACGTCCATCCCGGAGGATTGGAATAGACTAACTAAATTGAAAGGTCTGAATTTGTCCAAGTCTATTGACTTTAGTGATACCGAAGCTTCCAATATAAGGAAATTCCCTTCCATGTGGCCTAATTTGGAGATATTGCATTTAGCTGGTGGAAGGGTTAGGGTATATCCAAGGGAATGGCTGTCTTTTAGCAAGCTAAGAGAATTATATATATCCCCGGGAGTGGCTATGCCATCGTTTGATCCTAATACATGCCCGGCTATGGATGAGGTGGATAGGATAAATTCTAGTTTAAAAATTTTCAGTCATATAAACAGATGGTATGGATCCGTTGTAAGTTGGCATCCGTATATGAGTGGTAAGGGGTTGGAAAACATTGAGAGTCTCGACGCTTCACGTAGTTATAGTAATATAGATGTAAGTAATCTACCGGATTATATATATGAGATGAGGTCTATGAATAGCTTTTATATGCATTTCTGCGTGTCAACCCAAAGTCGATGTGATACGTTTATATCAACATTATATGATAAGGTAATGGGGTTTAATTATCTCACTATGTCCTCCTCTGCTTCTGATGGCGAAAGGAATCAGTTTTATGGATTGTATTTAACTATGTATTCGGCTTCCAGTCCTGTTGATAAAAGACCTAGTGGCGTATTACAGGCACCTTCTGGTTTTATAAAGGGTCAGTCTAATGGCTCTCCGTCGACTCCTATGGAGATGGTTTATGTGCTTATGAATAATTATAGATGGAGGTTTAGTATGGCGCCAGAGGCTTCGGTGTTAAGGTCAATACGATCTTCTGATATTGACACGAGGTCGTATAAGCCATATAAGCTTATCGTATTTGACGATGGGCGTACCTTTGTAGGCAATGGAGATGTTTTAGCTCATGATACGGATAAGGTATTATCGTTTGGGGGTCAACCAGAAGGGGAGTATTTATGTGATTCTATGGGATTGGACAGGAATGTTATTGTAGAATATTTTAACAAGATAGGTAATGGCTAAGACATTATATAAATACGAGGCATCATCCAACAAGTTCGTGTGGTTCACTACATGGGATAGGGCACTTAGAAATTATTATACCGATGATTATAATTATGTACCTGATCCTGTCGTTGGTAATCCTTATAATACGTTTGTCGAGTTTAGATCCAGAAAGCCCGGTATGGCTAATGTGGATTGGGGGGATGGAATAAAGGAGCAGCTTCCTATGACCAAGGTTCAAGGGGAGGATAATTATCGTATTATATTCCGTTCTTTAGCGATACAACATAAGAAAAATCCCAATACTACGTGGTGGTTCAGGAAGGAGGATGGATCGCAATACGTACCTGTGGATAATCATGCTTACGCTGATGGGAGGAGGGACGTACAACGGGCTGTGTCGATAGATTTTACTTGTGATATTTATTATGCCAATATCCAAGTTTGCAAGATGACATCTTTCCCGATTGTGGATATACCAGGACTTGAGTTTTTGGTCGTATCCCATACGCTGTATGTTAATGACGGTATACCTGTAGACAAGTTGTCAAGATCCAAAAAGTTAATTTATATCGATCTTCAAAATATAGGGCAAAGAATGACCGTAATTCCTGAGGCTATAACCAGTAAGACAGAGGTATATTATTTAAATATGTTTAATATGCTTGATCTTAGGGATATAGAATCTAGCGGAATAAGGAATATAAAGAATATGAAAAATCTTCAAACCCTTGAATTGTTTTCATGTTATTTGGATAGGTATATAAAGGAGTTTAATGATCTTCCTAAATTAACTTCGTTGAGAATACATCCTGGCCCTTCTGATATGTGGAATTATTTTGATATAAATACCCTCCCTTTTTTCGAGGTAGATAAGATAAATCCTAACATTACTAATTTTGATTTTTTAAATGACTGGGTAAGTGGAGAAAGGAGGACGGGTTGGAATGATGATAATATGTCGGGTAGAGGATTGGATCATCTTACAGGTTTTTTCGTCTATCATAGTAATAGTATTAGAGTGGATAAGCTGCCAGATTATATTTATGAGATGAGGTCTATTACATGGTTTGTGATGGATTATTCCACTCATAGCCAAAAAAGATCAGATGATTTCGTAAACTCCTTCTACGACCTTGTTGTAGGATGGGATCAGATTACCATGGCATCCGTGGCCAAAGATGGGGAAAGAAATCAGTTTTATGGACTTGCGGTTTCTATGTATGGTAGTCAATATCCTGACGAGAATCAGCGTCCTTCCGGCACGGAGCAGGCCCCAGAGGGATTCGTGAAAGGCTCATCCAACGGGTTTCCCGCTACACCTATGGAGAAGATATATGTGCTAAAAAATAACTACGCCCAGAGATGGACGATTAAACCAGAATAATATTATGAATATCAATATTTTAAAACTAAATTGGTGGGGGGGGGGTAAAATCCTATTTGCCTTATGATGAGAAGAAGAATGTTACCCAAAAGGAAGATAATAGAGGTATTCGAGGAATTATCTCCTCAGGATAATGGATATTGGGCGGTTCCTGATGGGGTCTATGAGGTTGAGTTCGCGTTGGTCGCCGGAGGTCTTAATGGAGAATATTCCGATGTATATAATGCCGGGAGTGGCGGTAACGGAGGTGGTGTACTGACTGGGACTATATCCGTAAATCCAGGTGTTACATATAGGGTGGTTGTCGGAGATATAGGTGGTGATAGTATATTCGGTATATATCAGGCTATTGCCGGTAAAGGTGGAAGAGGCGGATATGGAGTTGAAGGGGATGGTCATGATCCTTCCCCGGGAAATCCAGGGCAAGATGGATCATATGTTTTTAACAACAAATATCCTGACCGATACCCTTATCCTATGGGCGCTGGTGGTGGATCGGGAGCTTATACAAGAGGATGGGATACAGGCTTTTTATCCGGAGGTAAAGGTGGTAATCACGGAGGAGGTGATGGGGCTGGAGTTGAGGATACTGAGGGTGTTACTATTAATGGCAAAAATGGAGGTAATGCCACTTATTATGGAGGTGGTGGAGGAGGAGCCTCTAAAGCTTCTAATAGTGGGGCTACGAGCGGTCGAGGAGGATCGGGTTATCGCGGTATTGTTATTTTACATTATTTAAAAAATGGATGATATGAATAGATATGATATTATAAGAGAACTAGGTTCGTATTTTGATATAGTGGAATTGGTATGTCCTCATACATATAATAAGTGGAAGGACAGATCGTGGCAGTTTCTTGATACAGCGTTTCTCCATAATCTTCTTATATTACGGAGGGATATAATTAAACAGCCTATGTATTGTAATAATTGGGACAAGCAGGGGCAGTTTTCCCAACGTGGTCTTAGATGCAACATCTGCCAGATAGTTAAGGATAAGAAAGATGTTTATCTATCCGCTCATGTGTTGGGTAAGGCTGGGGATTTCGATGTCAAGTCAATGACGGCGGAACAGGCCAGAGGCTTGATTTTGGATCATCAAGATATGTTACCATATCCTTTCCGGCTTGAAGGGAAGGTGGGTTGGTTGCATTTTGATAGCCTTGATACTAGGAACGGTATACATGCTGTGGTGTTTTAGGTACTTAATGGTATAGTAGTTAACTTTGCGAGTGGGGTATAAAATGAAAGACAAAGACATGATAGAGCGAGTAGGGGCTTTGTGGAATATTGCGCTTGCGTATGGTGCCTCTTGTTGGGCTTACTTCCAGCCAGTGCATCATTTATTGACCGTATTACTTATAGTATTAATAGCGAATTTTTTGGCTAGGTTAGCGCAAAGCGTAAGGGGCTGGAAGCTCCGTAGAAGCCGTAGGAGGAGGTTTAGTTTCAAGAGATGGTTTAGGGAGGTCAGGTTTACTGATATTCTTAAGGAGTTCGCTTTGTCTTGTTTTATAGTAATGACATTATGTGTTATATATAAGACGTTATACCCGATCGAGGAGGAGGCTAGCATGATACTTACCGTTACCAAATATGGGGTGTATATAGCCCTTGTTGGATATGTGATGCTTTTCCTGAATACGATAGGGGATGCTTTCGCTGACGCTTATTTGGTGAAGGTGTTCAAGGCCGTATTCAAGAGGATAAACGTATTCAAGATGTTTGGCTTCTCTAAAAACATACCTGACGAGATGTTTGACGATATAAAGAAGATTGCTGATGATAAGGTTAAGGATAAGTCTTAAGGCTGTTTTTTGTTTAGGTCTGTCGCTATTCCTGTCCTCTTGTGGAAGCAGGAGGCAGGTTAGCGACACGTCTATAGATAATCGTTTGATAAGCAGGATAGAGACGATGATAGATGAGGTCATGGACCGGAAGATCGTGGAGATCAGGACATCTGATCTTAATGCTAATATTGTCATAACTGAGAGGAAATTCGATACTACGAAGGAGGTGGACCCATCCACTGGGGAGCGACCCGTGTCCTCCCAGACGGACGCTCATATCGTCATCGGCCGGCGGGATAGCACGGTGACAGCCGATTCCATTGGCATTGATAAGACAAGGAATGATATAAAGGATCTGGACAATAAGATAGATATCAAATCCAAGGATGTAGACGATAAGGAGGAATCAAGGTGGCCGATGGCTATTATCTTTATGTCGATCTTAGGTATATTGGTTGTATTATTCGTGTTGTTGAAAAGATTCAGATTGATAAAATAATAGGTGTACAAGAAACCCCATACACCTATTGGTTATCACCCCAGAAAAGAATTGCAAATATGAGGTCAGTCCCGGATTCGAACCGAGGTATATGGTTTTGCAGACCACCGACTAAACCACTCATCCAACCGACCATGGCGCGAATATATCCATTTTTCTTGATAATATATTCGTTCATCATTATTTTTGGATCTATTTTTCAAGATTCGTCTTTATAGTTATCTTTGTGAAAAAGAAATACGAATGAATCAGATCAATATCATACCGAAGATAATTCATGATAAGTTCGCCGTTAGGATTATCATGGATGATTACGATATAGAGAAACCTATCGTTATTACTGTCGTGGCTAGACGTAACGATGGTGAGTATAATACCCAGATATTGACATACCCGACATCGGGCGTTGATTATGAGGGTAATGTAAGGATGGTGTTTTTTGATGTCGCTAGGTCTCATGTTTGCCAGATAACATCGGTATTTATCAACGGTCATGAGGTCAAGACATATTATACCGATATCCCGGATCTTGATATGCAGGCTCGTTATGACGATAGTTTGTGTAGGTACGATAAGAAGGTTAATATGAATGATATTCGGTTGTCATTTCAGGTGCTAGAGACACGTGATCCAAAGGTATTGCAGGTACTGGATGAGTCCGAGTGGGGGCTGCTGGAGGACAGGAAGGCGATCATCGAGATCACTACCCCTGGGATGTCCGACCCCGTTACGTTGTTTCTTGGCAAGAATCAGGTCAATACCTTTACCAGCCTAACACTAGGTCTCAATTGTTTTAATTACGATGATTGTAATGTCAAATACCTTGACCTCCCAGACGGTATATATGATATCAAGATCATAGGTAGCCCTTCCACTTACAATTTCAGTCGCAAGTATCTTAAGACGGATCTTATACGCAGACGTCTCGACCGGCTATTGATTAAGACTGATGTCTTATGCGAGGATATGGATAAGGACCTTATAGGCAAGATACAGGAGATGGAGACACTTATGGCCGTAGCCGAGGCGAATGTCAGGTTGGATAACATAAGGGCCGCCCATGAGATTATTGATCGTGTCGGAGAGCTTCTTGAGATGGCTACCAATTGCGTGGATTGTTAAACATAAAAATATTTAGTCGTGGGTTGTAATACTTGTAAGGAAAAGGCGTTAAGGGCCGAGAGAGAAAGGATTGAGAGAAGTATGATGAATCATTCTTCTTCTACCGCTGTTAGCGATATGGAGTACGCTTCTAGGAGCACCGCTGGTTGTATGGTTATGCAAGATCCGTTGCAGACCATGGAGCGTGACGTGGTTAGTATATATAAGCAAGTTCGTACTAAGGGTGATGGCGTTGGTGTATCTTATCTTAATATGCAGAAAAAGATCCGTGAGTGGATCAAGAACCTGCCGTATGGATGCCCGCCTGACGAGGAGGTACAAGAAATGAGAAAGGAGATTCTGAATGGGCGCGCAGAGCATATCAAACCTTGATAGGACGGATTTATGTAAGTCCGTAGACGAATGGCTGTCCTGCCAATGGGGTAGATATATGAGATACCATAGGTATAGGATCGGTGACAAGCCCGATATATCCTATTGGGGTAGGATAATTCGTCTGCAAAGGTCATTATGTGATAATGATTGCGGGTTATGTCCGGATGAGGTGAGATCGTTAAAGGAACGTGTTAATAAGTTACTGGCATGAAAAAATACAGTTGTTTACATATAACTCCGTCCACTTGCGTACCTTATGAGGGTGATCTACCAGAGTGGTCAAAGCATAAGGACTCTGATGAGTGTGTTATGATCTCTGATGTGATAGAGGAGATATATGACGAGCTTACCCGTATCAGGGAGGCTATAGATGTCCGGGATCTTGGTGAGTCTTGCGTGAAGGTAAGTGGCGATAAGACCGTAGCGAAAGTTCTTTATGCTTTGGAGGATAAGATTTGTCGTGAGTAACGAGCCATAGTCCAAAAATGGACGATGGTGATAATCATATGTATAGATATTGATTTATGAGGATTGCTAGATGTTAAGCTACTGTAAATCAAGTATCCAATTTGTAAGGAGTCTTCTAAATAAGTAGGTTAGATAGATACTCTTGTAAGTTGTAAAATATCTTTATGTGTTAGATATAAAAAATAGCCAATTGATTTGTCATAGACGATTCGATTGGCTATTTTTGTATGTCCATCATATCTCACGATGTAATGGACATAGGTTATTTATTATGAGTGCAAATATAATTATTTTCAATGATTCTATGAATAATAGTAGTAGGATTTTGGCGTCTAAATCCAACGAAAACGGATTATCTACAATATTTAGCTACAATGGTAATGATATAACTTTCAAAACAGAGAACGGTATCACTTATGTGAATGCTACCGAAATGGCGAAGCCGTTTAAAAAGAGACCAAATGATTATTTATCGTTATCTTCTGTAAATGAGTTAATTAATGCCATTACCAGAAAATATGGTAATGCTGATTTTCAGCCTGTTACGATTATCAGGGGTACGGTTAATCCTGGCACATGGATGTGTGAGGATCTGGCTTTGGATTTCGCTCAGTGGCTTAGCGTTGATTTTAGGTTATGGTGTTTGGACAGAATTAAAGAGCTTCTCACTACAGGCAAATGCGTGATTCCTGATTTTAATGATCCTCCCGCCGCTGCTGAGGCTTGGGCTAAGGAATATCGTGGCAGGGTAGCCGCCGAGAAGCTGGCGTTAGAGGAGAGGGCCAAAGCCGAGGAGATGGCTAAGGTTCTTGAGTCGAAGAAAGAGGATATAAAATTTTCAGAGTCGTTTATCATGTCTGGAGAGTCAGATTTGCTGGTAAGGGATTTAGCCAAGAAGCTTGAGCAGAATGATATAATTATAAGCGATAAATGTTTACGAGATTTTCTTGTTAAGATAAAGATAATAGTCAAAAGGGTTAAGGTTAATGGAGATTGGGAGATTACGGCTAATGCTGTAAGGAAAGGGTTTGCTCATTATCGTGATAAGAATATATGTACGGAATCCGGAAAGGTTGTATATGCAAGGACTATCTATATAACAGGAAAGGGTTACCGGTATATATTGTCATCTATAAACGGTAGTAAGAAAAGCGATTTCATATTATGTGGAGGCATGTTCAGGGATTATGGCGTTTTTGCCGGATCGGAGTCATTTAGTCATTGGGATAATTAATTCCATTTTTGCCCAAAAACTGATAATCAGGTAACTGCATATTTGCATTTACGGTTATGTGTCTCATATCGGTAAAATATCTATATTTGCGACAAAGTGAATCACAATGATATACGGTAACAAAGAAATAGTTCGGACGTTCACCAGAAACAACCCGCCTGCCGGGTACGTGGGCGGTTCTGTTGACTACCGGGTCCCGGCCAACGTCTATTTTGGCGATACGCAGGAGGAGGCTGACAACAAGGCTGAAGATGATATCAAAGCCAACGGTCAGGACTACGCCAATACATATGCCGACATAATACCGGCTGTATGGTATAATGATCAGGTATGCGATGAGTTTATCAAGAACAATTGCGTAAGCGGTAAGGGATCCAAGGAGCAGGTATGTATAGAGGAAGGTAGGTTTGTCTCTTACGTATCCAAGAAAGATGCCAATGATAAGGCTAGGGTGGAGCTTGGACGGATCGGGCAGGGGGAGGCCAACTCCGTCGGGGCTTGCTGCGAGGACTGGGCCTCACAGCCTCTTCGTGGCTTGTTTTACAAGAACGATTGCGAGGCTGGCACATCGGGCAAGGAAGGTATTGTATATGAATTACCAGCCGGAGCCGTCATATCCGATATATCCCAGATAGACGCCGATACGTTAGCCTATAGGAAGTTCATGAAAGAAGGTCAGGAGAAGGCTAACGCCGAGGGTAGTTGTTCACCTGTATTCTATAATACGAAGATCGGTGATTGGTTTGAAAAGGTATGTCCGTTCGGATATAAGTCCGGTAAAGTATATTACTCTATCAAAGCCAACAGGTTCAGGTCATGGATATCGGTTGAGGATGCCAACGCCAAGGCTCGTGAGGTCTTGATGGTAGAGGGACAGGAACATGCTGACCTTAATCTTGAGTGCGAGAAATGGATTGAGAATATCGATCAAGAAGATCAGTGTTATTGGTGATAATGCCTTTTTTTTGTTTTTCCATAATTTATAGATTAGTGTTTGGAGGTAGGGGCTTATGGTCTCTACCTCCTATTGTTTCATGCGCCTTGTTGTCTTATTATTAAACCAAATAAGTATCTTTGCTAAAAACATTAATATTATTCATATGTGTAATTCAGGTGGTTGTTGTCATGATCATTCACGGGAGCGTCCAGAGGAGTGTTGTCATGGCGTTAAGATAGATAAGTTTCTTAACAAATGTTATGATGATCCTTGTGATCCTTGCGATCGGGATTGTCAGGACGAACCTTGTGTTGGTTATGGATGTCCTATAACCTTGTATGATAAATGCGTCTTGTACTCAGGTGATGAGTTGGTAGCGGATGGCATAGAGAAAGGTACTGACATTTCTGTCGTTATAGACTCATTGAGGCGTATTATAGCGTCTAGGGATAAGCAGATAGATTTATACCATCGTGAGGTTCTGGATTTGAAGAGGATTATAAACGAGCTTGTCAACGCCGGTGGTAGCGGCGGGGATAGCGGAACTGAAGAGGAGGTTTGGTGATGAACGGTTGCAACAAAAAACAATATAGGCCTACTGTAGACGACACGAAAGTGCCGTGCTCTACGTACATGAGTACCGATTGTATTTACCCCGGTGATAAGGTACGTGTGGAATCATTGGGATTATCCCCTAATTGCGATATGTCCGATACCCTTAACGCTATGATAAAGGCTATACGGGATAGGGATGCCGAGATACTTGAATTAAGAAGAATGATCAATAAATTGATTTGATATGAGAAGTAATTGTAATCCATGTAAGCCGGAATATAGACCGGGGGACGAGTGCAGTATCTACAGTTCCCAGATCATATATGACGGTCAGTCGTTCCCTGAGGCGGATATCAGGAACGGTGATAGCATGAATAGCGTAATCGAGTCTCTGGTAAGGAAGCTGGTTGCCGTATCTGGCGCCACGGCGTCCATCCAGCGTGACTCGTTCAAGGGCGTTCAAGCTGTCAGATTAAGATACGAGCCGTTGAATGTGCTCAGTGTTACCTATTGTGGTACTATCGTCCCTAATGACGGATATGTCGTTTCTGGCAGGTCCGTTAAGTTTAAGAAGAAATATTGCATGGGTGATGAGTTCACTGATGTTAATATCGTATATACTACATTGAATAGTAATATTTTAAATACCTCATGTTATGGCTAAAAGAGTGTACGATACGGTCTTGGCTTCCGAGTGTGACGGCTGGGTATGTGGTGAGACCCTCAAGAAGGGATCTCTTCCCGTAGACAGGTTAGAGCTTGACTCTTTTTCAGAGGCTGTCAGGGAGCTTATAGAACGGTTTTTCGAGGAGGGATGGTTGCCGGACATGATCTGCGATCTTGGTTGTGGTGGCGCCAGCGTGTTTGAGATTAAGCCTACTAACTTCGAGTATCCTCCTGAGGGTGGCGAGCAGATTCTGGAGATTATCGTAGGTAAGAGTGATAAATGGACTATAACTCAAGCGGAATGATATGAATAATTTAAAAGATATTCTTGCTAAGATCGAGCAAGGTTCCTCATGGGTGTCCTACGACAAGATTTCCGGTACCGGGCCAGACAAGGTCGCTATTAAGGTAGAGCCGGGATGGATGGGTAGGTTGCCTAGGGAGACTTACGTGGCGGTCGAGAAAGGCAAGGTTACGAAGCTCGCTACTATAACCCAGAAGGGTATAGAGCGGGTAAGCGTGGATCCTACCAGTGTCATGTTCGACATGGAGGGCGGGACGGCGACCATCAACGCCAAGCTCAACTCCGCCTCGGTCAAGGCTTCCTGCCTTACCCTTGGTGGCTCGGTGAGCAAGTCCTATATAGTATCCATGAACGTGAACGGCTTATCCATGAAAGTCCCGGAAGAGGATAGCAGATATATAGTGTATGCCGATCCTGAGGATCCCGGAGCCACTGATTTGTATGAGGCTAGCTTTGTCATAGCTATGCCTAAGAATATGGATAACGAACAGCATCATGAGATGTTTGTCTTGAACGGTAAGGTTGTTAATATCAATCAACAGCCTAATGATATACCTTATATCATACTTGATCATGACTTCGATAACGTGACTAGCGAGAACGGTCAGGTTGTCATCGATATCAAGTCCAATACCGAGTATGATATCGAGCTGGTATGTTGCACTTGCGGTGATGGTAGTGAGCCGGAACCGGAACCACCCTTCAACGTGGATCCGCAAAGGTTGACGCTTAATAAGGATGGTGATACCCAAATCGTGAGGGTAGAGGCCGGAGATGATGTTTCATGGAGAATAGAGGAGAATTGACATGATTGAATAAATTGTTTATTTCATACACAATGTTTATATTTATAGTATAAGATATTAAAATGAAATTAGTTGAAAGACATATCGTAAAAGACAACCGGTTTGAGGATATCTGCCTCAAATCCGGGTTGTTGTACAATTATGTTCTTTTCAACGTCAGGAAAGGGATATTCGATGGTAACTATCTAAAGGAATATGAGTTCTCGACCAAACTTTGTAAGGAGAATCAGATTGATTTCAGAAATTTACCTGCTGCTGTGTCCCAGCAAGTCATAGCCCAAGTCTTCTCGTCGATAAGGTCTTGGATCAGATCAAAGAAGGAATATGAAAATAATCCTTCAAAGTTTAAGTCCAAACCTAAATTGCCGAAGTACAAACGAGGCAAGAAGCAGAATATGGTAGTCTTTACGACTTCTTCTTGCAGGCTTAAGGATGATGGATGTATTCATTTTATCAAGAGTGTAATTCCACCAATCAAAACAAAAATAGGAGATAGCAAATTATGTCAGGTTAGGATAGTCCCTCAAGCTACATGCTATGTGGTTGAGGTTATTTATGAGAAGAAGGAACAGGATATTAATCTTGATAAGGATAATGTTCTTTCGATTGATTTGGGATTGAATAATTTATGTACATGTATAAGCAATGTAGGTATCAATCCTTTCATTGTAAACGGAAAGATTATAAAATCCTTCAATCGGTGGTATAATAAGAAGGGAGCTAGATTGATGTCATATATTGGCGATAAGGGAACTTCAAAGAGATTAAGACAGTTAAACAATTACAGGAATTTTTGGATTGATGACAAGATTCACAAGGTTAGTAGATATATTGTTAACTATTGTATTGATAACAATATCGGAAGTCTTGTGATAGGTTTGAACAAAGGCTGGAAAAACGATATCAATCTCGGTAAGAAAATAAACCAGAAATTCGTTGAGATCCCATTTTCGAGACTTATAGACAAAATTTCCTACAAATGTAAATTAGTTGGAATCATCCTTCAGGTTCACGAGGAGTCCTATACTTCTAAAGTAGATCATCTGGCTTTTGAAAAGTTAGGTAAGCATGATGTTTATCTTGGCAAAAGAAAGAAACGTGGATTATTCCAAAGCTCTATCGGAAAGCTTATTAGCGCTGATATCAATGGAGCTATTGGAATTGGAAGAAAAGTATTCGGTGATTCTTACGTCAGTAGGATAATCGATAGTGGGTTAGCGTTTAACCCGGTTAGAGTAAACATTTTGTGATATAAATATTAATCTAATTAATAAGATGAATAATTTTAATAACGTGGCAAGGGAAATAGATAAGAATTGCGTTGAGGGTAATTGCTTTGCCATTAACGACAAGAGCCATGGGGTAGGCGATAATAAGCTTAATATCGTATACAAGGCTAATTATACCGGTCAGATCTGTACGGCTAAGTTCCGTATAACGTCAAAGGACGGTAATATTGTCAAGGAGTATATGATAGCTCAGGACGCCAAGCCCGTTTATTATAATATCAAGATGGTTCAGCCGTTCACCAAGGACGACTGTCTGGCCAACCAGCATGGATCGGTGGTGTTGTATACGGTCGAGGAAAGGACTTACAAGTCGTTTATCTCGCAGGAGGACGCAGACGCCAAGGCTATGGAGGATATAGCCCTGAACGGTCAGAAATACGCCAACGAGCATGGTGAGTGTATAACCGATATCTGGTATAACGAGGAGCAGAGAAAGACGTTTATACGTAATAATTGCGATAAGTTCAGTGACGGTCAGGAATATGTTTATATCATTCCTGAGGGCAAGTACGTATCTTCCATCTCTCAGGAGGACGCCGATAGGAAGGCTCTTGAGGATATTGAGAAGAACGGTCAACAACAAGCCAATTTGGAGGGTGAGTGTAAGCCTAAGGAGAATATCTATTATGGTAAGTTCAGTAAGACCTTTACCCGTAACAATTGTGACTCCACCCAATACGGTACTGATGTGGTTGTCGATGAGACGATGGTTACAGGGGACTTCAGATCTATCGTGTCTCAGGAAGACGCTAATAGCCTAGCCCAAGCCGCTGTCGAGGCTCAAGGTCAGGATATAGCGAATATCAAGGGTAACTGTGAGAAGATACCGGTATTTACCGGATCGTACTCTAAGGTATTCCAGAGAACCAACTGCCCTGAGGGTTCTACTCCTGTTGACTTCACCGTGGACGAGAAGATGTGTTCTGGATATCCGTTTACTTCTACGGTATCGCAGGATGCCGCCAACAAGCTGGCGCAGGACGCTGTCGAGGCGCAAGGTCAGGCTATCACCAACGAGCGTGGCGACTGTCAGACTAACGTCTACTATAACGTAAGGATGGAGAAGACAGTTACGAGAAATAATTGCGACGAGTTCCATACTGGTCAACCTTATACTTATGTCGTTGCGGCCGGTAAGTACTTCTCTATTATCTCTCAGGAGGATGCTGATAATAAGGCTAAGGCCGATCTTGAGGCTAACGCCCAGCAACAAGCCAACCTAGAAGGTGAGTGTAAGGAGAAGACGATCTACTACGGTAGGTATAATAAGGAGTTCACTCGTAACAACTGTGATGAGACTCAATACGGTACTAAGGTTGTCGTGGATGAGACTATGGTGACAGGAGATTTCAGGTCTACCGTATCTCAGGAAGACGCCAACAATAAGGCTAAGGCCGCCGTCGAGGCTCAAGGTCAGGATGTGGCTAACGTAAAAGGTAAGTGCGAGAAGGTGCCTGTATATACCGGTACTTATACACGTACGTTTACCCGTAACAATTGTGGTACTGGCACTGGTGGTACTTATACGGTAAATGATAGGATGGTTGACGGTTATCCGTTCACGTCTACCGTATCTCAGGAGGATGCCAATAACAAGGCCAAGGCCGCCGTTGACGCCCAAGGACAGGCCCTTGCCAATATCCACGCCCTTTGTACGTACACCGGCCGTGCTTCCTTGGAATTCACGAGAAACAACTGTGGTGAGTGTAAGATCGGATCTAAGGTGACAATCACCCAAGATATGGTAGAAGGGCACCCATTCCAGTCTAACGACTCCCAGACCGCCGCTGACGCTATGGCCATGACCGCCGTACAGGCCCAAGGACAGGCTTTGGCTAACACCAAGGGTACTTGTTCTGACGCTACTATGTATACCGGTAAGGCTAGCTTCGAGTTCACGAAGAGTAATTGTGGCGCTAATCAGGTAGGAGATCCGTTCACCGTGACACAAGATATGGTGGAAGGTCATCCGTTCCAGTCTTGCGTATCACAGGATGAGGCTAACTTAGTCGCTATGGCCGCTGTCATGAATCAAGGTCAGAAGATCGCCGATGAGCGTGGTACTTGCCATGAGGCTCCTAAGTACACCGGTCATTATAGCGAGGCGTTCGAGAAGAACAACTGTCCGTCTGGTCTTATCCCGTCTTCGGTTACCGTGACCGAGGCTGACGTAACCGGAGGCCCGTTCTACTCATATGAGAGTCAGTACGCCGCCGATGAGCTTGCTAAGGCCGCTGTCAAGGCGCAAGGTCAGGCTATAGCCAATGATCGTGGTACTTGCGACGAACTGAAGATATATGTAGGTAATTATAGCAAGGAGTTCACTCCTAAGTGTCCTACTTGTCAGTATGCAGATCCTATCACCGTAACCCCGGATCTTATGGGTCAGTTCTTTACCTCAACCCGTTCTCAGGAAGAGGCAGACGCTTTGGCTAAGGCCTATATCGACAGAATGGGTCAGGCGTTCGTCAACAAGAACTATGATGATACGTGCCATACGAAGACCGAGCAACCGGTATGGGAGACTATAGAGACCGTATGTAAGGACTGTATCTCTCAATTACATCAACGTAATACCAATACCTGCTACACTGATCCTGATAATCAAGAGCGGTATATAGCTGGTGGTAATAATACATGTTTCTGGTTTGGTACGGCATCCAAGGTCTTTACCCGTCAATGTGCGGATGGTGGAGTTGGAAGCTCTGTTACCGTAACTCAGAATGATGTTACGGATCCAAGTCCTAGCTCTGATGGTAAGTTTAAGTCATGTGTATCCCAAGCTGACGCTAACGCCAAGGCATTGGCCGCCGTGAACTCTCAGGGTCAGGCCGTGGCTAACTCGAAGGGTACTTGTACGTGGACAGGAAGCTATACCGGACAGGTTAGGAAGAACAATTGCGCTGACGGCGGCGTGGGCGACATGGTATCCGTAAGTAGCAGCAAGCTTCCGGGACACCCGTACACCTCCACCGTTTCCTTGGCTGACGCCAACAAGAAGGCTGAGAACGCGGTTCGTGGATCTGATGGTCAGGCTTACGCCAATAAGAATGGAGGATGTACATGGACTTACGTGGCAAGCCGTGACTTCTATAGGAACAATTGCGCCGGAAGCGGGGTTGGTCAGAGAATAACAGTGACCTCTACGCAGGTTAACGGCGGTACGCCTATCACCAGCAAGGTTTCTTTGGCTGATGCCAGAAGCAAGGCCGAGCAGATCTTAGACCAGAAGGGACAGGATTACGCTAACCAACATGGAACTTGTGTATGGACCGGTACTGGAAGCGCTACATTTTATAAGGATAATTGTGGTACATGTAAACATGGTGTCGCTCTATCCGTTCCTTATAGCGCCTTAGGGTTGTCAGCGTTGACATCTACCGTATCTCAGGCGGATGCCGACAGCAAGGTTCAAAACGCTTTCAAGAATGATACGGCGACTAAGACCGCCGCTCAAGCTTACGCTAATAAGAATGGTGATTGCGCCGATGACGATGATACCCCATCTTATGATGATTGGAGTTACTATTGTAGTGGATGCGATTATCGTAGGAGTAGGAATCAGACCAATCCTTGCTCTTCAGCCCCAAATCAAGATGAGTTGGTTGAGTCCGATTCGAGATCTTGTGGATGCGGGTGTGATAATACATATCATATGGATAATAGCAGGTGTAATAATGGTAATAGCGAGGAGCATTATTCTAGCGAGTGCGATCCTACAGGATATTGGCAGAATGGTGGTAAACATTGCTGTAATCCACATGACTACACTATCTATACCAATGAGGTATGTAAGGGATGTTCGGGCGAATGCGGTGATGTATGTGTTCCTGATAGCCCTATTAAGGTGGTTAGCGCTGGTGAATTTTGTGCTTCTTCATCGAATCTGGCTAGTGAACAAGCTTATAACAAGTATAAAGAGTACAAGGATGCATTACAAAATTTAGTTGATGCTAGGATATGTCCTTCTAAGGTTGGCAATGATGACCGATGGGGAAATGTCAAGGCTACGAACTGTCCTAGCAACTGTACTCCTAAGACTATCAGTTATAAGCAAATCGCTGGTAAATATACCGCTTGCACCAAGGATGAGGCAAACAGAATAGCCGACGATAACCTCCAATCCGATGGTATCTCTTACGCTAATGGCTTGGCGCAGGCCGATAGATGCGATTGCGTGGAGCCAACAAAGACGTGGTCATGGTCGGTATCTATGAATAATGATTGCATGAGCCATGAACAACTTGTCACATCAAGAGGATTTACGATTACGTATAATAATCAATGTGGTAGATCTATATCTGGTTCTGTGAGTGGTATAGGATATACACAAAACGGAGAAGAGCAGGTCAATAGCGCTAGCTTTACAATTCCCGCAGGATCCGGAACCAAGAGTGGAAGTGTATATTTTAGCCGAGAAGTGGTATGTGGAGATGTAACAATCTCTGGTCATGATTCAGGTAATTGTTGACAATCACTGCTGTTATGGTTTTTAATAAAAAGGAGAGACTTATTAGCCTCTCCTTTTTTTGTTATACATCAGAATCTTAACAGTTCCCAGATCCTCCTCCAGAAACCCTTATAGACCCACATTGTACTCCTGAATCAAAACCTATGACACCGGTTTTTTTACCAGACCCAGTAGGTATACTTACGGTAGTACTTCCAGCCGTAACGGTTTGTCCATGATCATTCCTACCAGTAACAGTTACGGTTATTGATTTAGATGATCCACATTGATTATTGTAAGACACTTCATAGGAGCACCTTAATGTAGATGTAGAACCAGACAGACCATTACAAGGATCACCGCTCAGCATAGCGTTGGCGCTCCACGTCTTTGTTGGCTCCACGCAATCGCATCTATCGGCCTGCGCCAAGCCATTAGCGTAAGAGATACCGTCTGAATCGATGTGAGTTTAGCTTATTCAATGCGCATTGTTTATCTATTAATTAAAATCATTAATATTGTATCGTTAATATTAATACATTAAGTTATGGCTTGCAATAAGAAAAAGAAAATGGCTAATGGAGGCAAGGTCTCCGAGAAAAAGAAACCTCAACTGAAATGTGGAGGCAAGGTTAAGAAAAAGAAGTAATAACCGGAGGGGTATATCCCCTCCTCAGTATTTAGCATATGAAAAATTCAGAATTTGTATCTAGAATCATAAATGATATGAACTCCATCAATAAGGACGCTCATGTCAGTAGGAGATGGATATTATCCATAGGAAGACAAAAGGCAAGATCATATATAGCCCAGAAGTATGCTGATGGAACCTTGTTCGGCGAGGAATCACTGTATACTCATATCAATTGCATGGAGATGGATAGGGTTCGGAAAATTGATTGTTGTTTTGATGAGTTTAAACTATGCAGGATACTTATGAGATCCAAGAAAAGATTGCCCGATATGATATATACCCGTATAGGTCCGGCTATCATCAAAGTATCAAACATCATGGATGATATTATATTTACCTCCATATCGTTAAGAAAATACGCTAACAACAAGGAACGTAAATACGGGAATATAGATCAATACTATTATTATGTCAATGATGGATATATCTATATACCAGATATTAACATAGAGGCTATAAATGTTGATCTTATAACTCTCGACAGAAAAGCGGCGTTAGAGCTAGGGGGATGTGGAGCTGAAAAAGATAAGCCATGTACATCTCAATGGGATTATGATTTCATATGCCCAGACAAACTTCTTGAATATGTGGTTTCCGAAACATTAAGGGAAACTGTAACCAAATTGCAGATCCCTACGGATGAGAACCCGGATATGGATATTAATAAGAAAACACAAAAAATTCAATAACATGAATCTAATAAGATCAATAATCAATTTCTTTGGTTTCAATGACGCCATAGTTGACGGTATAGGCGAAAGAGGGATGAGAGACAGCTCTATTATAAGATATAATGAGGTGCACGATATGTATGACAAGATTATAAAAGATCTGGGAGATATGTCGGCTTACGTATCCAAGGGTTATATCTATGATAAGATAAAGGAAAGAACGGGATTAAGTACCAGACATATTAGTAGGATATTAAATCATACTAAGAGAAAAGATCTTAGGTTTATATAAAAAGGAGAGGATAATCAACCTCTCCTTTTTGTTTTTAACAGCCTCCACCTTGACTTGGATTAGATACATACATGCTTGTAGCATTGCTAACACAATCACTTCCGCCTGATATCGTTCCCGATCCGGATGGTATGGTGACTGTTTTAGTGGTAGAGAAATATTCTACATCTCCAGATGGTTCAGATCTAGTATAATACACATCAAATGATGCTGTTTTAGATTTACCACATGGATTATCATAGCTTACGGATATACTTAAGCATTGTCCATTAAAACTTCCGCTAGCGTAAGCGCTCCATGTTTCGAGGCAATCGCATCTATCGGCCTGCGCCAAGCCATTAGCGTAAGAGATACCATCGGAT
>ERZ791914.21-NODE-21-length-164035-cov-45.959800_pt1 | contig 164035 bp, 143 predicted proteins | sample MGYA00510140_ERZ791914 | MGnify/ENA primary metagenome ERZ791914 (study PRJEB30046, sample SAMN00792079) | human gut metagenome | study: EMG produced TPA metagenomics assembly of the A metagenome-wide association study of gut microbiota in type 2... | reverse complement strand
GAAAGAAGGCTGCAACAAAATGAGCAAAAAAACTCATTTTGTTACAGCCCCATTAGGAGCGTAAAATAAACAGTATGAAGATTGCAAGAATCCGTATGTTAAAATGGTAATGACATTAAAAAAGATATTTAATCAGCAGACAATAGAGCCGTGCAGACATAGGCTGGCGGGTAGTGACTGGTACGTGATAAAATAAAGCAGAGGGAAATGTCCTGATTTGATAGATTTTTATTCACGAGTTAGAGAACCTGTTTATCAGTAGTTGCAGCAAGCTTGGATAATCAAAATCACGCTTTTTATGGCAGGTGGTGAAAGTAATGGATGAAGCTGAACAGAAAAAGAATTGCATTGCTGAAATTGATCAACTGTATGCAAGTGTAATGCATTTCAATACGCAACAGGACTTCTTGGAATATATGGGGGAACTGCGAAAATTTCCTTATTTAACTCCTTATAATGCGATGATAGTTGAAGTACAAAAACTAGGCAGTGCTTTTGTAGCACCTCTGTAAACGTGGCAGAAATATATCATCGTCGGCCGAAAGCGGGAGCACGTCCTTTTGTTATCCTGCGTCGTTTTGGACCTATTTCTTTTGTCTATGAGTTAGATGATACAGAAGGGAAAGAGATGCCACAGGAAGTCATTTCTAAATACATTCTTCATCCATTTCATTCGAATACACTCATTGACGGGGCAAGCTTCAAAATCTTGTCAAATCTCTGCTCAAGGAGGGTATTCGTTATCTGGAAGAAAACTATGGTACATATTACGGTGGCTAATACAATGGAATGCTGCCAATGTTGCCAGACTCTCACATACCTCGAAAGGTAATGTTGATATCATCAATCATGATTTGGAAAAAAACCATCAAAGAATAGATAAAGAAATTCTTGAAAAACCATAGCATTATTTAATTAGATATGACTGCTTCAAAAAAAGATGCAAATTAGGAGATTCAACGGGTACCATATGGAGAAAATATGACTTGGAAATAGGGGCAGGTTTTTGGATTTTGTGGTCGGTATGGATTAACTTGACTATTTTCTGTCGTCGGTTTTACAATGAATTTAGATTATTTACAGATTAGGCACAAAATGCTGTTGGAAAGGGGATAACTTGATGAATCAGGATTTGTTTTCATTACAGAGCCTTATATTATAAGTCAATTAGATTTTGTGTGATGTTTGAGCCTTTTACGGATAAAGTTTATTACGAACTATTGGGGGATGAAATTATTGGATAAAACAAAGGAAGTAATATCTATTCTTAAATTTTTAAATGAATTAGGATCACTAAAATGCCATATTGTTAACAACATCAAACAGCAACCGTGGTTTTTTTATTTAGACAATATACCTGAGAATTCACCAGAAATTCAGTTACATTTTCGCGACCGTATAAACGAAGAAGAAGAGGAAGATATTAGTCCAGTAATTTTATCGGTATACAATCCTGCTTTTTCATCTTGTCCAACTCCGAAGCGTAATTTTTTAGACTGGCTTGCTAATGATTGGAATCAATTTGATAAGGAACCAAAGTTTATAAAAAAACGATATAAAAAAAATATCAAGACTGGAGCTCCTTTGAAAGATGATAAAGGTGAAATCTTATATGAGTTTTTTCAAGATGATTCATCGCGAGTAGAGTCTTTTCAGGTTTGGCTTGAAAAATGGAGAGAGTGGGCAAAAGAGCAAGAACGTATTCGCTCTGTTCGTAAATTCTTCCGAACTTTGTATAATTTAAATATGGAATTGAAAAAAGACAATGAAACAATAGAATTAATGGTCGGCAATGGCATTTTGATGAGTCGCACAAATTCAGTATGCCATCCTATTTTAGCAAAGCGAATCAATATTAAGTTTGATATTGAAAAGAATATTATTGAGTTGATTGACACAGATCGCGATTCTGAATTGTATACAATGTTGCTTTCTAATATTGATGAAGTGAATCATACTATAGTACAAGAATTACAAAAGGATTTGGATGCACAAAATTATCATCCACTAGACAGAGTAGAAACATTTAAATTTCTTGAACGTGCGATTCATTCTATTACGCCAGATGGCCGTATGCTTAGATTTGATGAGAAGTATATACCTAGTAAGAATGATAAATTGGTTTTACAAATTAGGCCATTGTTTTTCCTGAGAAAGAAGGTGGAAGGTTTAACGCAATTTGTTAATACGACGGTGCAGGCAATCGAAACAACGAAGTACATACCTAACACACTACTCAATATAGCAGGGGCTGGTATATCAGAACCCATTGAATCCAATGGTGAAGTGACATTAGAACAATCATTGGCTGAAGTGGGAGGAGAAGATGTTGATATTTTATTAGCAAAACCGGCTAATAAAGAACAACTTGAAATAGCGAGACAAATTGAACATCATGACGCCGTACTGGTACAAGGACCTCCAGGAACAGGTAAGACACATACTATTGCGAATTTGATGGGGCATTTCTTAGCAAAAGGTGATCGTATTTTAGTTACAAGTTATACACCAAAAGCATTACGAGTTCTTCAAGATAAGTTACCAGAAGATATGCGTAGTTTATGCGTATCAGTTTTAAATGATTCTAATAAGGAAATGGAGCAATCCATTGATGGAATTACAGAATATTTGTCACGTCATAACTCTAGTGAATTAAAAAGAAAAGCTGATGCTGCACAACGCGAGCGTATTGAAATTATTCAAAAATTAAAAGAGACACGTAAAAAAATATACCAGATTAAGTTTAAAGAATATAAGCCACTTGTTTATAATGGTGAAAGCATTTCCCCTGCTGAAGCAGCTAGGTTTGTATATGCCCATATAGAGGACTTGTCTTATATTCCAGGGAAAATCAAAACAGGAGCGCCTCTTCCACTAGAATTTGATGAATTAGCCCAATTGTACCACACGAATTCGTTAGTAACGATTGAAGAAGAAACGGAGTTAGAAAAAAATCTTCCCAATCCAAATGATTTGATTCTGCCCAGCAATTTTGAACAGATGATGACATTATCTAAAAGAATAAAAAAGGATATTGAAGATATTTCTTGTGAACTAGATATGAAATATGAGCTTAGAGAAAATTCTATCGTTTTAACTACTCCGGATAGTTATGAGATTACCCTAAAAAAAACAGATAAAAATTCAATTGATACATTAAATGATTATATAAATCAATTGGGGCATATTGATGATTGGTCTGTGGGTATAGTAGCCAATGGAGCTTATAATGATAGTATACGTGTTTCATGGGAAAAGCTTTGCAATAGTGTCACTGATTTGAGTGACTTCTCTAATAAAAAGACTGGTACGTTACTAGGGAAAACAATACAAATTAATTCTGAACAATCAAGATTTGAACTATCGAATATTTTGGAAAAAATACAGAATTTCTATGTTACAGATGGGAAAATTCCTTGGCTACAGAAGTTTTTACACAAAGAATATCTGAAAACATGTGATAATATAACCATTAATGATAAACCTATTTCAAGTGCTGATGATTGTAAGATAGTTCTTGATTATTTAAATCTTTTAGAAAAAAGAAACGCATGCGCAATTCTGTGGGATAACCTTTTTCAGGAAAGCTCTGTTCCTAAATTTGAAACGCTTGATAATGGAAGAATGCCAGAAAGAATCGCACGTAATCTCATTCCGAAAATTCGTTATTGGTTAGATTGGCATCAAAACGAGTTTCAGAAAATAAAAAAACTAATGCAATCGGCTGGTATAAATCCTGAAATGATTTTCGTTCGAGATGATTTCGATGATGAAATTACCGTTGTCAAAAAGATATTTACAACGATATTTAATATCTTACCTCTATTATTACAATTGCAGGGGCTGTATATTGAATATCTTCTAGTAAAAGGAAAAATTATTCAAGCTGATACCAAGATGAAACGATTAAAGGAAAATACCTCTCATACTTGTAAGAAAATCGGTGATGCGTGGAGTAATCGTGATACAGAAACATACAAACAACTATATATCCAATTAGAAACTCTATACGACAAGTATGCAACTGAACATATGAGGCAGAATTATCTGGAACGACTTTTTGAAGTGGCACCGACTTGGGCAAATGCTATTCGGGATAGAGTTGGTGCTTTTGGAATGGATCAAGTCAATGAAAATATAAAAGATGCTTGGCGATGGAAACAATATAATCAAATGTTATCGGAATTAATGGCAATGCCTTTTGATCAATTGCAGAAAGCCAATCTTGAATTGAGCCGCAGATACAGAAAAGCAACATGTAAACTTGCTGAGTTTAAGGCATGGTATCATTTATTGCAACGTATTGAAATGAATATGAGAATGAAGCAGGACCTTCAAGGTTGGAAGCTAGTTACGAAAAAAATTGGACATGGGACAGGCAAACGCGCACCTATATATCGTGCCCAAGCAAAGCAATTGATGGGGCAATGTCAGGAAGCTGTCCCAGCATGGATTATGACAATTCCTTCGGTAATAAATAACCTTGTACCAGGAAGAAATCTCTTTGATGTTATGATTGTGGATGAAGCAAGTCAAGCTGATATCACTGCATTACCCATCTTATATATGGCAAAAAAAATCATCATTGTCGGTGATGACAAGCAGGTTAGTCCTATGGGAGTTGGTGTAGATCTGGGTCGAGTGGATGCGTTGGCTGATATGTATATTAAAGATCGGGTCCCAAATTGGTCGCTGTATACTAGTAATACCTCGTTATATGATATAGCTGCTACGATTTGCCAACCATTGATGCTACATGAACACTTTCGCTGTGTCCCAGAAATCATTGGCTTCTGTAATCACCTTTGTTATGATGGTAAGATTAAACCATTGCGAGATACTAGTGACTGTAAATTACAGCCAGCTATTATCCCATATCGTGTTGATGGGAGTCGTGATGAGGGGCGAAAAGAAAATTTAACTGAGGCCAGTAAAATTGTTAATCTTATTAGAGCGATGATTGAACAGCCAGAATATAGTGATAAAACATTTGGGGTTATTTCCTTGCTGGGAAATGAGCAGGCGAAACTCATCAATACGGAGTTATTGAAACACTTGGATATTGAATTAATCGAAAAGCATGATATTCTCTGTGGTGATGCATCACAATTCCAAGGCGATGAACGTGACGTTATCTTACTAAGTATGGTAGATAGTAATGAAAATGATACCCCATTAACGCTTTACCAACCGACTACTCGAGATGCTAATAAAAGATACAATGTTGCAGTTAGTCGTGCTAAAGATCAATTGTGGATTATTCATTCTTTGGATGTAAGTAAAGATTTAAAAGAAAACGATATTCGAAAATTGTTGTTAGATTATGCAGATAATCCACATTGCTTTGATTTTAAGTATCAAGAAATTGAAAGAAATTCAGAATCTCCTTTTGAGGAAAGCGTAGCTAAATCATTGGTTGATAAAGGGTATAACTTGGTACAACAATGGCCTGTCGGACATTATCGCATTGATATGGTTGTAATCTGTAATAATGATCGTGTTGCATTGGAATGTGATGGTGAACGCTATCATAGTGGAGCAGAAAAGATTCGTGAGGATATGGAGCGTCAAACGATTTTGGAACGCTTGGGGTGGCGGTTTATTCGTCTACGTGGTAGTGAATACTATAGCAATCCAGAAAAGGCAATGCAACATGTTGTTGATGATTTGAATCAACTAGGTATTTATCCGGAATATAAAACGGAAAATTGTATTCATGAGACAGAGTTGCTTCAGCGTGTGAAAGTAAAATGTTGGCAGATTGAACAAAATGACCAAAAAGAAAAGGAAGAAGATGATGAAAATCAAATATTATTAGATCTCTAGTTGTTATACTACTTTACAACTTCTATGTCGTTCCGGTAGTTTCCGAAGATGGTTTTTATAGGACTGGACTAAATTTTTTGCAGTTTGATCTTTAGAGACCTAAGTACTCTAAAATATTTTACACTGTATCCGCCAACTCATATTGACTTTGTTGTTCTTACAAGCAAACTATGCAATGCTTATTGAGTTACGGCAGTAAAAAGGATTATTCTTATTTTAGAAGATTATTTGTGGAGCTTATTTATAAAGGTACTTAATGATCCAGCGTTTATACAGTTTGAGATATTTGATACCTATCTGCCATGGAACATGATTGCCAAAGAAATCAATCTATCTGATTAAATGCCAGCCAAAAGCCGGATATTATGATGAACCTACCATAATATCCGGCTTTTTATATACATGATTTTATTTTGTATTTATTAAAAAAGCCGTTAGGTTGTTTATTTATCTCTTAAGAACTTTGAGCTATGCATTAAAAAGTTGTAAACTGTTTATATAACATAAAAAATATATTATAAATTAGTTAAAGTGAGGCGAATGGCAATGGATTTGATAGGAAAAGTAGTTTTACATACGTTATGGGGACAGGGCAAAATCATAAATCAACCAGCGGGGTATATTGTTGTCAAATTTGATAATAACAGCATTGGGAAAAAAGTATTTATTTACCCGGATATTTTTAAAAATTTATTAAAATGTGTTGATAATACCACTGAACTTTATATACAGAGCCTTTTGAATAGTAAGAATTCCGATTCAAACTGCCATTCGACAACATGTTTTCAAAATAGTGATGTTAACAGAAAATTACCGAATAGTTTGACTTCAGTTAAGGATTGTTGTTTGAAATTTGAGGAAGAACTTAGAACAGAGATTAGTTGTCTAAAAAATAATGCCGGAAAACATTGGCAATTATTTGATGGAAAGGAGGTTGAACAAGTTAATGAAAAATACTATTACTCTTTTGAATGTGATGAAGAATTAAATTTACCTCCAGGAACGCAAATTACCTTATGGAAAGGGTCCTCATCTTTTCCTGGAGCAATAGTAGACTGCGAAGGTTTTACCATAATTATTTCGTCAAAAATTAATTGGGGTAAAGAATTAGATTCCATGGAATTTTCAGCAGAACCATGGCATATTCTAGAAGAATTAATTAATCAGTTAGATATAATCTGTTCCAATCCTTCGCCTATAGTAAAGCAGATATGTACCAAAGGTCCATCCAATGTCAAATTCAGTGAAACAATTGCGTGTGGGCAAGCACGTGCTATAAAAATGGCTTTATCTCAACCGATAACGTTTATTTGGGGACCACCCGGCACAGGGAAAACACAAACCCTAGCTCAGATTGCAATTGATCATATTAAAAAGAATCATACTGTCTTGATGCTGTCATATAGCAACGTGTCTGTTGATGGTGCTATAATGCGTGTTCAAAACTTAGATCCTGATGTAAAGCCTGGAAAATTGATTCGTTATGGTTATGCACGTCAACAGGCAATACTCGAACATCCTTTTTTAACTTCATACAATTATGCTCTTCAAAAGCATCCTGGATTATTAAAGGAACGGAATAAATTATCAAAAGAGCGAAAAAATTTTTCTCGTTCATCAAAAAGCTATTTGAAAATAGGTGAACGATTAACAACGATAAAAAAATGTCTCAAAGAAGAAGAAGAAAATATAGTAAAAAAAGCACAATTTGTGGCTACTACCGTTTCAAAAGCCATAGTTGATTCAGTGATATATAAAAAGACTTACGATGTTGTAATTTTTGATGAAGCAAGCATGGCTTATATCCCGCAGATAATTTTTTCTGCAAGTTTAGCAACTAAGCATTTTGTATGTTTAGGTGATTTTTGTCAATTGCCTCCAATTGTACAAAGCAATTCAACTCAGTTAAATCAGGATATTTTTGAATACTGTGGTATTACTACTGCCGTTCAAAAAAATATGAGTCATAATTGGTTATGTATGTTGAATATACAATACCGTATGCATCCTGATATTTCTAATTTTGCCAGCTTGAAAATGTATAACGGATTACTAAAGACTCATGAAAGTATCATTCAAAAACGTCAAATAATTGCAGATTCTTTGCCAGCACCTAATAAAGCCATCGCTTTTGCTGATTTATCCGGAATTATGTCAGTTTGTTTGACAACTATGAGTGGATCACATTTTAATATAGTATCAGCATTTATTGCCTTTTCTATGGCGTTAGAAGCTGCAACAAAATTTGATGTAGGCATTATCACGCCATATCGTGCGCAATCCCGGTTGTTATATGCAATGTCCAGAGATACTGCTAAAACCTCATTGAAATTACATACAATATCTTGTGCTACGGTTCATCAATTTCAAGGTTCAGAAAAAGATGTGATTATTTATGATGCTGTAGACTGCTACCGCATAAAACATCCTGGATATTTACTAACTTCCCTGAAGAATAATTATGCTAACCGTTTATTTAACGTTGCTTTAACAAGAGCTAAAGGGAAATTTGTCGGTATTGCTAATATTAATTACATGAATAATAAAAATTTATCATATAAGCTTATGTTACAACAGATGATTCAGTATCAAAAACGAAGTTGTCTTAATGGTAAAGAGCTGATTAAAGAAAATAAGAAAATATCTGGATTCAAGATGAGCTTTTTTGAAGTAGAGAATGGAAATAATAAATTTCTCAGAGATATAAAAAATGCAAAAAGAGAAATACATTTAGATATTCCCGATGGCCTAGTTCAAAGTAAATATCTATGTCAAATAGTTTCAGCAATTCAGGAATGCCAAAAGAGAGGAATAAAAATATATATTCGTGCTGAAAACAAAAATAATCTTCCGCTGGTAATTAAACATTTGTCTATAAACTATCCTCAGGCTGTTAATCCAATTGCTATTATTGATAAACAAATTATTTGGTTTGGCGAACCCATGTCTAATGCTCATTTCAAGTCTAATAATCAAATAATCCCTACTCGGTACAGACCTATCATCCGATTTGAAGGACATTATACGGCTACTTTACTCTACGGACTGCTAAAAATGTCAAATAATATTAGTTCCGCTGCATTTGTATCACCAAATGATAAAACGGATTCATTTGCTGATTATGTTCAAAATCATAAGACATGCCCGGAATGTGGGCGGCCACTTCAGCTAAAGAAGAGTAAAAAAGGAAAGTTCTTTTTATCCTGCTCTGGATACCCGCATTGCAAGCACACCGAATTAATCCAACCGGATTTCGTTGATGAATATCTTTACCGTAACGGTAATACAGGGCAACATTGTGTTAGATGTGGCTGCAGTTTAGAAGCTAAAGTAAGCCAATATGGAATATATGTACATTGCTTTGGCATTCCCCAACATTTTTTTAAACTTGATGAAATATAATTCAACAACAAAAGATAAATTGAGACAGTACAACTATGTTATTTGAGATATTATATTGAGATGCAGCCAATCATAATAGAAGAAAATCTGCTGATTTATTTACTGTTTATGAATTTAATTTCCAAAGAAATAAGAGTTCATATATAGACTTCATCCCTACAGCAATCTGATGTATAATATGGGTATACATTACCCGGCCGCTGCGTGCCGGGGTTAGGAAAGGTGATAGCCGTGTCAAAAGAGTTGGAACAGGAGTTTACGAAGGTCATTGCTTCGGTAACCAAGGAGGTAACGGAGTCGGTGGTGCGCGATTCGGCTCTGGCTTCAGTGAAGGAGCTGAATGAGTCGCTGCAGGCGTTGAAAAAGGATTCGCCCAAGCTGGTGAAGGATATAGAAAAAGCGGAGACGATGTATGCTGACGTGTCCCAGCATGCTTTGGATAATATGCAGCGTTTTGCTGATTTTATCAGTTCCTGGCAGGAGCAGCAGTTGGAGCTGCTGAAGGAGATTTCCCATCGCAACGATGTCGTCTCTACGTGGCTCCAACAGTCCGATAAGAGGCGCATAGAAGAAATCAAGGCCCTGCAGCAATCGACAGACCATGCTCTGTCTCAGCAGAAAGCAGAACTCGACCAGATCCTGCAAGGTCTGAAGCTGGAAATGCAGCAGACTCTTTCTATGGGAAAGCAGATCCAGTCGGCTCATCAGGAGCTGATGAAATCGCTGGAAGACCGGCACGCCTCTCTTTCGTCCGGTCTTACGACAATCAAGGTGCTGGCTGGTATCAATTTCCTCGTCCTGGCAGTTCTGGCCGGGTATACGCTGAAAGGTCTCATAGGGGGATAAGTGATGATTTCAGACGAAACACTCGCCGCGGTGCAGTCGCTCTACGATGATGTGGAAGACGGGTACAATCAGCGCATCCGTCAGCACGTCCAGCACCAGATGCTGGCTCATCTCGACGAAATCACAACGGAACTGGAGGCCATCCATGCATCTTGTGGGACCGGGACGGTGCGCCTTCACGATTATATCCAGGCTATAGAGGAAACGTGTACGGCCATCCACCAGCTGGCGGAACGGCTGAATGAGAATTTCATGCTCTTCGTCATGGGCAGCGGAAAGAACGGAAAATCGACGCTGATCAATGCCCTGCTGGGACAGAAGGCGGCGGCAGAGGATTCCCTGCCGAAGACGTGGAAAATCGATGTGTTCCATGACGAATCTGATGCGTTGTGTACGCTTACGTTCAAGGACGGGTCCCAAAAGAGGATGACCGGGGACGAAGCCCATGCGTTCATTGAAAAGGAAGAGCAGAAGAGGAAGGATTCGGAACGGGCCATCCGTCAGGAGCTGCGGGAGTTCAAGAAGAAAAAAGTGTCTCTCGAGGTACTGGAAGAAAAGCAACGGGAGCTGCGCAAATACAAGCTCTACCAGTCGCCGGTCATCGAAGCGTCCTGGCCGGCGGGGCACAGTGATATCCTGCGCCATTACCGTCTCGTCGATACGCCGGGCCTCAGGCAGGAACTGGATGATATGGTTGTCGCCAGTGCGGAAGAATATTTTTCCAAGGCCGACGGGGTCATATGGATCCTGCCGGGTGATAAGATCGCCAGTGCCGGCGATCACATGGAATTGCGCCGTCTCTGCCAGAAATACGAAAAGCATCCCGATAACATCATTGCCGTCGTCAACCGCATGGATATCGTCCGCCAAAGCGGCCAGGATTCTGACGAGGTGCTGGCCGAAGCGCGTCGGTTCTATGGGGATATGTTTACGGAAATCGTCCCCATTTCGGCAAAAGAGGCACGGCAGGCCGAAGATATGCTCCATCAGGACGGAATCAGTGATGAACAGCGCCGGAAAGCGGAAGCCTTGCTGGAGCAGAGTAATCTGCCGGCCCTCCTGCGTCTGCTGAACCGCACGCTTTTTGCCGATGCCCTGGATATACAGATCCGGAGCAAAATCCGGGGCTGCCGGGATCTCCTGGATCATATCCGCCACGAGGCCGGGGAGGCATCCCGTCTGCTGGCCGGTGTCGGGAAGCAGCGGGAGGCAAAAATCGCCGCCTGGGACAAGGACTCGTCGGAGCTCCTGGAACGGCTGAAACAGGATCTGGAGACGTTCAAAGAAACAGAAGCCAAGCGCATCCAGCGGGAAACGGGCTACGTGGAAGACCGGCTTTGGGATATGGATGCAGATACCCGCAATGAGTTCATCCTGGAAGAAATCATCTGTCCCGAATCGCTGGAACGGCGCCTCCATGAGATGGTGGAGACACACAGCCACCATCTCATGGATATGTACCGCCGTCATTTGAAGGAGGCTCCCTTCCGGGAATTCCCGTTTCTTTCGGACGACGATATGACCGTGTCCCTGTCCCAGCGTGGCGTCATCGGCAATGCCAATCTGTCCGATGACCTGAGCGGACAAGGTGAGGCCCAGCTGGCTCTGGGCGGGGCACTGGCCATCGGGGCGGCGGCGCTCCTCGGGCCCGTAGGGCTTATTTTTGCCGGGCTGGCAGCGACAGATTTTGGTAAGAGCGTGGCGAAATTCCTGTCCCGTACCTTTGGTTCCAGTATGGCCAGCAAGGTAGAACGGCGGTTTACCGACCAGATGTGCGATGTCAATACAAAGCTTGAAGAAGAGTATAAGGAATATATACAAAAAGCCGGAGAGGCCATTTCGTCTCTGCGGGAATCGACGTATACCGAACTCTATGGGCCGTCCGGCCAGACGCAGGCCATCGTTGGTCATCTTCAGACGCTGGACGGACTGGGCCATATGCCGGTCACGCCGCTTCATGTGAAGGATATTATTTTTTCCCATTAGGAGGTAGTTATGGACGTTACAGCCTATATAGACGGACTGCTGGCACGGGCTGAGCGGTCGCCCTTATTTGGTGATGCCGCTTTCCCTGGTCTCTATCCACTGTATAACGACCTGCAGGTACTGCGGGCCAAATTGGAGCAACCCCTCCATGCCGCTGTCATCGGAGAAGTCAAAGCCGGGAAATCGACGCTGATCAATGCCTTTGCCGGCGGGGAGATTTCACCGACGAACGCGACGGAAACGACGGCATGCATCATGAAGATTGCCTATTCGCCGGAAGAAAAAGCCGTACTGCACTTCTCTGATGGAACGGCGCAGGAAGGCACAGTGGCAGAAATCTATGAGCTGCTGGAAGCACACCATGGCGATCAGGCGTTCTTCAGCCGATGTCAGGATGTGGAAATAGGGAGAAATCTCCAGGGTCTGCGCCATATCTGCCTCATCGATACGCCGGGACTGGAAACGATTACGACGGCCAATGAATCGCGTACGACCGATTATTTCCAGTCTGTCGATGTGGTCATCTGGGTGTTCAATGGCAATTATCTTGGCCAGTGCGATGTCAACGACCGGGTGCGCCAGGTGGCCCAGATGGGCAAACCCATCGTCGCCGTCATCAACCGCATCGATCAGGTAGACGGCGATCATCAGGATCCGGTCGATTATCTCGACGATTCCATGGGGATTTATCTGGAAGAGATTTTCCCCCTGTCGGCGCAGAAAGCCTATGAGGGTGTTATGCAGGCCGACCAGCAGCTCCGGGATGAATCGGGGTTCACGGCGCTCTATACGTATCTGGACGAACACATCGAACGCCATGCCGGCGATGTCCAGATGGACAGTATCCTGGCGTCGGCACGGGTACTGGAAGACAAGATGAATCTCCTGCACCGGCAGACGCTGGAGCAGATTGAACGGAAGCTGCGGACATATATGGAACTGGATGACCAGATTCAGTATAACGGGCGGATGTTGTCCGAAAAGGTCCTCAGCGATACCCGGGAATGGCTGCAACGCCATTTCCTGAGCCGGGCTGAACGTACGCTGTATAGTCAGATCAGTGCCGGCAATGCCTTCAGCAGTTCGTCCCAGGAAGAGTTCCAGCGGCTGTTGCAGAAAGTCCTGTCCCAGGATGCCATCCGCGGGGAAATCGAAGACCATCTGCAGCAGTTGTCTGCGACCATCCGGACAGACTGGCAGGGCCGGCTTTCCGGCATTGATGCGGAACTATCCCACATGTATGAGCAGGAACAGGAAAAGAACCGTCTGGAAATGGTGCAGCTCCCTCATGGGACGGTAGAAAATACGGGACTGGAATCGGTGAAAAGCTCTGTCCTGGCCGCCGGGGCTGCCGGGGGTGCCCTGTCCATCTACTCGGCCGTCGTCGCACCGGCTGCGGCCCACGTCACCCTGGGAGCAGCCGTGAGCACTATCATGCCGCCGGTCCTCCTGGCCGGGGCTGCCGTCGGTCTGGTCACGGGCTATGCCAAGAGCAAAAAGGTAAAGACCCAGCAGCGCCAGCAGGTACAGGATGTGCTGGGACTGGTACGGGAAAAAACGGCGGCGACACTGCTGCCGGCTCTGAAAACCTATCTGCAGCAACTTTGTGAAGCGACCCAGAGTGAAGCCAAAAAGGATTTCGTAGAAAAGAATTTCGCCGGACGGAGCGTAGAGGACCTGCAGCAGCTGATACAGAAGCTGCAGGAAATCACCCGCCAGAACGAGGCGGTCATACGCGTAAAGGCTTAAATGAGCGGTCAGCCGCTAGCAGCTAGCCGATAGCAGCCAGCTGCCAGCCGCCAGCCTGCCTTCGACGAACGATGAACGGCCTACGATCAACTAACCACCGATCACTGACCACTAAAAAAGGACTGTCATCATGACAGTCCTTTTTGCTATCTATTCGTCTTCATTTTTCAGTACGGTGATTTTCTGCTTCAGGCTGACGGCCCGGTCGAATTCCGCCTGGATTTCGGCACTGGGCGGTGCGTCCCATTTGCTGACCAGATAGATGGCCAGGAGAGAGAAGATAAAGCCCGGTACGATTTCATAGAGGCCGAACCAGGCGAACTGCTTCCAGATGAGGACCGTAAGGCCGCCGACAATGATGCCGGCCAGAGCCCCGTTTTTGGTCATCCGTTTCCAGAATAGCGACAGGAGGATGCAGGGACCAAAGGCTGCCCCGAATCCGGCCCAGGCGTAGGCTACCATGGTCAGGATGTAGTTATTGGGATCGAGAGCCAGATAGATGGCCACGGCCGCCACGATGAGGACGGTGAAGCGGCTGACGTAGATCAGTTCCTTGTCGCTGGCTTTCGTATTAACGAAGGTATGATAAATATCCTTGGAAATGGCCGATGCCGTGACCAGGAGCTGGGACGATGCCGTGCTCATGATGGCAGCCAGTACGGCAGACCAGATGAGGCCCGACAGGAAAGGCGGGAAGAGTTCTTCACTCATGATGAGGAAGACTTTTTCCGAATCGGCTCCCGTAAGAGGTGTCTGGAGGACGACTTTGCCGACGAGACCGACGAATACAGCCGCTGCCAGGGAAATGATGACCCAGGTCATGGCGATGTGTTTGGCTTTTTTCAGTTCCATGGGATCGCCGATAGCCATGAAACGCACCAGGATGTGGGGCTGGCCGAAGTAGCCGACGCCCCAGCCGATGGCCGAGATAATGGCGATGATGCCGGTCATGCTGGTGTCCGGTACGAGCTGGAGCAGCTGCGGCGAATCGGTAGCGACCCGTTCCAGTACGGGGCTGAGGCCGCCGTAGGAGACGACGCCTACAATGGGGACCAGGACGATGGCCAGGAACATCATGCATCCCTGGATGAAATCGGTCCAGCAGACGGCCATGAAGCCGCCGAGGAAGGTATAGATGACAACGACACCGGCACCGAGGAGCAGGGCATGGAAGTAATCCATGCCGAAGACCGTCTGAAAGAGCTTGCCACCGGCGACAAATCCCGATGACGTATAAATCAGGAAGAAGATGAGGATGAAGATGGCCGAAATGAGGCGGATGATATTCTGTTCGTCATGGAACCGGTTTTTCAGATAGTCCGGCATAGTGAGGCTGTTATTGGCGACTTCTGTATAATTACGCAATCTGCGTGATACGAAGTGCCAGTTGAGGAAGGTCCCCAGACAGAGGCCAAAGGCGGTCCAGAAGGCAGAAATGCCGATGGCATAGGCAAAACCGGGCAGGCCCATGAGCATCCAGCCACTCATATCCGAAGCTTCGGCACTCATAGAAGTAATCCACGGCCCAAGACTGCGTCCGCCCAGAATATAGTCACTGAGGCGCTGCTGGGACCGGGAGTAATAGACACCGATAGACAGCATGGCCAGGAGATAGAGGGCAAAGGCGCTCAAAACGACAATATTTGTCTGAAACATGAATGAAAACTCCTTTGTAAAAAAATACAACACAATAGATTATTCTATTTTATCGTATTTGTCAACATATGGCAATACTTTTCAGGAAGGGAAAGGATGGTGGGTAGTAGGTAGTGGCGAGTGGGAAGAGATAGAAAAGACAGTCTGATGTTTGAAGAAGTCTGGCTTTTTCTTTTCCAGCCCTATATAATGGAGGAGAAACTGAAACAAAAGGATGACTGATGATGAATATATTAACTGTAGAAGGCATGGCCAAATCGTATGGCACGCGTGTGTTGTTTGATGATGTGACCTTTGCTGTCGATGGTGGGCAGAAGCTGGGCCTCATCGGTCTGAACGGGGCAGGCAAGACGACGCTGCTCAAAATCATCGCCGGCATGGCCGAGGCTGATAAGGGGGAAATCTGGCGCAATCCCAAGGCCCGTATCCATTATCTTCCTCAGGAACCGCAGTTCGATCCTGGACGCAGTGTTCTCGAAAGTGTCCTCGATGGTGATCTGCCGGTCATGGATGTCTTGCGCCGTTATGAAGCCGCTGTCGAAGCAGACGACGATGAAGCCGTGCTGAAGCTGACCGGGGAAATGGATGAAAAGCAGGCCTGGGAACTGGAGCAGCATGCCAAAGTGGTGCTCCAGAAGCTGGGGATTGCCGATTTGTCCCAGTCCGTCGATACTTTGTCCGGCGGCCAGCGGAAACGGCTGGGGCTGGCACGGGCGCTGATCCTGCCTTGTGATCTGCTCATCATGGATGAACCGACGAACCACCTCGACGACCGTACCATATGCTGGCTGGAAGAGTATCTCCACGACAGCAAGTCTGCCCTGATTTTGAGCACCCACGACCGGTATTTCCTCGACCGCGTCGCCGGGGACATGCTGGAACTGGACCGGGGAAAGGTCTATACGTATAGTGGAAATTACGCAGCGTATCTCGAACAGCGTCAGGCCCGGCTGGAACGGGAAGAAGCGGAAGCAGCCAAACGGCGCAATCTGATCCGCCGGGAAACGGCCTGGATCCGCCGCGGCGCCCAGGCCCGTTCGACCAAGCAGAAGGCACGGCGCGACCGCTATGAAGCCTTGTGCGCCATGGAAAACGGCAAGCCTGTAGATAATGTGGAAATCTTCGATACATCGGTCCGGCTGGGCAAGACTATCATCGATATGGATGACGTAGCCTTTGCCTATCCGGGAAAGACGCCCCTCTTTTCCCATGTGACCTATCACGTCGTAAAGCACGACCGTATCGGCATCATCGGGGAAAACGGCGTCGGCAAATCAACGCTGCTCCGGGTCATTGCCGGCCAGCTGCCGCCCGTTTCGGGAACCATAACCATCGGTCAGACCGTCCGCTTCGGATTTTTTACGCAACAGCTCCCGGAATTCGACGAATCCCAACGGGTCATCGATTACGTCCAGGAACACGGCCATTACGTAGTCAACCAGTTTGGTGACCACATTTCGGCATCGCGCCTGCTGGAACAATTCCTGTTCACGGAAGATATGCAGTATACCTATATCTATAAGCTCAGCGGCGGTGAACGGCGCCGGCTCTATCTGCTGCGCCTGCTCATGGACCAGCCCAATGTACTCCTCCTGGACGAACCGACCAATGATCTGGACATTCCGACGCTCACGGTGCTGGAGCAGTACCTCGATACGTATCAGGGCGTCGTCCTCGTCGTGTCCCATGACCGGTATTTCCTGGACCGCGTGGCCGACAAACTGTTCGTCCTGAAAGACGGCACGTGGAGCCGCTATTACGGCGATTACAGCGAATATCTGGAAGACATGCTCCGCCAGAAAGAGCCGAAAAAAGAAATGCCTTCCCGTGACAGAGAGGAAAAAAGCAAGGAGCCACCGCAGGAACCGGCACCAGTCCGGAAAGGTCTGTCGTCACGGCAGGAGCAGGAGCTGCAGCAGATCATAGAGGACCTGCCCCGTTATGAAGGCCTGCTCAAAGGGCTCAACGCCGCCATTGCCGCAGCCGGCAGCGATTACGAGACGGTAGAAAGTCTTTTGAAGGAACAGGAAGAGACAAAGGCCAAAGTCGATGAGCTGACGGAACGCTGGTGTGAACTGGAAGATTTAAAAGAATCGTAAAGAGTCATAAAGAAAGGGCGCTGCCTCACGGACAGCGCCTTTTTGATAGGCATGGATATACGGGCATTATTCCCATTTTTTTGGCTGGACGTTATAGGTGGTCTGCCCTTCGAATACGACGTAGCCCGGCACGGCATGGGCCGGTTTCTTTACGTTGCGGACGAGGGTGCAGTCTACTTCGACTTTGCTGTCCTGACGGGACTTGCTGTACCAGGCAGCCAGTTCTGCCGCCGCCGTCAGCTGCTTATTGGTCGGTTTTGCATGGTGGCAGGCCAGGATGACATGGGAGCCGGGACGGTTCTTTACATGGAACCACAGGTCATAGGGATGGGCTTTTTTGAGGGTCAGGAAATCGTTCTGTCGGTTGTTGCGGCCAATCCAGATGTCGAGGCCGTCTACGCGGACAGTGAGGATATCCTGGGAAAATTCGCGGCGCAGTTTGTCTTTGGACGTAGATTTGATGAGTCCCATCTGGCGCATTTCCACTTTGATATCGGTAATTTCCGATTTCGTACTGGCATTTTCCAAGGCATATTCCAGGGAATAGAGATAATTGAGATAGCGGGCGTTTTCTTCGTGCAGTTCCCCCGATTTCTGGATGCGGTTGCGCATCTTGGTATAGCGCTTGTAGTAGCGGTTGGCGTTATCCGTCATGGAATAGGCCGGATCGAGGGGAATCGTGACCGGTGCCTGTTCCGGTGTCAGGAGGTCCGGGACGGTCACGGATTTTTCGTGGTCATGTTTTTCATAGGCATAGATCATAAGCAGGTCGCCATAATGTTTGTACGTGTCCATCTTGGATGTTTCTTTCATTTCGGCGGCGATACGCTTAATTTTCCGCTTCTGTTTTTCGATGAGCTTGCCTACTTTTTTCTGGAGCTGTTCCTGTTCCCCGCTCAGACTGCGGTGGGCCGCCTGATAGTCGCTCAGGTATTCTTCGATGAGGTCGAAATGGCGGCGTGGATACTGGGCCAGGCTGCGGAGTTCGATGGGGAAGAGGATTTCCTTGCCCCGGACGGTATAGACGTAGGCACCGCGTACGCCCTGAAGTTCATTTCCAAAGGAGACAATAGCGTTGCACCAGGCGTCTTTCTGCGTCCCCGTCAGGTCCGATACGGGCATATTCTTATCGATTTCCGTGCGGAAGGCCAGTTCGTCGAGGACGATGGTGCTCATGCCGTTGAAGCGTTTGAGCATCCACTGGTACAAAGGTTCGCTGCTTTCCATATCGAGCATTTCCCGGAGTTCGGCCGGTGTGAAGGCAAAGGGGTCCATGCGCTGGAAATTGGGCGGGAATTCATACGGTTCTTTCGGTGCAATGGTGCGGACGGCGTTTTTGCCTTTTCCCGTCTTGATGAGGGCTTCGATGATGATGCCGTTTTCCGTGAAGATGACGTTGCTGTATTTGCCCATAAGTTCGACGTGAATCTTGCGGGTCACGAGGCGGCCCGACACGTCCAGGACATCGACGTCGATATCGATGAGGCGGTCCAGATGGAGCTGGCTGATGGAGGCGATGCGGCCGTTTTCGTAGTATTTGCGCAGGAACATGCATAGTCCTGTCGGGGTGTCCGGCGTCGGTGGCATGGTCTGGGAAATATAGAGGCGCGGCGCGTCATCGAGGGTAATGACCAGGTGGTGGATGCCCATGTCATTGAATATGCGGAAGTACAGGGACCGGGCGTCGAGTTGATATATTTTGGAAATGGCGCCTCCCTGCAGGAGGGAGACGAGTTCGTTTGTGATGCTGTGCAGGGTAATGCCGTCTAGATTCATGGTTATGCTCCTATCGTTTCTTTTCGTTTCTCTCTATTCTATCATGTTCTATCAGGCCCTGCCAGTACAAATGCAGACGGGTCCTGCTGGATTGAGGATGTTGCTGGCCGCCAGATTGAAGCTGCTGGATAAGGGGCCGGCGGCCGGATTTGTTCTGCTGAATGAGGACTCTGCCGCCGGGCTGGTGACTGGTATACGGTTGGCAGAGAAAGCACCGTTTATCCCAAACTCTGCCGCCGGGCTGGTGACTGGTATAGGATAATTGGTTATCACAATGTCAGATGAAGAAATAAAAAAACTCCCGCGATGCGAATGCTTTCGTACGTTCCGCACCTACTGCTGACGGTACGATTTCTCCGTCAGAGGGGAGTTTTTCAATTTTAATAAGTTTACCATAAAAGGCAAAAATAGGGAATAAAGTTGATGCATTTTCTGTTGAGCCAGATACTTCTATATTGGTTCGTATCTTACGTTAGTATGAAATTTGAAGACTTATCAGAATTTAGACTCAACAATAAAACAAGAACCAGCTATTGACCGTACCTCCAAAAGAGCGCTTCAATAGAAACGGGATATCTTGGGCCAATGACATCAATAACTGGTTCTAATATTGGTACGTAACTTTCTGCGAAATGTAAATGATAATTGGGGAATTACCTATACTCTGAATCAATTACCAGCCAGGGGCCCGGCGGCCGTCTGGACTGGGGATGTTGGATAGGGCGGCCAGTAGTACGGGGTGCCGATGGTGGCAATATAGAAAATAAGAGACATTTTTAGTCTTTTCTGATATACTGGAACTGTATGAAAAGAGTTTGGAAGTGAGGGGACACACATGATTACTTGCAACGGCAACGGCAGCTTTGACATGCTGGTTATTGGCGTCGATAAGAGGATGAAAGCCCTGCAGCGGGTACCCAAGGAGGATGTAAAGGCCCTGAAGGTATTTGTTGAGGAGCGGCCTGATATCGTAGATTATACATCGCTCTGTGTATTTCATTGTGCCAGTGGCAGCAAGGTGCACACGTATCTCCTGGTAGGGCTGGATAATAAGCCGGTACAGTATGCGACGTATGAGGATTTCCGCGTCGGCCGTAAAATCCTGCAAGCTGCACGGAAGGAGAAGGTCCGGGAGCTGGCTCTTTTGATCGATACGTTGGAAATGGATATTCCATCGCTCATCGACGGCCTGTTGTATCAGAATTATGAATTTATCCAGTATAAGACCCAGGCGTCGCCCAATCTGGTCAAGAATATCAATCTGATAACGGCGAGTCTGCAGATCAAAGAGCTGAATACGCTCTGCTACGTGTATTCGTCGGTCTACGAAGGAATTTATCTGGCACGGGATCTGACGAATATGCCATCCAATGAGCTGACGCCACGGAAATTCGCCGACTGGGTACAGGAGTTGTGCAAGGGAGAAAATATCCACGTCGAATCGCTCAACAAATGGAATCTGGAAAAACGCCATATGGGCGGCATTGTAGCCGTCGGCAAGGGCAGTATGAATCCGCCGCAGCTCGTGTCGGTATTGTATCAGGGCGACCCGGACAGTAAGGAAGTGCTAGGGCTGGTCGGCAAGGGGATTCTCTATGACAGCGGCGGTCTGTCCCTCAAATCCCATGCCAATCTGGAATTCATGAAAGACGATATGGCAGGAGCCGCTGTAGTCCTGGGTGTCATCCGGGCGCTCATGCTCCTCAAGTATCCCGTCAATGTGATGGCTGTCATGCCACTGGCGGAAAATATCCCGTCGGGCATGTCTTACCGCGTTGATGATGTCATCACCATGTACAACGGCAAGACCGTAGAAATCAAAAATACCGATGCCGAAGGCCGCCTGGTCCTTGCCGATGCCGTAGCCTATGCCCAGGATAAGGGCGCAACGCGGATCATCGATTTCGCTACTCTGACCGGAGCCTGTGTGACGGCTCTCGGGACGGTGCGCAGCGGCATGGTCGGCAATGATCAGGAATGGATGAACCGCATTTTTACACTGGCAGAACGGGTCCATGAAAAGATATGGCAGTTCCCGGCGGACCGGGAGTATGAAAAGCAGCTCCAGAGCGATATTGCCGATTTGAAAAATGTCGGCGGTCCCGAAGCCGGGGCGATTACGGCCGGCCTCTTCATCCGCCAGTTCATCAAGGAAGGGACGCCGTGGATTCATTTTGATATTGCCGGGACGGCTTTTCTGGAAAAGAAAGATGACACGGGCTATATAGGCGCGACGGGGACGGGAATCAAGACGGTCCTGGAATGGCTCAAAGGAGGCGGGGCTGTATGAAAGTAGATCTGCATATGCATACGACTTGTTCCGATGGTTTGTATACGCCGGAACAGCTGACACAGATGGCTGTAGAGGCGGGGCTGTCTGTCATGGCCATTTCCGACCATGATACGGTCGCTGCTTATTCGGGGCATACCTTTGCTCCGGGGGTACGGGTCATTCCGGCTATTGAAATGAGCAGTGATTACGATGGAGAAGATGTCCATGTCCTGGGCTATTATATCCATCCCGGCCAGAAAGACCTGATGGACTACTGCGCGCGGTTCAAACAGCGGCGGCTGGACCGGGCTCTGGAAATCGCAAATAAATGCGTATCTCTCGGTTATGATATCGACCGCCGGCAGATAGAGGATATGGTCGCCAAGGGCGGTACCGTAGGCCGGCCGCATATTGCCCGCATGCTCGTAGCCAGAGGGTATTTCCCCGATGTAAAGGCTGTCTTCGATACCATATTGTATCGTGGCGGTCTGGCTTATGTGCCGTATCACCGCTTGACCGTCGATGCCTGTATCGACCTGATCCATAAGGCGGGAGGGCTGGCTTTCCTGGCTCATCCGGGCCTGTTGAAGCGAACCTTGTCCCAGGTCCTGCAGTTTTCCTTCGATGGACTGGAAGTCTATCACCCCAATAACCGCGGCCGCTGTGACGAATTCCTGCGCATTGCCCGGGATCATCACTGGCTGGTCAGCGGCGGTTCCGATTTCCACGGCGTGCCAGGCCGCTTCCCGGAAACGGTCGGGACCTATGCCGTAGAGGGAGAATGGGTACAGGATATACTGACGTATCCGCAGGCGCAGGCCGGAAACGTATGACCGGTGCGGATGCGGTGCAGGCAGGAAAGAAAGGATGATGAACGATGCATATTACTGGTTTTATCGGTGCCAGCGGGACAGGGAAGAGTTATCATGCCCTGGTCGTAGCCCACGAAAGGAATATCGACTGTATCATCGATGACGGCCTGCTCATCTATCAGAACCGCATCATCGCCGGCCAGTCTGCCAAAGAGGAATCGAACCGCATGCAGGCCGTGCGCCGGGCTATTTTCCTTGATCCGGCCCATGCAGAGGCCGTCCGCAAGGCCCTCGGGACAATCCAGCCGCCACGGCTTCTCATCCTGGGCACGTCGAAGCACATGATATGCCGTATCTGCGAGGCACTGCGCCTTCCTTATGCCAGTGACTATATCCGTATCGAAGATGTGTCGTCGGCAGCAGAAATCGCCAAAGCCCGGGATATCCGCCTGAAGGAGGGCAAACATATCATCCCCGTTCCGACGATGGAGCTGAAATCTCATTTCCATGGGTATCTCCTCGATCCCATCCGCTCCTTCCTGTCTGGCCGGGGCGGCAGAAAAGCCGGTGTGGAGCAATCCGTCGTGCGCCCTGTGTTCAGCTATTACGGCAAGCTCGTCTTTTCCGATGACGTCCTCTTTGCTCTCGTCCGCCATACACTGAACGGCATGACCGGTATCGCCCGGGTCAACCGGGTCAAGGTGGCCAAGAACTACTTGTCCCATGCCAATGGTCTGGCCATCATCCTGACGCTGACCATTTATTACGGGGAAAATATCCGCCAGCTCCTGCACAAGGTCAAAGACGAGGTACAGCAGTCTGTGGAATACACTACGGGAATGTCCGTGGATGTTATGAAAATTACCATTCGTGGCATTGCGCCCCGTCCTTGACAGGCTACAGGGGCCATGCTACCATTATTTATAACTGCATATGAGCTGTCAGGTGTCGCAAGACTCAATAGAAAAGCCGGTATAAGCCGGCGCGGTCCCGCCGCTGTAAGGAGGAGCGCTGCTGCAGAAACGTCACTGTACATCCGTATGGGAAGGCGCAGCAGGGTCATGAATCCGAGCCAGAAGAACTGCCTGACAAAGAATCACCGGCAGACCTGCGAGCGATGGGGAGGGGGATTAGGACTCTGTTCTGTATAAACCGTAAGGATGACGTATCCCTGCGGTTTTTTTATGTCTTGGTATATAGGAGTGGTAGCACCATGGAAGCGATTACGAATGGATTTTTATTGTTTCATAAGGGCGGGATTGTCATGTACATCCTCCTGTTATGTTCTTTGTTTGTCGTCTATATCGGCATGGAACGGGCTATTTTTTATACTCACATGGACGCAGGAGCCGCCTTTGCCCAGAATTTTTATACGTATATGAAACTGGGACAGTACGACAAAGCCCGCGAACTGGCAGAAGAAAGCCGGGGCGGACTGGCCTATATCCTGCGCGATGTGTTCGCCGGCCGTACCGGACGGGATGTGCGCGCTTATATAGAACTGCAGTCGGGCATTCTCATGGCAAAGCTGCGCAGCCGCCTGTACTATCTCAGCGTCGTCGTAACTCTTGGGCCGATTCTGGGCCTCCTTGGCACCATCAGCGGCATGATCCGGGCATTCAGCATATTTAACGTACAAACTGGCCAGTCGGCCGCTATCACCGGCGGCGTCGGGGAAGCACTTATTGCAACGGCTTTCGGCCTCTGCGTTGCTATTCTGGCACTTTTGATCCACTCCTATTTTACCCAGCGTCTGGACCGGATCATCACCGATATGGAACTGTGCTTTTCGGCTCTCGAAACGGTGCCCCGGGAAAAGGAGGACTGAGCCATGCGTTTACGGGATCCGCGGTACTTCAAACAGCCGTCGTTTATGATTATCCCCATGATCGATGTCATGTTCTTTCTCCTGGTCTTTTTCATGATGACTTCCCTGTCCATGGTCGATCTGCGTACCATGGGCGTCCAGCTTCCCTTTGCTTCCCAGGCAGAGCAGCAGCCAGCGGCACAGTACGTCGTCACCCTGCGCAGGGACGGCTCGCTCTGGCTGGATGATGCGCCCATCGATAAGGAAACGCTGCTGGCGTCGGCCCGGGAACAGCAGCAGAAAGACAGCCGGTTCAACGTCGTCGTCCGTGCCGATAAGGGCATGGATTATGGCGATGTCATGGCCCTCCTTGATGACTTCAAGCGCGTGGGAGTCGTCCAGCTCGGACTGGCTGCAGAAAGTGGGGCAGAGCCGTGAAATGGGAAAAGAAGAAAGGACGCGTCGCAGCCGGCTTGTCTGTTTCCCTCCATGCGGCGGCCTATCTGGCCCTGGCGGCAGGCGGCTTTTTTACCATTGCCTACAACTACACCCGCCAGGAGCCCGGTGCCATTACAGTTTATAATGCCAATGACCTGGCTGGTTCCGGTGGCCAGGATGCTGCTGGGACAGACTATGATGCCGGGTCTTCCGGCGATCCGTCGCTTTCAACTGGTGCAGGAAGCCGTGATGAGACTGTGGCAAAGGAACCGGCTCTTACAGCTCCTGCCGGGAATACGTATTATCGGAAAGCGGTACAGATCGTCGCGGCAGCCGGCCAGTCTGTCCGGTCCGGAGCCGTGCGTGAGGTTTTTTCTGCTGCCGGCCATGGCGGCGGGAGCGGACGGGCTGCCGGACCGGGTACGTCCCAGGGCGCTGCACCGTCCGGTTCCATCCACGTCGCCGGTGCCGTAGCGGATTTTCTTGATACGGTACGTGAGATGCTGCCAGATATCCCCGAACAGGCAGAGACGGAACCGCCTTCGCCGTCCGTCCCGCCCCGTCAGTCCAATACGACGATTATCACCCAAAAGGAAATCCAGACCCACCGGGATCAGACGGTACAGGAAGCGCTGCAGCGCGTGACCGGTGTCACCGTCAACGAACAGGTACCGGGCATTTCTTCCTTTGTGAAACTTAACGGCGATGACCGGGTGCTCATCCTCGTCGATGGACAGAGCCTGGCCAACGCTCAGGGAAGCGGCTACGGAAGGGGCAGTGTAGATCTAACCAGTCTGCCCGGCGCAGCATCTATCGACCATATCGAAGTGACGAAAGGCAGCGGATCTGTCCGCTATGGCAGCGGTGCCGTCGGCGGTGTCATCAATATCGTTACGAAAAAAGCAGATCACAACGAATCGTCTCTTTCGGCTTATACCGGTTCCTGGGGCATGCATGGCTACACCCTCACGAACAGTGGCAGGCAGGGGAATACGTCCTGGCTGGTAAGCGGCAGCATGGAACGGCGCCAGTATTATGCCTTTCCCCATGGCATCAATACGGATCATTCCCGCGGTGATATTTTCCGCCAGTCCTTTAACCTGAGACTGGATCAGGACCTGACCAAAGATAGTTCCCTTACGGTCAAGGCCTATCATCAGGATTACCGTGGCCATGGCTCGACGTTCCTGTCATCGTATTCCCGTTCCCTGCCCCGGAACCTGCGGAAAGAGCGCCTGCCGGGCTGGTATCTCAGCGACAATAAGGTGATTGAACGACTGATCAACAATTACAGCCTGACATATAATTTTCATACCCGTTCGTCCCAGCCGGGTTTTTTCCGTTATTTCAACGATTATCAGCGCACGTTCTGGACCAATCATTTCCTGACCCGGACGCAGGGCCTGGAATGGCAGAATAACTGGCAGCTCGGACCTCATCAGCATGTGACGGCCGGCGCCGAGTGGACAGAGGACATGGGGACCAATTACGAGGCCCATTACATAGACAAGAAACGGCATAACAAAGCTATATACGCAGAAGATGCCCTGACATTCGGCAAGTGGACCGTGACGCCGGGATTGCGGATCGACGATAACAGTACCTTCGGCGTGCACCAGACACCGCGCCTGGCCATGAATTTTAAGGCCAATGACGCCTTCAACGTCTACGCTTCCTGGGGCCGCGTCTTTTCGCCGCCGCGGCTCAACGACCAGTTCTATGTGACGAGCTCTTCGCGGGGAAAAGAAGACCTGCAGCCGGAAGAAGGCTATACGCAGACGCTGGGATTCCAATATCAAATTCATCCCAAATCGTACCTCGAAGCCAGTATTTTCCATAGCCATCTGCGCAATGTCATCCGCTGGAACCGCAGCGTCACACCCCATGAAGCAGAAAATCTCGATGAAGAGGATAAACGGGGCCTGGAAGTGACGTGGAAGCAGAAAGTCAATGATCATTGGGACTGGACTGCCGGCTATTCCTATATCCGTACGCGGACAGACAGTGGACAGGGACTGGTCTTTGACGAGACGTATAATCAGCCCAACGGCTATCATGCCGGTGTGACCTATCACAGTAAGAAATGGCAGGCTTCTGTCGATATGACGGCAGGTACGGGCCGGAATGATACGTATTACAGCAACAATTCCTACGTCGTATGGAACGGCAGCGTCAGTTATGTCGCCAACAAGGATACGACCATCTATGGGAAAATCAATAATTTCAATGACGAAAGCTATGATTTGTATCACAATTATCCTGCCAGCGGCCGGAACTGGCAGATAGGTATCCAAAAGAAATTCTAGGAGGTGTCGGGAATGAAGAAATACATATGGCCTGTCTTTGTCCTCATGGGGCTGCTGGCCTGTCTGGGCCTTGCAGGATGCGGTCCGGAAAAACAGCCGTCATCGGCTTCGTCTGCCGTATTTGCCCAGGTGACCGATGATGCGGGCCGTACGGTAACGATTAAAGAAAAGCCGAAGCGCATTGTCGTCCTTTCCACGTCGCTGCTCAATTTTGCTGATGCCGTCGATGGTGATCTTGCCGGACGGGCGTCGGTCAGGTCGGACGCGGCGGAACTGCCGGAACGATATGCTGATGTCCCTGAAGTCGGGCCTGTCTACAATGTAAGCGTAGAAAAAATCATGGCCTGCCAGCCCGACTTGGTACTGGCCAATAAAAACCAGCACGAAAAACTCATCCCCCTGCTGGAACAAAACGGCGTGCCCGTCCTGGCCTTGACAACCAAGACGTACGACGATGTGAAGCGGAATCTGGCGCTCGTAGGAACACTCTACGGCAAAGAAGACCTGGCACAGGAAAAAATCGCTGCCATGGACAAAGAGATACAGGCTGTCAAAGAAGCCATCCCCAACGACCATCTGACCATCGCCATCCTCCATGCGACGCCCAGCAATGTCAGCCTGGAACTGGACAAGAGCATCGCCGGTGATGTGGCGCGTATCCTTGGATTTACTAATGTAGCCCAGGATGCAGCCGATACACTCGACGGCAGTGCCGAAAAGGTACCGTACAGCATGGAAGCGCTCGTAGAAAAGGACCCCCATGTCATTTTTATTACGTCCATGGGCAGGAGTGACAAAATCGAAAGCAGGCTCCGACAGGATGTGGAAAGCAGCCCGGCCTGGCAGACCCTTTCGGCGGTGCGGCAGAAGCGGGTGTATGTACTGCCGGAAAATCTGTTTCTACTCAATCCAGGCCTGAACTATCCTGAGGCCGTCGCCTATATGGCAAAAGCCGTGTATCCCGAGGTCGTTCACTGATGGGGTGGCGCTGGCTGAAACGGCTCATACTGCTCGGGACCTTTGCCGTGCTGGCTCTGGGCGGTATCGTCCTGTCGGTCACCCAGGGGGCGGCTTCTGTCACATCGACAGAAGCCCTGCAGTTTCTCTTTGTCCCCGATGATAGCACCTTGTGCCAGATTATCTGGAATATCCGTCTGCCGCGGGCTGTGACCGGCGCACTGGTCGGTATGAATCTGGCTCTTTCCGGGGCCATACTCCAGGCGGTCATGCGCAATCCTCTGGCGGACCCTCATATTATCGGCATTTCATCCGGGGCGGGTCTTACGGGCATCGCCATCCTGATCTTGTTCCCGGCCTATACGTATCTCATGCCGGCCGCTGCCTTTACGGGTGCCATGGTAGCAGCTATCATGATTTATATTCTGGCCTGGAAAAATGGCATCAAGCCCGTGCGCATCATTCTGGCCGGCGTAGCCGTATCGGCCTTTCTTGGCGCTGCCATTTCCAGTCTGCTCATTTTCTACAGCGACCGCGTCCACGGCGCCCTGCTGTGGATGGTAGGGGGATTGGCTGCCCGCAGCTGGCACGATGTGACCCTCATCGTGCCCTATACGCTGGCCGGGCTGACCCTGTCGCTGGCAGGAGCCTATTATCTCAATCTGCTGCAGCTCGGCGATGACATGGCCCGCGGCCTGGGATTATCGGTCGAACGGGCCCGGCTGGGGCTGACGGCTATTGCGTCGCTCCTGGCGGCCAGTGCCGTCAGCGTGGCCGGACTCTTAGGATTTGTCGGGCTTATCGTGCCCCACATGGTGCGCCTCCTGGGAGGGACGGATTACCGCTATATTATACCGGGGTCGGCTCTTCTGGGGATGGCAGTCGTGACCTGGTGCGATACGGTTGCCCGGGTCATTCTGGCGCCGGTGGAACTGCCCGTCGGCATCATCATGGCCTTTCTGGGAGCACCGTTTTTTCTGTACCTGCTGAGGAGGGAACTGTGATGGATACACCGCAAGCCGTATCACTGAATCATATATCGGTGACGCTGGGAGATACCCCGGTCCTGCATGATATCAGCCTGAGCGTGGCACCGGGAGAATTTCTCTCCATCATCGGGCCTAATGGGTGTGGCAAAAGCACGCTCCTCAAGGTCGTCTGCCATATGATCCGGCCACAGTCGGGACAGGCATGTCTGTACGGCAGGCCCCTTTCGTCGTACAGTCGTCGCCAGCTGGCCCGCCATATGGCTATACTGACGCAGAAACACGACATTCCCGAGGACATGACCGTATATGAACTGGTCAGCCTGGGACGGTTTCCCTACCGGACCTTTTACCGCCGTTCTTCCACGGTGGAAAGGGAAATCATCGACAAGGCCATGGCAGACGCCGGCATCCAGTCCTGCCGGGACCGTCTGGTCCATACGCTGTCCGGAGGAGAGCAGCAGCGGGCGTTTCTGGCTATGACGCTGGCCCAGGAACCGCAGATTCTGCTCCTCGATGAACCGACGACGTACCTCGATATCCGCCATCAGCTGGATATATTGGAGCTCTTAAAGCATCTGAATGAAACGCTCCATCTTACAATAATCGTCGTGCTCCATGATATGAATCAGGCTCTACGGTACAGCCACCGCACGATGGTTATGAAAGAGGGGCGTATCATTGCCGGAGGCCCGCCGCAGGAAGTCATTACACCGGCACTGCTGCAGGATGTATTCGGTATATGCGGGGAGCCCGTCGTCACGTCTTCAGGCCGCCGCGTCCTCGTTTTTTAAGGGCTGGCAGGCCGGCATAGTTCGTGTTATAATTGAGAAAAAAGTAGTATATACTATATAGCAGGATAACCTATGGATACTTACGAAATCGTACAAGGAAAAAAATTGCGCTGCGGCTATACGACAGGAAGTTGTGCCGCTGCCGCCACCAAGGCAGCGACCCGCATGCTCTTTACCCAGAAGCCGGTTGCTAACGTGCGCCTCATGACGCCCCGCGGTATTATGCTGGATCTGGAGCCGGAAGATGTGATTATCCGGCCGGACCGGGTGACTTGTGCCATCCGCAAGGATAGCGGTGATGACCCCGATATTACCGACGGCATTCTCGTCTACGCCTCGGCAGAAAAAACAAAGCAGGGCATCTGCCTCCGCGGTGGTCCCGGTGTGGGCCGTGTGACCCGTGACGGCCTTTCCTGCCCCAGGGGAGGTCCTGCCATCAATCCGACGCCACGGCGCATGATAGAAGAAGCCATGCGTACAGAAGCGCAAAAGGCCGGGTATACGAAAGGGCTGGTCGTCACTATTTCCATTCCCGGCGGAGAAGAGCTGGCGGCCCGTACGTTCAATCCCCGCTTGGGCATCGAAGGGGGGCTGTCCATTCTCGGCACGTCCGGCATTGTCGATCCCATGAGTGAACAGGCCCTGATCGATACGATTCATACGGAAATGAATTCCCGCAAGGCTGGCGGCGTGCGCCACCTCCTTGCTTTTTTTGGCAATTACGGTGTCGATTTCAGCCGTGACAGGCTGCACCTCGACGTATCGAAGCGCGTTACCTGCAGCAATTACGTCGGCGAACTTCTCGATTATGCCGTCTATGAAGGATTTGAAGATGTCCTGCTCATCGGCCATACGGGGAAACTCATCAAACTGGCTATGGGCATCATGAATACCCATTCCCGCTATGCTGACGGGCGCATGGAATTCATGGCTCTCCAGGCTATGCTCTGTGGTGCCGGCCGGGATACGGGCCGCCGAATTTATGAGTGTACGACCACCGATAAGGCCGTAGAGATACTGATAGAAACGCAGCTGCTGGAACCGGTCATGACGGCTGCGGCAGAGAAAATTCAATACTACATGGACCAGCGGGTCCACCACGATATCCGCTGTGGTGCCATGATGTTTTCCAATAGTTACGGTGTGCTGGCCAAAACTCCTCACGCAGATGAACTCCTGGCCGTTCACCAGAAGGAGATGGGTGAATGAAAAAAGGAACGTTATATTGCGTCGGCATGGGTCCGGGTGACCCGGAGCTTCTGACTTTCAAGGCCTGGCATGCTTTATGCCACTGCCCCGTGCTGGCACTGCCGGAAGACCAGAGTGGCCGTCAGACTGCCGCCACTATCCTGAAAGAAGCGGCAGCCAGGCAGGACGGACTGTATATGGATGAAAAGACCATGCTGTCCCTGACCTTTCCCATGACCCGTGATGCGGCGGTATTGCAAAAAGCCCATGAAGACGCATCGCAGAAGGCCGCTGCTGTCCTCGACCAGGGACTGGATATAGCACTCATTACCCTGGGCTGCCCGACGGTCTATGCGTCGTGTATGTATATTCAGAAAGAAATCCGCCGCAGGGGCTATAATACAGTCGTCATTCCCGGTATTACCAGTTTTTCGGCGGCCGCGGCCCGTCTGGGGCAGTCCCTGTGTGAAAAAGACGAACCCCTTCTCATCGTACCGGCCGGACGGGACGATATACCGGACCTCCTGGACGTACAAGGAAGCAAAGTCCTCATGAAGGTGCCCCGCCATATGGGCACGTTAAAAAAACAGCTGCAGGAAAAAGGCCTGTTGTCCTGTGCGTCTCTGGTAGAACGCTGCGGCCTTCCCGGAGAACGGGTATGTACGGATATACGCGATGTAGACGATACAGGATATTTTTCTGTGATTCTCGTAAGACAGGAGGATGACCTATGATATATTTTGTCGGAGCCGGCCCGGGAGCCGTCGATCTCATAACCGTACGGGGCCAGAAACTGCTTGAAGAAGCAGACCTCATTATTTATGCTGGATCGCTGGTCAATCCGCAGCTGCTCCAGTTTGCAAAAGAAGGATGCCACATCTGCAACAGCGCCTCCATGACACTGGAAGATGTCCTCCGTGAAATGGAGCAGGCTGAGAAAAAAGGCTGGATGACGGTCCGCCTGCATACGGGCGACCCCTGCCTGTATGGCGCTATCCGCGAGCAGATGGAAGCCTTGGACCAGCGGCAAATTGCCTATACGTATGTGCCAGGCGTTAGTTCTTTTTCTGCCGCAGCCGCTGCCGTCCGCAAAGAATACACCCTGCCCGGCATCAGCCAGTCGGTCATTATCACCCGCATGGAAGGACGGACTCCTGTACCGGACGGGCAGCGCATTGCTGACTATGCGGTTCATCATGCGACCATGGTCATTTTCCTCAGCACGGGCCTTCTGGACAAACTGCAGACTGAACTCATCCGTGGCGGATACGCAGAGGATACGCCGGCAGCTATCGTATACAAGGCATCCTGGCCGGATGAACGGGTCTTTTACTGCACCGTCTCGACTCTGGCAGAAACGGCAGCAGCTGCCGGGATTACCCGGACGGCACTCATCCTGGTCGGTGATTTCCTCGATGGCTCCTATGACCGGAGTAAGTTATATGACCCGGCCTTTACCCATGGATACCGCAAAGCGTTCCAATAGCTCGTGTGAGAGGAGATGAAACGATGAAGGCAGTCTTGTTTTCCTTTACCCGGCGCGGTGCCAGACTCAGTATTTCCGTACTATCGTATCTGAAACTGTGTGGCTGGCAGGTCCGGGCATTGACAGGAAAGAAATTTATTTCCCTCGATTCCAAGCTGGAAGAAATCGAACCGGATTTGGGAAGTTGTACCGGCCAGGCTTTTTCTGAAGCAGAACTTCTAGTCTTTATCGGGGCATCGGGCATTGCCGTGCGCAGTATTGCCCCGTATATCAAAAGCAAGACGACTGATCCGGCCGTCCTGGTCATCGATGAAAAAGGGCAGTATGTCATTCCCCTTCTTTCGGGACACATAGGCGGTGCCAACCAGATGTCCCGGAAACTGGCAGGGTATCTCCATGGCCAGCCGGTCATTACGACGGCGACCGATGTCAATCATCTCTTTTCCGTCGATGAATGGGCGGCACGGAATCACATGGTCATTTCGTCCATGCGGGAAGCCAAGGCATTCTCGGCAGGCCTTTTGGACGGCGGCCCTGTCGGGGTATACAGTGATTTCCCAGTAGAAGGCGCACTGCCGGAAGGTCTGGAAATGCAGCCGTCAGGACCTCTTGGCATGGCGGTCACTCTTAGTCAGGATTGTTATCCCTTTGCCGAAACGGTCGTGCTCCGGCCGCGCATCATCCACCTGGGCATCGGCTGCCGCAAGGATACGCCGGAGGAAGCTATCAGCCGCCTCGTGCTGCGGGAATTGCGCCGCCTGCGCATTAGTCTGAATCTCGTCGCCGATATTGCGACCATCGATATAAAGAAACAGGAAACGGGCCTGCTGCATTTCGCCAGGAATAATGCCATCCCCATTCATTTTTATTCGGCAGAGCAGCTAAATGCGGCGCCGGGTCTGGGATTTGCCTCGTCCCGGTTCGTACAGAAAACGACGGGGACCGACAATGTCTGTGAACGGGCTGCCGTACTGGCCAGCCGGGGAGGCCGTCTGCTGTTGCATAAAACCGTCCGCGATGGCGTGACGCTGGCCATTGCCTGTGAAGAATTCTGCGTCAATTTTGAAATGATGGAGTAACCCTATGAATAAAAAATTATATGTCATCGGTATCGGGCCCGGTTCTCGTGAGGAAATGACTTTCCGGGCTGCTCACGCACTGGAAGAATGTGATGTCATTGCTGGTTATAAGACTTATACGGACCTCATCCGGGCCGATTATCCCGATAAGGACTATATCGTTACGGGCATGACGAAAGAGACGGACCGCTGCCGCATGGCTCTGGAACGGGCACAGGATGGCGCCTGTGTCGCTCTCGTATCCAGTGGCGATGCTGGCGTCTATGGCATGGCCGGCCTGGTGTATCAGCTGGGCACCGCCTATCCCGATGTGGATATTACGGTCATACCGGGGATTACGGCGGCCTGTTCCGGAGCAGCCCGTCTGGGAGCCCCGCTCATGAATGATTTCTGCCTCATTTCCCTGAGCGACCTCATGACGCCGTGGGAAACGATTGAAAAGCGTCTCGACTATGCCGCAGCGGCTGATTTTGTCATCTGCCTGTACAATCCGGGAAGCCACAAGCGGGCTGATTACCTCAGGAAAGCCTGCGCGATTATCTTACGCCATCAGAAGAGAACCGTTCCTGCCGGCCTGGTCCACCATATCGGCCGGCAGGGAGAAGAAACGAAGCTCATGACACTGGAAGAATTGCAGGATGTTGAGGCTGATATGTTCACGACCGTATTCATCGGAAACAGCCAGACGGAAGTCATCGATGGCCACATGGTGACGCCCCGCGGATACAAGCTGCTGTGATGGGGGCGCTTTGGATTATCGGCGGTACAACTGAAGGCCGGGAGCTGGCTGACTATGCCGGCAGAAAGGGAATCGGGACGTATGTCACGGTGGCTACAGCATACGGCGCGTCCCTGATCCAGTCATGGCCGTCCCTTGTGGTCTGTACGGGACGGCTGACCGAGGAGGCTATGGAACGATTCCTGACAGAGCATGCCATTTCCCTGGTGGTCGATGCCAGCCATCCCTATGCGTCAGTCGTGACCGATAACTGCCGTGCGGCCTGTATGCGCCGCCATATCCTGTATATCCGTGTGGCCCGGCCTGTCTCCCCGCACAGGGATGTTCTTGCCGTCTATTCCATGGAAGAGGCGGCAATGGTCCTCAGTCATACAGAGGGAAATGTCTTTCTCACGACGGGCAGTAAGAATCTGGATGTGTTCACTCATGTCCCGTCCTATGAAAAGCGGTTTTACGTACGCATCCTGCCTCTCAGGGATTCACTGGAACGGGCTTTATCTCTGGGATATGCGCCAGGACATATCATCTGTATGCAGGGACCTTTTTCGGCGGAGCTGAATGTGGCCATGTTCCGTCAGTACAAAGCCCGCTTTGTCGTCACCAAAGATTCGGGAAAACCGGGCGGATTTACAGAAAAACAGGAGGCAGCCCGCATGGCTGGTGCCCGGCTGATTGTCGTCGGACGGCCGCCGGAAACAGGCGATTCACTGCAGTCCGTAAAGGCGCGGCTCGATGCTCTTTGCCACAACCTATAAGAACAGATGGAGAGGAGAAGAAATGATGGATGTCTATGTCATCGGTATTGGTCCGGGAAATCCGGCTTATCTGACAGAACGGGCCCGTTCTATCATCGCGGCCTGCCCGGTCCTTGCCGGAGACCGGCGTATGCTGGCTCCCTTTGAAATGGAAGGGAAACAGCTCGTCGCGACGTACAAGATGGAGGAACTGCGCCAGCTGGCAGCGTCCCTGCTTCCTGATGGCGGTCCACTGGCCATACTGGTGTCGGGCGATGTCGGATTCTATAGCCTGGCAGCGCTCGTAAAGGACCTGCCGGGATGCCGTATTCATCGCATCCCCGGCATCAGCAGCCTCGTATATTTTGCCTCTCTTTTGCAGACGAACTGGCACGATGCGTACATCGTCAGCCGCCATGGGCGATGCGATTCCCTGACAGAGGCTGTACGCCATCACGGGAAGGTATTCTGCCTCACCGGTGGCAGTGACACGCCGGCCGCCTTATGCCAGACGCTCTGTCATGCCGGGTTGGGACAGGTCCGGGTGGCTGTGGGATGCCGCCTTTCCTATGAAGATGAACAGGTAACCGAAGGTACGGCAGAAGAACTGGCAGGCTGTCCGGAAGACGATTCTCTGGCTGTCATGATGATCTGGAATGACGGGGCCCGTCCATGGCAGCGGCCGGTCCACGGTCTTCCTGACGAGTCTTTCATCCGTGGCAATGCCCCCATGACCAAGCAGGAAATCCGCAGTATCGCCCTGTCCCGGCTGGCACCATCCCCGGATGCCGTCGTCTATGATATCGGGGCCGGTACCGGTTCCTGTACGGTGGAACTGGCTCTTCTGGTCCCGATGGGAGAAGTTTTTGCCTTCGAAATCGATGACGAGGCCCGGACGGCCCTTACCGCCAATATCGATCATTTTTCCCTGACCAACGTGACCGTCGTCGCCGGGAACGCCGCCCGGACATTGCCTGATGTGACTGCCGTTCCGGACGCTGTGTTTATCGGCGGGACAAAAGGGAATATATCGGCCATACTGGATGAGATATACCGCAAGAACCCTGTCTGCCGCATCGTCATGACGGCCATCACCGTCGAGACACTGGCAGCGGTTACGGCGTATTATGCAGCCCGTCACGATTATACACTGGATATCACCCAGGTCATGACAGCCCGGTCACGTCATATAGGCAGCAGCCATATGATGATGGCCCAGAATCCCGTGTATATCATGACTGTCGTCTGCAAAACCGCCCCAGACGGAGAGAGGAGAACTTCATGCCCACAGTGAATCTGCCACGCATCATGATGGCTGCGGCCAGCAGTGGCAGCGGCAAGACGACCGTCGTCTGTACACTCCTGGAACTGCTGCGCCAGCGGAACTGCAAGGCAGCGGCTTTTAAGAGTGGGCCCGATTATATCGATCCTATGTTCCATACGCGGGTGCTGGATACGCCGTCGTATAATCTGGATCTGTTCCTCCTGGGGCGGGGCGGAAAGGGAAGGCAGGAAGCCTGCCGCCTGCTGGGACGGCATGGCAGACAGAAGAAGATTGCCGTACTGGAAGGAGCCATGGGCTATTACGACGGCATCGGTACAGGCAGTGAAGCCAGTGCCTATGAACTGGCCGCCGCGACGGAAACACCGGTCGTGATCGTCGTCGATGGCCGCGGCAGTGCCCTGACACTGGCGGCCGTTCTAAAAGGGCTGGCTGTGTTTCGCAAAGACAGTCATATTGCCGGTTTCATTGTCAACCGGATAAAACCCATGGTATATGACCGTTACTATCGCGTCTGGGAAAAAGAATCGGGACTTACTGCACTGGGATATCTGCCGGACATGCCGGATTGTTCCTTTTCCAGCCGTCATCTGGGACTGGTGACGGCTTCAGAAATCGAAAACCTGCAGGATATACTGGGAAAGTTAGCCGATGCAGGGGCAAAAAGCCTGGACTGGGATGTGATAATGAAGCTGGCCCGCACGGCTCCGCCTCTTGCCTGGGATGAACCGGAAATGCCGGCTCCGGCAGATACGGTTCGTCTGGCTGTCGCCCGGGATGAGGCATTCTGCTTCTACTATGAAGACAGTCTGGATACCTTGCGGTCTTGTGGGGCGGAGCTGATTTTCTTCAGTCCCCTTCACGACGGTAGCCTGCCTGATTGTGACGGCCTCTATCTGGGTGGCGGCTATCCGGAACTGCATGCACAGGATCTGAGCCGGAACGGGAGCATGCTCACATCCATCCGGCAGGCCATCCGGCAGGGCATGCCCTGTCTGGCTGAATGCGGAGGATTCATGTATCTACATGATTATTACCGCTGTCAGAACGGGCAATTGCTCCCCTGGGCCGGCGTCATTTCCGGCGAAACGTATATGACCGGCAATCTGCGCCACTTTGGCTACGTGACGCTGGAGGCACAACAGGATACGCTTTTGCTATCCCGTGGTGAGACCATGACAGCCCATGAATTCCACTATTCCGGCAGTACTGCCTCTGATGATGCCTGTATGGCCTATAAGGCCGGGAGCAGCCGCCAATGGACATCCATCGTTGCCAGAGGCCGCCTCTTTGCCGGGTATCCTCATATCCATCTCTGCGGCTATCCGGACTGTGCATCCCGATTTATCGATGCCTGCCGCCATTTCAGAAAGGAAGTGCAACCATGAAAATAGAACATATCCTGCCTGCTGATATTGAACGGCGCAGTATGGAAATCATCGAAGAAGAACTGGGGGATATTATCCTTCCTACGGAGGAAAAAGATATTATCAAGCGTGTTGTCCATACGACGGCTGATTTTGATTACGTACGGAACCTGCGTTTCAGTCCCAGTGCTATCCGGCGCGGCCTGGAAGCGCTGAAGCATGGCTGCACGATTGTCACCGATACGAATATGGCCTGTATGGGTATCAGCGCGCCAGGACTTAAACGACTTGGGGCCAGCAAAGTGTGCTATATGGCCGATAGTGATGTGGCACAGGCGGCCAGGGCACAGGGGACGACGCGGGCGCAGGCATCTATGGACAAAGCAGCCGGTCTTACAGGGCCACTGATCATAGCCGTCGGCAATGCGCCTACGGCTTTATTGCGGCTGAAAGAACTCATAGAGAACGGGCGGATCAATCCGGATCTGGTCATTGCCGTACCGGTGGGATTCGTAAACGTCGTCTATGCCAAGGAAGAAATCATGGAAGCCGGCGTTCCCTACATCACTGCTATAGGGCGCAAGGGCGGCAGCAATGTCGCGGCGGCTATCTGCAATGCCCTGATTTATAAATTGACGCGCCAGGCCTGACTACCTGGAAGAAAAGAGGGGATATGATGAATTGGAAAGTCGTTCTGGCTATTCTGACCTGCAACATCCTCTTTATGTCCTTCAGCTATACGATGCTCATTCCCTTCCTGCCGCTCTATCTGACGGACGAACTGGGAGTCCTGCCGGGAGATGTCCATCTCTGGTCGGGCATCGTGTTTTCGTCTACCTTTCTGGTCAGTACCATCATGGCACCCATATGGGGGAAACTGGCTGATGCCCATGGGAAAAAGCCCATGGCTATCCGGTCGTGCCTGTTCCTGTCGCTCAGTTATTTCTGTGGCGGTCTGGTCACCTCGCCGGAGCAGCTGACACTCATGCGGCTCCTACAGGGCTTTGCCTACGGGCTGTGGCCTATGGATCTGGCCATTATGACACTCTATGCTCCCGAAGAAAAGCTCGGATTCTGCCTGGGGACCATGCAGGGGGTCATGACGGCCGGCAGTGTCCTGGGCCCTCTGTTTGGCGGCATCCTGTCCGATTTGTTCGGCATGCGCTTTTCCTTTTTTATCGCCGCTTTTTTCCTGTTCCTCAACGGCCTCATGTTCATTTTCTTTATCAAAGAGCCGCCTGATCCGGGAAAAGACGATGCCAGAAAAGAGCACCATTTGACCCAGATGGATGTATTGCGCCAGCCTCTTCTGCGCAATATGCTGCTGTGCGGGGCGCTGATCCAGATGGTCATCTTCATTCTCCAGCCTGTCCTGTCTACGTATATTACCAGCCTGGCCGGAGACATTCCCAATCTGACACTTACAACGGGATTCGTCATTTCTCTGTCCGGCGTTTCCGGTGCCATTGCAGCGCCTTTATGGGGGAAAGCGGGACAGAAAAAGGGATTCATCCGCATTCTCACTATATCGATTTTTGTCACCGGTATCGGGGAAGCTCTGCAGGGACTCCCCAGCACACTGGCAGCGTTTTCCCTTACCCAGTTTACCATCGGCCTCTGTTTTTCCGGCATCAATCCGGCCCTCAATGCCATCATGGCTCAGCATACGCCGCCGGATTTCAAGGGACGTATTTACGGCCTGCTGTTTACGGCACAGCAGCTCGGTTCCATGGCGGGGCCCCTCCTGGGAGGGATTCTGGCTACCTGGTGGGGCATGAAATCTATCTTCTTCGTCATGTCGGTTATCCTGCTGGCAGCCAGTTTCTGGCTTTATCACACGTACCATAACCGGGACCCAAAACCGGTATGGTTCTGAAAACAGCACAGGGAATACAAAAAAGAGACTGTCTGTGTATCCGCCCTGAAACGTTCCTGCTTGACGTTTCAGGGTACGGTACAGACAGTCTCTTTCACGTATCCTGCTGGTATATGACTATATCTAAAATACGATTTTGACCCGTTCGTCAATAGGGAGCTTTTCAATCGGTCCCGGCTGGCTCAGGGGCTGACCGAAGGGCATCTGGGCAATGAGCTGCCACGAAGACGGCACATCAAATTCACTGGCCAGGGCTTCGTCGATGAGCGGATTGTAATGCTGCAGATTGGCAGCCAGGCCCATGTTGGCAAAGAGTGTCCACAGGGCATACTGCATCATGCCGTTGGCCTGCTGGGCCCATGTAGGGAAGTTGGCTGCATACAGAGGGAACTGTTCCTGCAGCTTTTTCACGACATCTGTATCGTCATAATACAGAATGGTGCCGTAGGCGGCAGCAAAGGAATCGATTTTCTTTTCCGTATTGGCAAATGCTTCGGCCGGTACGACCGCCCGGAGAGTGTCTTTTGTTATCTGCCAGATTGTATCATGGGCACTGCCATAGGCAATGATAATCCGTCCCGACTGCATATTGAAAGCTGACGGAACCTCCCGGACGATGGCTTCGATACGGGCTGTAATTTCTTCCTGGGAGAGAGTAACGTCCTTTCCTAATGTATAATTCGTACGACGTTTGGCAAACATCTGCTGTACTGTTTTTTTCATCATATCACCTCGTTATAGATATATAACAAATAACGATTATTTATTATATATAAAGTATACCAAAAATATCCACATAAGGCAAGCTATAATTGTAAAGTCTGGATAAAAATTTCTCCCAGACTGGACAGATATCGTCCTTTGGGCCAGATGGCAGCGATGCGGGTGCGCAGGGTCGGCTCGTCGATAATCTTTACGCTCAGGTTGTCATGAGCTGCCAGATTCACGGCTGAGGCGGGGGTGACGGCGATGCCCAGCCCGGCGTTGGCCCAGAGGATGGTCGTACGGGCATCGTCGTTGCGGCAGAACAGGATGGGCGTCATATCCTGGCTGATGCACGTATCATGGAGGAGCTGATCGAAGCGGCGGTAAATGATGAGCGGCTTCTGATCCAGCTCCCGCAGGGTAATATGCGTCCGCCCGGGACACCAGTCCAGCTCACGGGGCAGAGCCGCTACCATGGGTTCCTCGTTGAGTATTTTATAATGGAAGGAACCGGCTTTGAACGGTGTGCGGACAATGCCGATTTCTACCAGTCCCTTGTGAAGCATGTCTATGACTTCGAAAGTATTGCCGTCATAGATTTCGAAATGGACGCTTTCATGCTCCTGATGAAAATCGCGCATAGCCGAACTGAGGATGACACTGCCTGAACTAGATACGGTGCCGATGTGCAGCGTTCCCTTGAGGCCATGTTTGAAGTCGCTGATTTCCCGTCTGGCCGAATCACTGAGATTTAAGATCTGCCGGGCCCGTTCATAGAGCAGTTTTCCCGCTTCGGTCAGTTCCATGTGGCGGTGTTCCCGTATGAACAGGTCTACGCCCAGTTCCTTTTCCAGTAACTGGATCTGCTGGGACAGTGGCGGTTGTGCCATATGGAGCTGCCGGGCCGCTGCCGTAATCTGGCCTTCTTCGACGACGGTGACGAAATACCGGAGTTGTCGTAAATCCATCATATCCCCTTCTTATTATATGAAAAAAATATGCTAACTAAATTAAAATTATATTTTTAATATATCACAGATACTGGTATAATTCCATATAGAAACGGGGAAGAAATGAGTCACTAATTTTTAAAGGAGGAACAACTGATGGAAGAAGAAACCACGTTGGAACGTCCCAAACGGGATGCCCATTTTTTCTGGGTTTTATTTAAATCAACATTTATCATCAGTGCTTTTACCGTTGGTGGCGGATATGTCATCGTGCCACTTCTCAAGGCCAAATACGTCGATGAATACCACTGGATCAGCGACAAGGAAACGCTGGATATGGTCGCCATTGCTCAGTCCATGCCCGGCGTCATCGCCTGTAACAGTGCCATTATCCTGGGATACCGTATGGCTGGTATCGCCGGTACGCTGACCGCCCTCATTGCGACGGTGCTGCCACCGCTCATTACCTTGACCATTATTTCTTACTGCTATGATTTCTTTATCCAGAGCCAGATAGTCAAGATGATTCTGCGGGGTATGCAGTGCGGTGCCACGGCCCTCATGGTCAATGTGGGCCTCAATCTGCTGATGAAGCAGTGCAAAAAAAAGCTCATCCTGCCGCTGGTCATCATTGCCGCCACCTTCATCGCCAATGTCGTATTCGACGTCAACCTCATGTACCTGGTCCTCATCGATGGCATCGTCGGACTGTTGTGCATGCGCGATGCGAAGTATGATTAGAAGGGGGGAGACATATCATGATTTACTGGCAATTATTCTGGGAATTCTGCAAAGTCGGCATTTTCTGTGTCGGCGGCGGATATGCTTCTATGCCGCTCATCCAGGCTTCGGTGGTCGATACGTTCCACTGGCTTTCCATGAGTGAATTTGTCGATATCTTTACGATTTCGCAAATGACGCCCGGTCCGATCGGCATCAATGCGGCGACCTTTGCCGGGACAAAAATCGCCGGCCTCGGCGGTGCCATCTGTGCGACTGTTGGGTTTGTCACGCCTTCCCTGTTTCTGGGAATTATCCTGGCCCGGGTATTCTTCAAATACGGCAACATCGGCCCAATCCGCGGCGTATTGAACGGACTGCGCCCGGCTGTTGTCGGACTGATCTGCGCAGCCAGCCTCAGTTTTGTCTGGCTCGCCGTGTGGAGTACTGAAACGGTTCCGGAAGACTTCGGGACTTTCAGTCCGGCAGCCATTCTCGTCCTCATCCTGGCACTGGTGGCTATCCGCCGTAAAATTGGTGTCATCAAGGTCCTCATCGGGTCGGGTGTCCTAGGGCTCGTCCTTGGACTCATGGGCGTCCTGCCTGTTTAAGAAAGGAGACTGTTATGCATCTGGGAACACAGGAACTGATCCTGATTTTACTCATTGTCATCGTTCTCTTCGGAGGCAAAAAAGTTGCCGGCCTGGGAAAAGCGCTGGGTACGAGCCTGCGGGAGTTCCGGGCAGAAGTCCGCAAAGACGATGAACCTTCGTCGGGACAATCGGAAACACCACAGACGGAAACACCACAGACGGAAACACCACAGACGGAAACACAACGGACAGAAACTCCACAGACGAAGTCCGATGAATCAGCCGATACGTCAGCGAAAGAAGAGGAAGCTGCATCCCGTCGGTCGTCTTCTTGATATTTGATGCCCATCTATCCCTATATCACGGGAAAAGCCTGACTGCTATCTCCTTCGGCAGGACAGGCTTTTCTGCCTGAAATAGATGGCGCGATGGGACGAGAATCACAATACTTTTTCTGTTCTGTAGGATTTATTTAAATAATTTAATAAAACGATTGACAAACCTTATATATGGTGATACTATATGACCATGAGTTCATCCTCTGAAATACATATCCGGGGCAATGAGGCCTTCTCTTCCAAACCAGAAGAGAAGGCTTTTTTAATGGCACGGAGAGGAAAAACTCATGATACCCGCGCTGAAAGGGTCCTGCAGCCCAAGGCACGACGCTTTCAGTTTCATATACCTTTATCTCCCATATCCCAATGGAAAGGCCGTACAGACGACTCCTGCCTGTACGGCTTTTTCCTGTCCTGTCATAGAAATGTCTTGTCTAAGCGCTGTATTCAGTATATGATATAGAGAACGCATCTTATAGAATGTGATACTAGCGAGGGGGAAAAGGACCATGAGGGATATCCGTATTATTACCGGACGTACGGCTAAGTTCGATCCGGACCAGACCGTGCGGCTCCTGGGATGCCGGCCGGGCAGTGATGCCTGGGAGCAGACCCGGAATGATGTGGTGGAACGGATGCCGGTCCTGCGCCGCCTGACCCGTCCCAAAGGGGCTTTTGTCATGGAAGCGGATGAAGGCAAAACCTGGATATATGCCATGATGACTCTGGGAAAGGCCGTTACGGACTATATAGACCGCCTCGGCGAAGACGGGGACGCGTCATCGGCTCTGATCCTGAATGCCATGGCGGACAGCTGCCTGTTTTCCTTCGAAAAAGAACTGCAGCAGGCACTGCGCTCTTTTTGCCGTGAAAAGAACTGCGGCATCTCCCGACGGTATGAAATCGGGACAGATCTGCCACTCCTGTGGCAGCAGCGGGCCTATGATTGTCTGGCTGCCAGTCGGACCCTGGGACTGGAGATGACGGCGGAGTATATGCTCGTACCGGAAAAGTCCATGAGCCTGGCTTTTTTGGTGAGTACGGATCCTGCCGTATTTCATGCCGGCCATGACTGCCGGATGTGCCATCATGCGAATTGCTGTCTCCGCCAGCAGCCGTACGGGGAAGAAACGACGGGTCCTCTCAGTCCGGCCTTTCAGGAATATACCTGTCCTTCCGGGAAGAATCTGGCTGATTCCCTGCGCAAGCTGGGAGAGCTTCCGGCCCTGTGCGGTGGAAAAGGTACGTGCGGCCGCTGTGGCATCCAGATTGTTGAAGGATCCCTGCCTGTTACGAAGGCAGACCGGGATTTTTATACGGACCGGGAACTGAAAGACGGCTGGCGCCTGGCCTGCCAAGCTGTTCCCGATGAGTCCGTACGGGTACGCCTGCACATGCATCACGAAAGACAGATGACCGGCCTTCATCAGGAAAAGGCAGCCGCTGCCATCCGGACTGGCGGGGACTATGGCCTGGCAATAGATCTGGGTTCGACGACGGTCGCCGCATCGCTCGTATCGCTCTCTGATGGTACGGTGCTGGAATCGGTGAGCAGTGTAAACCGGCAGCGCACCTTTGGCGCCGATGTCGTGAGCCGCATTTCTGCCGCCTGTGACGGCTATGCTAAAGAGCTGCAAAAGCTGGCTGTCGAAAGCATAGAAGAAGCACTGGATAAGCTGCTGGTCCCTTTCCCAGGGATGAGGCAGCAGCTGCGGCGCATGACTCTGGCCGGGAATACGACTATGGAGCATCTCCTCATGGGATGGTCCTGCAAGGGACTGGGGAGCTGGCCGTTCCACCCCGTATCGCTGGGAGGAAATACGCTTGCAGCATCGGAGCTTTTTGGTGATACCCTCCCAGCTTCCTGTACTCTCACGGTACTTCCCGGGTTCAGTACCTACGTCGGGGCCGATATTGCGTCGGGACTCATAGCCTGTGCCATGGACCGGACTGATACGGAGAGCCTGTTCCTCGATCTGGGGACCAATGGAGAGATGGCTCTGGGAACCGGTCAGGGCATCTTCATCGCATCGACGGCGGCCGGGCCGGCCCTCGAAGGGGGACAGCTCCGCTGCGGTATGAGCAGTGTTCCCGGAGCCATCTGCAGTGTGACCTGGAATGGCTCTGTGCCGTCGGTCCGCACCATTAATGATTCTCCTCCACGGGGACTGTGCGGAACCGGGGTGATAGAGGCCATGGCAGGCCTGATAGAGCAGGGAATCGTGGACCGGCACGGAACGCTCCGGGAGCCATGGTTTACCCGGGGATTTCCTCTGGCACAGGGAGCAGATGGAGCACCGGTTGTACTGACCCAGGCCGACATCCGGCAGATACAGATGGCAAAAAGTGCGATCCGGGCCGGCATATCTGTCCTTCTCAGGACTGCCGGCCTGCGCGAAGACGATGTGAAGACAATCTGGCTGGCCGGTGGATTCGGCTATTACCTGAAACCGGATGCTGCCGCTGCCATCGGCCTGATTCCGCCATCGTGGACGAAACGGACCCGCGCTGCTGGCAATACGTCCCTTATGGGAGCCGTACAGGCTCTGACTGATCCCGGCGCCATGAAACGGATGACCTCGTTCATTCAGAAGGGGAGGGAAGTCGTTCTGGGAAATACGGCGGATTTTCAATCGCTATATATACAGCATATGGATTTTACGAATAAAACTACATGACAGATATGAGGAGATAGATGATGACACGAAATGAATTCAGACAGTTACTGGAACAGGGCGTTTGTATCCTGGACGGTGCCACCGGCACCAATCTGCAGAAAGCAGGCATGCCCGTCGGCGTCTGCCCGGAATTGTGGATCATGGAACACCCGCAGGCCATACAGGACCTGCAGCGCCAGTTCGTAGACGCCGGTTCTCAGCTGGTCTATGCGCCTACCTTTACGGGCAACCGCATCAAGCTTGCCGAATACGGCCTCGAAGACCGGCTGAAAGAAATCAATACCCGTCTGGTACAGTTGTCGAAAGAAGCCGTGGGTGACAGGGCACTGGTCGCCGGCGATATGACCATGACCGGCCAGCAGCTCTATCCCATGGGTACGCTGACTTTTGAAGAACTGGTAGATGTATATAAAGAACAGGCTCTGGCACTGTATGAAGCCGGCTGTGATGTATTCATCGTCGAAACTATGATGAGTCTGCAGGAAACGCGGGCCGCCGTCCTGGCCATCCGCGACGTGTGTGACCTTCCTATCATGGCTACCCTTACGTTCGAACCGGATGGCCGTACCCTCTATGGCACGCCTCCGGAAGCGGCCGTCGTAGTCCTGCAGGAGCTGGGCGTCGATGCTATCGGTACCAATTGTTCCACGGGACCGCTGGATATGGTAGAACGGATCCGGGCTATGTACCGCTACGCAACAGTACCGCTTATCGCCAAGCCCAATGCCGGCCTTCCGGAAATCGTTGATGGAAAAACGGTCTATCAGACGACACCGGAAGAGTTTGCCCGCGATGCCCGCATGCTCGTCGAAGCCGGCGCCCGTATCATCGGCGGGTGCTGTGGCACGACGGTGGATCATATCTGTGCCCTCCATGATGCCGTAAAAGGTATGCAGCCCCAGCCTGTATCTACGGTGAAAAAGCGTGTCCTGGCGTCGGAACGGAGCGTCGTTGAAATCACCCTGGACGGCCCGTTCCAGGTCATTGGCGAACGTATCAACCCGACAGGAAAGAAAAAACTGCAGGCCGAACTGCGCGCCGGTAGTATGGCTATGGTCCGTTCCTTTGCCCGTCAGCAGGAAAAAGACGGTGCCGCTGTGCTCGACATCAATATGGGAACCAATGGCATCGACGAAAAGGATATGATGATACGGGCTATTTATGAAGTAACCGCCGTTACGGGATTGCCGCTGTGTATCGATTCCAGTTTTCCCGAAGTAATCGAAGCGGCGCTGCGCATTTATCCCGGACGTGCCCTCATCAATTCTATTTCTCTTGAAGGGAAAAAATGCCAGCGTCTGATGAAGGCAGCTAAAAAATACGGGGCCATGTTCATTGCCCTGCCCGTATCCGATGCGGGACTTCCCAAATCGGTGGAAGAAAAGCACGATGTTATCCGGGCCATCATCGAACAGGCAGAGGAAGCCGGCCTTGCCCGTGAGGCCATCGTTGTCGATGGCCTCGTCGGTGCCGTCGGTGCCCTGCCAACGGCGGCTCTCGACTGCCTTACGACGTTCTGCTACTGCCATGACGAACTACAGTTGCCGACGGTCTGCGGCCTGTCCAATATTTCCTTTGGCCTTCCCGGGCGGATCTATGCCAATATGACCTTCCTCTCCATGGCCATTGCCAGCGGCCTTACTATGGCCATTGCCAATCCCGGCCAGGACCTGCTCATGAATGCCGCTGCCGCTGCCAATATGTTCATGAACCGTCCTGGCAGTGACCTGGCCTATATTCAGCGTATCCGGTATTTTGAAAAAAAAGAAGAACAGCGGCAGCAGAACCAGCCACCAGCAGCCCCTGCAGGCTCTGGCAGTACGGGAACCATCAAGGAACAGGTGGACACTCTTCTGAGTGGCAATGCCGTATACCAGGCCGTCCTCAACGGGGAAAAAGATACGATTGTTTCCTTTACGGAAGAAGAACTGAAAAAGGGAATGAAACCGGAAGATATCATCAATCAGCTTCTCATCCCGGCTATCAACAAAGTAGGCCAGCTGTATAATGACCAGTACTATTTCCTGCCACAGCTCATCGCCAGTGCGGCCGCCATGGAAACGGCTATCCATCATCTGGAACCGCTTATCCGGCATACAGCGACAGAGAAACTGCCAACCATCGTCGTCGCAACCGTCGAAGGGGACGTCCACGATATCGGGAAAAACCTCGTGGCCCTCATGCTGCGCAATTACGGCTATGAAGTCATTGACCTGGGCAAAAACGTGCCGGCTGCGACCATCATTGAAAAAGCCCTGTCTGCCAAAGCGGCCGTCGTTGGTTTGTCTGCCCTCATGACGACGACGATGATGCACATGAAAGATGTCATTGCCGAAGCCGTCAAGCGTCAGTACCACGGGAAAATCATCATTGGCGGTGCCGCTGTCACACCGAGTTTTGCCGATGAAATCGGTGCCGACGGGTATTCGAAAGACGCAGCCGATTGTGTCAGACTGGTAAGTACCCTGCTAAAGTGACAAGGCGTTTCTGTCACAGTTCGAACACAATGTCCTGAAACAGCTTGTTGCTATACGAGGAGAATGATACAATGAAGGACACGAGGGGCATGATGCGCCGGGGGACGCAGAATCCTGTATGAGGTGATAGATTATGAAACTCCATCTGATGAAACGGTCATTATTTGCATTGGCTGCGGCAGTCTGTCTGACGGGCAGTGTGGCCCTGGCAGCAGAAGCAGATTCTCCGCTAATAGGTATACCTAATCCTATTGTTTCCTATACATCCTATGCTGATACAGCTCAGGCTGCCGGGTTTACGCCGCTTTACCTGACAAAGGGCAGTGGATATTCGCTGCGTACCATGTCGGTCATAGGTCATACCACAGCCGATCTGGGTTTCCGGAATAGTACAACCGGTGCAACGGTCCGCGTCCGCACGGCTCTGGCATCGTCTACAAAGGGAATGACGGATATCAGCGGCGTCTACAGCGTACAGTGGAATACCCATTACCTGTCCGGCGTAACCGTCTACACAGCTACAATCAAAGACCGGGCCTATGCAGCACACTGGCAGGTCGGCGGGTATCTCTTTTCTGCCCAGGCTGAAAATATGAGCCGCAATGAATTTTACTCCCTGCTGAAATATCAGCTTGTCGATGCGTCGTCCCACTATTATCTGCCCTTGTCCAAGTAATATACCGGACTGGGACGTATAAAAATAACCATACCATGATTTGTTGTAAAGAAGCAGACCTTTACCGGCCTGCTTCTTTCTGTTATGATAAATATACGGCCATCGATCCATCGGCCATCATCTAAGAGGAGGAAAAACATGTTTCATTTCGATATATTATCCCTCGTTGCCGGTATTCCGGGCCTGCTCATGGCTCTCGTCATCCATGAATACGCCCATGCTCTGATTGCAGACAAAATGGGGGATTCTACGCCGCGCATGACCGGGAGGCTCACACTGAATCCCATAGCCCACATTGATCCCATCGGCCTTATCATGCTGCTGGTCGCCCAGTTCGGATGGGCCAAGCCGGTCATGATCAATGCCAATAATTTCCGAAACTGGCGGAAAGGGGAAATCTGCGTGTCCCTGGCCGGCCCTTGTGCCAATTTTATCCTAGCTCTCATCATGTTTGCCATACGGATGATCCTGTTCTGGAGTGGCGTGCGCATGCGGAGCCTGGACCTGGTGCTGGACCTGATCATCATCTATAACATCAACTTCGGCATCTTCAATCTCATTCCCCTGCCGCCCCTGGACGGGTCGCGCCTTATTACGGTATTTTTGCCGACGGAATGGGCTATCCGCCTGGCCAGTGTAGAACGGTACAGCTTTCTTTTGCTGATCGTCCTCATGGCGACGCCCGTATTCAGTTATATCCTGATTCCGCTGCAGCGCCTGGTGTATATGCTTGACTATACCATAGTACAGGTGTTATTTTACTGGATTTTCCACTAGTTTATGTCATATATGCATGCCTCATGTGAAAGGAGGAATCTTGTATGAAATGGAAAACAGGTCTGGCTGTACTGGCAGCCGCCATGTATATTCCCGCTGGTTCCATGGCGTTTGATTATAATCTGTCTATTGATGAAATCAGCGAACATCCCCTCACGGCATATAATACGGTATATCTGGGGATGCCCAAGAAGGATTTTGCCCTTAATTTTTCTATCCTGCCCGACTGGACGTTCTATGGAAGTGATGGTACGACAGAAAAGGCGGAACGGTCTGTCACCCAGAATGGCGTCACCGTCATCGAGGGCCTGTCTATTACGACGGCCGATGGTTCTCCGCGCGGAAAAGTCCTGGCATTTGAAAATTATTTCAAGACGACGAACCGCAAAGCTGCCCGGGATATGTATGCCCGTCTGTCGGCAACGATTTATTCCAATATGGAAAATTTTCCTGCCAGCCAGAGCAGCAAGGAAATCCGCTGGATACAGAATGACGTCACGATCGTGACCTGGATCGACGACAAGAAAGATGCAGACGGATATTATACCGTTACCATCCGCCGGTATAACAATCATGTCCTGCAGGCCTGATATGTCATAGGTAACGTGAATCGAACATATTGACAGAATGACTTTTTCTGTTATAATATAGTAAATCCAGATTTTACCTTTTGACTTTTGATTTTTTCAGAATAGAGGAGAGTAGTATGAACCGTTTAAAGACAGTCTTTCTTATGACTCTGCTGGCGGTGATTATGATGGCCATTGGCAGAGCCTTTGGTGGTGTTCATGGCATGACCGTCATGCTTATTCTCGCGACGGGCATGAATTTCTTTTCCTACTGGTTCAGTGATTCCATCGTACTGCGCATGTACCACTGCCAGCCTGTAGGTCCGGAGCATCGTCTCTACCACATTGTCGAAGATCTGGCACAGCGCGCCGAACTTCCCATGCCCAAAGTGTATATCATGCCGACGGAAGTCCCCAATGCCTTTGCCACGGGGCGCAATCCGTCCCATGCGGCCATCGCGGCGACGGAAGGTATTCTCGACATGCTGGATGACGAAGAAATACGCGGTGTCCTGGCTCATGAAATGTCCCATATCCTGCACCGGGATATTCTCCTGAGCACCATCGTGGCTACCTTCGCCAGTGTCATTTCCTGGATTGCCAATATCGCCCAGTGGGCTGCTATATTCGGACGGGGCAACGACGATGACGACAATGGCGGCATTGTAGGTCTCCTGGTAACGATCATCATTGCCCCCATTGCGGCTACGATCATCCAGCTCGGCATCAGCCGGACACGGGAATATATGGCCGATGAAGAAGGCGGCCGTATGATCGACGATCCCCTGGCTCTGGCCCGGGCGCTTGCCAAGATAGACAATTACGCCCACTACCAGGTATTGCCGGGAGCCTCCAAGACGACGGCACACATGTGTATCATCAATCCTTTCTCTGGCGTCCGGTCGGGACTAGCTAATCTGTTCAGTACCCATCCGCCGACAGAAAAACGGATTGAACGTCTGAAAGAATTGGACCATGAACTGCATGGCTGATATCGTGAATATGAAGAACGGGCCTGTCCATACACGGCAGGCCCGTTCCTATTATTTCTGTATATCTGATGTCTGTCAAAGTCCTTTTTCATCGAGCACGCGACGCAGGTCCGTACATGACGGCAGTGATTCTGTTTCTTCGTTGACGGCCGCATACAGGATAGGCGAATCAAAGGTATTTCCCTTCAGGAGTTCCGCATTAGCAACAGGGCCGGTCGGCTGGATGATGACTTTGAATTCATAATTTTCCTGCAGAAAGTCGCGCACAGCCTGCAGGACAGCATCGATATCGTCCGTCGTCTGTGCCGGGAAGGTAATGTGAAAGGTGCGGGCTTCCAGATCGGACAGGTCTGTCAGGCGCTGTTCCAGGGACGCGGCATCCGATGCGGCGTCAAGGGACAGGGAAATGATGGGAATCAGGCCCGTATCCATACATTGCTCCGAGAGATCGGCGATGAGGTCCGGATCTGTATCGGCGGCGATTTCCAGTGCATCGGGCAGGCCGCTGCGCAGGGCAAAGGTCATGATATCCTTGTAGTCCCGTTCAGTCCGGCAGTATTCAGGCAAATCTTTCTTTTCACATTTAAAAATAAATGTCCCTTCGTTAGTAGCCTGGGTTATCATGAGCAGGGCATTCCACAACTGGGATAAATTGGGCAGGCCATTAAAGGTGCCGGCATTGTACTCGATGATGTCGTGCGGTTTTTCCCGTATCTGCTGGCAGCAGTAACAGATGTCGCCGACGGTTTCGCCAGTGCAGGGAACACAGATAATAGGTTTTTTCCGGTTCAGCCGGATATTTGCTAAATTCGCCATACAAAAGAACCTCCCATGGATATGTATCGTACAATATCTATTATAGTGTACCACGTTATGGGTATTTCTGCATCTGTTGTCTTTTTGGGAGACGTTGTTCTGACTGGGAGGTGCCGCAACAGAATAAATTTTACATTTTTTTTGCTATTTTGCTAGTTTCTGTCTTTTCCGGCAGTTGTTTATGGTATAATATAATTCAATGCTTTTTTATATTTTAGCAACCATTCCTTTTTTTCGATGAGGTGTAAATATGTTTATAGACAGAGCAAGAATATTTGTGCAGTCCGGCAAGGGCGGAGACGGCATGAGCAGTTTCCGTCACGAAAAATTTGTACCCAAAGGCGGCCCCAATGGCGGTGATGGCGGCCAGGGCGGCAATGTCATCCTCGTAGCGGACCGCAACGTCAATACGCTGGTAGATTTCCGTTACCGCCGTCTGTTCAAAGCCAAACCGGGTGGAAAGGGCCAGGGGAGCAATAAGTTCGGCCGGGATGCCGACGACCTGTTCATCCCCGTTCCGGTCGGTACGATTGTACGCGACGAAGCTTCGAATGCCCTTCTCGCCGACCTGAGCCATGACGGACAGCAGGCCATCGTTGCCAAAGGCGGCCGCGGCGGCCGGGGCAACTATCATTTCCGTACCAGTGCCAACCGGGCACCGACATTTGCCGAACGGGGCGAACCGGGGGAAGAACGCTGGCTGCGTCTGGAACTCAAGGTGCTGGCCGACGTAGGACTTCTCGGCTATCCCAGCGTAGGAAAATCGAGCATCCTGCGTAAAGTATCAGCTGCCCAGCCGGAAGTCGCGGCCTACCATTTCACGACGCTTAACCCGATTCTCGGCGTTGTCGATCTGCCTGATCAGCGCAGCTTCGTCATGGCCGATATTCCCGGCCTTATCGACGGGGCAGCTGAAGGCGTCGGCCTGGGCCATGATTTCCTGCGCCATATTGAACGGACGAAAATCCTCATCCATGTCCTCGACGTGTCCGGCAGCGAAGGCCGCGATCCCATCGAAGATTATGAAAAAATCAATAGCGAACTGGCAAAGTACAGTGAAAAACTGTCACGGAAACGGCAGGTCATTGCAGCCAACAAAATTGATCTGCTGTCAGACGATACGAATCTGAAACGGCTCCAGCAGTATATGGACGAACGGGGTCGGGACGTATTTCCTATCTGCGCCATGTCCGGGGAAGGACTGCCGGAACTCATGGAATACGTCTGGAAGCTGTTGGAATCGTATGTAGAAGAACCGGACGAAACTGATGAAGAAGTCATCTATAAACCGGAAGAAAAACCGGATTTTGAAATCCATCGCGACGATGATGGCGCCTTTGTCATTACCGGTCCCCGTATCGAACGGCTCGTAGCTATGACCAACTTCGATGATGACATGTCCCTGCGCCGGTTCCAGCGCATCTGGCGCTATATGGAACTGGACAAGCTGCTGCAGAAAGAAGGCATCCAGGAAGGCGATACGGTGCGCATCTATTCCATGGAATTTGAATACCGCAAATAAGGAGATACAGTATGAACAATAAAGATAAAAAACAGCTGAAAGCACTGGCTACTCAGATGCCATCAGTCATCCAGATAGGAAAGGAAGGCTTGTCCGATGCCGTCATCGACAGTGCCCGGGCCGCTATTACTGCCAGAGAACTGGTAAAGGCCCATGTGCTCAATAATGCCGATCTCGATACGGCGGAAACAATGGGAACCTTGGCAGACATGCTGGGAGCCGAACTCGTCCAGGTCATCGGCCATTATGGCGTCCTGTTCAAAAAGAAGAAAGAAAAATCGCATTACGACTATATCAAAGAGTAGGATAGTGATGGAAGTGAACTGTATGCAGAGAGATTTCACACATAAGAAACGCATTGTCGTCAAAGTAGGATCCAGTACGATTTCCTATGAAAATGGCAAACTCAACTATCATCGTATCGAACACCTGGTACGGGAACTGGCAGATTTGCAGAATCAGGGAAAGGAAATGATCCTCGTCAGTTCCGGTGCGACCAACGCCGGGCTGGCTCCACTGCACCTGGACCACCGGCCCCGTACGATTCGTGAAAAGCAGGCCGTAGCTGCTGTCGGCCAGGGCGTACTCATGCATACCTATGAAATGATGTTCCGTGAATACGGCCAGATCGTAGGCCAGGTACTGCTGACACGGATGGACTCCCAGGACCGGAGCAAGTTCATGAATTCCCGTAATACGCTGCTTACTATGTTGGAAATGGGCATCATTCCTATTATCAATGAAAACGATGTCGTAGCTGTCGATGAATATAAAATTGGCGATAACGATACGCTGTCTGCTATGGTCAGTGGTCTCGTCGATGCCGATCTGCTCATCCTTCTTTCTGATATCGATGGATTGTATACAGCCAATCCCAAGACCCATCCGGATGCGACTATTATCCCTGTCGTCCACACCATAGATAAACATATTTATGAGATTGCCGGTGATGCCGGTTCCTCTATGGGGACGGGCGGTATGCATACGAAAATCCAGGCCGCTTCGATTGCCACGGCGGCCGACGTCGATATGGTCATTGCCTCAGGCAGTGAAGACGGCATCATCAGCCGTATCGTCGGGGGAGAAGCTGTCGGCACGTTGTTTAAAGCCAAAGATACGCCCCTTCATTCCAAAAAGCGGTGGCTCGTTTCCGGCAGCAAAGCCAGAGGCAGTCTTGTCGTCGATAAAGGTTGCCGTGACGCTATCATAGATCACGGATCGAGCCTCCTTCCCGTCGGAATCACCGCTGTAGAAGGCATATTCCAGGAAGGGGATATTGTCAATGTCCAGTACGACGGCATTATCATTGCCAAAGGGATAGCAAATTACAGCAGCATCAATATCAATGCCATCAAGGGCGTCCAGTCCTCCGATATTCCCAGCGTACTGGGCCATGACGGCATTTACGAAGAAGTCATTCACCGCGACAATCTCGTGGCCATGTATTAAAGGGGGAAGAGACAATGGAATCAGAAGCCGTCAGAAAGGCCCGGGCAGCCCGGCAGGCATCGTATGCTCTGGCCAATGCCGATACAACCGTAAAGAACAAGGCTCTCAGCTATATTGCTGATGATTTGCTGGCTCATGCCGGCGATATTATGGACGCCAATGCGGCCGATGTAGCTGCCGCCCGGGAAAAGGGGATGAGCGATGCCATGATTGACCGGCTGACCCTGACACAGGACCGGATTCAGGGAATGGCAGAAGGAGTCCGTCAGGTCATTGCCCTGCCAGATCCTGTTGGACAGACCCTGTCTTCCTGGGACCGGCCCAACGGTCTTCACATCGATAAGGTCACGGTCCCTCTTGGCGTCATCGCCATCATCTTTGAATCCCGCCCCAATGTCACCGTCGATGCTGCCGTCCTGTGCCTGAAGTCGGGCAACGCCACGGTATTGCGCGGCGGAAGTGAAGCCATCCGTTCCAACGTAGCTCTTGCCGGGGTCATCCGCCATGCCATTGCCAGAGCCGGACTGCCTTCCGATGCCGTTACCATCATGGAAAATACCGACCGGGCCCTGGTCAGCGAACTCCTGACACTGCGCCAGTATATCAATCTGGCTATTCCCCGCGGGGGAGCCGGCCTGATCCGCATGGTCGTCGATACGGCTAAGGTACCGGTCATCGAAACGGGTAGCGGTGTCTGCCATGTCTATGTTGATAAAGATGCCGATCTCGATATGGCTGTCCGTATCATTGAAAATGCCAAAGTATCCCGTCCTTCGACCTGCAATGCCATGGAAACCCTGCTGGTTCACAAGGATGTCGTCCGGCCGCTCATGGAAAAGCTGGTCCCGGTCCTGAAGGCGCGCCACGTCGAAATGAGAGCTGATACGGCTGCCAGAGAAGCTGGTGGAGATGATACGATAGGAGCGGCCTCAGAAGAAGACTGGCGCACGGAATACAACGCACTTATCATGTCCATCCGTACCGTCGCCTCTATCGATGAAGCGCTGGATCATATCCGCCGCTACAGCACACACCATTCGGAATCTATCATTACGGAAAATACGGAGACGGCGGAACGGTTCCTGCAGGAAGTCGATTCGGCTGCCGTCTATGTCAATGCTTCGACGCGATTTACGGACGGCTTTGAATTTGGCTTTGGTGCAGAAATCGGCATCAGTACGCAAAAGCTGCATGCCCGTGGTCCGATGGGACTGGAAGCGCTGGTCAGCTATAAATATCTGATTCACGGTCAGGGACAGATCCGCCTATGATGCGATGCCTGCGTGGATACCTGCGGACGCTGCGTCAGTATGCGTCGTCGCCGAAAACGCAATATGAGTATAAACATTACGCCATTTTTTTGCTATTATATATAATAGTAGTGGCCATTATCTGGGGAGGTATGTATATCTATTATGGAAATCACTAGATTGGGTGTCATGGGTGGCACATTCAATCCGGTTCACCTGGGACACCTGATGATAGCCGAGGAAGCACGGGAAGCCTATTCGCTGGATCGTGTCATCTTCGTTCCGTCTTACATTACCCCCAATAAAGAGGTACACGGTGCCACCGCCTGGCAGCGTCTGGAAATGACGCGTCTGGCAACGGCTGACAATCCGTATTTCACCGTAAGTGATATGGAAATACGCCGTGGCGGTCCATCGTATACTCTGGACACACTGCGTTTTTTGAAGAAATTGTACGGCCCCGGTCATGAACTCTATTTCATTTCCGGTACGGACACGATACAGGACCTTCCAAATTGGAATCATCCCGAAGAAATACTGCGCCTGTGCCATTTCATCGGTGCGACCCGGCCGGATGGTACAGAAGCCATTATGCCGGTGGTCCGCCATTTTGGAAGTCTCGGCCATCATATCCTGAAGTTGTCTGTGCCGACGATGGAAATCTCATCGACGGAACTGCGCCGCCGCATCCGTGCCGGCCGCAGTATCCGCTATATGATTCCCCGGGCCGTGGCAGACTATATCAGGAAGAATGGGATATATCAATGTACAGCACAACCGTAAAAGAAGAAATAAAGAAAGATTTAAAGAGTATTTTGTCAGCCCATCGGTACAAACATGTCCTGGGCGTAGCCAAAGCGGCCCGTCAGCTGGCCCTGCAGAATGACTGCGATCCCGATAAGGCAGAAGTGGCAGGACTCTTGCACGATGCCGCCAAACAACTGCCCCTTCCGGATATGCAGGAACTGGCGCGGCAGTCTTTTGGCGATAGTCTTGATGATGCCATCATGACCAACGGTGGCCTGCTTCACGGCTATGCGGCCGTCACCATCGCCCGCACGAAATATCATCTGACCGACGAAGACTTCCTGGCATCCCTGGCCCATCATACGACCGGTGCCGAAGTCATGGGGACACTGGAAAAAATTATCTTCGTAGCCGATTACATCGAAGAAAACCGTGATTTCGATGGCGTAGAACACCTCCGCCAGCTGGCTGCTGCCAATCTGGACCAGGCCGTACTTGCCGGATACGATTCAACCATTTCCCATCTGCTGGAACAGGACAAGCTTATTTTTACCGGTACCGTCATCAACCGCAATGCCCAGATTCTGGCGATGCAGAAAAAGGGGAGACAGAAAAATGGGTGAGACTCAAAAAAAAGAAAAGACCCGGGGAAAACGGCGGCGGACCGTAAACCCGGGAGAACGGAAACGCCGGTTCTGGCACAGAGTGGGATTATTGGTCCTTATCGTGCTGGCCATCATTGCAGGCGTGCTGGCGTGGTTTCATTTCCGCCCGGCACGAGCCAGTGAAGAATTTGCCCAGCAGAGCCCGGACCTGCCTCTGTATGTATTGGTCATCGGCGTCGATGGAGAAGCGGCGCCACGGACGAATTTAGTAGGTTTGGCGGCTGTCAATAAAGAAAAGAAGACCATTGATTTCATTATGCTGCCCAATAATACAAAAATTGAAGGCCGGAAAGGCAAAGGTGTGCAGGCGCTGCAGGATATTTACACCGAAGGCGGCATGAGCCTTACCCGCGCTGTTGTAGAAGATATCTTTCACATCCGCATTCCCTACTATATTTCTTTTACGCCGGAATCGTTTGCCCGGATGATCGATATCAATGATGGCCTGCCTTTGTACGTAGAAAAACCGATGTATGGGGAAACCAATGATGGTGCCGTTGATTTCAACCTCGGTCAGGGGTATCAGCTGCTTACGGGCAGGGAAGCTGCGGGCTATATGAGTTATGAAGATAAAGACGGCCCTCTTTTCCAGTCGCTTCGGCAGGAACGGTTCCTTAAAGCATTTTATGAAGACCGGGAAACTCATTTTGGCATAACGAATGCCGTAAATGCATACCGGGTCTGGCATGATGTGGATTCCAACATATCGGCCAAAGATATGGCACGGCTGGTGTGGACTTTCCGCAATGTGCCCGTGTCGGATATTCATTTTTATATGCTGCCTGGCGAAATTGCCAAGAGCGGGGAAACAAAAACGGCGACATCGGATACGCTGTGGAATTTTGATCCTGTAGAAGTACAGAAGATTATCGGGACGAGCATCCATGCTATAGCCAACGAATAATGGCAGCATGGATGGGATATAAAAAAGGAGAAGATAGAAAGAAATGCCATTAGTAATGAAAGAACAAACACACGACACAAAAGAAAAGACCTGTTATGAAATTGCGGCTCAGGCGGCATATGATAAAAAAGGCTGGGATATTGTCATTCTTGATATGATGACGGCATCTATTATGGCTGACTATTTTGTCATCTGTAGCGCCCGCAATACCCGCCAGGCCCAGAGTATTGCCGACAATGTGGAAGAAGAACTGGAAAAGAACGGGTATACGGTCCGGCACGTCGAAGGCTACCGCTCCGGCCGCTGGATTCTCATCGATGCCGGCGACGTCGTTACCCACGTCTTTGTCGATCAGGACCGCAGCTATTATGAACTGGAAAATCTCTGGTGTGATGCGCCGCGAATTCCGTTTGAAGGAGAATAAGATGAATCAACTTTTGCAGGAAAACAGTATTGCTACCCTGAAAGTGCTCCGTCTCGGTGAGATGGGTGCCTTTCTGGATGGCGGCACAGGCAATACGAACGATGATATCCTGCTGCACAAAAACCAGCAGACCCATCCCGTTGCCGTCGGGGATACGGTAACCGTATTCCTGTATCATGACCCGTCAGGCCGGCTGACTGCCAGCATGCGTCTGCCGAAAATCAAGATTGGACAGATTGGGTATGCTCCCATTATCAATACAACCCGCTTCGGCGCTTTTGTCGATGTCGGGACCGAACGGGGGATTTTCATGCCCTTTGCGGAAATGAAAGGACGGCCGAAGGAAGGCGAATACGTCTGGGTCCGCCTCTATGAAGACAAATCCCACCGGCTGGCTGTATCCATGGAAGTGGAGGATGAAATGCGACGTGCTTCCCGGCCGGCGACAGATGCCAAAGTCGGGGACTGGGTAGAAGGCGCCGTCTATAACATGACTGATCAGGGAGCTTATATCATGACCCGCGAACGGTGGATTGCTTTTCTGCACCGCAGCGAATTTCACGGTCCTATCCTGATTGGACAGATGATCAAAGGCCGGATCACCTACCTGCGGGAAGATGGCCGTATCAATATCTCTTTGCGGCCGGTCAAGGAAAAGGCTATGGATGAAGACTGCACGCAGATTCTGACTTTCCTGCAAAGCCGCAAGGGAAAGATGCCCTACAGCGATACGACGGCACCGGCTGTCATCAAGGCTAAATTTGGGCTGAGTAAAGCCGCATTTAAGCGTGCACTGGGACATCTCATGAAAGAAGGAAAAATCCATCAGGAAGATGGCTGGACCTATCTCGATGAGCAGCAGTCCTGATTGCTACATGATTTCTTTGCAAAAAACGCATATATAAAACTTTTGATTTTTTAAAGTACGTTTTAGATACGCAATAGAGTTTGTCCGATGGACAAACTCTGTTTTTTTGTCTGTTATGTCCAGCCGTATGGGAAAACAGTATTACTTAGCAAACACATATTGTATACAAGATACAGAACATGAAAAAATACAAATTTAGCGCCAATTAATATAAAATGTAATCGTTTATTTTAAATTTTTAAATTATTTTTACGTAAAACTCTTGAAAAATATTAATAAATGTTCTATACTTTAGTCATTCAGTGAACTGAAAACTTCAGGACATTAAGGGGAAGGATGAATATTTTTATTAAATATAAGAATATTCATGCGCATTATGCCCTGAAGGAATACCAACTGGAAAGGAGAGAGGGTTTATGCGAGTGCTGATTACAGCCATACCATTCATCTGGTCTATCTTCTGTCTGCCTTTTGTCAATGTGGCTCATCCCTTCGTGCTGGGGATACCCTTTGTTGCCTTCTGGGAACTGGCAGGAATCATCATTTCCGTAATCGCGTTGCAGCTGTTGTGGAATGTGGACCACAAACCCGGCGGCATTGCCTCAAAGGATCATTTGTATATGGATCCGAACGTCAGCCGTGATGACATCAAATAATTGCAAGAGGGGGTGTGAACTGGATGGATAATTTTGGTGCATTAGTTATTTTATTTGTCTTTATTATCGGCATTTCTATCCTCGGTGCCATTCCGGGCCTGAAGGATAGAAAGATGAGTGCTGAAAACTGGGCTGTCGGCGGCCGTAATTTCGGACGCTGGCTGAACTGGTTCATTATGTGCGGGGAAGTATACACCGCCTTTGCTTTTTTAGGTGCCAGCGGCTGGGCATATGCCCGTGGGGGCCCTACCTTTTATATTCTGGCCTATGGCGGCCTGGCATATCTCGTAGGTTATCACGTACTGCCTCGTGTCTGCGCACTCGGTCATCGTCATAAACTGGTCACCCAGGCGGATATGGTAGAATATCTGTACAGCAGTCGTCCGCTGGGGATTTTTATTTCCTGCGTCGGCGTTGCATTCCTTCTGCCGTATCTGCAGCTGCAGCTGACTGCTCTGGGCCTCATCGTAGAAGTAGCTTCTCTCGGTGCCATCGGCCGTGTCCAGGCTATGCTTATCGCCTTCGTCATGGTTGCGGCGTTCGTTTTCCTGAGCGGCCTGAAAGGCGTTGCTTCGACAGCCGTCTTCAAAGATGTCAGCATGATCGCCGCTATGCTGATTTTTGGTATTTATCTTCCGTATCATTACTGTGGCGGTTTCTCTGAAATGTTTACAGCCGTGGAATCGATCAAACCCGATTTTCTGACCTTCCCTGGCGGCACGAAGAACCTCGATGTGACATGGGGGATGTCCACCATAGCTCTGACTGCTCTGGGCTTTTATATGTGGCCCCATTTTTCGACCAATACATTCAGTGCAAAAGACCCGGATGTGCCACGTCATAATGCCATTTACCTGCCTTTTGCCCAGCTGGCACTGATTTTCCCCATGCTCGTCGGCTTTACGGCAGTTATCGTATACGCCAGCAATCCGCTGCCCCGTACCGATATGGCATTCCTGTTCCTGGTTAAAGACACATTCCCGACATGGGTACTGGGAATCCTCGGCGGTGCCGGTGCACTGGCCTGCATGATTCCGGCAGCTGACCTGCTCCTTTCCACGTCGCTGCTCATTTCCCGCAATATCTATGTACGCGGATTCCGTCATAACGACGAACACGTTTCACCGGAACACATGAAGAACGTAGCCCGGTATCTCATCCTCATCCTGACGGCTATTGCTCTGTATCTCTCCATTTTCCATGCCAATCTGCTAGTCAATCTGCTGCTTACGGGCTATGCCGGCGTTACCCAGTTCTTCCCGATCATCGTCCTCGGCCTGTTCTGGAAGAAAGCCAGCAAACTCGGTGCCGTCTGCGGCCTGATTGTCGGCGAATTCCTGGTATTTTTCCTCATCCTGAGCAAGATGGACCCCGTCGCTCTCGGTTCGGTCCATATCAATGCCGGTTTCTTTGCCCTTTGCATCAATACGATCGTATTCGTCATTGTCAGCATGATTACCTCGTCGGGCAAGACAAAGATGATCTGATGGCTTCCATCCTCCTGATTGACAACTCCGGCAAGATTTGCTATGATAGGTGGCATGAAAGCCGATGAAAGAAAGTAGTATGCAGTCCGCCACAGCGAGGCAGGGAAGGTGTGAGCCTGCCAGAAGGAGTGCAGAAGGCATTCTGAAGGCAGCAGCCGGAAGCCGGTATGGTGTGTATGACTGCATAAAGTGAGCGGGTCAATCGACCAATCAGGGTGGAACCGCGGGTGTTAACTCGTCCCTGTAACATCAGAAGATGTTACAGGGACTTTTTTTGTACAGGAGGGAAAGCAACATGAACTTTCAGGAAATGAGCTTCGCATTGAAGAAATTTTGGTCCTCCCAAGGCTGCATCATCCAGGAACCGTATGATGTAGAAAAAGGGGCAGGCACAATGAATCCGGCGACGTTCCTGCGTACGCTGGGACCGGAACCGTGGCACGTCGCCTATGTCGAACCGTCCCGCCGTCCGGCAGACGGCCGTTATGGCGATAATCCAAACCGGTTATATCAGCATCACCAGTTCCAGGTCATCTGCAAGCCGAGCCCGGACAATATCCAGGAACTGTATCTGCAGAGTCTGGAAGTACTGGGCATCAATCCCAGAGAACACGATATCCGTTTTGTCGAAGATAACTGGGAATCGCCAACACTGGGTGCCTGGGGCCTCGGCTGGGAAGTCTGGCTTGACGGCATGGAAGTCACGCAGTTCACCTATTTCCAGCAGGTAGGCGGTATCGACGTCCATCCCGTATCATCGGAAATCACATACGGCATGGAACGCCTTGCCATGTATATCCAGGGCGTAGACAACGTATATGATCTGGAATGGACAGACGGCGTAACCTATGGTGATATTTTCCACCAGAACGAATTCGAACAGTCGTCCTATGCCTTTGAAGTCAGTGATGCCAAGCTGCTGTTCCATCTCTTTGACCTCTATGAAGCCGAAGCTATGCGGACGATTGAAGCCGGGTTTGTCCTGCCGGCGTATGACTATGCACTGAAATGCTCCCATACGTTCAATCTGCTCGATGCACGGGGCGCTATCAGCGTCAGCGAACGTGCTGCATTCATCGGCCGTGTCCGCAATTTATCCCGGGCCTGCGCTAAAGCCTATCTCGAACAGCGTAAAAAACTGGGGTTCCCTATGTTGAAGGAGGAAAAATAAATGAGCAAAGATTTACTGCTTGAAATTGGTACGGAAGAAATCCCGGCTCATTATATGCCGAGTATCCTCAGTCAGATTAAGGATCTGGCCCATAAAAAACTGGACGAAGCCAATATATCGTACGAATCCATCCGCTCTCTGGGCACACCACGCCGTGTCGCTCTCCTTGTTGGTGGCGTTGCGGAAAAGCAGTCTGATGTATCGGCCAAAAATAAAGGACCGTCTGTCAAAATTGCCTATGACAGTGAAGGCAATCCGACAAAGGCTGCTATGGGATTTGCCCGTGGTCAGAAAATTGCCGTAGAAGACCTGGTTGTTGAAGACGGCTATGTCTATGCCAATGTCACGACCGTCGGCAAGGATACAGCCGGCCTCTTACCGGATATCCTGAAAGACATCATCCTGTCCCTGAGTTTCCCCAAGAGCATGATCTGGGGTGACCAGACAGTCCATTTCGTACGGCCTCTGCGATGGTTCGTAGCCCTTTTCGGCACAGATGTAGTTCCTTTTGAAATCGCCAAGGTTAAATCAGGGCGCATCAGCCGTGGACATCGTTTCCTGGGAACCGGTGATTTTGAAATCCCGTCTATGAAAGACTATGAAAGCGTAACAAGAGAACACTTCCTCATCGTCGATCCGGAAGAACGCAAACAGATGATTCTTCAGGGCATGCAGAAACTGGCTGACGAAAAAGGTGGTACCATCATCATGGATGAAGACCTCCTGGAAGAAGTCGTGTTCCTTGTGGAATATCCGACAGCTTTGTGCGGCGAATTTGACAGAGAATTCCTGCAGCTTCCGGAAGCAGCCATCATTACGCCGATGAAAGACCATCAGCGGTATTTCCCCATGCGCGATAAAGACGGCAAGCTCATGAACCTCTTCCTTACCGTCCGCAACGGCGACGATTATCATCTGGAAACAGTCCAGCACGGTAACGAACGGGTCCTGCGCGCCCGTCTCGATGATGCTAAGTTCTTCTTTGAAGAAGATAAGAAGAAAAAACTCATTGACCGCGTCGATGATCTGCAGCGCATTGTATTCCAGGACGGTCTGGGTACACTCAAAGATAAGGCACAGCGTCTGGAACAGATTACGACATTCCTCAATCACAAACTGGACCTGGGTCTCGACGATGGCGACCTTACGCGCCTGTCCGACCTGGCCAAGACAGACCTTCTGACCCAGATGGTTGCTGAATTTACGGAACTTCAGGGCGTCATGGGCCGGGAATATGCCATGATTGACGGCGAAAAGCAGGAAATCGCCGATGCTATCAATGAACAGTATCTGCCCCGTTTTGCCGGTGATGAATTGCCTCAGACGACGATGGGCAAAGTCCTGGGCATTGCCGATAAGTTCGATACCATCACCGGTTCGTTCAGCCTGGGTCTTATCCCGACGGGTTCCCAGGACCCCTTTGCCCTGCGCCGCCAGACTATCGGTATCCTGAATATTCTCATGGATGCCGGCTGGAATCTCAATTGTGACGAAGTCTTTGCTTTCATCTTAAATCTGCTCCATGTAGAAGGGGATAAGCAGGCAGAAGTCATAGGCCAGCTCAATGAATACTTCACGCTGCGCCTGAAAAATATTTTCCAGGATAAAGGCATGGATTATCATATCATCGACTGCGTACTGGCATCGGATACACTCAATGCGGCAGAAGCTGCCAGGAGAGCCGATGCGCTCATCAAGGCAGATCTCATGAGCCAGACCGACTTGCTTCAGGCCTACACCCGTGTAGGGAATATGGTCAAGGATGCCGACGATACCCAGGTAAATCCGGACCTGTTTGAAACAGAAGAAGAACGGGCTCTTTATGGAGCTGTCGTAGCTATGCAGGCCAACCTGCCACAAAAATATGCCGTATACGATTACGCTGGTGCTGCCGAAGTCCTGGCTGAAGGCATCGGAGCTATCAACGCCTTCCTCGATAATGTACTGGTTATGCACAAAGACGAAGCGGTCAAGCAAAACCGCCTCAATCTCCTGACGCTGACATTCAGCCTGATCCGGCCCATTGGGGATATCAAGAAATTGAGCTGATGATACGGGCTGTGTGTGTCACAGTCTTCTTACAGTCTGTGGTATACAGCTGACGGCATGACAAATTCATGATATAATAGAACCAAAAATAGATGTGGATTTGTTCCACATCTATTTTTGAATGATGTATACGAAGGGAATGGTATGGATGAAAGGAAAGAAAATCGCGCTGCTTCTGGCTGGTCTGGCTCTCGTTTCTTCCACGGCCCTGGCAGCAAATACACCGTATGGACTGCTGGACAGCTCTGATAAAGACAGCTATGCCAAAATCATGGTCTATCAGGCCAACGATATGAATTATTACCGCTACATCAACAGCACTTATCATTATGCGCTGGATATCCCGACAGAAATCAATAAAGCCGACGAAAACGAAGGGGGAGATGGCTGTTATTTCCAGGACCTCAAAAATAAAGTCGTCGTCACGACCTATGCTGTCAAGAACCAGATGAATTTCTCTCTCGATGAATTGTACAACATGGATATCGGCATGAACGGGTCACCAAAACTGACGACAAATAATAAGACCATCAATCACTACACCATCGCCTGGACGAAGGACGGCAAAAATTTCTACAAAGAATTGTATCTCCTGAATGATACGAATACCTATGTCTGCTTCTCCGTCGTCTATCCGACCAAGATGGAAAAGAAATATCAGAAATACATTTTCCACATGAGCCAGAGTTTCATGCCCAGCGGAGCTGTTATCTAAAAAAAGCTTGCAATCCTGTTACTCCTATGGTATAATATCGCTGTTAATTTAGGCAGTCCTCTGTCCGTAAGGCGATTGTCACAGCTAGGTGATGACGCGGGCACGAATGTCTTATAGGAGGAAAATAAACATGAACATCATCAGCGTACTTGAACAAGAACAGCTTCGTAACGACATCCCTGATTTCCGCCCTGGCGATACGGTCAAGGTACACGTAAAGGTTGTCGAAGGCAACCGTGAACGTATCCAGGTATTCGAAGGCGTCGTTATCGGCCGTCAGAACGGCGGTGTCCGTGAAACCTTCACGGTTCGTCGTATTTCCTACGGTGTAGGCGTTGAACGTACTTTCCTGGTACATTCTCCGCGTCTGGCTAAAATCGAAGTTGTACGTCATGGTATCGTTCGTCGTGCAAAGCTGAACTATCTGCGTGGTCTTACAGGCAAAGCTGCCCGTATCCGCGAACGCCGCTAATTTGCAGGCAAGAACACTGGAAAAAAGGCTGTCCTATGACAGCCTTTTTTTACTACCTTTTACGGCCCTCCTATGGCATGGGGCCGTGACGTATGGTATAATAAACAGCAGGATGAATTAAATTACAAGTATTTAATGAGGTGATTTATTGTGGCAAAACCAATTTTTGTTACAGGGCACAAGAGCCCCGATACAGATTCTATCTGTTCCTCCCTTGCATTTGCAAAATTAAAACAGCTCCAGGGCGTCAATGCAGTCGCCATCCGGGCTGGTGAAATCAATAAGGAAACGGTATTTGCCCTCGACTATTTCCACGTCGAACCCCAGCCGGTTGTCAAAGATTTCTATATCAAAGTAGGCGATGCTGTCCATACAGAAGTTGAAGCATTGAAAGTCAGCGCCAGCCTCAAAGATGCAGCTAAATGGTTTGCAGCTCATCCATCTCCTATCGCGCCTGTCGCAGATAACGGCACATTCGTCGGTGTCATCGACCGGGCTGCTCTGGCAGAAGAATTCATCAAGACCGTTACCGGTGAAGAACTAAGCATGGTCAAAGACCTGGTACACGATCCGGATCGTTTCTTCCAGACGACCGATAAAGGCTGTGACATTCCGGACGACGGCAAATATGTCGTCGTCGATGACGGCAAATACGTCGGCATGGTATGCGCAGAATGCGTAGCTGCTGCAGAAAAACAGCAGGTCATCCTCGTAGACCACAACGAAAAGAAACAAATCATTGACGGTTCTGATGATGCTGAAATCGTCGGCGTCGTAGACCATCACCGCATCGGCGGTACTCTTTCGACAGAAGGGCCGATTTTCATCCTCTTCCGTCCTGTGGGATGCACGGCGACTATCGTGACCGGCCTGTACAAACAAGCTGGCATCGCGATTCCCAAAGATATAGCCGGCCTTCTCCTTTCGGCAGTCATCTCTGATACGGTCCTGTTCCGCAGCCCGACCTGCACGGAAGAAGATAAGAAGACCGCTGCCGAACTGGCTGCTATTGCCGGTGTCGATGTGGAAAAATATGGCATGGAAATGCTGAAAGCCGGCGCCAATGTATCCGATCTCACACCGGAAGAAATTGCTGCCAACGATATGAAGGAATTTTCTGATAGTGGCAAGACCTTTACCATCTCTCAGGTCCAGGTCATGGATACGACAGATCTTTTGCAGCAGAAAGACGTACTGCTCAATGCGCTGGAAAAAATGCGTGCTGCCCACAGTTACGATGCTGCTTTCCTCATGATTACCAGCATCATTGACGAATCGACCAATCTGATTTTCGCCGGCAATATGGATGACGTAGTAACGAAAGCCTTTGCCAAAGATGTCGTCGATAAGGAAGTCTACCTGCCGGGCGTCATGAGCCGTAAGAAGCAGATTGTTCCGCCGATTCTGACGGCATTGAAATAAGTTTTTCTATACTTGTAATCCAATAAGGGACTGTCGTCGTGCGGCAGTCCCATTTTATACGTATGCCGTCTTATAAAGGAGTTTGAATGAATCCTATTTTTGCTACGCTTAATGAACGCCAGCTCGAAGCTGTCCAGCATACAGAAGGACCGCTGCTCATAACGGCCGGTGCCGGTTCGGGGAAAACAAAGGTACTGACCTGCCGCATCGCCCATCTGCTGGAACTCGGGGTTGCCCCTTATCGCATTCTGGCTATTACTTTTACCAATAAAGCAGCCAAAGAAATGCGGGAACGGGTGGAAAATCTCGTCGGTGCCGAAGCAGAACGAATCTGGCTCAGTACGTTCCATTCTTTTTGTGCCAAACTGCTGCGGTTTGAAATCGACGGGTTTGAAGGGTATACCCGGAATTTCACGATTTATGATGCGACAGACCAGCAGACCCTGATCAAAGACTGCCTGAAAGAATTGAATCTCGACGACAAACAGTTCCCTCCGCGTTCAGTCCTGGGGACTATTTCCGGGGCAAAGAACGCTCTTCTGAGCTCCCAGGCATTTGCCCGCCGGGCCGGTGATTTTTACGAACAGAAGGTAGCCGATGTCTATGACCTGTATGAAAAGAAGCTGAAAGCCAATAACGCCCTCGATTTCGACGATCTCCTGCTCCTGGCCGTGCGCCTGCTGCAGGAAAAAGAAGACGTACGGGAAAAATATCAGGACCGCTTTCAGTATATCCTCGTCGATGAATATCAGGATACGAACCACGCCCAGTATATGCTGACCCACATGCTGGCGGCCAAATGGAAGAATATCTGCGTCGTCGGCGATGCCGATCAGAGTATCTATGCCTGGCGCGGCGCCGATATCCGCAATATCATGGACTTCAACCGTGATTATCCCCAGGCCGCATCCATCAAACTGGAACAGAACTACCGATCTACGAAAACGATTCTGAAAGCGGCCAATGCCGTCATTGACAATAACATGGACCGGCCGGAGAAAAATCTCTGGACAGAGAACCCGGAAGGCCATAAAATCATTCATTATCATGCCCAGACAGAACACGATGAAGCCGATTACGTAGCCGGTGTCATCTATAACCGTCATACTATTGAAAATGAGCCCTATGGTGATATGGCCATTTTGTTCCGTACCAATTCCCAGTCCCGTGTACTGGAAGAAAAATTGATGCGTTATTCTATACCGTATACGATGGTAGGCGGTACGAAATTCTATGACCGCAAGGAAATCAAGGATATCATCGCCTATCTGCGCCTTTTGTATAATCCCGAAGACAGTCTGAGCCTGATGCGCATCATCAATGTGCCGAAGCGCAATCTCGGCGCCACTACACTGGAGCATCTGGCAGACTATGCTGAAAAGCAGGGGATTTCCTTGTTTGAGGCCCTTTCCTCTACGGAAGACATACCGGTCACCAAACGGGCCAAAACGGCACTGGAACAGTTTTCCATCATGATTTTTGATTTGCTCGGTCATGTGGAAGAATGGGACGTCCAGACGCTGATGGAAGAAGTCATCAAGCAGACCGGATATGGCGATATGCTCGATAAGGAAGCCGCCCATGACCCACAGGGTGAAAGCCGGAAAGATAATGTCGGCGAATTCCTCTCCGTTGCCAAGGATTATGTTGATTCCAATCCGGAAGGCAGCCTGCAGGATTTCCTGGAAAACGTTGCCCTTGTCAGTGATGTCGATGAATTCGAAAGCAGTGATTCCAAGGTTACGCTCATGACCCTTCATGCGGCCAAGGGCCTGGAATTTCCCGTCGTCTTTCTGGTCGGCATGGATGAAGGGCTGTTTCCTCACAGCCGTACTCTCATGGACGAATCCCAGATAGAAGAAGAACGGCGCCTGGCCTATGTCGGTATTACCCGGGCCGAACGGCAGCTCTATGTGACCAATGCTTCGACGCGTACTATGTATGGCCGCATTTCTGCCTATCTTCCCAGCCGTTTCCTCGATGAAATCCCGGAATCGCTCATAGAAGAATACCATCGCCGGACCGCTATGCCACAGAACCACGCCGGAGAGGTACCGGCACGACAGCGCGTGTCTATCCTGACCCGGCCGGCCACGACGAGTCTGCCTAAAAAACACGCTGTAGATCATACATGGCAGAAAGGGGACACGGTGCGCCATAAAATATGGGGAACCGGCAAGGTCCTGGAAGTCATAGGCAGCGGTGAAAATCTGCAATTGAAATTAGAATTTCCCACTAAAGGTGTGCGCCAGGTCATGGCCAAATTTGCACCCATAGAAAAGGTGTAGCCCCGCAGGCTCACCGAGGAGGTCTGTATGGAAAAAGAAAAAGCGCGCCTGCTGGAACTGCGCAAGACAATCGATGAACTCAGCTATCAGTATTATACGCTGGACAAGCCGACGATGACCGATTATGAATATGATATGTTGTACCGCGAACTGGAAACGATAGAAAAAAATCATCCGGATTGGGTGACTCCCGATTCGCCGACCCAGCGTGTCGGATCGAAAATCTCCGGCGGCTTTGAAAAGTATACCCACGACAGGCCCATGCTCAGTATGGGAGATGTCTTCAATGACCAGGAACTAATGGAATTTGATCAGCGCGTACGCAGCGACCTGGGTGGAGAAGAGCTGGAATATATTGTCGAATTGAAAATCGACGGGCTGGCGGTCAATCTGATTTATGAAAACGGCCAGTTCATCCGTGGCGTGACCCGTGGAGACGGACGGGTCGGTGAAGATGTCACAAATAATGTCCGGACTATCCGCACGATTCCGCTTCATATCAATAGCACATCTCCCCACATGGAAATCCGCGGGGAAGTGTATATGCCAATACAGGCCTTTGAACAGCTCAATGCCCAACGCCGAGATGACGAGCTGGAGCCCTTCGCCAATCCCCGCAACGCGGCGGCCGGGTCGCTGCGTCAGCTCGACCCGCGGATTACGGCACAGCGCAAACTCGCCTTTTTTGCCTATGCCATCGGCGGTACGGTCGGCATTGACATTCCCAGTCAGGAAGCCCTGCTGAAGGATCTGGAAGCATTTCACTTCCAGGTCAATCAGGAATACCGGAAATTCAGTACCATGACCGATGTCATTGCCTTTATCCACAGCTGGGATGACCGGCGGGACAAGCTGCCCTATGCGACAGACGGCATGGTCGTCAAAGTCAATTCCTTCGCCCAGCAGGCCCGTCTGGGCAATACGGTCAAGATTCCCCGCTGGGCTATTGCCTATAAATTCCCGCCAGAACAGGCCCGTACGAAGGTGCTGAATATCTCTGTCAGCCTGGGCCGGACTGGAGTTCTTACGCCGGCAGCTGATTTAAAGCCAGTCCGACTTGCCGGGACGGTAGTCAAACGGGCAACTCTGCATAATGAAGACTATATACGTGAAAAAGATATCCGCATCGGTGATACCGTCGTCATTCAGAAGGCGGGGGAAATCATTCCGGAAGTCGTCCGGGCCGTTACGGCCGACCGGGATGGCAGTGAACGGGTATTTTCTATGCCGGACCGGTGTCCGGGCTGTGGCGGTCCCGTCGTGCGCCGTGAAGGAGAAGCAGCTACGCGCTGTATCAATCCGGACTGCCCCGCTGTTATCCTTGAACGGGTTGCTCACTTCGTTTCCCGTAATGCCATGAATATAGACGGTCTCGGCGATGCCATCGTCAGCCAGCTCTTGGACCATCATCTGATACATACCGTAGCCGATATTTACGGCCTGAAAAAAGACGATTTACTGAATCTCGACGGATTTGCCGATAAATCAGCAGACAACCTGCTGAAGGCCATTGAAGCGAGTAAACGCGTAGGCCTGGCGCGGGTCCTGTTTGCTCTGGGAATCCGTTTTGTCGGTGCCAAGGCCGGGCGGATTCTGGCAGAATGTTTCGGATCCATCGATGCCATCATGCAGGCCAAAGCAGACGAACTGACGGTCATTGATGAAATCGGGCCGCGTATTGCCGAAAGTGTCGTTTCTTATTTTGCCGATGACAAAAATCGGGCCCTTATTGAAGAACTGCGCCAGTATGGGGTCGATATGACCTGTGAAAAAAGGCAGCTCATCAATGCCTCTTTTGATGGAGAAACAGTCGTACTGACGGGAAAATTGGAAACCATGACCCGTCAGGAAGCCCAGAAGGCTATTGAAGACCGTGGTGGCCGGTGTACTTCATCAGTAACGAAAAAGACGACCCTTGTCATTGCCGGTGCCGATCCGGGCAGCAAATATGAAAAAGCCCGTCAGCTGGGAACGCACATTATCTCTGAACCAGAATTCCGTGAATGGCTGGAACGGGAATAACGCTGTTATTAGCAGCAAATTGCTGAAAGCCCTGGCGCTTCGGGAGGACTGCAGCAGAAAGACAGGATAAGACCTGTTCTGCTGCAGTTTTTTTGTTTTTTTGTTATCATATATCTTGCATTTCGTTAGTAACAATGGAATAATATACGTAATGAGTATTATTACGTTTGGAGTGATCCGCCATGAAAAACAATAAGCTGACGATTGGACAAATGGCAAAAGTCAATCATACGACTATCAGTACACTGCGGCTGTATGATAAATTAGGTATCCTGAAACCGATTTATGTCAATCCCGACAGTAATTACCGGTATTATGATATCCGCCAGTGTATTGTTTTCCGGTCCATACAATTCCACAAAAATATCGGACTGAGTCTGAAAGAAATGGAAAATATTTCTAAAGAAGACACCTTTTCCTATATAGAAGAATTATATTATCGTCGGCTCAGTGAATTATCCATACAGGTCGAGAATCTTAATGCACAGCAGCGGGCCATCGTCCGGTCCCTTCATGCTATCCGGCGCATTTCCCAGCTGCCACCGGCAGGGACGACTACTCTGGGATATCTCGATGCCGAATATGTCTATGCCAGACCGGCAGAGCGTAATTACCTGGAAGAAGACGCAGGCAGTGTAGAACTGGGCATCTCTCATATTTTGGAGCATATGGAAAGAGATCACTTTTCCTATGAATATGCCTTCTTTATCGGATTGACTGTCCGGCGTGAAGATTTTCTTTCAGGAATCTTGAAAAGTGATACATTGTGCCTGTATGTGGACCGCTCGTATGTCGGCAAGCGTAATATTCAGATACAGCCACAAGGTACGTACGCCTCTATTTATTTCGATGACTATAACCGGATTGGTGAATACATGGGTAAACTGCGTCAGTTTTGCCGGGACAAGCACTGCACGATTGCGGGAGATATGATTTGCCGGTGGATTGGAACGATGAATCTGGAGCGGTTCATCAATCACAAAGAATTTTTGCGGCTCCAGGTGCCTGTCATCGTTCAGGAAGAACAGAATATAAACGTTTAACTATATTGGCTGAATAAGGTTTAAAATCAAAATGTTTCTATTTGATTTATAATTAAATAGAAAGTAGATATATAGAAAACGCATAATTAAAACGTATTAATATATAAATAAAGAAATTATATCATGATTATAATAACTAGTTCTTATTTTATCTCTCAATATTGACATAATATAAACAATATTTAAATAATAATATGATATATTCTTATCGCACTATAACAAACATTTTGTTTGACTCGTACCTTAATATATGAGTTATAATAATTGTAGCAATTATCAGGAAATTTTGATAGTCGTAATACATATCCAGTCGCTTTCAGCTGGACACGACAGGGGAACGAATTTTCAGGGGTGAAAAACTATTATGGTGCAGTATACGGATCGATTGAAATATTTGCGGATCAGCAATAACCTTTCGCAGAAAGATGTTGCCAATTTATTGGGATGTTCTCAAGTTGCCTACGGTATGTATGAATTAGGAAAACGCCGTATTTCTCTCGATAAGCTCATCATACTCGCTAAATATTATAAATACGACACTGGATTATATTGCCGGACTGTCTGATCAGAGATAGGATGATTGTGTTGCCACATTGCCTTATGGTGATGTGGCATTTTTTTGCTTTTGTTGCTTTTACAACAGAAAAGAATAGCATTTCCATCTATACTGATAGCGTACTAAAAGACGCCAGAGGAGGCGGAAGAGATATGGATAAAACAATTGATGATGTCTGGGCCATTGTGCCAGATTATTTTAACCGGAAAGAATGTGAAGGTTGTGGCTGCTGCATCAGTATCTGCCCGGCCCGGGCCATTACTATGATAGAGCGCGTGGATGGCAGTGAACGGCCGATTGTCGATATGAGCAAGTGTATCCGTTGCACCCGGTGCATGGATGCCTGTGAGATTTATAAATGCTATCATGCCTGAACAGCCTTTCATTCTGACACCATCATGATTCCCATTCAAAAACGGAAGATGCCAGCTGACAAAGCATCTTCCGTTTTTTTTGTTCTGATGAACTGGCGTCGTTTTTTCTCATGTATTCCTGAAACTTGCATTGCAATATGTAAATTAGGAGCATATAATGAATCCGTTATAAGAAAATTCAGTGCGCATTTTCAGAGGAGGAATCAGCACATGAATGCTTGGATTAGTGATGCATGTGAAAAACAATTTCATCTCAGTCGGTTTCATTCGTCTGTTAGTACAGAAGTTATAGCCGGACTGACTACTTTTGCTACGATGGGTTACGTACTGGCCGTCGTGCCACATATGATGGGAGAAGCCGGCCTGCCCGGCGGTGCCGTCCTGACGGCTATGGTATTGATGATTTTTCTGACAACTATGGCTATGGGCCTGTATACCAACCGGCCCTTTGTCCTGGCTCCGGGAATGGGCAGCGTAGCCATATTTTCTATCACCCTGGTACAGCTGCAGCATGTATCCGTCAGCATCGCCAGTGCCATCGTATTTTTAAGTGGGATTTTATTCATTCTCGTCACCGTTCTGGGGATCCGCAAGGCTATCGTCATGGTCATTCCCAAAGGTATCAAGATTTCCATCAGTGCCGGTGTCGGGATGTTTCTGGCTGTCATCGGTCTGCGTAATGCCAAATTATTGGCAGCGAATGCCAAGAAAGTTGCTCTGTCTTTCGGTGACCTGACACAGCCTGTCGTCATTCTGGCTATGATTACCTTCATCATTCTGCTGGCCTTGCAGGCGCGCCGTGTCAAAGGAGCGGCCCTCATCAGTATTATTGCAGGCACTGTCATCGGCATTCCCATGGGCATTACCAAAATCCCGGCTACGCTGTTTACCATGCCTGACAGCCTGGCGCCGGTGTTTTTTAATTTTGACCTTTTCGGTGCGCTGGATGTCAAATACCTGCCGTATTTATTCGTATTTTTCCTGCCCGATTTCTTTTCCAGTTTCGGAACGGCCATCGGTATCGGCGGCAAAGCGGGGTTCCTCGATAAAAACGGAGATCTTCCTGACATAGATAAAGTGTTCCAGGTCGATTCCGTAGCGGCTACGCTGGGTTCCTTTTTTACGATTCCTGTGCTCATTACCTATCTGGAATCCGGTGCCGGTGTCGAAGCTGGTGGCCGTACGGGGCTTACTGCCATTACCACAGCCGTCATGTTTCTTCTTATCCTGGCGGTGACGCCACTGGCCCTCATGATTCCGGCAGCAGCTACAGCTCCTGTACTGGTCTATGTCGGTGTCAGCATGATGGGTGGTATGAAAAATCTGGATTATACTGATTTGTGCGAATATATACCAGCTTTTCTTTGTATTGCCTTTACAGCTTTTACCTTTAATATAGCTAATGGCATTTCCGTCGCTTTCATTGCCTATGTCATTATGAAAATTGCCTCCGGCAGAGCATCGGAATTCAATAAAGGTCATTATCTGCTGGCACTGCTTCTGGCTTATTATTTCTATGCCATTGCCGGCGTCAAATAAGGGGGTTTTGAATCGTGAAAATCGATTGGCTGTTAAAAAACGGGAATATTTATAATGTCTATCTGAAAAAATTCATCCCCTGTAATCTGGCTATCAGTGGAAGCCGGTTCTGTTACATGGGAAACGATCCTCTGCCTATGGAACCAGAACAGGTACGGGACCTTGGCGGCAAGTACGTCATTCCTGGTTTTGTCGATTGCCACATGCATATTGAAAGTACCATGGCAGCACCGCGGACTTTTATGAAGGGAGCAGTCCGCAATGGGGTAACGACACTTATTGCAGAACCGCATGAAATTGCCAATGTGTTTGGCCTTGCAGGTATACAGGCTATGGCGAAAACGATGCAGGACGGCCCTTGTGACGTTTATATCGCTATTCCCAGTTCCGTACCGTCAACGAATGAACAGCTGGAAACAACAGGGGGCATCATTGATAACGATGATGTAGAAGCTCTGATGCATATGGACCACGTCATCTGCCTGGGTGAGGTCATGAACTGCCGTGACATCATCAGGGACAGTCATTCCAAGACCAGTCGCCTTATCCGGCAGATCCGGGCCGGGCGCCCCGATTTTTCCCTGGAAGGGCACTGCCCCCGGTTCAGTGGCTGGGAGCTGGCGCAGATTTTAATGAACGGCGTCAATTCGGACCACACAGACCAGTCACTGGAAGGTCTGAAAGAACGGCTCATGAACGGTATGTTTGTACAGCTGCAGGAAAAATCGCTGAAACCAGAATTCATCTCCTATATTAAAGAAAATCACCTGCTGGAGCACATGGCTATCGTAACGGATGATACCATGCCAGATGCATTTATGGAACGGGGACATCTCAATTATCTTGTAAAAAAGGCTATGCATAACGGCCTGACACCGGAAGAAGCCATCTATACAGCGACGTATACACCGGCCCGGCGCATGGGACTGCGCGATAAAGGGAGCATTGCTCCTGGGAAAATCGCCGATTTCGTCATTTTGTCTGATCCAGCCAGCCTGAGTATTGAAAGTACCTGGTGTGCAGGACGGGAAGTATATACGAAAGGAGCCCCCTGGCAGGAAGAAGAACGAGATACATCGTTTCCGGAAGCGTTTTATCACAGTGTCCATGTAACACCCCGTACGTCCGGCGATTTTACGCTGACAGCGCCTATAGAAGAAGGGGAAGTTATCTGCCGTATTCTGGAAGTTCAGGAACATACTACGTTTGTCAAAGAAGGACAGGCGGTACTGTCCGTTCATCATGGAGAAATCGACTGGGAACACAGCCCTTACAATCTGGCAGTCGTCTGGGAACGCCATGGGAAAAACGGCGGATACGGAGCAGCTCTCGTCGGTGGGACAGCCATGATAAGAGGAGCTGCGGCTACGACATATGCCCACGATCATCATAATCTGCTTGTCATAGGACAGACCAAAAAAGATATGATGGCTGGCCAATACGGTCATCACCCATCAGGGAGGCTATGCCGTAGCCTGTGACGGTGTCACGAAGGCTTTTGCGCCACTGCCGATTGCAGGAATCCTTTCTGACCGTCCACTGCCTGTACTGGGTAAACAAATACAAGAAGTACACCGTGCTCTGACGGACTGTGGGTATCGGAGTGATAATGTCATCATGTCCCTCAGTACCTTGTCACTTCCAGTCAGTCCCTTCTTCAAACTGACCGATAAGGGAATTATTGACGTCCGCAATGCCCGGATTGTTCCTCTTATCATCGAAATGCATGAAAAATCGTAACGTACTGTCAGATAAATACAGCCATTGAAAAAACGTGCTGCCTGGGATTTAATGCCAGACAACACGTTTTTTTGATGGAATCTCTGATGTGGGGGATTGCGGCAGAAAAAAGACCGGCTATAATGAAATAAAAGGAAGTGATATTTGTGACTATTGCCATCGTAACAGGTGCGTCAAGCGGTCTGGGCCGGGAATATGCAAAACTCCTCGATGAAGAGAATGTCGGGGAAATCTGGCTCATCAGCCGTCACGAACGGACCTTACAAAAAACAGCAGAGCAACTGAAGACAAAGTCCAGGATTCTGCCACTGGACCTGACCCAGCCGTCATCATACAGCCGCTTTGCCGATGTTCTCCGCGAACACCATCCTGTTGTTTCCTACTTTATCCATGCTGCCGGCTTTGGCCGCATGGGAAGCACCACTGCCATGTCAGAAAGAGATACAGCCGGTATGATAGCCATCCATTGCCATGCTGCTGTATTCCTTACGACAGCAGTCCTTCCGTATTGCCAGAGAGGCAGCCATATCGTGGAAATCTGTTCCTGCGCTGCCTTTCAGCCGCTGCCCTATCTGGCGGTATATGCTGCCTGCAAGGCATTTCTCCTGCGTTACAGCCGCGCATTGGCAGAAGAATTGAAGCCGGAGGGAATTTTTGTCTCTGCCGTCTGCCCATACTGGGTCAAGGATACGGCGTTTATTGCGACCGCCAAGAAGACCGATCAGGAGAACCGGTTTCATCACTATATATTTGCCGGGAACGGGGAACGTATTGCCCGCCGCTCTTTCCGGCAGATCCGCCGGGGCCGTGTGGTCATTACCCCTGACGTTATTTCTACGCTTCATCGCATCAGCTCCGGCATACTGCCGCAGTCGTTCCTGATCTGGATCAGCCGCTTTTTCCGCTAAATCCGGTCTTCCTTGCAGGCTTGATGCCTGTCAGGTTTTGTTGCGGATAGCTGACGGGATGATGCCAATAGCACAGAGAACCGTAAAAATCAAAAACGCTAGTTGGATATGGGCAGTGAGCCACGGTGCCGTACTATTCTGGCTCTGTGAAAGAATCAGGGTGATAATAGCAACGCTCAGGACCTGTCCGATGAGCCGTACCGTGCCGACAACCGATGAGGCAACCCCATAAAATTGTGGTGTGACAGAACTCATGATGGCATTGTTATTTGGGGCTGTAAACAGGGAGAACCCGATGCCGATGACGACCAGGGCAGCGATAATACAAACAAAAGACGGATGAGTGACATTATATGTCAGCATGGCCAGACCGGCAGTGATGAAGACCATGCCTGATGAGGCCAGAACCGAGGGACTGATTTTATCAGAAAGCGTTCCTGTCAGCGGTGATAACACGGCCATAAATACAGGCTGCATCAACAGGATAAGACCGGTGTCACGGGCATTCAGACCCATGATGCGCTGCAGATAGATAGACAGGAGAAAACTGATGCCAAAGGTGGCACAATAATTGAGCATGGCAGCCAGACTGGAAAAAGAAAAGACACGGTTGCCGGCAAAAATACGTACAGGAAGGACGGGACTGGAAATATGCCATTCCCGGTACAAGAATAAGCCGAATACCAGGAGGCCGGCAATCAGCAGATATTTGCCAAAGTCCCAGACGGCCAGCTCAGAAAGACCGGTCATGACAGCCACCATAGCCAGTGCATATAACAGACTGCCTGCACTGTCCAGACTGCCGGATGCATTGACGATCCATTCCTCTTTCATATGTCGCAGGGAAAGAAAAAAAACGATGGCACAGACCAGAGCAATAAAATAGAAAATAGTCTGCCAGCTCAGGTAATATGAAAAGAATCCGCCCAGAACAGGGCCCAATGACAGGCCACAGTATACGGCAGCTATGGTAAATCCCATGGCACGACCGCGGCGCCGGGGATTGGTCACCAGTGAAATAATAGCCATATTCGTAGCAAATATGCAGGCGCTGGCCAGTCCCTGCAGGACGCGGATGAGAAGCAGAGCCGGAATAGATGAAACAAAATACACCGATAGAGAAGAGCAGCAGAAGAGAGCCACGCCGATGAGGAAGATGCGCCGTTTACCCCACCGGTCGGCCATCTTACTGATGGGCATAATCGTAATCGTAGAGGCGATGAGGAACGTTTCTATGACCCAGCTCAGGGCCATTTCGCTGGCTCCGTATGCATTTCCGATATCAGGAAGTGCCGTCGTAAGGGCACTGCTGGTAAATGGGTTGATGAACGAGACCATCATCATAAGAATTAAAATTGTATTTTCATAAGAAATACGGTTCATATCAATATCCTTTCTTTATATATCTATAATATTATTTTTTATTGACACATTCTTTATCATACGCTTTCGTCTGTATTCTGACAAGTGACTTTGTATATTTGTTGCAAAAAACGGGAAAACCTGTGATTCATTTTACAAAATTCATAGCCATCTCTGACAGAGCGTTTACATCTGCCTGATATATTGGATACAAATATACAGGAGGTGTAAACTGCATGAATAAAAACTGGAAACGCTGGATAGCTCTGGGATTGACTATATCCTGTCTGGGAAGTGCCACTGTGATGGCTGAAGGAGTACAGACTAAATCGTATATTGTACACGCTGATTCTTATCAGCTGCCGTATAAAGGCAATGAAAAGGCATTTAATCATCACATCAACCCCGGGTACGGCTCAGCGCTGGCCTTGAAAGATATCAAAGCCGATGGAACCATCGAATTTTATGCGATTACGGACCGGGGACCCAATGGAGACATTCCGACTTACGTTAAAAATGGTAAAAAGGTAAGTGGAAAATTCTTCCCGACTCCTGATTTTGCTCCGTCCATCGGGGTTATTACCGTACGCCCGGGACAGCATCGGGCTGACGTAACGGAATCTATCCCGCTGAAAGTACAGGGAAAAGCAATTACAGGAAAACCTGTACCGAAAGGAATGACTGGTTCTACAAAAGAAATTGCTCTCAATTTTAAAATGAAAGACCTGGAAACGGATGTCAATGGTCTGGATACAGAAGGACTGGCTGTCGATAAGGACGGTAATTTCTGGATCAGCGACGAATATGGCCCCTTTATCGTAAAAGCAGATAAAAACGGCAATATTGTAGAAAAATTTGCTCCCGGTGCCGGACTTCCCAGCATTCTTGCCAGCCGTGTTCCCAATAGAGGCAGTGAAGGCCTCACCATCGATGAACGGGGTCATATCTTTGACCTTATCCAGAGTCCGCTGAATGTCGATGGCAAAACAGCCAAAACGTCAAAATATACGCGTATTGTCGAACTCGACCCGGTAACCAAAGAAACGAAGATGTACGCTTATCCCGTTGACACGGGCTATAAAAATACAGGTGCAGCTAAACTGGGCGATATCACGTCCATCGGTCATGGCCAGTTCCTCATGATCGAACAGGGAAAACAACACGGTGTCATGCAAAACCTGGTCTATAAAGTAGATCTCAATGGCGCTACGCCAGTCGCAAACAATGGCGATTTGGAATACGGACGTCTTGATGGAAAATTGGTACCGGCAAAAAAAGAACTCGTCCTGGACCTGCGCGCCAACGGCTGGAATATTGAAAAAGCTGAAGGCCTGGCATTATTACCGGACCGCAGAACCATAGCCGTCGTAAACGACAACGACTTTGGAATGGATATAGCCGTACAGGATGCCAAAGCCCCGTCAGCCGACGTATCCGATTATACTTATGACAGTGATAAAAAAGTCATGATATACAATAAAGACAAATCTGTCCATAAAGTAAAACTCAGCCTTAAGAAAAATGCACCATCTGAACAAGAAAGCCAAATCTGGTTCTTCACATTGCCAAAAGCATTGTAAGACAATAGACTGCACACATCCATAGCAAATCCGCCACGTATAAGCCAAAACCCCCTTATATGTGGCGGATTTGCTTTTGGAGAAGTGCAATTACTTCCGATAACCTTAATTTATCGGAAGTAATATATAAGTAAATTCCGGAAGTACTTTTAAGGTCTTATAGACCGCTTATTTATGCCAACTATCAGGTATTACTGTACATTGGTAATACTCTTCAACGTTAGTTAAATCTCTTAAATTTGTATCTCATAGTGGGAAGTTTTGTGGGAAGACTGACAAAAATACTGCTGTAAATTTATTATGCAGTATTTTAACATGGTATATAATTAATAAAAACAGAAAGGCCAATTGCAAAAATGCAGCAGGCCTTTCTGCTTTTATTTCTTGTTCTTATGCGTACTGTATGGCTTTAATTCGATTAAATTCTTCCTGATTGATATTTTCGGCTTGCCGGATATCAATATCTGTTTGTAAATTCAAAAAATATTTGTCAGAAACACCAAAATATCGGCCCAGACGAATGGAAGTGTCTGCCGTGATTTTACGTCTGTCATGTAAGATGTCCTGGATCCTTGACACCGGAACATGTAGTTCTTTGGCCAGCTGATATGCAGAAATCCCCAATGGTTTCATAAATTCTTCCCATAAAATTTCACTGATTCTGGGTGTTTCGATATTTCTTGTCATACTATGCATCTCCTTAATGATAATCCGTAATTTCTACGTTAAAAAGTCTCTTCCCTGAACAGTGAAACAAATACGATGATGGATGAATGTGAATGATAGAAAATATAGAATAATCAAAAAATCAAACATAATACGCTTACCATTTGTACTACGTACGTGATATAATACCTGTATACAGCAAGTTATTGTGATGCCCACGAAGGAGGGTGTATTTAGTATGTTAGCAAAAAAAGTTGCCAAATTGATTAATGATCAGGTTACATTAGAATTTTACTCTGCTTATCTCTATCTGGACTTTGCAAATTATTATATTGACGAAGGACTCGACGGCTTTGCTCATTGGTTCGAAATCCAGGCCCAGGAAGAACGTGACCATGCGATGCTCATGCGTACATATCTGCAAAATAATGATGTCCGCGTCGTCTTTGGCACGATAGACAAACCGGATCAGGAATACAAGGATTTGAAGGCTCCTCTTAAGGCTGCGTTGGAACATGAACAGTTTATCACCGGCTGCATTAATAAGATTTATGGAGCTGCCTCTGATGAAAAGGATTATCGTACCATGGAATGCTTCAACTGGTTTGTCAAAGAACAAGGTGAAGAAGAAAAAAATGTCGGCGATTTGATTAAAAAATTCAAATTATTTGGCAGTGACCCGAAAGGTCTCTATGCGTTGAATCAGGAACTGCTTGCCCGCGTCTATGCCGCCCCGACACTGGTCCTCTAATCCAATTTAAAATCCCGTAATATAGGATATATGCCAAATCTCCCCGGTTATGTGTAGTAATTTACACTAACCAGGGAGATTTTTTACTAGTACAGAAACGTTACCAATGCTGATGAATGATGCGTGCTGTATCTTCATGGACCAGACCATTAGTTGCTATAATATGTTCATTGTGTAATACGTCAGGAGTCTGACCATCATACGTCGTAACTTTGCCACCGGCTTCTTCAACGAGCAAAATGCCTGCAGCCATATCCCAAGGTTTCAGATTGCGTTCAAAATAGATATCCGTCCGGCCGGCTGCTACATAGGCCAAATCGAGGCATGCACTGCCCGTGCGGCGGATATCCAGACATTGGGAATACATGGCCTGGAATAAAGGAAAATTCTTTTCTGTATATTGCCGGTCATACGGAGACGTTCCAATGGCAACCAGACAGTGAGATAATGCTCCATTTCCAGTCACATGGATGGGTTTGCCATTTAAAAAGGCGCCGCCACCCCGGGTTGCATGAAACAGTTCATCAGTAAACGGATTGTACACGACAGCTGTCTGCAACAACCCCTGTGCATAATATGCCAACGATACGGCACTCATATCGAAATGACGGATGAAGTTTTGTGTACCGTCAATGGGGTCGAGAATCCAATAACGGCCATCGGGATCCATCGTAAGACTATTATCTTGCTCTTCCGAAAGGAGTATGACATCCCTATCTATTTTTTGTAAATGAGTACGCATATATTCCTGTACGGCAACATCCATCTGGGTGACAAAATTGGCCCTCCCCTTGGCAGTGATTTCTAATTCATTCTCTTCCGTCAGCATATCATGAGTGCTGCGTACGAGTTCTATCATTTCTCTTTCAAACATGAATCGTATGTCCCCTTTTTCTCAGTATGTCGAACATTTGGTTGACGAGCAAATTCCGGCTTCCATGAACACATGTTCGGGAGTTTTTCAAAACGCCATATCCGTTTGCAATCGGGATATTTCTGGTGATCGACTTCACTCATAAACATTGCCAAAGGACGCAGATAATGGCCATATGAGCCATAGAGCGCCTGATATACCACATAGCTTTCACCAGTCTGGGCATCCTCTGCCAGCGTGATGATACGGTACTGCTTTTCCTTGAAATGAATCCAAATTTCTCCTGCCGATGGCAGTGCTCTATTCATGACGGCCTCCTTATCTGCGTATTCTGGTGCTATTTCAGGTAATAAACTCTGTCTGGTTTCCGTGGAGCGGCTTTTGGGAGTTCTTCTGCCGGGTAGCCTATTATGCAATGGCCAATACCTTCCCATTCATCGGCAGACAGGCCGACCTGATCCAGAATCTTCTTTCCCAGGGGCATCGTCAATTCTTCTTTGGCCCGATGAATCCAGCAACTGCCCAGACCCAGTGCGTACGCTGCCAGCATCATATTGCCTATGACCAGACTGCCATCGTACTTCTCTTTGCCTTCTCCCTTTTTGCCAAGCACAAGGATGACGACAGGTGCACCATAAAACGGGTCATTGCCGGCAGGCCAGCCACCAATCTGATTATTGAGTTCTGATAAATCGTGACGGAGTTCTTCATTGGTGATGACGATGATTTTTGTATTCTGCCGTCCCATGCTGCTTGCTGCATAAAGACCAGCTTCTACAATATCATGAATCAGATTTTCTGGTACAGGCTTATCTTCATACTTGCGGATACTACGCCGGTCCAGCATAGCTTTTATAATTTCATTCATATCAATCACCCTTTCCTTTGTCATAGGTATGTAGTTACTCTTATACTATAATACTTTTACTTTTTACTGTCACTTTTGACCTGCGTGGCAACGAGAAGTGTAAAGACCCCCGTACCGCCGATGATATTTCCCAGGCCTGTTGGCAGGAGAAAACGGAAGAAATAATCAAACATCGTGGAACCACCCATGAGTACATCATAAGCCGCTTCGCACGATCCGACGACAACATGGGCGAAATTACCGATAGATATAAAATAGGTGAACATGAAAATAATAAAGAAGGCAAAGCTCCGCGACATAGGCATCATCCAGACGATTGCGGCAATCAGCATACCAGCCGGAATCCCCCGCATAATATTATCTATAGGGCCGGGAGCCATGATGTGGTGGGATACATTGTATAAGCACTGGGTAATTTCCGGTGTCGTGAAAATCGGGCTGGACATAAAAAGAGCAGCAATGGCTGTGCCGACTATATTAGAAAGAAAAACAATCCCCCAGAGCCGCAGGAGCAGACGGAGATTTTTCCAACAAGGGTCACGGAAAACAGGAATGACCGTGGTAATCGTATTTTCTGTGAAAAGTTGGAGCCGTCCCAGAATAACGATGAGGAAACCCGTCGTATATCCAACACCTGTGATGGCTTCTGCCCAGGAAGCACTTCCAATGTAGACATTAATGATAGACCGGAAATAAAAAGAAAAAGAAATCATTAACCCGGCAGCCAGTGCTGATAAAACAAGGGGCCAGGCTTTGCGTTCCAGTTCCAGTTCGCCATCGTGGCGGATAATTTCAAAAATCAGATTCGGTGATAATTTTTCATATTCTTCAACAATGACACGGGTTTTCTGTTCTTCCGACTGAGGGCAGGAAAAATCACAATCGCAGGGATATTTTGTTGTCATACATCCTCCTGATAGGTACTAAAATATTACTAATAACTGGGTTATTGTACCATATACAGCTTCATTTTGGAATAGAAATTATTCTGCTAAAAAAGCATCTAGTTGTTCAAAAGACGAAAGAAAAGCGACTTGTCTGGCCCAAGAATCATCGACAAATCCTTCATGCGCCATGTGCAGGAGTAGAGCTTTCATCGGCTGATAATAACCGTTAAAATCTAGAAAGGCAAACCGGCTTGGCAACAATCCCAATTTGATTTGGCTCATGACTTCAATGATTTCTTCCAATGTCCCGATGCCGCCGGGAAAAGCCAGGAATACATCGCCCATTTCCATCATTTTCTTTTTGCGGGACGCCATATCCCTTGTCACGATGAGCTCAGTCAATCCTTCATGCTGCAGTTCTTCCTCCATAAAAAACTGCGGTTCAACGCCGATGACGCGTCCACCATGATCGAGTGCCCCATCAGCCAGCTTTCCCATAAGACCGGTCCGGCTGCCTCCATAAATGAGCGTATGACCGTGACAGGCAATCCATGCTCCTAGTTCATAAGCGTACGAACGATATACGTCACGATTTCCCGTCCGGGCCCCCAGATACACCGTAATATTCATGATATTCCCCCGATTAATCGTCTTTAAGTGATGCATCAATGAAATTCAGATTTACTTCCTGGGTCTCTGCTCCGTATACAGTCGTAACCCACGCTCGCAGAAAACTTGGCACATCGCCCTCTCTGGCATCCCTGTCAGGATATCCTGGTATCCCTTCCTGCCCCAGCGCAAACTGTACCAGAGACTGTACGAGGTCCTTTCGCGTCAATACGCAGGCATACGAAGGCAAATCAGACGGCACATCGTTTGGGGTATCATAGATGCAGTGGATAGTACCTTCCAGCGCATCGCTGCCACCGAGCTGCTCCCATTGCTTCTGATAATACCGTGCCATAGCAAATCGTTGATTGACGGCTTTTTTATATTCTTCGTACCGGGCACTGATTTTAGAAATCCGGTCCCGGTCGGTTGCCGACTGCATACACATGCGGAACAGATTCCGTTTCTCATCCTCCGTCACAACCAGAGGATGAACCGTAAACCGGGGGAAATCTCCCAGCTCCTCTTTATCAGCCTGTACCAGCTTACGCCATTGCAGCATCGCTGCTTCCCTTTCATCATGAGTACTCATATATATCCCTCCCATTTATACAATCTGAACTTTTCCCTGTTTAATACTTTTATTATATATTATAGCAAAAATCAGTTTGGCATTACAGACCTTGCGAACCAGCGTTAGTGTCAAGAAGTTCCCGTTTGTTTCCCATCATCCAGCTACGGTAGATATAGCATAGTTGAACGCTCAACTATGCTATCTAAAAATCAGCCTCTGCTAGTCAGACTCATGGAAATCTGGTAACAGGGGCTTTGGTTTACGTTTGATATATGGTTGTAATGTTATGCGCCTATATCTCTTTCAGGTATTCGCGGAAAGATGGGCCCAGGTCTTTTCGTCTTAGGGCGTATTCTACCGTATATCAGAATCTAAATGTGTCTTTCAGGCCCAGCCATTTTTGATCTTTATCGCTGAGATTCAGTGGTGTGCCATCGTCCAGTAGATATCCTTCTGCACTGGGTGTGCCTTGATATTCGCCGACGAGATAAGGCCATTGGATACCAATTTCTGGGTCATTCCAGGCCATGCCGCCTTCGTCATTAGGATGCCAGAAATCGTTGACTTTTCGCCATGCACGGTCGGCGTAAATTGCCCTAAATTAATTTATTTTTTTTAGCAAGCTCCTCAATGATAGACAGCGATAATTTGCGATAATTTGCTATACTTTGCTACTTTGTCCAAGGCCATTCCATCCTTCAACAACTCTAGAGCTAATTCTAGTTTTCCTTCTGTTTTGCCTTCTTTTCTACCTTCTGCTCTGCCTTCTTCCCAGCCCACTTGCCTGCCTTTCATCAGGCCATCTTCGTATATTCCTTCTCCTAAGTTGCACATGGTTTCCAAATCCCCCTCTCTTTCTTGTGTCAAATCAATCCCAAAATCAGTATGCAAAACTGTAATTTTTTCACTGGCTTTCTTTCTTGATTTGAACATCAAATCCAGCAGGTTCATCATCTGGTCTTTGACTTTGCTGTTCCCTAAGTAGACGAATACGATGCCCATCAGGTCATAGTTCTGACAAGGTTCTTTATAACGGTGCAGCAAATGCTGTTCTTTCAGTTGATACCGGTTGATAGCACTTTTCCCATGTGGAGCTTCCATGCAGATCCAAATAGTATAGATCTTCTTTATTTTGTCGTAATCGCTATTATTGAATTCGCTTCCTTTTTGTGAAGAAATCATCCGGCTCGCATAATAGACCGCTCTTTTTAATAAAGGATAGGTCCCGCTTGGTTTCTTTTTTGGCTTCAACCGTTTCTGTGCTTCTACATTGATAATCAGGGTAATGACTTCATTGGTTGCCGGCGCCTTCGCCCGAAATAAGATGTCAAATACGATGCTTCCTTCCGTTATGCTGTTATTTTCATTCTGCGTCCCCTTGATTTCTAGGGTATCCTGACGCTCTAAGGCGTGCCGGACCGCGTTCGTTTTGTCTTTGGAAACAGGGATGGTTGGAATGTTATGCGCTTATAGCTCTTTCAGGTATTCGCGAAAAGATGGGCCCAGGTTTTTTCGTCTTAGGACGTATTCTACCGTTGCTTTTAGGTAGTCCAGTTTGTTAGCTGTGTCGTATCGCTTGCCTTTTATTGGGCAGGCGTATATAGTCTGTCGGCCCAGCATGAGGCGCAGGGCATCGTGCAAGTGGATTTCTCCGTCTTCCCTTGGTTCTACCCGGTTCAGGATTTCAAAGATATCCGGGGTAAAGATGTATCTTCCCAGGCAATTGTAGGTTTGGTTGTCTTCAGGTGCTTTGTGCAGTTCTTGTATGTTGTGAACGCGTATGAGTCCACTATCGGCACATTGGCTTCCTTCCAGGACATCTACGGGCATCACTTCTTCTTCCATCAATGGCTGACAGCCTATAACGGTTGTTCCTGTTTTTTCCTATATCATTTGATTAGGTTGTATGGATATCTGTACCGAATTGTTTTCATGCCTTCTTTGAGATTATGGTTTCTGTCCAAATGGTAAAGCAATATAGGATACCTCCTCGTATAATATATTTGTAAGCAAGACTACTGTTTTGCTTACAGCACAAAACGACATTTCATAGAAACATCCTAATGCAGTTCTTACTAACAGCGATTGTGGTCTAGGAGATGTCTTTTTCTCCTTGCAATCGTCTTACGGTAACTATTTAAAAAGCTTGACGCTACCTTAGTTATTACATAATTTCCGATTTCTTCTATTTAATCTAATCGAATAGTTTCTTCCCCTTTCAAATATACCTGAACTCTATTTTCTACACTGACATCATTTACAATCCATCCTCTAACTTGACATAATTGCTTGAATAATTCAATCCGATTTATTCCCTTTATCTCTTTTAACGTGATAATCAAACCAAATGGAACTTCTTGTCGAGCATGCTTATTTAATCTCTCCTTGCAATATAATTTGATACCCCAAAGTCCTTTTTCGTAAGCTTTACGAGGTTTCATATTATTATATATTGGGTCAGCAACTATTTTTACGTTATCCCATTTCCGATAATCATTTCTAGCATCCTCTTCATAGATAGAATGCTGACCCGATTCGGCTTGTAAATTTCCATTAATGGATTTTATTTGTAAATGTTGTGCTTTATCAATCTTTAATCGTCCAAAATGCAAATCTAATTCCGTGTCAGTATAATCAACGCCTTGATTACGATTACACAACGGAAAATAGACCAAAGTAGCTTTTGCAAGATAAGGGTGCTTATTCTCTACAACTGGGACAGGCAGTTGATATGTATACGTGCAATAATTCTTAGTTTTTCCATAAATGATAAATTTAATTTCATCATCAGGAGATTGCAAAATATCTTGAATAGATACAGGTACTATGCCATATCCCTTTTTTATATCTGGCCTACAATACCAGCCCGTTGCTGAATCTATCAGCAACGCTTTAGCAACTTCCCGAGTAAATCCCATAATATAAATCAAGTATGCCATCTTCCTTGCAATCCAAGGAGCGGCAAAAGAAGTGCCAGCTGCCTGCTTTGCACCCAACGCATTGTTGCATACCGTTATATATTCATGTTTTTGCCTATCCCCGCCATAATAGCTGATATCTGGTTTTACAAAGAAAGACAATACAGGTCCACTTCGAGAATACGATGCACTTTGATTCTGAAAATTAACAGAATTCACAACAATAGAATTTAAAGAATCTGCTGGAGCACCAATTTTATATTTTTTTTCATGCTTAGAAGATAAATTAGTTCCCGCTACTATAAAAACAATATCGTATTCATTCTGCAAGCGATCTAGTTCAGCAGCTTCTGGCGAAATAAAATTGTCATTAATCTCTAATACAGAACCTAAAGAAAGATTCCACACCTTAATATCACGATTTAGTCGTACAATATTCCCAATCTGCTTAATAATTGAAAAGGAACTAAATGTACCAGCAACAGCTACTCCGAAATGTCGAACTCTAAAACGACCACATCCATCATCTAAGTTTGGATTTCCTCTAGGGCCATCTACAATAATTGAACTAACAGCTGTTCCATGTTCATAATCCATTGGCCCAATTGGGATATTCTCAAACAAACAATTTGTATAATCTACCCATTCATGAAAATAGACATCTTTATTGAAAGGAGTATCAATAACACCAATAACAGGTTCATTTTTAGGAGATGGAATAAGTTTGGGAATTTCCGAGGATTCAGTCAAGTGTTCAGGGATATATTGAGTTAAATCATTTACTCCCATGGCTACTAGATATGGAGCTTTATCCAGTAACATGTGTATTTCTTCTGGATTCATTTGAATAGTAAGTTGATTAAGTATTCTGCTTTCTGGAATTGAAATACCAAATTTTCTCAATAACTCCTGTGTTTTTACGTTAGTCTTGTAAATTGTTATAATGCATGCTTCATGAATATTCTTTTCCAATTTATCAATCCGAAAATATTGAATATTAGAACTATCTACAATTATTTGTAGAAATCCAGTCTTAGATAAACCATTACACTTGATTTTTTTTCTTTTCAATTCTTCAAACTCTTCATATGAAATCTTACCTTGATATTGTTTTATCAAAACATCATAAGCCTCTTTTAAGGAATGTATGGTCCGAAAAAGTGCTTCTAATGGGATAAAATATGTAAAGACATGATGCTTCTTATTATCTGAATCAATATTAGTCTCAAATTTTGCACCTACTATAAAATCGTTTGGTGATTCACGAGTACATGAAAGTAAAAATTGCAAGCGACTTGACTTAGGAACAATACGAACATAATGAGTGCTAACTAAAGCACCTTCAATTTCAGAATGTACTGACCAATAATCAGCTATTTTTTTCAAATCATTGGCCAGCGTCAGTATATGCTCTGCTTTGACAACTTGACCTTTTTTTAGTGAGATACTTCCTCCTCGAGATTGATTTGGTTTATGTTGAAATACCCCCTTTAACTCCAATATGTTATTCATTTATAATGCCTCCTTAAGTTCTCTATCAATAGTACTCTTAGATTTGTTTGTTAGTATAGCTATCTCTCTTACTGTAAATTTTTGTCTTTTTAATTCAATTAAATTTTCTGGAGTTTTTCCACAAACCGTACTATATAATCGCCTAAAGTAATCAAACTCATCATTAGGATTGCTAAAAGCTATCGCTGTGCGAATCATATTCTTTAAATCACCTGGATAAGGCAGGTAATCTATTAGTTTCATAATCTTACGAAATAGCCGAATATCCCGATTTTTTAAATGCAATTGATCCAAGTATCGGTTTAATATTTTTTCAGCAATGTCCAACAGATCATCTTGGGTATACCGATTAAAACTAATTACTGAATCAAACCTTCTAATTAAAGCTTTGTCAAAATAAGAATAAAGATTGGTTGTAGCAACTAAAATAATATCCTTATCCAGTGAGTCAAGACATTTCAATAAAGTGGAAGTAGCTCTTCCCATTTCCCGCAAATCATTATTATTCGTTCTATCTAAAGCCAATGCATCAATTTCATCAAATAAGAAAATCATATTGTATTTTTGATAAATTCCATTCATTTCTTCAAATAATGCCATTATATTTTTAGCAGTTTGCCCTAACCTACTATCAATAAGCTCAGAGAAATTCACCATATAAACGTCTCTATTTAAGATTCTGCCAAGTTGTTTTACTGCTTCTGTTTTTCCTGTGCCCGGAGATCCTTCAAATAAAAAACGATGAATCCCCATATGATGATTAATAGCATTCACAATCCCTAAGACATCATTCATAATTACATCAGGTAAAAGCAGCATTTCTTCACAACCAGAAACCTTATCAAAATACTGTAATCCTTTGTAATTTTCTTTACTTTCCTGCACTTGTGGTACAAAAGTATTAGCATCTGATAAAAGTGACATGAGGTAAAGACCTAATTGGGTATCTCCATCTTGATCGAATTCTTTAGCGATTTGATAAGCAGTAGCTCTAAATCCGGCATCATTTCCTTCTGCATGACACTTAATTAAATTCACAATATCTTTCTTTTTCATCACACTCCAGCTCCTTATGTTTTATGACAGTTACTATCTCTTATGATATTATAGCTTACTGGGACATTTTTTTCAATATTGGGACAATTTATTGTTTTTATGCTTTATTTTGATAGATTGAACTAAAATATCTTACATTAAGTTATTTCCACATCCACCTTCACACATTTTTTTTAGATAGTATAGTTGAATATTCAACTATACTATCTAAAAGCTGGCCCCTGCTCATCAGACTTACGGGAATCTGGCAGCAGGGGCTATGGTTAACGTTTGATATATGGTTGGGATGTTATTGTGCTATATTTCTTTCAGGTATTCCCGGAAAGATGGGCCCAGGTCTTTTCGTCTTAGGGCGTATTCTACCGTTGTTTTTAGGTAGTCCAGTTTGTTGGCTGTGTCGTATCGTTTGCCTTGTATTGGGCAGGCGTATATAGTCTGTCGGTCCAGCATGAGGCGCAGGGCATCGTGCAAGTGGATTTCTCCGTCTTCCCTTGGTTCTACCCGGTTCAGGATTTCAAAGATATCCGGGGTAAAGATGTATCTTCCCAGGCAATTGTAGGTTTGGTTGTCTTCAGGTGCTTTGTGCAGTTCTTGTATGTTGTGAACAAGTATGAGTTCACTATCCGCACATTGGCTTCCTTCCAGAACATCTACGGGCATCAGTTGTTCTTCCGTCATTGGCTGACAGCCCATGATGGTTGTTCCTGTTTTTTCATAGGCTTGCAGTAATTGCTGTAATGCAGGACTTTGATCATTATGCATCATATCGTCACCGATAAGGACGGCAAATGGGTCATAGTCAATGAAAGATTTAGCACAGAGAATGGCGTCTCCCAGGCCGCGGATATGTTTCTGGTGGATATAATGAACGTTGATTGCCGAGATATCCTGTACCACCTTCAGCATCTGATCTTTCCTCTTTGGTACAAAGCATGTTCTAATTCTACATTGGTATCAAAATGATCTTCAATAGCCCGTTTCCCATGGTCATTGAACAGGTCTTTAAGAACGGCTTACATATCAATAATCTTGATTCAATACGAGCTTAATAGCATTTAAAACAGTACTCTTCCCCACTTCGTTTTCACCAACAAAATATTCATCTGATCATTAAGGTTCATCTCAATTTTTTTAAAACTTTTAAGGACTCAATAAGAAATATGGTTTAGCTTTGACATATTCTTAATCTTCGGTTCTAATTCCAAATTAACATACGTTTTATTGTCAGAATCTATCAGTTGCTTATAAAGAAACGTTTGCGTCCTGCATTTTTTTATTTTTGATAGAATTATGTACCCGTGTTATCTATATATTCCTTTAATTCAGGGGATAAAAAAGAAATAGATTCGTTTTTCATAGCCTTATAAGGTTGATTTAATTTATTTGCAGGTAATATTTCATAAAGAAACAGCCAATTATCGTCTATATTCCCCACCCTTTCATTTGCCAGTGTAGCTGCATAGTCTTCTATTGTTTTTATTGCATTATTTCGTTTCTTGTTTTTAAAATAACACCATATCAATAAATTAAGTATCCCATTATTATCTTCATCTAATTCTTTACTCATTTCCACATGAATATTTTTAAATAATTCTTCAAGAGAAATTATTTGCACGTTATAAATAATAGCATAATAAATCGCATAACATTGTTCCTCAATATTGCCCTGCTCTCTTCCTTCACTATACAATAATGATATATAATTTTCTAGTTTTATTTGTGATATTTTATACTTCTTTAACACACATTTATTTAATATAGTAATTAAATAGGGATAAATAAAAATTAAATGAAATACATATTCAATAAAATATTTTCCACTTTAGATGCTAATTTTTTGCTAGATATAATTTTTATTGCATAATTAAGTATGGCTATATTATCATCATTTTCATTAAGTAATTTCAATGTTTTATTAAAAAAAGCTTTTAATTTACGACAACTATTTATCTCTTTATTCTCCACAATTTCATCAGAGTTAAGTACTGAAATCCAATCATCCTTATTAATTTGAGGTAATCTTGTAATTGAAATCTTTTTCCTATTCAATGTTAAACCAAATTCTTGTAATGCTTTATATAATTGAATTAAAAATGCATTTGCATCATTTTCATTTTTTGTATAGCAATGAAAATCATCAATGTATCGAACAAACTGCCATTTGTCGGATATGATTTTTTTATCTATTTTCGTTAGAACAATTTCTGAAATCAAATTCGAATAATGTGGTCCAATTAATATTCCATGCGTCTCTCCATTAGTAACGTTTCTACACCATTTATCCAGACCATTATACCAGCAGCCATCGTTCCTTTCCTTCTTCGCGTTGGTTTTTCCAATTAATGCCCAAGGAATTGCATGAGTATAAATACTAGGAAAACAAGAAGAAATATCAGCGGTTACACAATATCTTTTCCCAACTATCAAACTATCTTCAGAATCTAACTCACACTTTGCTTCATATGATTTCATTTCGAAAAGGCTTTTCTTATTACCCCTATACTGTAAATGAATTTGACTGATATTAATATTTTGATCTTTGGTAGTTTCTCTAAAGTAATTCTGAATTTTATTCCAGTTTTTCCGTAAAAAGCAGCATAGATGATAATAAGCAATCGGGTTAGGTATATTAATTGTTCTATAATCGCCAGTATTTCTTAATACATTAAAATTTAAATAATCATGACATTTTTTATCTGATTGTAAATATTGTTCAATTTTACTGCTTTTCTCGAAAAAATCAACAGAAGAAAAAATAGGCGGCAATCGATTTGAAAACATGCCATATCCTAAAAGGCCTTCAAACAGCTTGTCTTCTGTTATATCCAGATAATACTGATAATATTTTTTCATTTTTAGTTTCTCCACATATGTACCATAACTATAATAAAAATTTTTGTCTATTGCTTTCAGTCATTATTTATATGAACTGACAGCTGTTTTTAGCTGTTACATATAATTGTATAAATACTTTATTTCAGCCAAGAACAAAACTACTAACAGCAATCCGATTAAACTGGTACTGGATCTAATGAAAACACTAAAATCATATAACTAATATTTCAATAAACATATTAGTTCATATAAAATAATCAGATTAAACTCCTTGATTATTTTACATTTTCCTATCAACCATTTATGAAGATATAAGATCGTGATACAATTTTTTACTGAAAATACATAAACATATCAGAAAAAAATCTGAAAAACTACAACTCATGCAGAATTGCAATCTTTCAGATAAATAAGTGGTGGGTGTGTAGGGATTTGAACCCAATGGCGTGTATACCTTATAATCAAAAGGAAATTCTCCATGCATCTCTAAAATGGTTGAAATCACACCCGCATACACCATTTCCCACCAAAAGAGTAAAGGGAAAAATTGTCATAATGGCAACACACTCCTTTAAATTCAATTGTAAATCTAATAAAATATTTTTACAAAAAGGAATTTTTATATCAAGAGTGATACTTAACCCAGGAAAAATCACAGAGAGAATTATCCCAATAAGCAAATATATATTGTTTTTATTATACCACAATTGTATGATAATTGCATAAATAAATCGGGAGTTGGTTAATGTGAAGAAATTCCCGGTTATTTCCAATCTCCCCATATAACTCATCAGCCCGCTACGATAGATGCAGCATAAGTTGAATATTCAACTATGCTGGCTATGAATCAGTCCCTACCAGTGAGACTTATGGGAAATCTGGCAGCAGGGGCTTTGGTTTATGTTTGATATATGGTTGGGATGTTATTGTGCCTATAGCTCTTTCAGGTATTCGCGGAAAGATGGGCCCGGGTATTGCTGGTTTAAGGCATATTTTTTAGTGTATCAGAATTTAAACGTGTCTTTCAGACCCAGCCACTGCTGGTCTTTATCGATAAGATTCAGAGGAGTGCCATCATCCAAGGTATACCCTTCCGCAGAGCAGTTTCCTTTGTAAATGCCTTTTACATGGGGCCACTGGATGCCAATTTCGGGGTCATTCCAGGCCATGCCGCTTTCGTCGTTGGGATGCCAGAAATCGTTGACTTTGTAGCAGAATTCAGCTACATTTATATAGTCAAAAGCGAGATTTAGAAGCGGTGGGGAAAGCCTCTACATCGGATATTTGAATTAGTGAAGTTGTAGAACTTCGTGATGCCATAGGATGATATCATGAAGGGGGGGCGATTCTTTTTCAGCGGGATATTTTTTTATAAAAAAGCCCCACATAATAATGGAGCCTTTACAAACCTTATTCATAGTTATGCTGTTTGTACATTCTCCAACGGGTCCTTTACGACCGGTGAATCATATACGGTAAAAGGATCGATATCTATGCATCGTGTTTCATCGCGATTACCTTCCAAGTCCCAGGCTACGGTACCATTCAATACAGTCAGACACGAACGGAACGTTTCTAAATCTTGTAATTTCTGAAAAATACCTTGCTGAGTAATTAGTTTAGAAGCATCGTATTGTCGTACTGTTCCATCATTAAAATATACGAAAATAGAATACCCTTCACCAGGAATAACCTGTAGAACTTCTGGAATGAAATTGTTCATATGAATCATCCCTTTCTCATCGGCGGTACAGGAACAGGTTCTTTCCCATCTTTCACCAGTTCCCAGTTCTGCATAAGTTCATCTTGATACATCACACACCAAGCTAAAACGATTTTTAATTGCCGGCTTGGTAAAAATCCACGAATAACACAAGCGTTTTGTATATCAATCAAGGCTTTGTTACCTGCATATTCTGCATGAATATGTGGAGGATTATGATCATTGTAATAAATCGTGATACGAATACCAAAGAACATACTAATCACAGGCATCATTGTCACATCCATCCCTAATTCGGTATTTTTGTAGTTGTCCTAAATCAATTTATTTTTTTTAGCAAGCTCCTCAATGATAGACAGCGATAATTTACTATACTTTGCTACTTTGTCCAGGGTCATCCCATCCTTCAACAACTCCAGAGCTAATTCTAATTTTCCTTCTGTTCTGCCTTCTGCTCTACCTTCTGCTCTACCTTCCTTTCGTCCTTCTTCCCAGCCCACTTGCTTGCCTTTCATCAGGCCATCTTCGTATATTCCTTCTCCTAAGTTGCACATGGTTTCCAAATCCCCCTCTCTTTCTTGTGTCAAATCAATCCCAAAATCAGTATGCAAAACTGTAATTTTTTCACTGGCTTTCTTTCTTGATTTGAACATCAAATCCAGCAGGTTCATCATCTGGTCTTTGACTTTGCTGTTCCCTAAGTAGACGAATACGATGCCCATCAGGTCATAGTTCTGACAAGGTTCTTTATAACGGTGCAGCAAATGCTGTTCTTTCAGATGATACCGGTTGATAGCACTTTTTCCATGTGGGGCTTCCATGCAGATCCAAATAGTATAGATCTTCTTTATTTTGTCGTAGTCGCTATTAGTGAATTCGGTCTCTTTTTGTGAAGAAAGCAATCGGCTGGCATAATAAACAGCTCTTTTTAATAGAGGATAGGTACCGCCAGTTTTCTTTTTCGGCTTCAACCGTTTCTGTGCTTCTATATTGATAATCAGTGTAATGACTTCATTGGTTGCTGGTGCCTTCGCCCGAAATAAGATATCAAATACGATGCTTCCTTCTGTTATGCTATTATCTTCATTTTGCGTCCCTTTGATTTCCGGGGTAGCCTGACGCTCTAAGGCATGTCGGACCGCGTTCGTCTTGTCCTTAGAGACCGGAACCGTACTGACTTCTGGCGTTCCTTCGATGTAAATATTGGCAATATCATCAAGGCTGACCGATTCAAATTCGGGTACGGTCCGCTTCAAAATGTAAGCCAGCACCTTTTTCTGCGACAAAACATTTTTTGCTGCTTTATCGTAGGCCAAAGCACCTGCCAGCTGTTCATCTACGTCCTGCATTATCTCTTCATTCATCGGCCACACCTCCTTTGCCTTCATTGTATCAGATTTTAAATTCGTTGTACAACTGGAATATCCAGGAGGTTAATGTGAAGAAATTCCCGGTTATTTCACATCGGCCTGCTACTATAGGCGCAGCCAGCATAGTTGAGCCTTCAACTATGCTGGCTGCAAATCGGCCCCTGCCAGTCAGGCTCATGGGAATCTGGCAGCAGGGGCTATGGTTAACGTTTAATATATAATTGGGATATTATTGCGCTATATCTCTTTCAGGTATTCGCGGAAAGATGGGCCCAGGTCTTTTCGCCTTAGAGCGTATTCTACCGTTGCTTTTAGATAGTCCAGTTTGTTGGCTGTGTCGTATCGTTTGCCTTGTATTGGGCAGGCGTATATAGTCTGTCGGTCCAGCATGAGGCGCAGGGCATCGTGCAAGTGGATTTCTCCGTCTTCCCTTGGTTCTACCCGGTTCAGGATTTCAAAGATATCCGGGGTAAAGATGTATCTTCCCAGGCAATTGTAGGTTTGGTTGTCTTCAGGTGCTTTGTGCAGTTCTTGTATGTTGTGAACGCGTATGAGTCCACTATCGGCACATTGGCTTCCCTCCAGAACATCTACGAGCATCAGTTGTTCTTCCGTCACTGGCTGACAGCCTATGATGGTTGTTCTTGTTTTTTCATAGGCTTGTAATAGTTGCTGTAGTGCAGGATTCTGATTATTATAAATCATCTCATCGCCGAGAAGCATGGCGAAAGGTTCGTTATCAATGAATGATTTAGCACAAAGGATAGCGTATCCCAGGCCACGGACATGTTTTTGATGGATATAATGAACGTTGATTGCCGAAATATCCTGTACCACCTTCAGCATCTGATCTTTCCCTTTTTGGTACAAGGCATGTTCTAATTTTACATTGGTATCAAAATGGTCCTCTATTGCCCGTTTTCCGTGGCCGGTGATAATCAAAATTTCTTCAATGCCGCTTTGAATGACTTCTTTTACGACGTATTGAATGACGGGCTTATCTACGACAGGAATCATTTCTTTGGGAATAGATTTGGTAGCCGGTAGAAAACGGGTACCAAATCCGGCTGCCGGGATGACGGCCTTGCGTATTGGTTTCATCGTGAGGCCTCCTGATTTATTTTCCCATCACACGGCGTACCATATCCAATGCACTGGCAATGACATCATCCATGTCATAGTACTTATATTCTGCAAGCCGTCCGCCAAAGATGACATCCTTTTCTTCTGCTGCCAAGACAACATACTGTTCATATAAACGCTGATTCCATTCGTTATTTACCGGATAGTATGCTTCTTCTCCAGGCTGCCAGTCAGCCGGATATTCCTTGGTTACATAGGTAACAGGCTGTGTGCCAAATTCAAAATGCTTGTGTTCGATGCTGCGCGTATACGGCGTCTCCCGGTCGGTGTAATTCATGACAGCTACACCCTGATGATTGACTTCTTCCAGCCGTTCCGTTTCAAAGCGTAGTCCCCGGTATTCCAGTCGTCCCAATTTATAATCAAAGTATTCATCAACAGGGCCAGTATAGACTACCGTCTTAGCTATGCCTTCATATTCCTGACGGACCTGATTATAATCGACGCCAGTCCGCACTTCAATACCTTTGAGAAGCGCGTCAATCAAGACATTATAACCACCGATAGGAATGCCCTGATAGCGGTCATTGAAATAATTATTATCAAACGTATAGCGTACAGGCAGACGTTTGATGATGAAAGCAGGAAGCTCTGTACAGCTACGGCCCCACTGTTTTTCCGTATACCCTTTAATCAGTTTCGTATAGATGTCCGTACCAATAAGGGAAATGGCCTGTTCTTCCAGATTCTTCGGTTCTGTAATCCCTGCTTCCTGTCGTTGCTGGGCAATCTTAGCAACGGCCTCTGCCGGTGTTACGACACCCCACATCTTGGTAAAGGTATTCATATTAAAGGGAAGATTGTACAATTCTCCCTTATAATTCGCAACAGGCGAATTGACATAATTATTGAATTCCACGAATTGATTCACATAATCCCAGACTTCTTTATTCGAGGTATGAAAAATATGGGCACCATATTTATGAATATGGATACCCTCTTTTTCCTCACAATACACATTTCCGCCTGCATGGTCACGCCGTTCCAAAACCAGACAAGACTTGCCAGCCTTCGTCATTTCATGAGCAAAGACAGAACCAAATAAGCCACTGCCAATAATAAGATAAGCGTATTTCATGAAAAATCTCCTAAAAATTAAGATATTCCTTTAACAGTAATACAAGCTTATAAAATCTAATAAATGATGCAGGTGTGTCTAGAATCATCTACAATATTTAATCACGATTTACATTCGTATATATACATTCTTGATGAATCGATGATAAAAACAGTATTAAAGAAAGGAAAAAATAGTAAAAAAGAATATATCAAAATAAAGTAAGGCTGATGTTTTTTACACCATTGATTACTATCTATCCTTTATATATTCGTAAACTTTATAAGCTAGTGGTGTAAAGAAAAACTTCTGCTCACTGGGACCAGCTGTAAGAGAGGTTTCAAAAGTAGCGATAGTCACTAACCCGGATGAAAAAAGTCCTGGTACCTTTTCATTATAACAACATTTGTTATTATCTTCCCTACTAACCGAATCCAATTGTTCAACCAAAAAATCTAAACTATATACATCAGTATTTAGAATAATAAATACAACTCGGTAAAATTCCTCTCTCCAAATATTTTCTTCATATGTCAGTGCATATATTAAGCAATTAACTATAAAGTGAATCTGCCTTTTACCATATGCCTTATTAATTGCATCCAATAGTTGAAATGAGAATTCTTCTTTATATTCTTGATTATTTATACGCTTTTTCATCATCTCTTTATCTTTATCAGACAATTTGAGATGTTCCCAATCATCAAAAAACCAGTTCAGCTTTATGAAAAAAATTTTATCTGGGATTGTTACAAAAACATTGCTATATTTCTGTAAAAGCTTAACTATAGATTCTGGTGATGGATTTATTACAATTTTTGTTAAATCCAAGGCTACGTCTTTAACTAGTGATAAAAACACTTCTGTTTCAGCACTTTTGTTTGATTTAGTTAATAAAGTCATATTTCTCCAATCTATGTAAAAAATGATAATCACAATATTTTAATTTATAGAATAGCAGGATATTAGATGGTTATCAAGGTCTTCTTTTTATAAAAATTTACTCAAAATTATTTTTATAATAGCTGATTTCCAAAGACCATGCTACCAATAAGAACACAGAAGATTATTTATGGCTATTTTACAGATTGGAAGTAATTTAAATGAATCGTATAGTAGTTTTTTCGCTAGGATTTTGATACGTACAGCCAAGACATGGAAGCCGAAACCGTAGAGACTCACAAGTTTTACTGTCAGCATTTGTACATAAATGCTTTACTTTAAATGGAACCAGACATTCTCTATTATAAAGCCATGCAAACATATCCATACACTTTATATACTTTCTAGCAACAAGAAAAGGATAATAATAGCCATATAAAAAAGAAATGCAGCCATGATTACCATATTTTTTATTTGAAATAATCAATTGTTTAGCAGAAGGGAGTGCATCACTGAAGTGTGACCGGGTTCCATGATGAGGGCACTGGATAACGGTATAAACCTGAAAAGTTCTATGAGTAAACAGCCTCTTCTTAATAATTTTCTTCGTAATATCTCCCGTTAACAGGAACCTATGCGACTGATTCGATGCGTAATCCTCCTTCTCTATCATGTCTTGGAAAACAATGGATATAGCGTTGTTGTCCTCATTAAAAATCCTGGAAACTCTGCTTCTCAGGCTACGTAATGCAACCTGATTCTTTTCTTTAAACGATTCCAGAATCGAGGCTGATATATCACCCAGCTTTTTTATATTTCCGGTTTGCCTTTCAAAAATACCTTCCAGCTCTTCTCGTTTGATCAAATAAGACTGTTCTTCAAGGTCTCTATGCCTCATCTGACCTGAAACATAGTTATCCTCTTCTATTATACCCGTAATATCTGAAATGCTACGATAAAAATTATAAAGTTCATTGATAATGTTATCCCGTATTTGATTAAATAATTCCCAATTTTCCAAATAATCGGAAAGAAAACTTTTGATATCCTGAATCTGCTTTCGCCTTTTCTCCTCATGAATAGAGAACCCCGCATTTTCAGAAATATCCGGCCATAGCACCTCGCACTTTGTTTTGCCTAGATGGAATATATCTCCACGCCTGGGTACTGCAATCCAACCATTATCTTTTACCAAATCAAGCAGCATCCTGATTTGGTTGCAAAGAAACATTTCCGCATCCTTTTTACATGAAGCTCCCAGAATATAGCCTAGAATGGTCTCCTCCACAAATACACACTCCAGCTCCCCTGTTTCTCTATTTCTTTTGAACGCAGCACAGGGAAGATAAACTCCATCGAAAGACTGCTTATCCAATTCTGAGAAAAATGAATAATGATCCTCATGGTAATGGGTAAGCAGAGCCAACTTACGCCGAGAATACTGCATCTGCTCCCTAATACATGAAATAGTTGCTTCGTACTTTTTAGAAGCATTTTTGCCACTGCTTCCGCAATCCACCAACAACTGATCTCCCTCCTCTTCCATGAGTATAGATTGCCCAAATCCCACATTAAAAACAGTCATATCCATAATGAATCCTCCTCCGAAGGAAAGAGAAAAAGTATAGCCTCAACATTGAGGATACAATTGTCCACATATTTTTCCCAGAGCAGCTTCAACGTAACACCGCTACGGAACAGCTACTAATGAATGTAATTGAAGTCTGGTATGATTGGAACTGACTTGGCCGTGCTTGTAGGAAAAATCTGCTGATGAAATTCTACTTTAGACAGCATCTCCCAAACTAACGGCGACAACAACCGCTGGGTAGCGGCCGCCACTTTTGCAACGGTGTTGCGTGACACATGTAGCCCAGCTGGGCTCCCCCCACCGTGCGAGATGAGCCAAAATTTCCTTGTCTTGTGACATGATGGCATTTCTCTCTTCTTTTGATTTGTGGAATTCCAACAAATCCATTTTAGGAAAACACAAGGTAGCTCTCAAGAGCGGATTTGAAATTTTTATTTAGTGGCTTTCGCCGACGGATTGGCTGGCTCTCTCGTGCAGATTCGATGACTCTATGTGGCCGGAATACTCATCTGCTGCACGTATTCGAAAAAGCATCACAGGAAACACATTTTACACAACCAGAAGTACTCGATACGTACCTGCCATGAAATCTGATGACCAAAGAAGCCAAGCTATCTGAATAAATATCGGCAAAATGCCGGATATTATGATGAGCATACCATAACATCTGGCATTTTTACATACACAGTTTTAGGAACTTTCCGCCGTTTTCAAAGCAAAATAAAGAATTAAATGGCTCAATTATTCATGAGCACAGTGGCTCACTTTTTCATTTATATTTACATATTTATACTTTTGCTTCTAAAATCTTTTACGAATCGTATTTGAACAGTATTTGAAATGTAGCAAGTTTGAGTAATAAAGAGGAAAAGTTACTATGTTTTCATATTCTTTCTAATACTACACGCTCAAATGACTCGAGCTGCGTAAGAGGGCTTTTGTATATCAACTCTGACTCACTACGTTTTTTATTTGCGGTATACCTAATTTTATATTTCCATCCATTGCAATCATTATACAATTCTTGGATTCTATCAACATTATCATAAGTAACAATCCAATGTTTTTGTTGAAGATTGCAGATGCATTTAGAAAGTTCTATATGGTATTTTTCATTAAGAGCATTCTTGTAAAGATTTTTCCCTTGTTTAAAATAAGGAGGATCAAAAAAAATAAAAATATCCTCTTGATATGGTTCAAGAATACGGTGAATGAAATCTATTCCATCGTAATTGTAAAGGTATATTTTATTACGTAATGCGTGTATCTTTTGAATTTTTTGGATAAGTTTAGTCTTATTAAATCGGCAATCAATTTTATATTTAGATATCTGTTCAAAACCACCGATGGGGCCACCTTCAATGATTCCCGACCGATTCGTACGATTTAAGAAAAACGTTGCCCATGCTAAATCAAAATTATACCCATGAATATCTTTCAACTCATTATATATAGTATGTTGCTTATACCATTCATCTAAGGTTACTGGAGTGTCAATTATTTTTTGAGATAAGTCTTGGGCATGATGGAGAATCGCATACCATATAGAATAAATTGCTGGATCATAATCGTTTAATAAAACTTGTTTTATCTTATTATTCAATAATAGTGATATGGCTACACCAGCTCCACCACAAAATGCTTCGGAATAAGTCGCATGATTCAAATGGTTGATTTCTAAAATATGGGAAATATATTTAAAAAGCTGGGATTTTCCCCCAGGATAACGTAATGGTGAATTATTACTAGGCATATTATCACCTCTTTTAAATTAAGTATATCAAAATATGCGGGCTTGCTCTTTTTTTTTAATAAAATTAATCTCGGTAAAAATAGCTTTTTAATTTTGTTAATAAAATTGAACTTTTTTCATTAAATGAAGATACAAAGTCCGTTAATTCCTTTTTCTTGTCATTTTGTTTGTAATAATAGCTTAAAACATTGCTTTCTTTGACAAATTTAAACATCAGTTCGTATTTGCTTTTCAAAATATTTTTTTTAACTTCTGACATAGAAACTATAATATTTTCACGAACAGCTTGAGCCGTATTTAAATCTAAATAAGGATATTCAGCGATTTCACGCCAGAAAGTGGTGTGCATTCTCTCATTCTTCACAAGGTCATTTATAATACGATATAAAAAGAGTTCTGGCGGAAACATGGATGGGAGACATAAAATATTGCTTTTTAAATTTCTGGAACCGTTAGGATAAATTTGATCATTAAGGTATTGACAAGCCTCAGCCCACTGAAATTCTCCTTTTTCTACGGAGGCATCTCCATCAAGAACAATTAAAGTCGAAGTAAAATATGAATCAGCATCAGTTAATCCCATTAATTGAGTACACCCCAAATGGACAGGAATTTTTTCTAATTGTGATACATTATTTAAAGTGGTATCAGATGAAGCCCCAATATAATCATATTCATCATTTATAAAGGAAATATATGTTTCGAGTAATAAATCAAAAATATTTTGGGTATGTTCGTCTTCAAAATATACCTTTAATTTAGGGCGAACTGTAGTAGTATTTAAAAATAAATCCTTTTTTATCGATTCATACGAAAGATTTTGTTTAAAAAATGGCGCACTATTATTAATTAAATATCCTACAGAATAATCTTCTGGAGACTTATCTAATCGCTTTAAAATTTCTTTTATGATTACTAATGAATGAGAGCTAATAATTATTTGCAAATTTAATTCACTGGACAGCTTATCCAAAAGATCAATAAGCCGCTGTTGTGCATCTGGATGAAGAGAAACATCAATTTCATCAATACATAAAATTCCGCTTGAATAATCTTCAGTTAAAGATAATTCGTAGAAATTAATCAATGCACTAATTATGCAATTTAAATTATCTTGTCCAACTGATTGAGAAAGAGGTGTTGTATTTATAATTGGAAGATAATAAGATTTATTACTGGTGGTATTCTTATCTATTTCAAGCATAGTAGGAGTATCATTTATTTCAATCGAATTGGGCAATACAAAATTATACCACTCTTGATATTTTAAATATATATCCCGTGATTTTGAACGCAGCTTTTTAGTATCTGTTTTCCCCTCCCCCAGAGGATATAATCGTGAGATACTGAGAAATAATGTAGGAATTGGAACACGAGCATCATTGCCTATATGTAGATACCGATTAGCATATTCCTGTGCGGATGATTTAGTAGGGTAGTTGTTATTATAATTTCTAGTTGTAGGAATTATGCGAATGCCTCTTTTTGAGTGAGTATCATTTTTAGTTCTAAGATCTTTATAAAAAGATGAGGATGAACCATTGCTGGTATCCGTACTAATATACTCTAATATTATTGAATAATTTTTGTAATCTTCTTTTTCATCTATAATAAAAAAATTATCAAAATCAGGTTGAAAATTTTTTATTGTAGAATTAAAATTTTTTGGTCTAGGTATTCCTGATCCAGAAGCAATTAAAGATAATAAATTCGATTTTCCTACACCATTTTGTCCGCTAATTAATGTTATTTTATTTCCTATTGGTAAAGGGGAAAGATGAGATAACTTTCTCCAATTCTCAACATATGCAGCCTTTAATTTAAAAATTGTTTTCATAAGTTATTCTTCCTTTTTTCGATTACTTCCTATTTATAGAATTTTTACAAGATTTTTGTGCAGTTGTTGATGTTTCAGTATAGTAGTATTAAGCTATACAACTGTATTATACCGAAATAAAACTTGATAAGAAATATACTTTGAAAGGATGGTACCAGTCCAAGTTTGGCAAAGACGATTTTTTTCGTCTGTTCTTTCAACCTAATAATGTAATAGTTTCCAGACCTGGTCCTATGTTAAGTTTGAGTACAAGTTAAATTGAGGTTTTTATCAATCAGTTATCCAGCAATCAAAGCTGTCTTTTTCTTGTAGTTCGCATATAATTTTTCATAGTCATTTGGTGACATATAGTTACAGTGGCTGTGAATTCGAACGGTATTATAAAACGTGTTAATGTATTCAAACACCAGCATATAGGCTTGTTGATAATTTTCAATCTTACATCGATTCAGCCATTCTCGCTTAATCAAGGCATGGAATGATTCTATGCAGGCATTATCCCATGGATAGCCTTTCTTCGAATAGCAGCGGCGCATCTGTGCGGTTTCCTTGATATAGGATTGCGAAAGATATTGACAACCGCGGTCAGTGTGAATTACTACCAGACGGCCTGGATTCCTGGTTTGCTTTGCCATTTGAATCATCCTAACAATGCCAGATGCATCCAACTTCCGGGATAAATTCCAGGCAATGATTTTTCGAGAAAACAAATCCATGATACTGGCCAGATACACAAATCCTTCAGTGGTCCAAATATAAGTAATATCGCTGCACCAGATTGTGTCTGGTCTTGGCGGATTAAATTGTTCTTGCAGAATATTACCCAATATGGCATCCAAACAACTGCTCTGGGTCGTAACGGTATAATGCTTGACCCAACAAGCACGAATCCCCATTTGCCGCATGTAAAGGCCCACTGTCCTTTCGGAAATACATTCACCTTTCTGTTGAAGCAATTTAGTAATTTTGGGTGCTCCATAGATTTGCTTTGAATCTTCGTAAATGGTTTGAATCTGTTCTTTTACCTCCTTACGGTGCGTAGCTTGTTTGGATAATTTGCGATGACTCCATCCATAGTAACCTGATGTAGAAACGCCCAGTTCTGCCAGCACTCCAGATACCGAAAAATGGCGTTTCCCCTGATGGGCTTTTTCGGCTGCCTGTTTGACGCTATGGTAAATGGCAGGGATTATTTGTCTAGAATGCTGATAGCTTTTTTTAAGACATCGATGGCATCCTTGGCATCTCGTAATTCACGTTTCAAACGAGCGATTTCCTTGGCTTCATCCGATGCATAGTTTCCGGATCCGCGATATGGCATTTCCCCATTATCCCGTAATTGCTTTTGCCATCGGGACAGTGTCTGTTGGGAAATTCCTAAATTATGGGCACACCCAATCAGTCCTAAATCACGATGATCATGGTAATATTGGACAGCATCCATTTTAAATTGTTTGTCGAACTTCGTCATACTAAGGCCCCCTATATATACTTTTATTGTATCACTTTATGGAAAACCTCAGTTTGACTTGTCCTATTTATATGCTAGCACCAGTAGCATCAAGATATTCCAATGAAAAATTATTTAACGCTGTAAGCAAGGCCGAAATCTTGCTTACAAATATATTATACGAGTTGAGGTAATATATATGAGAGAAGTTTTACACTAGACCAGTACCATTTTTAGAGTTTTAAGTTATAATCTATCTTTCTTTTTCCATCTTCAATATTAAAATTAGATTATACTTTATCAGAAGTTGTTTAGCTATTTGGCATAAAATTTTATTAACAGTCCTTTTTAATAAATTAAGATGTCTATCATCACCAGTTCTATAGTGTTTAATGTCTTCAATAGAATTTCTATCCAAATCCATACCAAATAGCGATTGATAGTCAGTATAATCGGCGATAGAATCGATATAATTTATTATATTATCATATGTTTTATAATAATATAAATATTCAGCCAATTGAGGTCCTTGGATAACAGAAATGCTTTCCTGTTCAGAATGCCAATAACCAAAATCGCAATCATAGGTATAAGTAATAAAGTGTCGTTCATTGCCATGATTTTTAGGAAGTTGACGGCATGGTACCATAATACTATAATCAAGAACATTATGTTGACAATTATCAAATTCTGCTATAGTACAAAATAAAGGTGCACAATATGCAACAAACGCATTCTCCCGCGATAATTGAACTAAATTATTATGTTGCGGACTTCGATTTGCCGGCCATATTTTAAACCGATAATAAGGTTTTGAAAAATCATCATATTCTCTTGCACTGCCTCTAGATAAAAATTCAGCGATTTTAAATTGAAAATATAATGGCTGCACTTTGCAATTTAACCGAATTTCAGCATCATATCCGACATTATATTCTTCTATTTGAGTAGGCATTTTAAATGTATATCTCAAACTTGATTGATCATAATAAGAAAAAAGATTATGCAAAAAAGCAAGTACAAATTGTGCTTCACTAAATTCACTTTTCATTTTCCACACCTAATTTCTATAGGCGAATATATTATCCACTATTATTGCATTTTTCCCTTAGGCCCAAAGTACAAAAAGTTCAACAGACTTAGTTCAGGACTTGTATAAGTTGGCTTCGTCAACTTATAAGGTGGCGTAAAAGTTGTAAAGTGCTGTCATGCAAAGACCCACATAATTATCATGCGAGTCTTTGCATCCAAATTTAATTCTCTTCTAATATTTTTTCAGCAACCTGCAAAGCACGTTCCAAAGCCTGATCCATGTTATAGTATTTGAAATCAGCTAATCTGCCACAATAATAAAAATTATCAATCAAATCGGCGCGTTTCTTGTATAATTCAGCCTGCATCTGGCTTTCTTTCGTCAGAACTGGGTAATAGGGCTCTTGTTTTGTCCCAGGTTTATATGGCAACGAATATTCTACAGCATAACTCGTCCCTTGTACTTGTTGAACTGGTAACTTCTTATACTCTGTAATACGTGTATATGGTTCTGCTGGATAGGCCGTAACAGGATATGGCTGTAAACTATCCATATCATCATAGTGCCATTCAAACCGCAGTGAACGGTAAGGTAATTGTCCTTTATCCAACTGAAATAATTCATCTAAAGCCCCGGTATAAATGACGGTTTTATCATAGGCTTCACCATTATACAACAACCGGGTACCACTTGAATCAACAGATAGATAATCCAAAGCATCCATACCATATCGAACTACAATATTAGGATGTTCCAACAATTTATCAAAAAAAGCTGCATACGATACTTTGGGCATAACCTGATATGTATCATCAAAATATCCTTCGTCATAGGAAAACCTTAAAGGAACACGCTTTAAGATACTGGGATCTACTTCCGCCGGTGATATGCCCCATTGCTTGGCCGTATAAAGACTATAATCATAGTCAAATAAAAATTTGCCATAATTACGTATACGTTCATCATCGGCATTCAATACTTCTACAACGGTAGCAGTTAACCGATGATGAAAATAATGGTTAATCGCATTTTTTAATAACGCGGCATCGTTTTCTGAATAAAACTGATCTATCGTTTTAAAATTAAATGGCGTCGGAGTAAATTGATGCTTAATAACAGCTCCACAAGTCAATCGATATGGAATCCATTCTCCAAACCGGCACATATAATCGTACAACGGTCTTTTGTTTGTATGAAACGTGTGATGTCCATATTTATGAACTAAAATGTCATGTTCATCAATATAATCATACATGTTGCCGCCAATATGATGGCGACGGTCCCAGATTTCAACTTTGTGACCAGCTTCTGCAAGCTGTCTGGCAATAACACTACCTGACAGCCCTGCCCCAATAACAAGATATTCCATATCAAAAAGCCCCATATTGTTCAATGAATTCTTTAAAGGATGGTAAGTTTTTATCTTTATCCGCTAGAATCAAATTTTTAATACCACCAATTTTATCTAATGGCCATTGAACATTGATGTCCGGGTCATTCCATTTAATGCCCCCATCATATTCTCCATAAAATTTTTCTGAACATTTATAAGAAACAATGGATGGTTCTAATACTAAGTAGCCATGTGCACAACCAGCAGGAACTAAAATTTCATTATGTTTCTCTCCAATCAAATCAAAACCCATCCATTTTTTAAAAGTGGGGCTGTTTTTGCGCATATCAACAACAACATCATAAACATGACCATAAATACACCGCACTAATTTAGGCTGCTGTTTCACTCTCTGAAAATGAAGGGCACGAATGACGCCCTTATGCGAAGTAGTATAAAAAACTTCTTGCAAATCATGATGGATACCATTCTGTTCAAATACTTCTTTAGAGTAGTCTTTTGTAAAACATCCCCGAATATCATCTGCATTAAAAGGGGTAACTTCAATTAATCCTCCAATTTCAGTTTTCTTGAATTCAAATTTTTGAATCATTCTTATTCCTCCAATCCAGCTAACCAATCACGAGTCCGTTTCGTTCCTTCAGCAAAACTGATTTCAGCTTTAAAACCTGTGTCCTTTTCAGTTTGGCTGCAATCAAAAACACTCAAAGGAAGATTTGTACCAGTAAAAGGTATATCACCAAAAATAAAGTCCAAATCAGGCGCAATAGATTGTCTCATTTCCAATAAAAATTCTTTTAACGGTCTTGCAGTAGAACTGCCAATCAGGTATTCATGAAATGGCTTTCCATTTTTACCAATCAAATAAAACGCCCTGGCTACATCATCAATATAAACAAAATCATAGTTTTGTGTTCCCGCAGTGAATTGAGGTGCTTCTCCTTTAATACATTTACGAATCGTCGTATTTACCATTCGAGGACTCAACTCTCCAACACCGTAAGCATTAGTAATTTCAGGCCAAACTAATTCGATTCCCAGCTCCGCTGCTACTGACATACACATAACATGGGCAATCAGTTTTCCGCCGCCGTAAATATAACCCATTCCAGGGTGATTTCCCTGCGTAAAGGCAGCGGCGATGGTTTCATGTTCCATAATGCTGCCCGCACATACAAAGCGTTTGCACCCTAATCGATGGGCTAATTCCAAAGCCTCAACAGTCCATTGCGCATTAGCAAGCTGCAATTTGGTATCAGCTCTCTGAGGTCCGGCAGAGCCTTTCCAAGCAAAATGGTAAAATATATCATAGTCGCCTTTAGCAAGTAATTTTTCTACTCCAGCTATATTCTCCAAAGAAAAAGGTACTACTTGAAGTAATGCTGATGAATGAAGATGATCTGCACGACCATCATGACAAAGGGCAATGACCTGAACGCCCTGCGAGAGTAAATAGTTAACCGTATTACTACCAATAAACCCATTCGCACCGGTTATGATGACTTTCATCGAATCACCCCTCCATAAAATCTAAAATTTCTTTTTCCATTTCTTTCGAAATATCACCATGTGACAAATAAACCTGTGTCCAATCAACAACTCGCCGTATAGCTTCATCAATATGCCAAGAAGCCTTCCATCCAAAAGTCTGTTTGATTTTAGAACAATCCAGTTTCAGGAAATTAGCTTCATGAGGACCTCCATCATATTTATCAATCCACTTCAGTCCATTTCCCCAGGTATCACAAAATAGAGTGACCAACTCACCAGTAGTGAGGCAATCACAATCATCGGGTCCAACATTATACCAGCCAGCGAGATGACCATCTTCGTATTGCTTTTGGGCAATCATCAAATATGCAAAAAGCGGTTCCAAGACATGCTGATACGGACGAGTAGAATGAGGATTGCGAACAATCATAACTTCTTTTCGTTCAGCCGCCCGCACACAGTCTGGGATAATCCGGTTTGCAGAGAAATCACCGCCCCCAATAACATTGCCAGCTCTTGCCGTAGAAATGGCTACCTTTTCATCAGCAAAAAAACTATTCTTATAACTATGCGTAATGAGTTCAGAACAGCTTTTACTATTGGAATACGGATCAAAGCCATCTAATGGCTCATTTTCTCTGTATCCCCATACCCATTCATTATTATGATAGACCTTATCGGTAGTAACATTTAAAAATGATTTTACGCAGTTACTTTGCCGGATACATTCCAAAATATTTACAGTTCCCATAACGTTTGTTTCATAAGTATATGCCGGTTTTTCATAACTGTCCCGAACCAATGGCTGCGCGGCTAAATGTAATACGATTTCAGGTTTCGCTTGATCAAACACTTTTTTCAAATGGTTAAAATCACGGATATCTCCAATGATGTTGGTAATTTGTTTCTCTACGCCAGATACTTCAAATAAATTGGGCTGTGTTGGAGCTTCTAGACTATAGCCAGTAACAATAGCGCCAGCCTGTACTAAAATTTTGCAGAGCCAGGTTCCTTTAAATCCGGTATGCCCGGTAATAAATACATGTTTATTCTTATAAAAAGACAAATCCTTCATTATTTATCCCATACCTTCCAAGGTGCTTTTCCACTCGCCCAAAGTTCTTCTAGTTTTTCCCGGTCACGCATCGTGTCCATGCACTGCCAAAAACCGTTATGTTTGAAAGCCATGAGCTGTCCTTCTTCCGCAATCATTTCCAAGGGTTCTCTTTCAAAAGTAGTGGAATCATCTTTAATATAATCAAATATAGCAGGTTCCAATACCATATAGCCGCCATTAATATAACCTACATCATTTTTACTTTTTTCGCGGAAAGATTCAATGGTATTCCCTTCAATGTCCAAAATTCCAAATCGGCCTTCAGGTTTTACAGCTGTCATCGTACAAATCTTGCCTGTCCTTTTATGAAATGCAAGCAACTTATCCATAGGAACGTCACTGACACCATCACCATAAGTAAGCATAAAGGTTTCATTGTTTACATAAGGGGCAATCCGCTTAATACGCCCACCGGTCATTGTATTTAGCCCTGTATCAACAATGGTAACTTTCCAAGGTTCAGCATGTTGTTGGTGAATAATAACATCTTTCCCATGGGTAAAATCAAACGTAATATCAGATGTATGTAAAAAATAATCCGCAAAATATTCTTTAATGACATGCTGCTTATAGCCTGCGCAAATAATGAATTCATTAAAACCAAAATGCGAATATTCTTTCATGATATGCCATAAAATAGGCATACCGCCAATTTCAATCATCGGTTTTGGTTTAAACCTAGATTCTTCACTAATTCTGGTGCCAAAGCCGCCTGCTAACAATACTACTTTCATTATTTTGTCCTCCTTATTAACTTTGAGTCAACTTAAAATATAAACGTTTTAAAACTAATCTGCGCCTTGATGCTTTAGGAAAAATACAATAAAGTAATGGCTCTATATATTTTTTAATTAAAAACAACAAATATGCTAAAAAAATATTTGTTGTTTTAGAAGTATGTTCAAAATAAACTAATTGTACTTCCTTAATATTCGCACCTTTATTTTTGATATGATATATGTATATACCATATAGAATCTCTCCTATATATGCAAGAGTTCTGGGAAATTTTTTTAAAAATAGGCTTTTTTTATCTAAGTTTGATTCCAATTCAAAAAGTATAGAAAATTGAAATTCACAAAATTCATTATATATATTTCTTTTCATTACATAACAATTATATCCTCTGTGTTGTGAGCCGTCTAAATAGTTTATAGCACTTGGATAAATTTGAGGATATCGAATTTTTATTATTTGAAGTAAAGTATCTATCAAACTTACATCAAAATATACACCTGTATATTTCCCCCAAAAATCCCTAACGGATTTAGCTCTACCATGGGGAGTAGGTAACGTACAAACATTTACGGATTCATTCACAACAACATCATAGCTGGACACAAATTCTTCGATTAATTGTTCATCAATAAGAGAATACTTTCGAATCGTAGTATCTGATAAAATAAATTCAATAACCATGCCTTCAAGATTGGTGCGATATCTTTTTTTTGAAAAAGAAAGATATCGATGATAATGACATAATCCTATATAATCTGAAACAGTATTTTTCCATGCCCAATATTCAACGGTAAATTCGCAAAAATTATTACGTTTTTTCGAAATATTAACGCCAACATTATCCCCTTGAATATTATAATTAGAATTTATATCTTTATAAACAGCTCCACATAATACGGGTATATATATAGAATTAGGTATTCGATAACTTTTAATTCCAATACGATTTGACACGAAAATCTTTACATTATTTTTCATAGATTACTCCGTATAAGGTCTTCCGATTAGTTTAAAATACAGTTTACGCACAAATTTATAAACACAAGAATTATTGGGAATTTTATTTTTTGCTAATCGTTTCAATTTCTCTTCTCTATATGGTGAAATTATTTTACGTATTAATTTGTTATGATAAATTTCTTGATGACAAATAATGCCTTCTTCCATTTTATTTTGGAACATATAGTATAATATTATTTCATAGAACCTTGTCTTTCTTGCATACTTCCAAAAGTCATCTGCAAATTCAATTTCAGGAAAATTCCATGGCTTAAAATCCCCTGCGTAGTGAATTATATACGGATCTTTTCTTGAATTAAAATATCTTTGTCTCGAAGCATCAGGCGCCTTCGAAATAGCTTCACTAATTGCGCCTTTTATACATATTAAATGATTCCATTTGTAATTAATATGCTTACATTTTCCATCAAATAATATATTTATTATATCTTGGTCCACGACTCTAAGTTTGTAATTATTAATATAGTTTGATACTTGATTTAAAGTTATACTAGTACGGTATTTATCAAAATCAATTAAAAGCAATCCGCCATTGATAAATTTCATCGGATTTTTTACTTTCAAATATTCGGTATAATAATTATATGTATCATTATTTTTTCTATCGCTCAACCAGCCTTGTAATACAATATCATTTACACCACCTATGACATATTCCTCCAAATCAATAGAATACAATTCAGCTATATCGTGTTTTACAATCATATCACAGTCCATAATAATGCCCTTATTAAAATTGGGCAATAAAAAAGGTATCAATAACCCATAATAAGTTTCTTGAGATATTCTGCTGCTATTCAAAAAGAATTTGTATTGTTTCATTGCATCTGCAACATAAAAAAAACGAATAGAAACATTAGAATAATTTTCTACTAATGCAATAATTCGCTTCTTATTAGTCTCTGAAATTTCTCTTTCAAATATAATAATATCGTAATTATAATTATCAGTACAATTTTCAATAATTGATTGCAAGCAAACAGCTAGGTACATAGAAAATTTATTGCTAGACGACAGAATCAACGTAACGTTGTTACTTTCAAATGCAGGTAATAATTTTTCAATATTAGTCATGTAATTAGCTCCTATTCTATTTATTCATATATTTAATATATTCTTGATTTACAATCGATGGCTTACCATCCATTTGAATTTTTCCATCTTTAATCCAAAGAGCTCTATTGCAAAATTCTTCAACTTGACCTAATGAGTGTGATACTAAAACAATAGTTGTCCCCTTTTTCTCAATTTCACGTAATCTATTCAAGCATTTCTTTTGAAAATTAATGTCACCAACCGCAAGTATTTCGTCAATAAGAATAATATCTGCATTAACATTAATTGCTACAGAAAAAGCTAATCTCATATACATACCGCTCGAATAAGTCCGGACTGGATTATTGATGGCATTATTTAGTCCAGAAAATTCTATTATATCTTGTAATTTGCTATCTATTTCTTTTTTAGTTAATCCAAAAATAGATGCATTAATATATATGTTTTCTTTTCCTGTCATATCCGGATGAAAGCCAGCTCCTAATTCAATTAAACTTACAACACGACCATTTATTTTGATTGTACCTTTATCTGGGTAAATAATCCGGCTTAATAATTTTAATAAAGTACTTTTTCCACAACCATTTTTGCCAATAATACCAATGGATTCACCTTTCGATACAGTAAAACTTATATCCACTAAAACATTCTTTCGCTCATATTTATTGCGTTTAAAAAAAAGAACTCTATCTTTAAGGCTGTACCCTTTGTCCTGATAAATTTTATAACTTTTGCTCACATTATTTACAACAATAGCCTGACTCATAATTCCTCCGCAAAATTTCGTTTCATTTTCTCAAATATCAATAAACCTACAAAAAATATACTAATACTACAAAGCAAGGCATACGCAATAGTTTGCCAATTTGGAAAAGCTCCATAGTAAAGTATATCTCTATAGGCTATTGTTATAGGGGTCATTGGATTCAACATAAATATTTTAATATAATCATTAGGTACTAATGTTTCTGGATACATTACCGGCGTCAAAAATTGCCATGCCAATAAAGAAATTCCCATAACATGTTCTAAATCACGAAAGTAGACAGTTAGTGCAGAAACAATAAAAGCTATTCCTAAAGTTAATATATATTCTATAATGGCAATAATTGGTAGTAACAGCCAACAAATAAAATTTAAATTCTGATGATAAAATAGAACTACAGCAATGACTACGACAAAACAATATAACATATTAATAAAATTACCAGTAACAACAGAAATCGGCATTATTTCTCGTGGAAAAAAAATTTTTGTAATCAACGATGCATTATATAAAATTGATGTTGTTGAACTCAAAATACTATTCGAAAAAAACATCCAAGGAATTAATGTAACAAAAAGAAATAATTGATAATTTTCAATTCCCATACGCATAAAATTAGAAAAGACCAAAGTATAAACAATCAATTGCAATAAAGGATTAATAAAGGTCCATAAAAAGCCTAACATGGACCCCTTATATCTACCTCTTAAATCTCGTTTTACCATGCTAACCAACATCTCTCTATATGCATATAATTCCTTAATAAAATGATATAGCATGCACAACCCCCACTTTTAAAAATAATTTATTAAAATAAAAAACAAGATATATACCATTAATAAATGTAAATTGTATAGTCCGGTGCTTCTATTTATATCACATTTAATATTTTTGAGTTTTATACTCCTATTAAATAATTAACTGTATTTTTATCATCTACCAAACAAACTTCTTTTTAAAAACAAACCACCTTTTTTTATCCAGTTTTGGTTTTCCATGAATGAGATATTTTGTTCCTTATAACTTATTCTATTATATTCTATCCATATGTCAAGTAATCGTTCCGCTACAAATCCATAGACCCGTGAATCGTAGGAGTCCCAACTGCTGATATCTAATCTTTTTTCGAGTTCGAAAAGAATCGAAAAAAGCCATTCCATATAGGATTGGAAATAATCGTTGCGCATGACGAACATGTTAAACATATGGGCCCAAGTACGGTTCATGACTGTTTCAAAAGCTGGCATATATTCTGGATACACTTCTTTGATAATTTGTTCAGTCACATCCAGGCCTTCTGAATGGTGGGCATGATTATAATGAGAACGGTTTGTTTCAATATAATAGTTCCGCTTATCTGGTACGATAACGGGGTGTTGGGCTAATAAGGAAGTCCATTCAGTTTCAGTGAGAATCTGCTTCTTTTTACCCTCAATGAAGTGTACTTCTTTACGGGTAAAATAACGACGATAATGGACAAGGCCAAGATAGTCGGCGTCCAGATTTTTCCAAGCCCAGTATAGGCCAGTGAGTTCACAGAAATTAGGATTTTTAGTACTGATATTTTCACCTGTATTATCGGGTGTATAGCCTATGTCTTTTTTTCCTGCTGCTCCGACCTGTACTGGCAAGTACACCGGATCTGATGGCATCCAGTATGGTTTATGTGCAGCTACGATGATTTTAATTGACAACGTGTCTTTTCCTTTCAATAGTAGATTATTTGGACTCATGGTATGGACTCTGTATTTGAGTAAAACCCCTTCCGCCACTTCGTGGCTCTCCTTCCCCTCACGGGGACGGCTTCTAACGATGCAAACCGACTTCATCATTTACACGTCACGCTACTTCTTCAAATACGGTTCTCTGTCTAAGTCAGACTATTGCGCCAGCTTCATCTCTGCTGTCCGTTTTGGCAGCCAGCCTGCATCTTCCTTTGGTCGATACCTGCTGGGCCCAAAAGGCCTCTCACGGGGACGGCTTTTAGCGTGTATGGTTCAGATCTAATATGCGCCTTTATGCTTCAATACGACTCCTATGGTTCTCCAGATGAGTACGATGTCGAACCAGACGTACCAGTTGCGGACGTACCAGGTGTCCATCTGGACCCGTTCGTCGTAGGTGGTGTCACTGCGGCCGCCGGTCTGCCACATGCCGGTGACACCGGGGCGGACCATGTAGAAGTCTTCGATGTATTTGCCGTATTTGGGAACTTCGGCCTGTATGATGGGGCGTGGGCCGACGAGGCTCATTTCTCCTTTTAGGACGTTGAATAATTGGGGCAGTTCGTCCAGGCTGGTTTTGCGCAGGAATGCACCGCTACGGGTAATCCGGGGGTCGTCTTTGAGTTTGAATTCTTTCTCCCATTCTTTGCGGGCTTCCGGGTCTTTTGCCAGGAGTTCTTTGAGCCTGACATCGGCATCGACACACATGCTACGGAATTTGTAACAGTTGAATTCCTTTCCATGACGGCCGACGCGGCGGTGTTTGAATATGATGGGACCTGGCGAGTCTTTGTATATCCAGAGGGAAATAGTCAGGAATACGGGACTCAGACAGATAATGCCGATACAGGTAAAGACTATATCGAACAGGCGCTTGATGATACGGTTGTACCGCCGGGCCATGTTATTGCGGATCTGGAAGGCTACGATGTGCCCGTCGATGAGGGTTTCCATATCGAGGGTGGCCAGTGGCATGGTGCCCATATCGGGAATGAAAGCGATGTTTTTTACTTTGGGCTGCAGACGGTATATGATATCCTGTATTTTATCATTGCTGAGCCCCGGCGCGATGACCAGGACGTGCTGGACACCTGTCTGGTCGATGACGGCTTCGGCATCGGCAAAGGTCCCCAGATGCGGCAGGAGTCTGGCGACTTCCGGTTCTGGTTTATGGTCTTCCAGAAAGCCGATGAAATCATAGGCAAGGCCGGAATCATCCTTGAAATATTTCAGCACAATAGCAGCCGTCTTTCCTGCCCCCATAATGAGCACCGGGAGCTGCAGCATATGGAGACGGTTCAATACTTTGCGGCTGACAAAGCGGAATAATACGAGAAAAAAGAAGGCAAATACCCAGATAAATCCGATAAATAACCGCGATGTATGGGAGGCCGTTTCCAGGACATACATGAGAAATATCATCACACCGATGGCATACAGATTGGCCTTAAAAATACGGGAAATGATGCGCCAGAACTGCATGCGCCGCGTATACAAGGACTGGACCTGCATGAAAAGGATAAAAATAGCTGGCCCAATTACGTGAAAACTGAGCCAGGAAATATGCAGGGCCGAATTGGTAATGAGCGTATTACGCAGAGAAAAAGACAGATATTCTGCCAGAACGACAGCTATATAATCGATTACGACCCACAACAGAGGCAGCACGACGGTGCTGTATTTATTTTTTATAGAAATGGATGTTTTCATGACGTCACCATGTCCGTTCATTCCCAGAATCCTCCTAGTTTGTAGCTTGTTTCATTTTAGCACACCCGGCAACTTTTGTCAGTATAAGGAAACGATTTGTTTTTTTGAGCGATTATGGTATCATCAAATCTACTCTAGTACATCGTAAACACAGAAAAGTCCGCACGGCGATATGGAGATATAGAATACAATTTTTTCAGACCGTAATTTTTATGTTATAATATATTTATTAATTGAATGCTATACAGAATTATTACATAAATATATATTTATTGGGGAAAGGCAGGAGAAATCATGAATCAAGAGTTACATAATTTTATTCGTTCATTGCCTACAACGCCATTTTTATTTGTGGGGTCTGGTATTTCAAGACGATATTTTAATTTGCCTGACTGGCGCACGTTATTAACACACTTTATTAATATTGTAACGAATCAAGATTCAATTGGATGGGCAAAATATTATCAATCTTTCGGACCAGATTATGCAGATATTGCGGAAGCTCTAAAAGCTGATTTTGATGCCAGATGGTTTACTGATTCATCGATACGTACATTGCCTTTTGAATTAATGCAAAAAGTTACACAAGAGAATTGTTCTCCATTCAAAGCCGAAATAGCCTCTTATATTGACTTAAATTCTAAACTAAACTTGGCCTATAAAGATGAAATTGATATTTTGAAATCACTGACCGCTAGAAATATTGCAGGGTTTATAACAACAAACTACGATAATTTTTTAAATATTATTGCACCTGACTATATTACCTTTGTAGGTCAGGAAGAACTACTTTTTAATTCTATACAGAATATTGCTGAAATTTATAAAATCCATGGTTCAATTTCAAATCCTGATAGTATCATCATTACCAGTAGTGATTATGATAAATTTAACAGAAAAGCTTCTTATCTAACTGCTAAATTATTAACTATTTTTTTAGAAAATCCAATTATTTTCATTGGTTATTCAATAAGTGATAAGAATATAAGAAATATTATTTTTTCTATCGCCGATTGTCTTTCAACAGAAAATTTAAAAAAATTAGAAAATAGATTCATTGTGGTGGAATATGATAGAGACAATGGGCCAACTACTATATCACCGTATTCTATGGATATTAATGGAACTATCATTCCAATGACTAAAATAACTATGTCAAATTATGCAGATTTATATGAGGCGTTAAAAGAAAAACGTTCCGCACTGCCTGTTAAAATGCTACGAATGTTTAAAAATGAATTTTATAATTTTATACTTTCTAGTACACCAACTCAAAAACTGTATGTTGCTGGCATAAATGATGTAAGAGTGGATGATGAAGACTTAGTGCTAGCTATTGCTTCTCCTGATCAACTTGGACCAAAAGGGTTAACAGGAATTGAAGCGGACGAACTATATAAAGATATCTTATTGGATACGATACATAATACCGCTGATGAAATTCTCACCTATGCTTATCCTAAAATAATTAAACAAGTTCAAAAGCTTGTAGTATTTAAATATTTAAAAAAAGCATCTCATGATTACCCTGAAATACGACAAAAGACTAATATTAATTGTTATGATGACTTCTTGAGCCAAACAATAAAGAAAAATCGTTCAAGAAAAGATTATTCCCATCATACAATTATTGATCTAACACATAATTTGGATTATAAGAATTTAGATTTAGTGGAAAAAGTCAACATGGAAATATGTTTTTTGCCTGAAAAAAATATTACTGCAAACAGCTTATATGACCATTTGAAAAAAATTATTGAGAATAATCCTAATATATTTTCTAAAACAACAAAATCAAGTTTTAAGACAGGTTTTCGTCGTTTAATAAGAATTTATGATTGGTTAAAATACGGTAAATAAATGCAAAGGAGCTCGTATTCCAGTGCCTCTTTTAAAGACACCTGATACGAGCTCCTGCAAATAATCTCTGTCAAGAACCTGTAGATCAGTTCCTCCCAACGGAGAAACCTATAACCAGTTCTTACCTTTAGTATACTTGTTTTTTTCTAAAAATCAAGAGGGATATCGGAACATTAACCAGCTATTTCATGATCAGGATTGGTACGTGGCTGCGCAGGAGGACGTAGTTGCTGACACTGCCAAGGAGTATTTTTTTCAGGCCTGACAGGCCGCGGTTGCCGATAATGATGAGGTCTACCGGATGTTCTTCGCTGTATGCTACGATGTTTTGTGCCGGGTCCCCTATCTGGGCGACGGCTTCAGCATGAATCGTATCGGGAATGAGGGGCATGAGTTTCAGAAGCAGTTTGTATCCTTTTTCTTTCAGTTCTCCCGGTATATATCCACCGGTGCTGACTTGTTCAAAGGAATTGATTTCTTTATTCATATCCACTACGGTCAGCAGTGTCAGGCTGCTGCCGCATTTTTGTGCTAGATAGACGGCTTTTTCCAGGGCCCGTCTCGATGGTTCGGATCCATCGACCGGTACCAGTATATGCTGTAATTCTTCATTCATGATAATTCCTCCTTCTGACGGGCCAATTCTTTCTGTCTCGTCCCGTAAAAGACCAGACAGAAGACGATGAGGATGCAGGCGAAATAAATCAGGAATCCACCAAATTCCGGGGCAATATCCCAGAATCCGGCACCGCGGATCGTAATGTCCCTCGTAAATTCATATTCCCAGGTAAGGGGAAAGAAATGGGCAAAGTAGCGGACCCACAGGCTTTGTTGCATAATCGGGCTGGTGGCACCGCCAAGAATAAATCCCATAGGAATAAAGAGTATCATGCGGCTGGCAGCTACGCCGGGGTTGGCTGCATTCCACCCAAAGAGCAGGCTCATCATTCCGACGGCCGGGATATAGAAGCACTGGGTCAGGAAAAACAGGAGCAGGCTGCCTGTAAAAGCCATGTCATTCAGGAAATGAAGGATGACCATGCCGACGGTAAGTGCCGTCATGAGGCAGATACAATACGGAACGAGACGGACGAGTATGGCAAACGGCGTTCCCTCCTGCTGTGTACGGGCCAGTTCCCCGGTCATGCGCAGCCTGGGTATCATACCGATGGTGGCAAAGGTAAAGAACATGGAAGAAAAGAAAAAGAGGAATCCCTGGACTTCCCCATTGTTGGCTGCGGAACCTTGTGGATTGAACAGGAGCCGGTCGTGCAGGGTAATGCCCCGTTCTGCCCGGGATGTTGTGGGAGCCGCCAGTTTTTCATTTTCTATCGCCACGATGGCATTGAGTCCTTCTATGATATCTGCGTTCTGGGCAATGCTCGTATTGTCATAAAATACGCCAATGGTCCCGGCAGCATCGCTGTAACGGTTCTTTTCCAGATCTTTTGGGAAATAGACGACGGCAGCGAACCGGTCCCGGTAAAACAGTGATTTGGGATTGACTGCTGTATGAAGGACCGTATCGATGCGGATATACGGGGAGGCATCCATTTCGTCAATGACCTGATGGCTGTATTTGGAGTTATCCAGATCGATGACGGCGACCGGGGCATCCTGTATATAGTTATTTCCCAGGAGCACTGTAAATAACACGGCACAGACCACAGCTACGACCATAGCCACTTTTTCATAAGGCATGCCCATACCGGAAAAGAGAAAAGCCAGCTCACGTTTCAGGGAGTTCATGATCGGTCACCTCGATTGTCTGACCCGGCAGTACTTTTTCTTCCGGATTGGTGTAGACGCGGATTTGGAAAGCCGTAAGGTCGGCCTGTCCTTTTTCTCTCGTGCCCTTCAGGTCGGCAAAGCCCGGTGCCTGCGTGATAAACCGTATTGTACCGGCTACACGATGTCCATCCGTTATAGCCGTACCGGACAGGTCCTGCCCTTCGTGAAGGCGTACAGCCTGTTTTTCACTGACATAGATATCATAATATTTCCGTTTGCTTTCCAGGAGGATAACCGGTGTATCGGCCTGAATCATTTCTCCTTTCTTGGCCAGCAGTTTCAGTATTTTACCATCTTCCGGCGCTCTCAGGGTCAGGCGGTCTTTTTGCACTTCCAGCTGCTGCAGCTGTACGCGGAGCTGGTTGCGCTGCTGGACCAGGGATTCTCTGTCATGTCCCTTATTGGCTACAGTCTGGCGCTGTTCTTCAATCTGCGGCAGTACCATGGTGTTCGTATCACCGGTATCCACGGCTCCGCCCAGTAATTTAGCCAGCCCTTCCTGCTGCTGGTTCATGGCGGCCTGGGCTACAGAAAGAGCTGCTTCCGAGTCGTCCATATCGGATTTGGCGATGGCTCCCTGACTATACAGGGCCATTTTACGGTCATAATCCCTCTGGGCATTGATCAGTGTGGCCGCGGCCGAATCGATAGCTGCACGCTGCTGATCTATCTGGCGCCGGCTTTCCTGTTCTGTCGTATTGGTCTGGGCAAAGCCAATCTGTATAGACCCTTCCATGGATTGTATCTGTGCATCGAGCTGGGCAATCTGGGCCCGGGTCTTGGCGATATCGAGGTCTACATCGGTACTGTCCAGTTCCATCAGGATGTCGCCGGCTTTTACTTCCTGCGATTCCTGCACGGCTTCCCGGATCAGTTTGCCACTGACGGATTGAAAGGATACTTTTACCTGCTCTGCCGTGACGATACCATCTTTTTTGATAATGCCCTGAGCGACGGCATCATTTCCCTTATACATCAGCAGAATTCCGCCGGCAATGAGGACGATGATAAAGAATATCCCCATATGCATCGCTTTTCTGCGCCATATCATATCTTGTCCGTCCATACTAAACAGTCCTTCCTGTCTATATATTTAGCTAGCTAACTAATTATGTACGATATCACACAGGTCCTGTCAGGCAGACTTATCCTGTCAGTTTCTTCAGCAGGCCGATGAGTTCGTTTTGTTCCTGTTCCGTGAGCCGTCCCATGAGCTTCGTAATGCGCAGATAGTGACCGGGCAGTACTTTTTCTGTATAGGCCTTCCCGGCTGGTGTCAGCAACAGTTTCTTTGTCCGCCGGTCTTCCTGGCTCGACCGGGCTTCTACTAATCCATCCCGTACCAGTCGCTGTGACATGACACTGATTGTCGCTTTGGTCACTCCCGTCTTTTCTGCCAGGTAACTCAATGCAATGCCTTCCGGATGCTGGTGCAGGACGATGAGGACCCGCAGTTTACCTTCGCTGAGCTGGTATTTTTTTTCCAGGACGTCGTTGATATCGCAACGTATTTCTTCGGCAGCCTGCATGATGCGCAGCATGGCCAGTACTGCCGGGGGATTGATTTCAGGCATCAGGCTGGCATGTTGTTCCAGTTCTTCCCTTGTCGGAAACGCTTCTATTTTCATCTTTGTCATCCTCTTATAATTAGTTAGCTTATTAACTGTTAGTATAGACACTTTTTCTGAATTTGTCCATACTTAAGCTTTCTTTCCTTCATTGGGGCTGTTGCATCGCATGCTCCAGTCCACGATAATACCAGCGGACGAAATACAATTGAAGCAAATATACCAGAAGTTCCATTTCCTCTTCCAGATTTTCATCAAAAGGTCCGCCTGTCAGGAGTCCTTTATCAGCGATTGCTGCTACAATTGCGGCTGCTATAATTAAGAAGAAGGCCGGAACAGGAACGGGGATTTCCAGGAAAATTCTCCTCCAGGGCATGAGCACAATGAATGCCAGCATAGTCACCATAATGATCACGGCAATGATGCCATGGATAACTACATGATGTGGCAGGGAATGCATACTGACAAAGCCAGGTCCGTGATTGGTCATCGTTTTCAGCATAAAGACACGGCCCCAGCTCAGTTCTCTGCCCAGTAGGATGAGAAAATAGAGGCTTATAGCCAGCCACAGACTATGATGGTAGCATCCACGGGCTTTGCGGAAAAGAGCAACACAACAGACCGCTCCGGCGGCCAGGACGATATTCTGCAACATCTCCAGTGGCCCATTTTCCCAGCCGGCCCACGGCGGAAACAAGAACGCAGCAGGAAATGCCATAAGAAAATAGAGACACGCCCAAAAAGGGACACCGCATCTCTTCCATCGGATTATAAAATTATGTACTATCATGGGCATCACCTTGTATACTACTATTTCTTTTATTATATCATATTTAAAGGCTGCCCATAATAGACATATTTACAGAATCTGTCCAGTCCCATCGTATAAGTATATGACGGGACCGGGCAGAGTTTATCAGTACAGGCTATTCTAGGCCGAGTTTCTTTTTCCAATAGCCGGAATAGACGACCGACATGGGGTTATGAGCCAGTACACGGTCTTTAACTACCAGTGTCGTGACAGGACCTTTGCAAGCCCGGGCAAAAAGCGCGTCATGACCAACGCAGAGACCGGCCGATACAAATAATTGGCAGTTCTGCTTATTGAGAAAATCAGCCTGGCCTTTTGGATTACACATGCATTCCACAGGGGCATTGGGATTTACTTTTTTCAGACCTAGGACGTCTTTTTCGACACCACAATTTTTACAGCAGACAGAATACACTTCGAACTCCTTGGACAAGTAAGCAGCAAACAGACGGGCTTCTTCGGCAATGCCAATACAAAAGCCGATACCAATTTTTGTATAACCCATTTTTCTGGCAAAAGCTGCCGTTTCCTGCAGGCGCGTATATTTCATATAATATGTAGCTTCTACATAAGCCGCGGCATCCATGATGCGCCGTTCATCCTCATTATATAATGCCAGTACTTCTTCTGATTGTACTCCCGTACAACTTTTTCCTAATTTGGCACACATATGATTGCAATTACAATTGGCACAATCTCCTAACATTGAAATCATCTCCTCTTTCCCTCATTTCTTTTAGTATACTACGAATTAACCAGGAAGTATTCCGATTGTTTGTATACCTCTTCTGTAATATCCTGCCCGATTCCTGGGAGATCCGGAACGGCATACTGTCCGTTTACAGGCTGGTAATCGTATTGGACCAGTTCCCTGTATTCCTTCAGTAAGGTTTTCTGGTGATGTTCATGAATGATAAAATTAGGAATAGCTGCTTCCGCCTGAATTGCTGCCGTTTCTGCTACTCCTGTACCGGCAACGTGGGCTTGTACGGTGATTTCATATGCATGGGCCATATCTGCAATTTTCCGGAATTCAGAAAATCCGCCGCATGACCCCAGATCAGGCTGTATAACATCCAATGACCGGTCTGTAAAATATGGCAGATAGCCAAAGCGGGAGTAAATCCGTTCTCCTGATGCCAGGGGGATATGTATATCATGTTTTGCAATCCGGAGCAGTGATGGATTTAAGGGTGTATTGATTTCTTCATATAAATATATATTATATTTTTCGATTGCCCTTGCAAATTGAATGGCACTGGTAATATCCGTACGGCCATGATTTTCAATGATTATGTCCACATCCGGGCCAATCGTTTCCCGGATTGCCTGTACCCGTTCTTCGCCTAACGCAATAATCCAATGAGGTAAAGGACCTTCTACCCGGGGAATGGTTTTGCCTTCCCGGTCAAAGGAAAGGACGTCTACCTTTATAGCATCATATCCATCGTCCAGGGCATGCTGTGCTTCTGCCACATAGTCTTCTGTTTTTCCCCGCGCGTATCGTTCTGGTCCCCAGCCCAGTTGCAGCTGCGATACGTATGCCCGCAATGAGGAATGCGTTTTCCCTCCCAGCAGCTGATAGACGGGAACTCCGAGTGGCTTTTCCTTTAATATCCCACAAGGCTATATCCAGCGCAGAAATGGCCGTAAAAATGACCGTGCCGCCACCCTGGCCCCAAAAAGTTTTCTTGAATAAAGTTTCCCAAATTTTCTCTGTGGCAAAGGGGTCCTGTCCGATAAGCAGGGAACTGAAATCCCGGATAGCTCCTACAGCACCGCTGCCGCCTTTTCCGTAGGCCATTCCGGCTTCTCAGATTCCATATATCCCTTCATCCGTCGATACCTTGACTAAAATTGGACGTTGTCCCGACTGCGGACGTGTAGTAACGTAAAATATTTCTACTTGTGTGATTTTCATGCGAAATTCCTCCTCAATAGGTCATACAATTTTTTTCTGTGGTTTCATAATGCCGTCTAAAATGTGTTTTTCATACTGAATCGTTTCTGGCCCTTTTCTATGGGGGCGATCGAGTTCGATTGGCTGATTCATCTGGATATGCCCGTCTTCTATGAGAACAACCCGGTCAGCCAGATAGACGGCTTCGCTGACATCGTGTGTCACAAGAACCAAAGTAAACCCCAGTTCCTGCCAGAGCCGTTCAATCAGACACTGCATATGCAGGCGGGTCAGTGCATCGAGAGCACTGAGCGGTTCATCGAGCAGCAGTACCCGCGGCCTGCCAATCAGTGCCCGTGCCTAAAAAGGAAATACTGGGCTGTCGTAGATTTGACATAAGCTACTTTTTTCCCTTTCAGGTCGGCGACTGTATGGATAGATGCTTTGCTTTTCGGGCCCGTAATCAGTTCCTGATCCAAGGTTGATCCTTTTCGTATAGCGACGATTTTGAAATTCCCGCCATTATTGCTTAGTGAAGCAAAGATAGGTGGTATCTGACTGCCACAGCCCGCCAGTCCCAGAACAAGAAAACAGAGTACAATAAACAGAATTGATATTTTTTTCATAACATTTCCCCCTTTAGCAATAAAAAAAGCTGAATGCACCCGGTACGCCTGCCTTGATGGCATACGTACCAGGTGATTCAGCCTTCAGCTTTTCTGATCAGCTTTTTCTCCGTCCGTTCGATGCGGACAATTTCATGTTTTTTGATGACGACGACTAGTTTTCCGTATTGCAGATTTCCCAGTGATGAGCGGATCTGTTGTTCTATCCCTTTCCGGTCCGGTGGTTTCCGGCAAATTCCCTGTCCCTGACAAATAACGATGCGTTCATTGCGCTCCAGCTGGATCAGCCGGGAATCCTGGATGACCAGGGCAATCTCTCCGGAACAAGTCTGTTGTATTAAATCCAGTGCATAGGTCAGTGCATTTTCCTGATCCGATGCTCCCCCTCTGTTTTTTTCCATGTATCCCTCCTAAAAAAAAATCAGCATCCTGAAAGATGCTGCTCCCCTAGCCAGTTTCATCTTCCAGGTTTAATCCTGCTGGAATTGGCACCTTACCTTCCGGCAGGTTGCCGCAGCTTCACCGGGCCAGTCCCTCCGCTGCTCTTGATGACGCGCATTCTGTTGTTTCAGATCCGTGCTATGAATTTGTACACATACAGTCCATTCTGTTCATACCCGATACCTCCTGATTCGTCGGTTTTTAATGTATACCGAAATAATACACTATATTTTTCCACCTGTCAAGAAATTTAGAATTTAATTCTATATTTTTTCGTTTATGCAGAAGAATTCCATCCCTATGCACACTATGTATTCATTATTGCGAATCTATTGTTCCTTTCATGTATCAATTGTGATATGATTGTGAAAAAGCATATGAAAGGAAATGCCCCATGAACCTGAAATGCGTGTTGCTCCTGTTTATCCTGACAGCCATTCCCATGTTCTGCGGCTCCAGCCAGGCAGCCAAATCTTCCACTTTGCCTGTGATTGTCCCTGATGATGTACAATCGGAGCCATTAGAAGACGAAGAAATTCCGAGGACGCAGAAAAGTACCTATCCCTATGTCGAAGTGCACGGTGATTACCGCTGGCTCTGGGGGAAAGGCCGTTTTTCCGCATATAGTGAGCAGCCGGGAAAAGGCCGCCGCCGTCATGACGAAGCGGTATATCTGGCCACGCGCAGACTGCGGATTTTTCCTTTCATCCATCTGAACGAACATACGTCTATACGTACCCAGCTGGAAGATAACCGGAATGACAAAGACCATAATCAGGATCATCATCTCTATCTGGGGCGATTATATATCCAGCATGAAACTGAACGAATGAAACTGGAAGCAGGGCGTTTCAATTATTATCTGCTCGATGGCAATGTCATAGACAAAAAGGTAGACGGTCTGCGGTTCCGCCTCGGCCAGAAGGGAACGTCCCCCGGCAGCATCACTCTCTTTGCCGGCCAGACGACTGGGGCTGATGATGAGCATCGGAAAATAGGCTGGAGTCTCTTCCACAGCAAACGTAACGGCCGCTTCCAGAGCGATACGGTATTTTTGGATTTCCGCAACGCCAGCCACCTGCCGCCTGCATTCCCATCATTAGCGGCTTATGGGATATACCCTGAACGGGCCGGCCGGGGATTTGACCGGCAGCGCATTTTACAATGGCGCGGATTATATCAGTTCAGACCAGATTTCAGGGCCAGCCTGGAATTGCTGCACGCCTGGGGGCGTCATGAAGCAGACCAATACAGTCAGTCCGAAACGGGATTTATCGCCTCCCTCATCTACGGCGAGCTGGACGAGCGGAAACAAGGCTCTTATGAAGCGTGGATACGCTATTATAATCAGCCCTCATCGACTATCCTCTATCATACGATGGATGCCGACACGACGTTTTTCCGCCGCATGGGCTTCCGTGGCTGGGGAATTCGTCTGGACTATATTCTCCGTCCGGGCCTTGTCTGGGCTGTAGAAGGTTTTTCCCTGAAAAATCGTCAGGACGCATCTCTTGCCGGCTCATTCCATGAATATGTCCTCGGCACCAGTCTGACGGCATATTTCTAAGGCCCCGATGCGTATCCTTTATCCGTCGCTTCGACGGCGAGGCCAACGATGCTTTTGTGCCCTGTTTTGGTAAGCATATTGCTGATGTGAAAGCTGACGGTCCGCTTGCTGATTCCCAGCTCGCTGGCAATTTCCTGATAGGACAAGTTACGGCAGATGAGCTGCAGGATATCCAGTTCCCGCTGGGTCAGGGTGACACCATGGATACCAAATTTCACGGTTCCCTGCACATCGGGATACAACTGTTCCCCTGCCACTGTCCGCTTCATACAGTCTATAAAAACGGCTGCTGAACTTTCCTTATAAATAAAGCTGTCGGCTCCTGCATCCTGGGCCATTTCCAAAAAACTGATATCCTGAAACCCGGTCATGATGATGATTTTCTGACCGGGATTTTTTTCTTTTATCCGCCTTGTCAGTTCAATGCCGCTGTTCTTCCCTTCCATACAGATATCCATGAAAATGATGTCCGGATGTGTCAGGGTACAGGCAGACTCGGCTAGTTCCGAGAAGGGAATCGTGCCGACGATTTCCACATCATCACATTTTGATAAAATCGTTGACAGTCCTTCGAGCAGAATTTTTTGATCGTCAATGATGAGTACGCGAATCATAGTCATCCTCTCCTTCTACGGACAGAACAAAATGGGGAGTTCCTGTCAGGTGGAGTGTAGCGCCCATTTTTCTGACCCTTCGTTCAATGCCCTGCAGTCCATTGCCGGACTGTATCGTGCTGTGGCAGCCGATGCCGTTATCACGGATTGTCAGTATCCGTTTCCCCGTTGGAGGAAGCTCTATAGAGACACGGCTGGCTTTACCATGAAGGATAGCGTTGGTCAATGCTTCCCGGATAATGCCCACCAGTCCTGCCGCCATTTCCTGATCAGCCGGAAGACTGCCCGTCACAGTGACCTCGATGCCCAGGCTGCCATAGGTACGGACGAGTACGTTCAGTCGTTCTGCCGGATTATCTACGGTTTCGCGGCGCATATCTGCCAGGACATTCTCTACCAGTGGCAGGATTGCGGCGTAGTTTGTCATGTTTTTATTATTCAGGAGCTGTTGCAGAATAGTGATACGCTGCCCCATGAGGTCGTGGATTTTATAACGCATTTCCTCTGTCGTCCGCTGTGTCTGCATATCGACCAGATGATTGAGGAGGTATTTCATTTTTTCATTGCGTTTTTCCAGCAATTGGTTTTTCTGGTCCAGTTCACGGTTCACACGGTCCAGATTTGTCACATCCAGTGCCGAAATCTGCCATCCTGACCGGTTCCTGAAGCGGATGTATCGCCGCTGCATCAGCCACGCCACGCCATCATTACGGCGGAACAGGAAATCCCGGCCTTGTCGTTCCATGGTAAGGCGTTCCGTATTGTTCCAGTTTGCCAGGATATGCCAGAAAATATTCGCATTGCGGATAACCGTACCCAACAGCTTTTCCATGACATCATACATGACGTAATTGACCAGCACGGGTTCTCCTTTTTCCAGACTGAGCAGGACTCCTTCTTCCAGGAAATCGACGGCAGACTGGATGGAACGGGCCGTCAGCTGCTCCCGGTATTGGCGGTATGCTACTGGGAAAACCCGGATGAGACGCAGGGCAATGCATGACAATGCTAGTAGCAATGACCAGGGAAGCCACGTGTCTAATTCCGGGAGAAGAAGAAATGAAGCCATGAGCAGGTACTGGCCACCGGCATGACGATCATACATCATATAGAGGGTAGAAATCAGTGAAATCAATATGATACCGTAACGCCAGACATCCATGGCTTCTATGTACAGGATGCCACTTGCCCCATCTTCAAAGACTTCATGCAGGATGGTTGCGATTGCCAGCAGGACAACGAGATTGCTCCCTTCCAGGCATTTACGGCCCAAGTGGCGGAATTCCTGTTGAGGCATTAAAAAATAGTAAAGCAGGCTGCTGGCAATAAATAGGATGATGGCTGTAGTCATGCAAAAGATGTAGAACGTACTGGAAAGGGTGTATATATTAATCATGGCACGTCTCCTTTCCGATAGATACGGTCAAACGGCGCCCATATTCCAGCCGGTCATAGGAAGATTTCTCAAACAGTGTGCTGTCTGACAGTGTCCCTGGAATCCAGTCTGGCTCATCTGGCCTGTCTTCCCACGTTACCGATAAGGACCAGGACGTATCGGTTTCAAAGAAATGGCAGATCCAGTAAGATTCCTGATGGGCAATAGATTGTTCACCTATTTCTTCAAACATATCATACAAGGAAAGCGCTGCACTATCCGGTATGATCCCGGAAATAAGAAATGTTGCCATGCCATGCAGTCCTGCGACGGTCATATAGTGCTGGGATTCGCTGACTGCCAGAGATAATTCACGAATTTCCAGCATCCCTTTTTCTTTTCCCCGGAGCAACAACACACAGCGCTTCTTTAAATAGCAGACCATGACGTTGAGCCGGCTGACCATGGCATCGGCTTCGATTCCAGGCTTCATGGACTGCAGCGATTTCATGTAGGCTGCAATATGCTCCCGCTTGCTGCTGATGATTTGCTCCAGTTCGGCATAAATACGGCGGCTGACTTCCTGATGGATGACCTGGCGCCGGATTTCTTCTTCCTGCAATAGCAGATGGTACGACCGTTCCAGTGCCTGCGCGACGAGGGAGAGTTTTCTCTTCTGCTGACGCAGATGGCGGACATCACGATACCAGCGTACCCAGCCTCCCCGTATAGGCATAGTCTGGATTTCCATATCGGCCAGCGGCAGATTATCTATATTCTTTGATGCATATGCGACACGGCCCGAATCATCACAAAGCTGTATGGCCAGCCGGGACTGACGGAAAAATTCGATATATCCTTCATTGGTCGGGATGATCCGGATACGCATGATTACTTCCAGCCAGATAAGCGTCCATAATACGGTCATAAGGGTTAGTTCAGAAAGATGGCAGAAGGGAATTTTCATCATATAGCCAACGATATATGCCCCGTAGAACAGACAGCACAAGAACGGCAGGACAAGACGGAATGAACGCTGTACATGCTGCTTCCACGATGCATAACAGAGACAGAAATTGACAGCCAGGAATTCGATACCATATGACGATGCCAATAAATAATACAGCGGCCCATAATCATGACGGGAATCAGCATCAGCAGCAATGTCCGGCAGGATAAAAGCCCATTGGTGTATATCATTCGTACATACGAGTACGGCCAATATCAAGTTGTAACCGAACAACAGGCGCAGCCATCGCGGACAATCGGGGCACCAGTCTGATTGTGATGCCATATAGCCGATCCATACAATGAGGGAAACAAGGAGGCCGAAAAAAAGATAGTATCCGTACCAGCTCCAGCGGATCAAATCCACGGCATATTCCGGCATCATCAATTTGTATATACGAAACAGGATCCATCCACAAAGAGTAAGAGTAAGACAAGCGTAGGCATTGCGCAGACGGGGCTGTATGACATGGTGGCGCAGGCGGCAGCCCCAGAGGATTGTCACAAACAGCGCAGCCATATACCATAGCATGTGATTCGTACCGGTGAGGAGATTCTTTTTATACACACGAAAGACATGGAGCATCATCTGCTGGCTGATTGAACTGGACCCGATGAAAAAGGATTCCTGGTCGGATACCCGGACGGCTCCTTCCATGGGCTCCGTCCGGTAAGCGGCATCAGCCAGTCGATCAGTCAGTGCGGCATCATCCACTACCAGTGGCATCTTCGATAAGAGCCCTTTCTGGAATGCCAGCGTTCCCTCATCAGGGACAACGATGTGGATAGGAGCCCCGCGCCGCTGCCATTGCCGTGCCTGATAATCGTAGAGAACATAGACCTGTGCAGCCGGGCGGTTTCTGTAGGGCATCATCATGTTGAATCCCGTGAGTGTATCCAGGCGGAACCTCCCCTCTTCATGGATTTTCTTCAATGCCTGTACAGCCGGCCAGCCGGATACATCCCGGCCTAGCCCATAACTCATGGCCTGAACGGAAAAAGAATACTGTGGCCGTGCCGATATCATACAGACCGATACAGGCATGGTAACCAGACTCTGCCAGCCTGTGACGTCATAAGGACAGTCATCACTGACAGCCAGTATAACCGTGGCCATATACTGGGGATACCAGTAATACGGATCAAGAGTACTTTTTTGGAAGACAGCGGCCTGTATATCATAGGCTTCTATCGCCGTTACATCCGTATCAGTAAAGAGTTCCATCAAGGAGGTGTCATATCCGGTACATTCCTCCAGATGATGTATCGTATGTTCCAGTACCTGGCCATAGGCGTCGCTCCAGGTATTATCATATAAGACAGAAACGGCCTGACTCATCATAGATACAAGCCAGAATACAACCATCCAACATGCGGTCAGCCATTTTTTCCTGATCATTGTCTCACCTGCCGATCGCGACTACGTGTCTTGATTTTTTGTTATATTTATTATACCATGCACACATGACAGCTGTCACGACAAATAACCGGCATATCATAAAAGGACGACATACTTTGCTCCAGGCAAAAAAAGAGGCTGTAACAAGATGATTTTAAAGGAGCATTTTGTTACAGCCTGCTTTGTTCAATATCCAGAATCTGCCGTCACGATTTCTGTCACCTTAGGGATGCAGGATTTTTTCGATGTGGCAGTCACCGGGAATTTAACAGACAGTCTTTATTTTTTTACGCGGACACGCTGTACTGTTGGCGTCCCGTCTTTATCCTGATGGACCGTATCGATGCGGATATACGACAGTTCATTGCTGAATTCGCGGGCCAGACGGTTCATTTCCGGATCGGTATGTCCCATGCCTTTTTCCATCAGGCGGTAGACAATCGCTGCAAATTCATAGCGGGTCATTACCTGATTGCCTTTAAAGAGTCCATCCGGGTAGCCTTCGATAATGCCATTGCCAGCCAGTTTCGTGACATATTCGTAAGCCCAGTGGTTATCGGCTACATCCGGGAAGAGCATGCTCTTATTGGGATCGATAGCCAGATGATGCATGGCCTTGAGCTCTGCAATTTCAGCTGCCTGTTCAGCCATAGCCTTGCGCATATCGCGGATTTCTTTAGCCATAGCTACGTGGGAATTCGAAACATGGCTGCCGCGTCCCAGTTTGAGACTAACGCCGGCGTTAACCATATTTTCACCACCACCGAAGCTGCCACCGACACTGAACATAGTGTCTTCATTGGGCCGGTAGTAGAGTCCGACAGCCGCTGCATTGGCATCGCGATAGTTACCATAACCTGCAGCAAAATCCCACTTGCTGTCCGGATCAAAGTCGAGCGGATGAAGTGCTGCTAAAGCGGCTGCACCAGCGCCGACACGGTTCAGACGGCTGTTGAAGTTCCGCATCTTTTGATTCGTATCAAAGAGCTGTGCACCATTGACGGCGTCCGTGCTGGTGGCGGAAAGTTCGCCAGGGGCTACGTTCGTTATCGTCTGGTTATTGGCGTTGATGCCGTTGGAATCGATGTAGGTCTTGTCACCGACCTTGTAGGAGGAAGCCGTCATGCTGCCTCCGACGGTCGCATTACCGCCGACAGACAGGTCTTTCCCTACTTCGGCAAAATCCATTTGTGTCTTATGGGTCCCCTCTCTGTTCGTCAGTGTCGTCAGGCCGTCAGTCGTAGTTATAGTCGTGGTGCCTACCATATCCGTAATAGAAGTATCAGCTTCGTTGATGATACTCTTAGCTCTCAGACTACTGTCACCGGTAACCGTCGTGGACATGTCGCCGCCTATTGTAGTAGTCTGATTGCCTTCAACGGTGTTGCTCTGGTTGCCATAAACCGCGATGCTCTGGTCACCCGTTACTTCTGTGCTCATATCGCCACCGACGGTAGTGCTCAGGTCAGACTGGTAATCTTCCATCACATCGCCCGTAATCGTTTCCGTCAGAGTTCCTTCAACGGTGTTGCTTTGGTCGCCATGAACCGTAGTGCTCTGGTCGCCTGTTACTTCCGTGTTCATATTACCACCGACGGTAGTGCTCAGGTTGGCTTTGTAATCTTCTGTTACATCACCAGTAACCGTTTCCGTTAGAGTTCCTTCAACGGTGTTGCTCTGGTCGCCTTTAACAGTCGTACTCTGGTCGCCCGTTACTTCTGTGCTCATATCGCCACCGATAGTATTGGTCTGGTCGCCAGTGATATTGGTAATCTGGCTGCCGTTGACCGTGTGTTTTTCTTCACCGGTAATGGTGGTTTCCAGTCCGCCATTATAGTTTTCCGTAGCCTTGCCAGTAATCGTTTCCGTCAGAGTTCCTTCAACGGTATTGCTCTGATTACCTTTTACATCCGTGCTCATATCGCCACTGACCGTAGTACTTAAATTGGACTGGTAATCTTCCGTTACATCGCCAGTAACCGTTTCTGTCAAAGTGCCTTCAACGATATTGCTCTGATTACCTTTTACATCCGTGCTCATATCGCCACTGACCGTAGTACTTAAATTGGACTGGTAATCTTCCGTTACATCGCCAGTAACCGTTTCTGTCAAAGTGCCTTCAACGATATTGCTCTGATTACCTTTTACATCCGTGCTCATATCGCCACTGACCGTAGTGCTCAGGTCGGCTTTGTAATCTTCCGTCACATTGCCAGTTACTGTTTCCGTCAGAGTGCCTTCAACGGTATTGCTCTGGTCGCCATGAACCGTGGTACTTTGGTCGCCTGTTACTTCCGTGCTCATATCGCCGCCCACTGTGGTGCTCAGGTCGGCTTTGTAATCTTCTGTCACATCGCCAGTTACTGTTTCCATCAGAGTGCCTTCAACGGTATTGCTCTGGTCGCCATGAACCGTGGTACTTTGGTCGCCTGTTACATCCGTGCTCATATCGCCGCCCACTGTGGTGCTCAGGTCGGCTTTATAATCTTCCGTCACATCGCCAGTAACAGTGGTCGTCATTTCGCCTCCAACAGTGGTCGTCAGATTCCTGCCAATGGTATTGGTCATATCTTCTGAAGCAATATTGGCAATGTCTTTAGCATCGTTGGTGATTGTTCCCGTTTTAGCCTCGTTGGTAATGTTGCTGGCATCCTGGGTTGTCGTTGTCGTATTTGTCCCATCCGTTGCCATGGTAGTAATGTTCCTGCCACTCTGACCTATAGCAGTCGTACCATCAGTGGTTGTGACGCCTTGATAAATCTGATCCGCCTTCTGGTTGATTGTTGAGCTGTTTTCCGGATCTTTCACTTCATCGGTTATCATGTATCCATCTGGCGTTTGTTTCAATTCGCGATAAGCCATCTTTTGCGGATGATCCCCGACATCTCTGATATCCTGTGTCACTCCATCAGCCGAGGTCGTCGTCGTTGCGATAGAATCGTCATCCCGGGCATATTCTGTGCGTCCAGTTTTATCAAACGTCGATTCTGAAGTCAGTTGTTCCGGACCAGCGTCAAAGTTTTTGGAATGGACACTGCCGCCTTCGATGGTCGTAAAATTGTTTGCATCGATTTTGCTCTGCAGTTTATCCGCATTGAATTCCTTAACATCTAGAGTGCCGCCAATTTTAGCATCACCCGTCACTTCCAGGGAACCGCCGTTAATCTTATTGGTCACATCGAGGCTGCCAGCCGATACGTTTCCTGCAAAGCTGCCGCTGCCAGCCGTTACGGCTCCGGTTCCAGCATTGAGGCTCGTGCCAGTAATAGCACCTCCATTGATGTCACCGCCCTGCGTGTTGAGACTCGTGCCAGTGATAGCACCACCACTGATAGCACCACCCTGGGTATTGAGACCGGTACTGGTCATCACACCATCCGCATGAATCGTACCGGAAGCAGTAATATCTTTAGCACTAACATCACCGGTAGCCGTTACATCTTTGGCACTGATATCACCAGTAGCTGTGATATCTTTAGCGTTGATATCTTTAGCGTTGATATCTTTAGCTGTAATATCATTGGCATTGATATCGCCGTTATTCATCTGCACATCGTTGACCGTCGTCGTACCACTACTTACACTGATTTGGGCATCTTTGACTGTATTGATGGCATTGGCATCGGTCTGATCACCGGTGATAACAGTAATCTCATTGTATCCCACAGGACTTGTATTAGTCGTTCCAGTACTAGCCGCAAAAACATCGCTGCCAGCAGGCAGGAGCAGCAGCGCAGCGACAGCCGCCAGTGCCGCCCGTCTGGCAATCATACCCGTATTCGTCGCTTTCGTATTGCCATGAACTAATTCAGAAGCTACCACGTAACAATTTTTCGTTTTACTCCAAATAACTTTATAAATCCTATTCATAAAGTCCACCCCTTTTCTTTTACTTAAGAGAAAATTATGTAATTTTAAATCGTTCGAACGCTTTTCTTGTGCCCATTATAGCAAAGGGGGAAAAAATGCACACTGTAATTTGTTACAGGTATATGTAAAAATATAAACAAAAATGTAAACGTTCCACATCTTTCACTACATAAACGGTGATGCCAAACGAGATTCCTTTCTCATCATGTCAAAACTTCCCTCCGCCACCACCGTGACTGCTGTCGGTGCTATTGTGGCGTTCTTCTTTTTTTGCTTTGGCTGCGCGGGACACATTCATGAACAGGAAGGTATCGTCCTTCTCGACGAGGTCGAAACTGTCTTTAGCAAGGTAGGCCGAAGCTGCCAGGGCCGGGGCGACGTTACCCATGGTACTGATGAGATAGCGCCGGATGAGGAAGCCACCGCCGATACCGAAGACCAGGGCGATGGCCAGGGCCGTAACACTAAACTGGTCATGGGGATCGTAGGCCTTGCCATTAGCTTCATAATAAGCCAGCTGTTCACCTGCTCCTTGTACATAAGCTTTGAAAGCATCGGCATATTTTTTTTCTTTCAGCAGTGGCAGGAATTGTTCTTCCAGTGCCGGGATGCCGCCTTTATCAGTAATGCGCTGGCGCATGGCCTTATCCGTAGCGATGTAGTAATCGCGTGTGTCCATGGCCAGGACCAGGACCATATTGCCATTCTTTCCGTCCTTATAGGTACTGTCCAGAATTTGATTGGCATAATCACCGATTTTCACTTGATTCGTCGAAGCGACCGTGACAATAGCCAGGCGCACGTCATATTTCTTTTCGACACTGCCGATTTCATTCATCACGGCAATGCGTTCGCTTCCCTTTAAGAGCTGAGCTCCGTCAGCAAGGCTGGAAGGATTGGCGGCCAGAGTGTTCATGGTCAGGAAGAACAGGCTGATAAAGAACAGCATACTCTTCGTTACATATTCTTTCATGGCTATCCCTCCTTATACGAACAACTTGGCAATGAAATAAAAAACCACTGTCAGGATCAGAGAGCTGCCGGCCCAGTACAGATTAGCTTTCTGCTTGTCATAGGGCAGGCTGCCGATCATCTTGCCGGTCTGGCCATTCATCATGAAGGTATAGGGCTGATTCTGGTAACGCGTCGTCAGGATCCATACCGGCGCCATGGCGTAGGACACAGCTCCTTCGTCTTTGTTGATGACATCTTCTTTGAGTTCTACCCGGTCATAACCTTCGACGGTATCTTCGAGTACACCGATGGCGCTCTGGCGGACCCGTTCGTCTGCCCGGGGTACAGCTGCTTCGGCATCAACATCGTATTTATCGGCAAGGCATCCCGTCAAATAGACACTGCTGAAAGCCATCATGCCATCATAATCGTAAGGCTCGATGCTTTCCATATACGTGTCATCCATTTTTTGGCTGCCATCGACGGGGATACGCTGAAAGCGCATGGTCCCTTTGCGGTCACAACGATAGACGCTGGTTTCGGTGATGCGTTCGTCTTTCGTTTCATAGACCGTGTCGGTTTCGGCCTTGAATTCAGCCGAAGCCGTCACTGCTGAATCAAAGAGCCAGAACGGTACGTACATGGGCTGGATGGCTTCGACGCGGTTGTCTGCCGTAAAGGCTTTGGGCAGGAGACGTTTTCCCTTATAAAAAGCGTTCAATGCCGACACAGCGTCTTCTTTTGTCTTTGTAAAAGGGATGACAAAGTCCGGCTTGAGCATCCCCGAAAAACGGCTGGGGATCATGGTCGGGTTGCCGCAGTAGCAACATTCCGTCGCCATCGTATTGCCATCGCTGACCAGCTCAGCGCCACAGGAGGAACAAGTGAAGGTCTGCATATGGGCTGCTTCGTCTTCGCCCCATTCACTGCCGGCATTTGCCGTATCCCATTTAGCTTCCTTTGCTGCCTGGGCTTCTGCCGCCATCTTTTCCTGTTTGGCAAAAAGTTCTTCGATTTTGGCAACTTCGAATTCCGTATCGCAATACGGACAGGTTACCTTGGCTGTACCAGGAGAAAATTCCAGAGGGCCTCCACAATTGGGGCATGTATAGCCCACAGAGGTATTAGCCATAGTCTCACCTCATTTCATTGGCTATTGTTTATCGTTATCATCAAGGGGATCGCCGCACTGAGGGCAGAATTTTGGAGGATGATGGGGATCAGGTGGCTGCCAGCCACATTTATCGCACTTGAAAAGTGGGGCATCGGCCGGTTTTTTCGTTCCACATTCCATGCAGAACTTGCCCTGATTGACGGCGCCGCACTGGGGGCAGGTCCATCCCGCTTCCGGCCCTTTCCCTTCGGGTCTGGCTTTGCCGCAGTTCATACAGAATTTCCCCGTATTGCCCGTCTGGCCGCAGTCACAGTCCCATGTATCTGCCGGCTTAGGTTCCGGTTTCTTCGTGCCGCAGTTCAAGCAGAACTTGCCCTGGTTAGCCGTGCCGCATTGCGGGCAGGTCCAGCCGTCTGCCGTACCGGCCGCCGTCGCTCCGCCTGCCTGCGCAGCCACTACCCGTTCTGCTTCCGCCTTCACTCGGGCCATTTCTGCTTCCAACTGCTTCTGGTCCATCAGTAATTGCTGCCGCTTCATCATTTCTTGCTGCTGGGCCATCTGCTGATACATGCCGGCACCGGCATTGCCGGCCATATTCATGTTCATGAAGCCAAAAGCCGCACCGCCACCGCCTTCATTCTGGGCCGCCATGCGCAGGGAGTCACTGGTGGAATCGGCCATAGCACCCATGGCCAGCGACGGGTCCGACAGGGTCTTGCTCATCTGAACTTTCTGAATCTTCGCTTCATCTTCTTCATTGGCCTTGATGCTGTTGATACCAAAAGATACTATTTCCAGACCGCGCAGTTCCCGCCAGCGTTTGGACAGGACTTCATTCAGGGCGTCGGCGATTTCAAAGGTACGTCCCGGCAGTTCCACGTAGTCGATGCGCTGGGCACTGAGTTTGGCGAAGGCCGGCTGTAATGCATTGAGAAGCTCTGACTTCAGCTGACTGTCAATCTGGTTGCGTTCATACAAGTCTGTAACGTTGCTGGCCACGTTCGTATAGAACAGGACTGGATCGACGATGTGATAGCTGTATTCACCGAAACAGCGCAGGCGGATCAAGAGGATCTGGCCCGTATCAGGGTCTTTCATCTTAAAAGGGACTTCCTGTGGTGTACCGTATTTATTACCGACCAGTTCTTTCATGTTGAAATAGTAGACACGCTGATCTTTTCCCGTATCGCCACCAAAGGTAAACCGTTCTTTCATCTGTCCCCACATGTCTTTAAGGCCCTGCTTGAGGTCACCTGTAAAAATAGATGGTTCCGTAGATTGGTCGTAAATATATTCGCCCGGCTCGTTGCAGAGATCAACAACCTTGCCCGATTCGACAATCATCATGCACTGGCCGTTGTTAACGGCAATCTTCGATCCATTGGAAATGATGTTGTCTTCCCCGCTCGTGTTGGAACTGCGGCCGCGCGAACTTGTCCGTTTCTGCCCTTTCATCATGAGGATTTCAGGGGGCATGCTGTCACAATAGAAAAACTCTTTCCACTGGTCGGCCAGGACGCCACCTGCCGCACCCATTGCTGCTTTAATTAAACCCATAGTATAACCTCCCTTATACATCGATTCTTTGCAAACTTTTTCGTAATTACATACAGTTCGTTTTTTATCTACTTATAGGATACTAAATTCCAAAAAAAAATAACCTGTACTTTAATACAGGTTATCGATACTCCTTGCGAATGTATAAGCTATATTTTTGCGTCTGTATGTATTTTCAGAATAGCTGTTATGTAAAAAGCAGCTATGACCGGCGTTGCTGAAAAAAACTGCCCCATGATGGCATTAACCATATGGGGCAGTTCCAATTAATCTACTGGAAAATTATCATTCAGGGAAATACTTAGAATGCATTGTGACTGTATTCATAGTACAGGTTCAGCAATTCATCCATCTTGTCGTTCATGACGACCATCAGGTCGGAAGCTGTGTCATAATCTTTGACAGCCAGGGCTTTTTTAATCTTGGAAAAGATAGACAGATTCTTTTCTGTATCACGGCCCAGTTCCGTCCGGAGCGTGTTGATGGTCTTCCAACGTTCAACTTCCAGCGGATTAGAATCGGCTTCTGTATGGAGCTGTTTGCAGGCAATGACTTTTTCCAGGTTATCAGGAATAATACGATACTGGAGTTCCAGAGCCCAACGGGTGAGAGCCCCCAGTTTGAACGATTCTACGAAGCGTTTTTCAAAGGCACCTTTAGTAATTTCTGCCAGTTTTTCCGGATATTCGTCGAGAGCCTTGAAGTTTTCCCAGACCGTCTTCGGAGCCTTGCCGAACATGTCAGCCCGTTCTTCATCGGTAAAGGCTTCGAATACATCGACTTCGCTGCGGTATGCGCGGTCTTTTTCGAGGTAATCAGCGTCATCGCCCGGTTTCTTCGAAAGTTCGGCACATAATTCAGCCGGTGTCTTACCACTGGACAGGGCATATTTGATGCCATCGAGAGCTGCAATATATAACAGAGAAATGGCAATGTATGTATTGGTGAAAGCATTCGGTGCACGCAGTTCGAAACGGGTAGCAGCCGGTTTCATCGTGTTGCGGATCAGGCCGATGAGGACCGAACGGTTACGGGACTGTACAGCCGGTGTTTCGCCACCAAGAGCCGTTACGATGCAGACAGGAGCTTCGAAGCCCGGTTTCAGACGATTGAGAGCATCGTTTGTCGAAGAAACGAACGGATTAATGACTTCGTAATGTTTCAGGATACCCATGATAGCGCCATAGCCGAGGGAGGAAAGGAATTCCTGGGACATATCATCAGGGTTGTAGAGGTTGACGAATTTGCCATTCTTCATGATAGCGCCAATGCCGATATGAGTATGTTCACCACTGCCGGCAACGCCCTGGATCGGTTTAGCCTGGAAGGTAACTTCGAGGCCGTTTTCACGGAATACTTCACGTACGATGACACGGGCCTGGATTTCATTATCAGCCGTCTGTACCGGATCGCCTGTGTATTTCCAGTCGATTTCCAGCTGTTCGAGAACGTAGATCAGATTACCGGAATCATCAATCTGGGCTTTGATGCCGCCGACTTCTTTATGACCCATTTCCGGTTCAAGACCATAGAGACGGAGACGTTCGACAGCCTGTTCCAAAGCCGTACGGACTACGCCGTGAGTACGCTGCCAGTACGATTCCTGCAATTTCTGGGTAACGGAAAGGCTGCGAGTAGCTACTTCCTGGCTCGGGGTCTTGACCCAGAATTCCAGTTCCGTTGCCGTCGTAAATACGATTTTTTCAATATCGTCGGTATTAATGGTCAGGCCTTTGATACCGTATTTTTTGATGACTGCCAGGAGTTCGTCGTTTACATAATTCAGCGTGTTGCGGAGAATAGAACGGGAATCAATATAGCCCGTCGCATGGCGCAGGAAGCTGGGAATACGCAGGGTACCTACCGGCTTGCCCGTTGCATAGTCGATGTTGCCATCGTTATAATCAACAAACCAGTTTACACCGGGATCGGCTTTGATATCGACACGGGCGTTGGAAAGCGTTGCAATGCCCGGCAGGACGACGGAAGAACCATCTGTCTGGAAGGCCGTTGCATTGAAGAAATCATCATAGTCATCAAAGAACGTAGAAATAGGAATCTTTTCATCTGTATCATTGCCAGCCAGATCGACGCCGACGAGCGATACAAATTTGATTTCCGGATGCTGTTCGAGCAGGGCCAATACCCCTTCTTTACCATACTGACCTGCAGGAATGACATAAACTAAATCTTCTTTTACCATACCCAATTCCTCCTTAACAAATAAAAAAAGACTTCTCCCCAAAATTTGGTTTGAAGTCTTCTTTGACTTGATTCATGACTTATTTTGTTGTCTAAATCATGGTTAAATATTACAATCAATCAGCGGATTTGTCAAGCGATTTATGATAAATTCACTACTTGTTTTGTAAGATTTTTCTGACGGTCTGGGAAACCAGCTTTCCGTCGGCTCTGCCCTTGACTTTCGGCATGACGAGTTTCATGACATCGCCCATTTTAAGAGACGATACATCCTGCCCGGCAATGGCGTCGCGGACAATCTGCGCAACTTCATCTTCCGTCAGCTGTTTTGGCATGTACTTTTCCAGAACGGCCATTTCAGCCTTTGTCTGGTCTGCCAGGTCGCTGCGGCCAGCTTTTTCAAACTCAGCCAGCGATTCTTTGCGCTGTTTCATTTCTTTGGCAATGACAGCGGCTACGCCAGCGTCATCCAGTTCGCACTTGCCATTGATTTCCGTGTTCCTGATGGAATTACGGACCATGCGGATGACGGAAAGAGCTGTTTTACCAGCTTCTTTGGCTTTCATTGCCGTCTTCATATCTTGAAGCAGTTCTTCTTTCAGAGACATGATATCACCTTTCTATTCCTTGCGATTATGCTCTATACTTCCGTTTCCGTGCTGCTTCAGATTTTTTCTTTCTCCGTACGCTCGGTTTTTCGTAGTGTTCACGTTTCCGTACTTCGGAAAGAACACCTGCTTTTTGGCAAGAACGCTTGAAACGACGCAGTGCGCTGTCTAAGGATTCATTTTTACCAACTTTGATTTCTGCCATTCTATATCCCTCCCTCCAAATGTATGTTAGGGAGTGCTTTACTGCACACATTGAAATTATACTCAAAAAGAGCATATTTGTCAATCCGTAAAGTACTGTAGAAAGTGAAGTCATACACTTTCCTCAGGCAGTCATCAACGATGATTGCCACTTATAACCCGGCTTCTTTACGGAGCACGTCGGCTTTATCGGTCTTTTCCCAGGGAAGATCCAGATCATTGCGGCCAAAGTGACCATAGGCAGCGGTCTGTTTGTAAATCGGGCGCTGCAGGTCGAGCATTTCGATGATGCCGGCCGGACGCAGGTCAAAGTGCTTGTTGATCAGGCTGACGATGACGTCATTATCGACCTTGCCGGTGCCGAATGTTTCTACATGGATAGAAACAGGGCGGGCAACGCCAATGGCATAGGCCAGCTGTATTTCGACTTTATCAGCCAGACCTGCAGCTACAATGTTCTTGGCTACATAACGGGCTGCATACGCTGCCGAACGGTCTACCTTTGTGGGATCCTTGCCGGAGAAGCAGCCACCGCCATGACGGGCCATGCCACCATAGGTATCGACGATGATTTTCCGTCCCGTGAGGCCCGAATCGCCCTGGGGACCGCCGATGACGAAACGGCCCGTCGGATTGATATATAATTTTGTTTTGTCATCAAAAAGGCCTTCTGGCAGTTCCGGTTTGATGACGTATTCGAGAAGATCTTTTTCAATCTGATCCCGCGTTACATCGGGGCTGTGCTGCGCCGAAATGACAATCGTATCGATACGGACCGGTTTACCATCTTCGTATTCAACCGTAACCTGTGTCTTGCCATCGGGGCGGAGATAGGACAAGGTGCCATCTTTGCGGACTTTGGCCAGACGGCGTGCCAGACGGTGTGCCAGGGAAATAGGCAGGGGCATATAATCGTCGGTTTCGTTGGTAGCATAACCGAACATCATGCCTTGGTCACCAGCACCGATCATATCAAATTTATCCTTCTGCCCTTCTTTAGCTTCCAATGCTTCATCAACGCCCATGGCGATATCCGAAGACTGTTCGTCAAGGGAAACGAGGATGCCGCATGTATCGCAGTCGAAGCCATATTTAGCCCGTGTATAGCCGATTTCGCGGATTGTTTCGCGGACGATATGAGGAATATCGACATAGCAGGTAGTAGAAATTTCACCTGCAACGTGTACCATGCCAGTCGTTACCAGCGTTTCACAGGCAACGCGGGCGTTCTTGTCTTTTGCCAGGATGGCATCAAGGATGCTGTCGGAAATCTGGTCAGCCATTTTATCGGGATGACCTTCGGTGACGGATTCAGATGTAAAGAATTCGCGGTTTTTAGCCATTTGTATATCCTCCTTAATTTGTTAGTTCCATTGGTACGTATGTAAAAAAAGCCCCCTCTGACAAGAGGGGGCTACGTATACCCATCTGCCAGTATATACACTGTTGGATTTAGCACCTTTCAATAGATGAAGGTTGCTGCGGCATCACAGGGCCAGTCCCTCCGCCGTCTCTTGATGGAACTATATTTTATTTGACGTAGAATAGTATACCCGATATAGCAGCATAATGCAAGTCTTTTTCAAAAGAATTTTTGCACTGCCCCATCAGGATTCCGGAACAACTGCTGCCTTTTCTTCTCTTTGGGCGTTATCTTTTGCAACTGGATTGAGCTCATCTTTGGAAATGGTGAGTCTGTGCCGGGCTGCCGCCAGAATGAGATCTGCCGTCTTTACGACACCATAGTCACTGGATTTGAGGCTCATATCATAATTGGCCCCATAACCCCAGTACGAATCGGTGCAATACATGCAGTGATCCCGCCGTTCTTTATTGACCCGGTTGCGGATTTTCATGGCCGTATCAGCATCGACGTGTTCACGCAGCATGATGCGCTGTACGGCCCAGTCAGGGTCAGAAGAAATAAATACATTAAACGTATTCGGGCGCTTGCGCAGGATATAATTGGCCAGCCGGCCAACGATGACACAAGATTTGCCGTTTGTCAGTTCACGGATGACATCGGATTCGTCATTAAACATTTCCTGCCGTTTCGATTCATATCCTGTCGAATAATGGACGTAATCATCATAGACTTTGGCAAGAAGCGGGCTGAGGTGATTGTCCTTTTCTTTACGCCAGGCTTCAAATGTCTGGGGATGTTCTTTCCGCGTCATGTTGAGAATAGCCGTGTCATAGTACGGCACGCCCAGCTTGCGGGCCACGAGTTTGCCTATATTGCGTCCGCCACTGCCAAATTCCCGGGAAATGGTGATAACCAGCGGGCATTCCGCATCTTCCCGGATCCAGGCCGGATGGTTCTGCCGTCCTTCGATTTCGCCGACAGCATGATGGCGGAACAGGAGATGTTCAATCGGCCCCGCCATAGTACATCCCAGAAGGATGAGGACCAGACCGATGACGGCATTGAATGTAATCGGTTCCGACAGGATGATTGCCGACAAAATCAGCGCGATGACCGGTTTGATGAAGAAGGCAAAGGACGCATTGGAAGGGCCGGTCAGTTCAATGGCCTTCATAAAACACAGGTACCCGAAGCCGGTAACAACGAGAGAGCAATAAATGAGAGGCCAGATGGTACGGGAATTGATTCCCCCCAGAATGGGATCACCATGTACTATGAGAATGAAGAACAAAAACACGCATCCCAGAAGGAAGCTGAAGGCGTTTTCCACATTGCCGCCCAGTTTGTCAATCCGCAGCTTCCCCAGCGTCGTATAGAGGGCAAAGGAAACGGCTGCGGCTGCCGAAACGAGAAGGCCAAAGTTGCCGCTTTCGATAATGGCTACCGGGTTGGCGACAATAATCAGGCCGACGATACTCAGGACCAGGGTAATAGCTTTCTTGCGGGTAAAGGCTTCATGGATGATAAAATACGAGAAAATCATGACGAAAACAGGATTACTGGAAAAGACGATAGCCGCAAGACCGGCATTGGCCATATTAACCCCAATCTGGAATAAAATCATACTGAAACAGATATTGATCAGCCCCAGTACTGCCAGATAACCGATATCGGAACGGCTCAGGCGGATACTGCGTTTCTTCATATCCCGGAGTGCCAGGGGCATCAACAACAGACCTCCGACGAGAAAACGGAGAAATGTCAATTGAAAGGGGGTAAACGCAGTACCCGCGATTTTCAATGAAATTTCCATTGTCCCGAAGGCAATCGCTGTCAACACAATACAGATTGTGCCTAATTTAGATGACATAGAAAAGCCTCCTCATGCATACACTGCTGCTTTTAAATGAAACTATGAATCAAAACACACCAAAACAAGTCTCATTATATACCTGCACAGCCGGTGTTGCAATAAAAAAAGGTGGTACACTTTTCCATCTCATTCTTTTGGTTTCTCATACAATCTGGGGCACGATACACCGTCTATTCAGACAGACTGGCAGCGAATCGTTCCCGTCTCGGTGTATCGTTGAGGACGTATAATAATCCCTCTTTTGTCGTATTCAGAACAAGTGATGCGGGGAAACGGGCATCCTGCAAAAAGGTTTCAGAACGCGTAAGATTTCCTACGTCGAGCCAGATATGGGCGTCACTGCCGGCAATGACAGGAACCTGGTACTGCTGGCAGTACTTGAGCAGCGTAGGAATGTTTTTTTCTGCACCGATGCGCCCATTGCGTGGCGATGCCGAACTGTTATTGATTTCCATGGCGATGTGCTCATGAGAAGCAGCCTCTACGAGTTTTTCATAATCGACAGGAAAACGATCATCGTCAGGATGACCCAGTATTTTGACATAGGGATTCTTCATGGCATGAACGAGAGCCGAAGTGTTCTCCTCTACCGATCCGGACTGGATGCAGTCTTTATGAAGGCTGGCAATGACGTAATCGACTTTCTGCAATATGCGTTCTTCCATATCGACATGGCCTTCATAATCTATGATATTGAGTTCCATCCCCGTAAAGATGTGCAGCCCGTCTATGATGTCAGGGATGACTTTGAAATTGGTAAAAAAGATAGGCTGCGGCGCGCCGGGCATGGAGCTGGAATGTTCTGATACTCCCAGTCCCCAGAGGCCCCGTTTCCGTGCCGCAGCAATATTATCCGTAAAAGAACCATAAGCGTGGCCACTTGCCAGCGTATGGGTATGCAGATCAAATAAAAAATTCATGTTCTTTCCTCTTTTTATGCCGTAAATACGAGCCGTACGGATTCGCCGGGAGCAAATACTTCTCCTGCCCGGGCAAAGACGCGGAATTGTTCCTTTCCGCAGGTAACGGCATAGTGTATTTCCCTGCCGTGGAACTGCCGGTTCGTTATAGTCGCTTCAAGGCCCGGCCCGTCATGGGTAATGTGGAACTGTTCCGGCCGGACCGGATAAAGGCCCTTTTCTTTCAGCGTGCCGGCCACGCCGGTATCGCGATATACGAGAGGATGACCGGCTACATAGAAATCGTTTCCCTGCCAGGTTCCATGGAGAAGATTGCATTTGCTGACGAAAGTAGCGACGAATTCATTTTCCGGATGAGTATAGATTTCTTCCGGCGTTCCCAGCTGTTCGATATCACCATGGCGCCTGACCAGGATACGGTCGGCCATAGCCAGGGCTTCACTCTGATCATGGGTGACGTATATGATGATGGCACCGGTGCGGCGGTGTATATCCTGAAATTCTTTGCGCATGTTGATTTTGAGTTCTGCATCGAGAGCGCTCAGCGGTTCATCCATGAGCAGGATGGACGGCTTGCTGACGATGGCCCGGGCCAGGGATACGCGCTGCCGCTGCCCTCCGGAAAGTTTCCCGGGATAGCGGTCTGCCAGTGCATCGAGCCCCATATCATGAATGGCCTGTGAGACAGCGGCTTCCTTTTTTGCAGCCGGCCAGTCTGCTTTTTTCCGGCTCTTCAGAGGAAATTCAACATGTTCCCGCACAGTCATATGAGGCCACAGGGCAAAAGACTGGAATACCATGCCAAGGTCCCTGTTTTCAATAGGAACCATGACCGATGAATCGGCATGGTCATATGACCGGGATGGACCGTCACTTCAACAGCCCCCAGTTCCTTTGCCAGACGGAGAGATGCTACGACTTCCTGGACAGAAGCCTGTCGTATTCCTTCATTGAGCGAAGCCAGATTCAGGTCCCAGCTGCAGCTGTGTAAAAAGGTCTCCATCTGGAATTTGCTTGCATGTTCTCTATAGGCAGCCTTGTCGTACTGATGATAAAAAAAATGTTGTGCCCATACTTCTATCCCTGCCAACTGATTGTCCTGGACGACCTGTGCCATATCCTGCAGAGGTGCGCTCCACATCAGCGTGGAAGAGAGAAAAAGACGTTTCATATAACCCCTCCTCTTCTGTACGAACACTACTATTCTGCTATACTTTTGTAAATTTTTTTTATATATCCTGTGGAATCTTTGTAAAAAAACAAAGTCTTTTTTGCCACATGTCAGGTATTCTGTTATACTAAGTTCGTTACTACACTTTCTTTTTCCGAAAGGAGCCTTCCCATGACCCAGATTTCTCAGGAAACAAAATCAGAACTGCGGAGCCGTTTTCCTCTTTTTCAAAAGGCCTGCCATGCCTTTTATGCCAAGGAGCTGCCACCAGCAAAATACAAGAGCACCTCTGGCAAATTCGGCAGTTACGGTGAACGGGGCGGACAGAGTTCTATGCTGCGTCTGCGCTTCTCCGGCGGTGCTATAAAAAAAGAACATGTCATCTTTTTACACGATATTATTGAACGCTATCAACCGGCCCTGGTCCACTTTACGACAGGTGAAGCCCTGCAGATTCACCATTTGTCCGAACATGCGCTTCTGTCTTTGTATCAGGAATGCTTTGATGCCGGCATATACTGTTATGGCGCTGGCAGCGATAATCCGCGTAATATAACGGCCAGCCCGCTTCATGGTGTCGAAGAAGGTGAATATTTCGACATGACACCCTATATAGAAGCAGCTTCCCACTTTGTCATTAATCTCATGCCCAAGCTGAACCTTCCCCGCAAATTTAAAATCAGCTTTTCAAACGGCCTCGACAATGAAGGACATGCAACGTTCAAAGATCTGGGATTCGTAGCCCGCAAGGACCACACGTTTGACGTCTATGCCGGCGGCGGATTTGGTGTCAATGGCTCCCGCTTTGGCATCCTCATCGACAGCTGCGTCGATCCCCTCGATATTTCTTACTATATTTTCGCCTATGCACGTGATATTTATATGAAATACGGCGATTATGAGCATCGCGGCCGCAATCGTTCCCGTTTCATTCTGGAAGCCATGGGAGAAGATGCATTCCGTAATGCCGTGCAGGAGGCCGTCCGGCATGTCCGGTCTGAGGGAGATTATAAACTGACTATTGAACGACCCCATCCGGTAATCAAAGGCCGTGCCGATGACCGGATTTTGTCTGACCCGCGTATTGGCAAACAAAAACAGCCCGGCCTGTATTATGTTACATACAAACCTCTGGGCGGTACTCCGGACATGACCGTATTCTCCCGTCTGCTTACATCACTTTCTGCCATGGAGGGTGTAGAAATCCGGCTTAATGCCGATGAAACGGCGTACATCATTAATCTGACGGCCCAGGAAGCCCGGACCATAGCAGATATAACAGCAGATGACACAGCCAGGACAGCCTTCGAGCAGTCAGTCAGCTGCATCGGCGCAACAGTCTGCCAACAGGGACTGCGCGACTCCCATGGTACTTTCATCCATATCGCCACCGTGCTCCGGGACAGCGGCAAAGACACGACGCTTCTGCCGAAATGCCATTTTTCCGGCTGTCCCTCCAATTGCACAGTTCAACAGCTGGCTATACTGGGACTGCGTGGATCCAGTAAAAAGACTGAAAATACGATGGAAGAAGCCTTCGATATATATGCCGGCGGCAGTTATGCCATCGGTCACAGCGTCATGGGTACCCGGATCGGAACCATAACAGCAAAAAATCTGCCGGCGTTCTTCCTGGCATTAAATGAACGTCTCCTCGCCGATTCCCAGCCCTTTACTAACTGGTATCCCTCTCATACCTGTGTATTCCAGAACCTGATAGAGCAATTCGAGTAAATAACGAACGAGGCTGCAGCAAAATGTCCTTGATATGCTCCCCCTATGATGACAGTTTTATTTTTTACTGTCTCTCATAGGGGGAGCATATCACATTTTACTGCAGCCTCTGTTTTGTTTATCCTGAATTTTCTTTGACAGAACAGTCACTGTACTTTTCTCTGGCAGACCCTGTCAAGAAAAAATTCATGTATACGTGTATCCTGCCCGACTTCGGGATGGAATGACAATGCCAGTTGATTTTTGACGACAGGCAGTCTGCCTTCATCGTGAACGTATTTAACTAAATCATAAGGTACGTGCAACAATTTGGCGGCTTCATACAGTTCATCATCCCGTTTAGCCGTAAGGGCCGCGATTTCTGAATTGATGAGCCGCATATGGCTGACTGCCTGCACGACATCGCCTGTACCCGGTTCACCTTTTGTGCGGATCATGGAGGCCCCTTCCTCTATGCGGCGCAAAGCTTCACCGAGATTGCGGGCACCGCAGACGAAGGGTACATTAAATTTAGTTTTATCGATATGATATATATTATCTGCTGGCGACAAAACTTCACTTTCGTCGATGTAATCAATTTCAATAGCTTCCAGAATCTGGGCTTCTACAAAATGGCCGATGCGGCATTTTGCCATAACAGGAATAGAAACGGCATCCTGAATTCCTTTAATCATATGCGGATCGCTCATTCGGGATACGCCGCCGGCAGCCCGTATATCAGCCGGGATCCGTTCCAGCGCCATGACAGCACAGGCACCGGCTTCTTCAGCAATTTTAGCCTGTTCAGGCGTTATAACATCCATAATGACGCCACCTTTCAGCATTTGTGCCAACTGTTTGTTCAATTCATAACGTTCGTTTGATTCTCTGGTCATTATTATCTCCTCCACATGATATATCTTGATATTTCTTACGGGTATTAGTATAATCTAAATTGACCTTATTAAAAGGTTCAATAATTATATATTTTATAAGGTCAGATTGGATGAGATGTCTGTTATGATTACCTATTCTTTTGAAAATATAAGGTCAGAATTTCTCTACGAACATTTATATCGCTGTCTTCGGGAAGATATCCAATGTGGTAAACTACGGCCTGGCGAACGTCTACCATCGAAACGTACCTTTGCCACTCATCTGGGAATCAGTACTGTCACTGTAGAAAATGCTTATAGCCAGTTACTGACAGAAGGATATATATATTCCCGTCCCAAACGGGGATATTATGTAGCTGATATTACGTCCTGTATCTTTCCCCGTCCCCGGTCCGTTCCGAAACCGGTCCAGGGAGAGGAATCCCCGCCTGTATGGTTCGCTGATTTTACGTCTAATCAGATTCAGACAGACATGTTTCCCTTTGCCACCTGGACGCGGGTTCTGCGGGAAACTCTGGCAGATGAACAGTCCCGTCTCATGAAGCCCGTCCCTGCCAGAGGATGTCTGACCTTGCGTCAGGCTGTATCTGGCCATCTGCAACGATTCCGCGGCATGTATGCATCCCCATCACAGATAGTCATCGGAGCCGGAACTGAATATCTCTACAACCTGATTGTACGCCTTTTGGGAACACGGCACATTATTTGCCTGGAAGATCCGGGTTACGCCAAGGTACGACGCATTTATGAAAGCAATGGCATGACATGCCGCTATGCCCCTCTCGATGATGGAGGAATTTCAATGGACGCACTGCGACAACTTCATGCATCGATTGCCCATATCAGTCCATCTCACCATTTCCCAACAGGGAGAGTTATGCCTATCGCCCGCCGCTATGAGCTTCTGGGCTGGGCCAATGAAACAGAGGGACGGTATATCATCGAAGATGATTATGACAGTGAATTCCGATTTACAGGCAAACCGGTCCCGACTCTGTTCAGCATCGACGCAGGCGGTAAAGTCATCTATATGAATACCTTTTCCAAGACGCTGACGCCAACTATACGCATCAGTTATATGGTCCTGCCTCCCGAACTGGTCCAGCCTTTCCAGGAATCTCTGGGATTTCTTTCCTGCACCGTATCAAACTTTGAACAGTATACACTAGCCCGGTTCATCAATGATGGTTATTTTGAAAAACATTTGAACCGCATGCGGACGTATTACCGGAAAAAGCGGGATCTGCTCATTCATACCTTGAAAAAGAGCGCCCTCGCCGGGAAAGCTGATATCATCGAACAATGTGCCGGCCTGCATTTTCTGTTGCGCTTTCATACCTCCCTTGACGACATTTGCTTGAAGGAACGTTTTCAGAAACAGGGACTGTACCTTGCCGCCCTATCCGGGTATTATCATGAACCACATCCGGATGCGTCCCATACATATCTGATAAATTATTCCAGCCTGGAAAGCAAAAAAATACCGGAAGCCATCGAACGACTCTGTCAGGCTGTTCTTTCTGAGTCGTGATACTTCCGGTATAGGCAGGGCTATATGTGAACTGGGCCGGTTCTGTTACATAGGGCTACGGTTTTGTGTTTCGTATTTTTTTAGTTTCAGCAGATGGCTCCCTTTCAGCTTTTCGGTATAGAGATTGAGTTCCACATCATCGCGGAGCTGTGGCAGGAGCCGGTAGAGGTTTTTTCCCGGGCAGTCCGTGCTGTTGACATCGCGATGACCGACAATGGTCGCTGGTCCGGGATCGATATGATAGATACGGCACAGAGCCGTTACCAGTTCCGTCAGGGATTTCATCTGGGCATCGGTCGGGACTTCTTTTTCAAAATTCCCGGTTACATTTATGCCGACTGTATGATAATTTTCCCCGTAGGCATGAGCTCCCACGACGGCCAGGGGGCGGCCCCGTTCGATGACGCCGTTTTTACGGATGACATAATGATAGCCGATGCCAGCCCAGCCATTGGCCAGGTGTGCCCGATGAATAGCGGCAGCTGACGTATCACCGTCAGGAATCCCTACATGATGAATGACAATCATATCTGTCTTGGGACGGACCAGGAGCGGTTCCCTGAAGTGGAAATTCGTTTCCTCAATGGTCAGTCCTTCCGCCGGGGCAGCATCTTTGGCCGGGTCGTATACAGCGAGGCCTTCATCACCTGATTCTTGTCCTGTCTGACGGACATCGCCTTTTTCCGTGCTGGCCGGTTCTGTCTGCACGTTTTTTTTCGTTTGCTTCTGTATCGTTTTCTTTTTTTCCTTTTTCATCTTCTTTTCCGGTGATATGGTCTGTATAGCAGTCTGGTCCGGAGCCTGTACGGCCGCAGCCGTTTCACTGGCTCTGGCTGATGGCAGGCTGAATACGGAAACAGCCAGTATGACACTCAGTACAGCAGCTAATTTTACATAGGATTTCATGTCTCTTACCTCCTCCAAAAGCGACTGCCCCAGGAAATTATTCTCCTGGGGCAGCGGTCATTGCCAGGCCATATTTCTCACGGCTGAGGAATATGTTCGGCCAATGGCTTTGTCATTTCCATATTATTCAAATATGCGTGGGTCTTCCACAACAGTGCACTGAAAGCACTAAAGGTCAGGCGGAAACGGAAATGTTTGAAACTGACAGGACCTTCAAAGAACGGCACCCGGTCGAGATTATAATGATCGTCCCAGGGGAAATCACGGCCCGTTTCCACAGTAAATCCGTAATCATATCCGGCATTCTTCGTTTCTTCCATGATCATTTCGTTGAACTTTCCTTCCGGGAACGCAATGAAATTACAGACCTTGCCGGTCCGGGCTTCAATCATAGCTTTCGATTCCTGTAATTCTTTGCGCACGCCGCTGCGGTCGAAACTCGTCAGCGGTTTATGGCTGATCGTATGGGATCCGAATTCCATCCCGTCATTACTCATTTCTTTGACCATATCCCAGGTCAGGTACCCCGGTTTGTCCATGAGATTCATAATGAGGAATATAGTGCCGCGGAATCCGTACTTCTTCATGATGGGATAGGCAAATTCGTAATTATCGACATATCCATCATCAAAGGTAATCAGTACGGGACGGTCCGGCAACGAGCCTTCTCCGCGCATATAGGCATCAAACTGCGCCTGGGTGATGGAATGATAATCGTTGTCGTGCAGATATTTCATCTGGGCTTCAAAGTTTTCAGGTTTCATAGTGAGACATGTCTCATAGCGGTTATTGACCTGATGATAATTGAGGACGGGAACACCCGTCAGATGGTAATTTGTCGATCCAAAATACCAATATGCAAAAATACCGGCTACAAGAACGATGACTGTAAAAATAATACCTAAAAACCAGGAAAAAAATTTTTTCACATTAAAACTCCCTTGTCCTGACTCTAAGTAAATTTATATCTTTTTAAGGATATCACAACATGAGTGCACTGACAAGGATTTTTTCGTACTAAATATGCTCTATTGTTTTGATAAACCCGTTTTTCCGGAGCCAGACTTTATCCTTCCGTTCCAGAGCCTGCTGCAGCTCTTTCAGGCAGACCCGTTCTGTTTCGGCCGTTTCCCGTACGTTAACGAGATACTGCGTATCCTCAAAAATATATTCCTTTAATTCATCAGGATCTGCTATGTCTTTTAAAGCGTAACGGATATCTTCCGATTCCTGCACAATTTGGAGGATTTCCTTCCAATTGTCGTATTCCTGTTCAGAGAGGATAAATTCGCCCATCATCCCCGTATCGAGCCGTTCCTGGGAACATATGACGCTTTTGGCATAATCGACACCGCTGCTGCGGTCGTAGACGTGGAGTTCCCGTTCTTCATTGTTGACATATACTATCATGACTATTGTCTCCTTTGCGTGAAGTGTATTTATTATATCATATAATTACTTTTTAATCTCTGTACATCGTGACCACCTGGTACGTAAAATGATTCCGTTTATTGTAAAATTACCGTAAAAATACTTTCTTTTCCCGCAACAGTGGTATACTATGATTGCATACACATGTATTCTGGCCCACAATTCCAATCTGATTTTCGGCAGCCACCCCGATGCATCGTACACCAATATCATGGTAACCATGCCGCCGGAAGCAGCCACAGACTACAAACTGGTCCGCAGTCTCCTGGAAGCCGGCATGGATATGGCACGCATCAATTGCGCCCACGATACGCAGGATATGTGGCAGGCTATGCTGCGTCATATCCATAAGGCAGAAAAGGAAACAAAGAAACGTTGCAAGATTTACATGGATCTGGCCGGCCCGAAAGTCCGGATTTCCCAGGTACTCGTCCCCGGAGATGACGACCGGGTCTATACAGACGATTTCTTTTTCCTCGCCCGGGGGAAAATTTCCGACTATCCTTCTGATTATACAGGAAATGTCATCATCACCTGCAGTATCCCCCAGGTATTCGACCATCTTCAGGAAGGCGACCCCGTCGTCATCGATGATGGCAAGCTGAATTGTGTCGTCACCAGACTGACACCTCAGGGAGCGTACCTGCGCGTCGTTTCGACAAAAGCCAAAGGATTCCGCCTGAAAAATAAGCGGAGCCTTAATTTCCCTAAAACACCGCTGGACATTACGCCCCTTACAAAAAAGGACCTGACCGATCTCGATTTCATCATCCATCATGCCGATGCCATCGGGTATTCCTTCGTCCGCAACCGCGCCGATATCCTCCTTTTACAGGATGAACTGCAGAAACGGCTGGGAAACAAAGCCCGGAACATGGCAATCATCGCGAAAATAGAAACCAGAGACAGTGTACACAATCTGCCGGAAATCATCGTCCAGGCAGCCTCCAGGAATCCCTTCGGTGTCATGATTGCCCGGGGAGATCTGGCCGTCGAAGCAGGATATCACCGTCTGGCAGAACTCCAGGAAGAAATACTCTGGATTTGTGAAGCCGCCCACGTTCCCGTCATCTGGGCAACGCAGGTTCTGGAAAACCTCGTCAAGACCGGCATACCCTCACGGGCAGAAATCACCGATGCCGCCATGAGCGAACGGGCCGAATGTGTCATGCTCAATAAAGGACCGTATATTGTCAAAGCCGTTTCCAGTCTGGCCGATATCGTAAAACGTATGGAAGGTCATCAGTATAAAAAAGCGCCCCAGCTGCGTACACTTCATATTGCAGAGGATACGCTAAAAGAATTCGACCTGTAATTATTGACTTTTGCCATTTTATTAATTGACATATGTCGTTATATAGTGTATACTCTATAACTGAAGAAAGAAATAGTCTGGATATCAGTTTAAGGAGGAATGGATATGACGACACAAGGCATTATCGCCGTTACTTATGACAACGGCAGCGTATTCCAGCATTTTGGGCGGACGGAAGCATTTAAATTTTATACGGTGGAAAATAAAGCCGTAACCAGCAGCGAAATTATCTCCACCAATGGCGTCGGCCACGAACCACTGGCCCAGTGGCTTAAAGATCACGGAGCAGATGTTCTCCTCTGTGGCAATATGGGGCCGGGAGCACGAAAAGCCCTGCAGCAGGCAGGACTTCCTTTCTACTGCGGCGTACAGGGCTCCTGCGATGAAGCCGTCCAGGCATTTCTGGAAGACCGGCTGCAGTATAATCCCGATGCCACCTGTCCAGGAGGCCACCATCATCACCATGGAGACGGAAATCCTGATGGTGGCCAGCACCACGCCGGCCATGATCATAGGTGCAATCATACGTAATCAGCCGGAACAGGCAGCCTCACAGCGGAATTGTATTATTTTATCCGCTATGAGGCTGTTTTTAACATTTTCTTACTACGTTAACAGAATTACTGTTTTCCCTTTTCTCAGTTTCTTGTCTATAATGAAAACAACAAAAGAACTCGTGTTCTGCAGCACTGCTTTTGTCCGTTCCTGCGCTGGCTGCAGCTGGATACAAAAATCTCATTACATGTCCCTTTTAGGATTCTTGTATACTGATTTCAGCAGGACATCAACATTATAGTAAGGCTCCCTGAAAAAGGGGCTGCAGCAAGGTGAATCTTTCTGTTCCACTTTGCTGCAGCCCCTTTTTCCTATGGAATAGTTACTGACTCAGGTGAGGCTGTCTTTGACAAACTCTTTCGTACATTCGATAAATGCCCGTGCCGGGACGGAACATTCGCCAAAGGAAGCTACCGTCAGAATGATATCACAGCTCAGAGGCGGCGAAATAGGACGTGCTGTGAGTCCCGGATGCATGGGAGCATAAAAATCCCACATATAGACCGGCAGCAGGCTGACACAACTCGTCTGTTCCAATTTTTTCAGCATGACATAATTGCAATTGGACGTAAACGTCGAAAGGGGCTGCAACTGATATTTTTTCATATACTCGGCTACGTTCGATTCCAGACCGTGACGGGAACGGAACATGAGTACCTGGGAAATCTGCATTTCTTCTGCAGTGATACAATCTTTCCGGGCCAGGGGATTCTCTTTGGACAGGACTGCCACATAAGGATTGACATTGAGGAGAATCCATTCATTTTCATAATCGGGCTGCTTCGTCGTAATCGTAATATCGGCGACACCGCTACGCACCCATTCAGCCAGTGCTTTCGGGCTATTTTCTTCCAGTATGTCTACGTCGATATTAGGGTACCGTTCCTGGAAGCGTTCGACTACGGGCAGGATGATAGCACAGGCCGTACTGGTGAAACCGGCAATGCGCAGGCGGCCGAGATGGATGCCCTTGATATTTTCACACTGTTCTTCCAGCCTCTCCTCTACTTCAACGAGCTGTCTGGCATAGGGCAGGATGGCATGGCCTTCTTTGGTCAGTACGACGCCTTTATTGCTCCGCTGGAGAAGGCTGAACCCGCATTCATTCTCCAGGGAGTTCATCATCTGGGTCACGGCCGACGGCGTATACCCCAGTTCCCGCGCAGCCTGGATAAAACTTCCCTTGCGGGCCGCTGTAAGGAAAACTTTATATTTTTCTATATTCATATGATCACCGTTTTTTCTGTAATTCGTACACCGTAACTTCCCGGGAACACAGGACGCGGAAAGGCAGCCAGTGACCGGTGCCGCGATTGACATAGCCATAGGAGCCGTCTTTTTTGAACAGGCCGCGGAGATACTTGAACCCTACGGCCTGCACCAGGGGACCGATAGGCGCAAACTGGGCGCCATGAGTGTGCCCGCACATCGTAAGAGGTATACGGTGAGCAAAGCCTTCGTCGATGAACGCCGAATTATGAGCCAGAAGAATCGTAAAAGCATCTTCCGGGATGCCATCGAGAGCCTGCTGCGTATATTCCCGCCGCTGCTCGTCGTGGAGATGGCCACTGGGAGCAAAACTGAAATCGGTACCGGCAATGTAAAATGGCCTGCCATCCCGGCCGGATCGACCTGACAGATTCTGGCCCCGGCCGGGACTGGCACAGAAATGGCTGTTGCGTACAATACGCACCGGCGTCGTTTCCAGCATGTCCGTAATATCTGCCAGCCCCCGGTAATATTCATGATTGCCGTAACAGAAATCGATGCCATCGGGAAACAGTGCTGCTCCATCTGCAAGGATCTGACGGCATTGGGGCAGCCGGCTCAGCTCATCGATAAGATCGCCGGTGATTTCAAGGCGGTTTACCTTTTCCTCTGCCAGCCGCTCCATGGCCGTTTTCAAGTCCTCAGGGCTGAAAAACAGTCCTATATGAGTATCGGAAATCTGGCCGATGCGGTACCCTTCCAGATAGTCTGGCAGATGAGGAAACGACAGAGGCAGTTTCGTCACGGCCAGATAACTTTCACCAATGACATCTCCCATGCCGCTCGTCGCCGCCGCTGTGACAGGAACGGCGGCAGCCATTCCCTTCAAAAACGTGCGGCGGCTCATAGACGGTCCCCGGTGAAGCTCAGCGGCCCCACCGGCTGCCGGTATGGCTGGCCGGACACGCCATTTCAGACGATACAAAAAGACACCGGCCGCCAGTATCAGCAGGACGGGAAATGCCAGGAGGAATGCAAGGAACCAGCTTACGGACACCAGTGCCCCTGTGTGAAGCACGGTCAGCCCGATGCTCCCTGCCCCATCGGGAAAGGCGCGGCTGTACAGATACAATTCCCCCGCTCCCAGAGCACAGCAGCCTGAAAGGAGCAATGCCAGTTTCTTTCCCCGCCCGCCTTGTACGACATAGTTGTACAGTATACCTGAGGCCACGGAAAAACAGGACAGGATGACCATGAAATTAATAAAGAAAAGACCTTTCATCTATACTATGGCAGTAATTTTCCCATGTGGCCCGGCCCAGGGAACGCGCGTGTAATCAGCTTGCGGCAGCCACTGCCAATCCTCCTTATCATCTAACGTCCCCTCTGTATAAGGGGCAGTATACACTGTCATCTGCCAGATTTTGTGGGAAAATACATGGCGCAGCGTACCAGCAGGCCCGGTGACGTCACCCGTACGGATTCCGGCTTCTTTCAATCGGGCCCTGACGGCATCCAGTCCGGCCCTGCCTTTTCCCTCTGCACTGGGAAACTCCCACATAGAAGCCAGCAGGCCCTTTTCCGGGCGGCGATGGATGAGCCAGGAACGACCGTCGGAAACGACCAGTACAGTCACATCTACGACAGGCTTCTCCTTTTTGACAAGTCGGACCGGAAGCTCCTTTTCCCGTCCTTTTTCATGAGCCTGGCAGCAGGAAATGACGGGGCATTCCTGACAGCGCGGACTGCGGGGAATGCAGACCCCTGCCCCCAGATCCATAAGAGCTTCATTGAAATCACCGGGGGCATCGTGGGGAATGACTTCCTGTACGAGATGGGTAACTTCTTTTTTTACTTTTGCCGATAAGATATTATCTTCTATCAGATACAGACGGGAAAAAATGCGGAGCACGTTGCCATCGACAGCCGGAACGGGCCGGCCATAGGCAATGCTCAGGACGGCCCCGGCCGTATAAGCACCGACGCCTTTGAGGGACAGCATATCCTTTTCTGTATCCGGTACCTTCCCTCCATACCGGGACTGCACTTCGCAGACGGCCTGATGGAGGTTGCGTGCCCGTGAATAATACCCCAGTCCCTGCCATTGGCGCAGTACGTCTTCCTGTGATGCACCGGCCAGAGCCGCCACCGTGGGAAAATGATCCAGCCAGTTTTCATAATAAGGCCGGACGGCTTCTACCTTTGTCTGCTGCAGCATAATTTCTGAAACCCATACTTTATACGGATCCCGCGGCGTCGTGCGCCAGGGCAGATCGCGGCGGTGTGTCCGGAACCAGCCGAGCAGCAGCTGCGGCCAGTCATGGACTGTTTCGTTTCGTATCGTCATAAACGGTTCGTACCTCAGTCTTTTTATAGAAATCATACCGGAATTCAAATCTGATTCCGGTGCTTTTTATTATACCACATCCGGTGCCATATATCGTATTTGAAAAAGCGTATCTCTATGCTACAATATACGGTAGGTACTAGTAAAGGAGTCCGTCATAATGGAACACAATCCGTCATTACATACACTGGTATACAACCTGGACCTGGGCAGGACGAAACCGGATACGGTGCATCGCGACGCATCGTACTGTCCGTTCTGCGATGTAGCCCATTTAAAAAATATTATGGAAACGAGGGGACACATGATATGGCTGGAAAATGCCTATCCGGTCCTCAGGGATTCGTGGCAGACGCTGATCATCGAAAGCGACGACTGCGATGGCGAATTCTGTGAATATACGCCGGACTATGCCACACAGCTCATCGCTTTTGGACTGGAAAAATGGCAGCAGGTAAAAGATATGAAACGGTTCCGCTCCGTCGTGTTCTACCGGAATCACGGGTACATGTCCGGCGGTACCATCCATCATCCCCATTCCCAGATAGTCGGATTTGAAAACTACGATTATCACGACGATATCAAGCTCTATCACCTGCAGGGGACGCCCATCATCGAAGAGGACGGCATCGAAATCAATCTCTCGACCCGTCCCATTATCGGTTTCTATGAAGTCAACCTCATTCTCGGAAATAAGGAAAAACTTCCGGAATTCGTCCGGTATATGCAGCTTGTCGCCCACTATTTCATTCACGATTTTGTGTGGCGCAACGAAAGCTATAATATTTTTTTCTACGATTTCCCCGGTGACAGCCGGCTCTTCGTCAAAATCGTTCCCCGTTTCCTGACCAATCCGCTGTACGTAGGTTATATGATCGCCCAGGTCGCCAACAAAGAACACCAGCAGCGGGTCATGGAAAAACTCCGCACCATTTTATCTGAAAGGAAATAATATATGCGTTTATTTGCAATCGGTGATTTACATCTGTCCGGCAATCCGCCAAAAAAGCCTATGGAAGTCTTTGGTCCCCGCTGGATCAATCACTGGCAGCGGATCCGGGAAGACTGGCTCAGCCGCGTCCATGAAGACGACGTCGTCCTCATCGCCGGCGACACATCATGGGCCATGCACCTGAAGGAAGCCCAGGAAGATCTCGATGAAATCCGGAAACTGCCTGGCACTAAATATATCATCCGCGGCAATCACGATTACTGGTGGGAAAGTGCTGGCAAACTGAACCGCCTTGACGAAGGGAAAGGCATGCACTATTTATACGGAAGCACAGTCACTCTCGACGAAGGCCGCATTGCCGTCTGCGGGACTCATGGATGGGTCTGCCCCGGCGACATCCACTATCATGAAGAAAAGGACGCCAAACCCTACCGCCGTGAACTGCTCCGCGTCGAACGGTGCCTGCAGGAAGCGGCAGCACTGAATTGCCAGCACACCATCCTGCTGCTCCACTACCCGCCAGTCTGTGATCTGACCAAACCCAGCGGTTTTACAGAGCTCCTGGAAAAATATCATGTTCCTCTCTGTGTGTTCGGTCATCTCCACGGCATGCAGCCCAACACCATGTTCCCGCGCATGTATAACGGGACGCTGCTACAGCTTGTTTCTGCCGATTACCGGGACTGCCAGCTGCTGGAAATTACATTTGATGCCAAAGGAGAACAGCCATGAGCCAGATTGCCCAGAAACATCTCTTAGCCGGTTTCATCTTCGGTGACAGGGAAAACAACGAATACATATACCTGCCCGGCGGTGAAGTCGGCACGGAACATCCCCTCTGCGTATACGAACACGATGGTTCCCGGGAAGATATTCCCCTGGAGGAAGCAGGCTATCTCGTCGGTCATCTGACACTGAAGCCATGCAGTCATCCCGTGCTGGGGAAAAAATCGTTTTAGCAATAGAGGATGCAGTATAATAGCCTCATCGAAAAAAACGGGGCTGTAACATAATAGCCTCATCTAAAAAAATGGACTCAGTTATCTGAG